>SDBV01000605.1_pt1 | contig 51797 bp, 33 predicted proteins | sample 2277081 | NCBI WGS metagenome assembly SDBV01 (sample SAMN10402039, study PRJNA504765) | marine sediment metagenome | isolation source: marine sediment core GS10_PC15, 223 cmbsf | place: Arctic Ocean: Southern Knipovich Ridge | collected 2010
TTGGGGGGTGGGGGTTGGGGATTGGGGATTGGGGGTTGAGGGTTGAGGGTTGGGGGTTGCATCGGAGGCCCCCCCGGAACGCAGTCCGAGGGCTTTTCGGCGTCTCTGCAATTCTCAGAACAACCGACACCCTCAACAACTCGCCATCTACCACATACTATCCACTACCTACCACATACTACCTACCGCCTACTCCTCATGACTCTGCTGGTAAATCGCCTGCAACAGACTCTGCACGTTCTTGTATTTCTTCTTCGCCGCCAATGCAGTGTCCAGCAGCCGTCGGGCGTCGCTCTCGGTATGGCCCAGGCCGCGGAGCACCTCGAAGGTCTCGGCGATCACGTCCGACTCGACGTCGGCCTCGATTTCCTCCCGGGCCACCATCAGGGCGAACTTGGGCACCTTGCGGCGCAGCTTGGCGATGATCCGCTCGGCGGTGGCCGGCCCCACGCCGGGCAAACCCGACAGGGCCTTGGCGTCCTGCTCTTCGATGGCGGTGGCTACCTCCTTGACCGGGCGGACCATCGCCCGAAGCGCCTTGCGAACGCCCACGCCGTCGACCGAGCAGAACAACTCGAAGAACTCGCGTTCGACCTCGGTCAAGAATCCGATCAGCCGGGGCGTCATGCGGCCCTGCATCGGATTGCCTTCCAGGTACTCGATCGTGTGCAGGCTGATCTCCCGGTTCAATTCGCGCTGCAATTGTCGCCGGGTAAACTCGGGGATCAGCACCTCGTGCTCGAAGGCGTCGATCCGCAGCGTCAGCACGTCGTTTTTCAGGGCGGCCAGTTGGCCGGTGATTTTGGTAATCAAGGCAGTGGCTCCGGGCCTGTAGTGGATAGTGGGTAGTGGGTAGTGGATAGTGGATAGTGGGTAGTGGATAGTGGGTAGTGGATAGTGGGTAGTGGATAGTGGGTAGTGGATAGTGGGTAGTGGATAGTGGGTAGTGGATAGTGGGTAGTGGATAGTGGGTAGTGGATAGTGGATAGTGGATAGTGGGTAGTGGATAGTGGGTAGTGGATAGTGGGTAGTGGATAGTGGGTAGTGGATAGTGGGTAGTGGGTAGTGGATAGTGGGTAGTGGATAGTGGGTAGTGGGTAGTGGATAATGGATAGTAAAACGCCCCCGGACTGCGTTCCGGGGGGGGTAGCGGGCAGTTGGTAGTGCGAAAAAGGGGACGGGGCGCTTTTTCCGCAACGTTGACTCCATACGCACACATCTCAACTGGAAAAAGCCCCCCGTCCCCTTTTGCTACTTTCGCAACAGTTCAGGCTTGTCCTTAAGATAATAGTGACACAGGGCGATGGCCAGGGCATCGGCCACGTCGGGCGGCTCCGGCGGCTGGGACAGTCCCAACTCGCGTTGGATGGCCTGCTGGACCTGCAATTTTGGGGCCCGGCCACTGCCGGTGAGGATCTTTTTTACCTGCGTGGCCGCGTAATGGATCACCGGGACGCCTGCCTGGGCGGCCGCCAGACAGATAACCCCCCGGGCGTGGCCCATCAGGATGGCCGTTCGGGGCCGATCGTAATGCGAGTAGAGCTCCTCCAAGGCCATCGCCGCCGGCTGGAAACCGGCGATCACTTCGGCCACGCCCCGGTGGATGTCGACCAGCCGGGCGGTCAACGAGTTGCGTTGCTTGCCCCGGACGATTCCCGCTTCACACAACCGCGGCCCGGCGGAGTTGATCTCCAGCAGGCCGTAGCCGGTGACGTTCAGGCCGGGGTCGATGCCGAGGATGAGGGTGGGGGTGGGAGTTTGGCACATGCGAAAAGGCCGCTATTCGATGCTCCACTCGGTTCCCCCGGGACGGTCTTCCAGGGTGACGCCGATTTCTGCCAGCGAGTTGCGGATCCGGTCGGCGGTGGCGAAGTCCTTGCCCTGGCGGGCGGCAAAGCGAATCTCGATCAACAGGTCCATCAGCTTGCCGGCCAACTGGTCGTCGCCGGCCGATTCCTCTTGCGGCGGCCGGCGAAACAGGCCCAACACGCCCGAGAGTTCAGCGAGGGTGGCCGTCCCCTGTTTCAACGCGGCGAGTTTATCCGGATCCCGGTTGTTTGGTCCTTCAAGTTTTTCGTCGTCGACGAACTTGTTCAGCCGGCGAACGAAATCGAACAGGGCCCCGATCGCCCCGCCCGTGTTGAAGTCGTCGTCCATCGCCTCGAGGAACCGGTCGCGATGCTCGGCCACGGCCCGAAGCAGCGGATCGTCGCCCGGCTGGAAATCCCCCTCGCCACGTGTGGCCGCCGCGGGCAGTTCGTAGAACACGTCGTCGGCGACCCGCTGGTATCGCTTGAAGAAGCGATAAAACGTGTCCATCCCTTTGTGTACCTCGCCGATCCGTGTCTGGCTGTAGTCGATCGGGCGGCGATAATGGGTCGACAGCAGGAAGAAGCGGACCGTTTCGCCCGGGAACTGCTGCAGCAACTCACTGAACGGGCTGGACCCTTTCGACTTGCTGATCTTGGCCGCCTGCTGGGACGCCAGGTCGCCTTCGGCCGCCCGGGTTTGGCGTCCGCCGAGCTTGCCGGTCTCGTCGGAGGCCTGCATCAGGCCGTTGTGCATCCAGTACCTGGCCATCGGCTTGCCATGGCACGATTCGCTTTGGGCGATTTCGTTTTCGTGATGGGGGAAGACCAGGTCGAGCCCGCCGCCGTGGACATCGAAGGTCTCGCCCAACAGTCGGCGGCTCATGGCGGAGCATTCGATGTGCCATCCGGGCCTTCCGGGTCCCCAGGGGCTTTCCCAGGACGGCTCGCCGGGCTTGGCGCTTTTCCAGAGGGCGAAATCGGCGCCGGCCCGTTTCCGCCCGGACGTGCCGCCGCCTTCGCCCTGCATGGCCTCGGCGCTGCGATGGCTGAGTTTGCCGTAATCGGCCGCCTTGGCGACCTCGAAATAGACGTCGCCGGCCGATTCGTAGGCAAAACCCTTCTCGACCAACGCGGCGGTGAACCGGATGATCTCGTCCATGTGGTCGGTGCAACGGGGGAAGCGATCGACGCCGTCGACCCCCAATGCCTCGAGGTTGTTCATGTAGTCGGCCGTCATTTCGGCGGCCAGTTCCGGCATGGGTATCTTGCGTTTTTGCGACTCGGCGATCAGCTTGTCGTCGACGTCGGTGACGTTGACCACCAGCGTGACGTCGTATCCGGAGTAGACCAGGTAACGCTTGATCGTATCGAAGATCACCGGCCCGACCATGTGCCCGATATGGCTCGGCTTGTAGACGGTCGGCCCGCAGAGATAAATTCCCACCTTCCCGGTCCGGACCGGTGCAAACGGTTCTTTTGACTTCGAGAGCGTGTTGTAGACGCGGATCATGCCGGGGGTCAGGGATCAGGGGTCAGGGGTCAGGGATCAGGGGTCAGGGGTCAGGGATCAGGGGTCAGGGATCAGGGGTCAGGGATCAGGGGGTCGTCATCAAGCTTGTTGTTTTTCTCTCAAACGCCCACGGGCTGCGTCCCGCGGGGATACAGCAGAACGCGCCGGACGCCACTCTGTCTACCGCTTCGCGTCTCGAGATTTCTCCAACAGCGCCACGCATTGAGCGACGATGATCTCCTGCTGGCCGACCGGGCCAACGCCCTCGCCGGTCTTGCCCTTCAGGCTGATGCGTTCCGCCTCGACGTCGAGGACCTCGGCGAGCCGGGTTCGAATCGCCTGCCGATGGGGCAGCAGCCGGGGCCGTTGGGCGAAGACAATGCAGTCGAGGTTGCCGATTCGCCAGCCGAGCTTGACCACCGCGTCTCGGGCCGCTTCGAGCATCTCGGCCGAATCGCGCCCGCGGTTGGCCGGATCGGTATCGGGAAACATCTGCCCCACGTCTCCCAGCGCCACGGCGCCCAGCACGGCGTCGACCACCGCATGGATCAGCACATCGGCGTCGCTATGGCCGACCGCCTCCCGGTCATGGGGAATATCAATTCCACCCAACCTAAGAGGGCCACCCGGCTGGAGTCGATGGGTGTCGTGTCCAATCCCTACGCGTACTGCGTCCGTGGTTCCATCTCCTCTGCTGGCAGCCGGTTGAAAAACACGGAGAAACGCCGTAGGGTGGGCACCGCCACCAAAACTCGCTTGACGTGTTCCTCTTGTTTTTTGGTGGGCAGTGCCCACCCTACTCTCTCAACGGGCTGCTTGATACGGGGTCCAAAGCTGTCTGCGCCGCGAATTATACCCCAACAGGGTCAGTCGGACAACGTGAACCTGCGGGGATCATTCATCACTCATCCTTCATCCTTCATGCACCCGACTTCCCCCCACGTCCGGTGGGACCTATAATCAATTGGTTATGGCAATTATCGAGATCCATCGGCTGGCGAAGTCGTACCAGGTCTACCAGAAAAAAGAGGGACTGCGGGCCTCGATTCGGGGCCTATTTCGGCGGCAATACCGCGATGTCCAGGCCGTTCGTGGCATCGATCTGAGCGTCGAGCGGGGCGAGTTCGTGGCGTTTCTGGGCCCCAATGGGGCGGGCAAGACGACCACGCTGAAGCTGCTCTCCGGCGTGATCACCCCCACCAGCGGCTCCGCCCAGGTCTTGGGACACGTGCCGTGGCGACGCGAAAACGCCTACCGGCGGCGGTTCGCCCTGGTGATGGGCCAGAAGAACCAGCTCTGGTGGGACCTGCCGGCCGCCGAGTCCTTCCGGCTGCACCAGCAGATCTACCGCATCGATCCGAAACAGTTCGAGCGGACCCGCGACGAGTTGACCGAAATGCTCGTGGTGGGCGATCTGCTCGGCCAGCCGGTCCGCGAGCTGTCGCTGGGCGAACGGATGAAGATGGAACTGATCGCCGCCTTGCTGCACTCGCCGGAAGTGCTCTTCCTCGACGAACCCACCATCGGCCTGGACGTGATCGCCCAGCACAACATCCAGACCTTCCTGCGCGACTATCAACAGCGCCGCAAGGTCACGATCATGCTGACCAGCCATTACATGAAAGACGTGGTGGCGTTGTGTCGCCGGGTGGTGATCATCACCTTGGGCCAGATCATGTACGACGGCTCGCTGGAAGGGATCATCGACCAGCACGGCGGGCACAAGATCATCTCGCTGCAGCTTGCCGACGGCCGGATCCCCTCTGACCTGGACCGTTACGGCGAAGTGCTTTCCCGGCAGCCGCCCCGGGTGAAGCTCCGCGTGGAGCGCAGCGTGGTGCCCGACGTGTTGAGCAACATTCTCGCCACTCATCCCATCGAAGACGTCAGCGTGGAAGATCCGCCGCTGGAAGAAGTCATCGCCGAGATGTTCACCAATGCCCACGAAGCCGCGCGATCGAAACCGGCCGAAGTGCCCGAACTGCTCAATGAAGAATAACGCATTCCAGCCGCTTGCGGCTTAGCACGGACCCCGCCATGCACGCAAGGGTCACAACCTGGTGGATCATCCTCCGGATCAGCTTCGAAGAGCGGCTGGTCTACCGGGGAGACTTTGCGCTGGGGACCTTGATGCGGTTCCTGCCGGTCGTCACACAGATCTTCCTCTGGGCAGCCGTCTTCGACGGGGCCTTCGGCCGCGGCCACGGGGAAGACGCGGAGATCGTCGGCTATACCTGCAACACGATCATCGCCTACTACCTGCTGACGACGATCAGCCGGGCGTTTTCCAGCATGCCGGGACTGGCCTCGGGCATTGCCCGGGATATCCGCGACGGAACCGTCAAAAAATACCTCATCCAGCCGATCGACCTGCTCGGTTTTCTGCTGCTCAATCGGCTGGCCCACAAACTGGTCTACTACACGGTAGCGCTGGTGCCGTTCGCGCTGGTGTTCTTCGTTTGTCGCGACTTCTTTCCCGGCTGGCCCGACGGATACACCATGGCCGCCTATATCGCGTCGCTGCTGATGGCCTTCCTGCTGGGCTTTTTCCTGGAAGCCACCTTGGGGATGATCGGCTTCTGGTTCCTGGAGGTCAACTCGCTGTTGTTCGTCTACATGCTCTTCAGCTTCTTCTTCTCCGGCCACATGTTCCCCATCGACATGCTGCCGGACCCCTGGGGATACCTGGTCGGGATGCTGCCGCTGCAATACCTGGCCTATTTTCCCGCCGCGGTGTGCCTGGGCAAGGTGACCGGACCGGAGTTGACCTACGGGTTGTGGATCCAGTTCGCCTGGGTGGTGTTTTTCGTGGTGGCGGCCCGCGCGGCGTTTCATTTCGGCGTGCGGCGCTACAGCGGGTTCGGAGGATGAATCAAATGAGCCAACGCCCCTGGTATTTCCGCGTGCTGTGGACCTTTTTTCGCAACAGCCTGATCCGCGACATGACCTTCCGCGCCAATTTCATCATCGACACCCTCTCGTCGTTGTCCTGGGTGTTTATGAACCTGGGGTTCTACCTGCTGATCTTCGGGTACACGAACATGCTCGGCGACGGCACGGGCTGGGGCAAGTATCAGTTCTTTCTCTTCCTGGCGACCACGCTGCTGATCAACAGCTTCATCCGCGGCCTGTTCCTCAGCAACGCCGTGGAGTTCAGCGAACAGATCCGCACCGGCATGCTCGACTTCGCCCTGCTCAAGCCGATCGATACCCAGTTTCTGATTTCGCTGGGGCGGATTGAATGGTCGGCCATCGGACCGTTTACGTGCGGCGTGGTGCTGATGGCATATTCCTTGTTTCAGGTCGACTACCTGCCCGGGCCGCTGGCGGTGGTGTTGTACGTGTTTTTCCTGCTCTGCGGCGTGGCAATCTATTACAGCCTGATGATCGCCATGGCGGCCACCAGCGTGTGGCTGGGCCGCAACCGCACGCTGCTGGACTTCTGGTTCTACATCACCAATTTCTCCCGCTACCCGATGGAGATCTACCGGGGCGCGTTCGGTACTCCGCTGAAGATCGCGTTCACGTTCTTCATTCCCGTGCTGATCGCGGTCAACGTCCCGGCCCGAATGCTGGTCAAGCCGCTGCACCCCCAGGAGTTCGGTGACTGGATCCTGTTGCCGTATGCGGTAATCGCCACGCTGGTCAGCCTGGCGGGCTCGCGCTGGGTGTTCAATCGTTCGCTGTTGAGTTATCGTAGTGCGAGTAGTTAGGGGGAGAGGGATTAGGGATTCGAGGGATAGGACACATGCTTCCAGAACCAGATGAATCCGGCAGTGACAACCCCCGGAAACGTGGCTGGTGCGTTGGGCAGTTCCAGATCGCTCCGCCCTTGATCGGAATCCTGTGTATCGGGATCATGGCGTCCGTGGCCGGCGTCCTGGCCGGGCGCGGGGTTCTCGCGCTAGCCGTAGGTGTGAGTATCGCGTTGGTCGGCGTAGTGCTTCTGCTGGGAATCGTGGGAGTTGGCTCGGTAGTGCTGTTGCTTGTGCGTCGATTGTTTCCGGCGAAGGGCAAGACCGGGGATTCGACGGCAGAACGACTGCTAATCCTTGCGACATACTGTTGTGTCTGGATCATGATTGGCTCGCCCGTCTGGACAGCGGTGTTCTTCCCGGCAGACTCAAGCGTTCGGGAAGCCCCCCGGCGTCGATCGTGTATCGTCAACCTGAAGGTGATCGGGCTGGGGCTGCAAAACTATTACTCTGTCCACGGTTGTTTCCCGCCCGCCTACACGACGGACGAGGATGGCCACCCACTTCACAGTTGGCGCGTGCTGATTTTGCCGCATATCGAGGAGGCGGCCTTATACCACCGCCTCAGGCTTGATGAACCGTGGCACAGCCCGCACAACAGGGCGGTCTTTGAGTCTGCGGAGTTCTCGCACCGGTGCCCGTACTACTTGCCCTTTGTCGTCAGGAGAGGCGCCCGGCACGGACTACGTCATGGTCGTGGGCGAAGGCACCATCTCTGACGGACCGAATTCCGTTGTTCTTGAGGACGTCAAGGATGGTACCGGATGTACCATCGCGGTTGTGGAAACCACGGATTCCGGGATCCCCTGGTACGAGCCCCGGGACCTGGAATTCGACGAGATGAGTTTCAAGATCAACGACGAAGCCGGCGGAGGCATCCAAGGCGAGCACCCCTGGGGCTGCAACGTGGCTTTCTGTGACGGATCGGTACACTGTCTTTCTGAGGACACTCCACCCGAAATACTGAAAGCACTGTTCACCATCGCCGGTGGCGAAGATGTCCGGGAGTTTTTCATGGATCCTTGACCCCCACGATGTGCGACCGGGCGACTGGGTCCGTACAGGACACACACACCCGGGGGGGCGCAGCCCCCGGGCGTTTTAACACGCAGACATTGTGCCTTGCTGTCCCCAATCCATAATTCCTAGTCCCTAATCCCTCGTATGAAACTCGCCTACAGTTCCAACGCCTACATGAACTTCTCTATTGAGGAGACGATCACCCGGATCGCCGCCTTGGGATACGCCGGGCTGGAACTGCTGGCCGATGTGCCGCACGCCTGGCCGGCCGGGTTGTTGGAAGGACGAAAACGGGCGATTCGCGATTGTTTGCAGAAACACAACCTGGCGATCTCCAACGTCAACGGCTTCATGATGAACGCCGTGGCCGATCCGCGGCAGCCGTACTGGCACCCCTCCTGGATCGAGCCTGATGGGCACTATCGGGCGATCCGCCGGGAACACACCAAGCGGGCGTTGGCCTTGGCCAAGGAGTTGGGGGCCCCCTCGATCCAGACCGAGCCGGGCGGACCGCTCGAACCGGGGCGATCGTGGCAGGACGCCGCTCGGGTCTTCTACGACGAGATCATGCCTTGCGTCGAAGTGGCTGAGAGGCTCGAAGTGCTGTTGCTGATCGAGCCCGAGCCGGGCTTGATGATCGAGACCTTCGAGCAATACCTCGAATTCGCCGGCCGGATCGATTCGCCTTGGGTCGGACTGAATTTCGACGTCGGCCACGCCTACTGCGTCGGCCAGGATCCCCAGGACTGGATCGCCCGGATGGCACCGCACACGAAGCACTACCATATCGAGGACATTGCCGCCTCGCGCCGGCACGCCCACCTGGTCCCCGGCCAAGGGGCGATCGAGTTGGCGGCCACCTTGCGCGAAATCGCCCGAACCGGCTACGACGGCTGGATCACCGTCGAGCTATATCCCTACCTCGACGACCCCGACGCAGCCGGCCGGGAAGCGAAGCAGCACCTCGAGAAGATAATGATGAATGATGAATGATGAATGAAAACAACAGCCGCTTGCGGCTTCGCAGGGGGGGGCCTCTCCACGCCTACCTGGAGCTGCTCCGCGCCCCCAACCTCTTCACCTCCATGGCCGACGTGGCCATGGGCTATCTATTCGTCCAGACTACCTCCGCGCCCGACGCCCGGACGTTGGCGCTGTTGCTCTTGGCATCGACTCTCCTCTACGCCGCCGGCGTCGTACTGAACGACGTGTTCGACTTCTCGCGCGACGTGAGCCAGCGTCCCGACCGCCCATTGCCCTCGGGCCGGATCTCGCCGGCCGTGGCACGATGGCTCGGCTGGGAACTGTTGCTGCTGGGTGTGGCCGTCGCCTGGCTGATCGCTTTCCTGACGACGACCGGCCACCTCTACCCGGGCCTGGTAGGCAGCCTTTTGGCCGGGTGCATCGTGCTCTACGACGCCGGGCTGAAACGCACGCCGCTGGGGCCGACCGCGATGGGCGCCTGCCGGATGCTCAACGTGCTGTTGGGCATGAGCGTGACGGCCGCCCCATGGCACGCCGCCCACTGGATGGTCGCCGGCGGCATCGGGATCTACATCGCCGGCGTCACCTGGCTGGCACGCACCGAATCGCGAGAGAGCAGCCGCCTACACCTGGGCCTGGCCACCGGCGTGATGATGGCCGGGATCGCCTTGTTGGCCTGCTACGGCGGCCAAGGCCGCGAGGTCGGGACCCAGCTTCTGGGGCGGTTTCAACTCTTGATGGCGATCCTGGGGGCGTTGATCGCCTGGCGATGTTTTCGGGCGGTAATGGAACCAATCCCGCTGCGGGTGCAAATGGCCGTCAAACAGGGTATCCTTTCGTTGGTAGTCCTGGATGCCGCCGTCTGCTACGTCGCCCGAGGCACCGTCGAGGCCGTAATGATCCTCCTGCTACTCGCACCAGCGATAGCCCTGGGACGCTGGATCCATTCCACCTAAGGACTCGTATGGGAATTGCTTCCGGAATTCGGCGCGTACAGTAGCCATCGAGAATCCAGACTGTTTCGGGCTACATCTCGCGGAGCGAGATGGCTACTATCCACTATCCACTATCCACTATCCACTATCCACTATCCACTACCTCCATGCTCCTCGGCTACAACACCAACGGCATGGCCCATCACGCGTTGCCCGACGCGATCGGGCTGCTGGCCGAGATCGGGTATCGCGGCGTGGCGATCACCATCGACCACGGGGCACTGGCGCCGCGGAACGATGATCTCGGCCGGCAAATCGACCGTTTGCGGCGTCTGTTGGAGCGATTCGGTATGCGATCGGCGATCGAGACGGGGGCCCGATTCCTGCTCGACCCGCGGCAGAAGCACGAGCCGACGCTGGTCTCGGCCGATCCGGCCGGCCGGGCGCGGCGGGTGGAGTTCTACCGACACGCGGTCGACTGTGCCGCCGAGCTGGGCAGCGATTGCGTGTCGCTCTGGTCGGGCGTGGTTCACGATGCGGTTTCGCGGCAAGAGGCCACCGACCGGCTCGTCGACGGGCTGGGGGAAGTTCTCGACTATGCGGCGCGGCGGAACGTAACGATCGGTTTCGAGCCCGAGCCGGGGATGCTGATCGATTCCATGGCCCGCTACGAAGAACTGCTCGAGCGGATCGACGCGGCCAACTTCCGCCTGACGCTCGACGTCGGCCACCTGCACTGCCAAGGCGAGGTGCCGATCGAGGAGTTCATCCGCCGCTGGGGGTCGCGGCTGGTCAACGTACATCTGGAAGACATGCGCCGCGGAGTACACGAGCACCTGATGTTCGGCGAAGGCCAGATCGACTTCCCGCCGGTCTTGCAGGCCCTGGCCGCCACGCCTTACGATGGCGGCGTGTACGTGGAACTCAGCCGCCACAGTCACCAGGCCGCGGAAGCGGCCCGCCGGGCGTTTGAGTTTGTTTCCCGAATTATGGCGCAATTGTAGAAAAACAATGTTGTTTAGCCCCGGCGGCCACGCCGGGAAATTACACCGCGTGGCCGCGGCGGCTAAACGGACAACGGATACACCGCGTGGCCGCGGCGGCTAAACGGCAACTCACCACGGAAAGCCCCATTCTCATGTCCCACAAGACGATCCTTCTTTCGATTCCCGGCTTGCGGGAAAAAGACGTGGCGGCGATGCCGAACCTTCGGCAGTTGACGGCCGGCGGCGAAATCGCCGAACTGGTGCCCAGCTTTCCTTGCGTCACCTGCCCGGTGCAGGCCAATATGACCACCGGGAAGCTGCCCCACGATCACGGCGTGGTGGCCAACGGCTTTTACCGGCGCGACAAGCGGCGGGTCGAGATGTGGACGTCGCCGAACGATTGCATCCGGCGGCCGCAGATTTGGGACGTGCTGTCGGCCGACCGGCGGGGGCTGACCTCGGCGGTCTGGTTTCCGCTTCACAGCAAAGAGTGCCAGGCGGATTACGTCTGTACGCCCGCCCCGATCCACAACCCCGACGGCAGCGAGTCGCTCTGGTGCTACACCCGGCCGGCGGAACTCTACGGCAGCTTGCGCGACGCGTTGGGCCATTTCCCGTTGAAGCATTTTTGGGGTCCGATGGCGGGCATCCCGTCGAGCGCCTGGATCGCCGATTCGGCCATCGAAGCGGCCCGGCGGTGGCGGCCCGACTTTTTCTATATCTACCTGCCGCACCTCGATTACGCCGCCCAGCGAAGCGGACCCGATAGTGAGGCGGCCCAGAAGGCCCTGGCGGACTTGGACGAAGTGCTCGGCAAGCTGGCCGCCGGACTGGCGGAGGCGTATGGCGAGGGGCTGTCCTGGATCGTCGCCGGGGAATACGCGATCGTGCCGGTCGACCACGTCGCGTATCCCAACCGCGTATTGCGCGAGGCCGGGCTGCTGGCGGTACGCGAAGAGGACGACGGCGAACATCTCGATCTGGCCGCCAGCCGCGCCTGGGCGATGGTCGATCACCAGTTCGCCCATGTGTTCGTCGCCGATGCCGACGTGGCGGCGGCGGCCAAGGTGGCCGACTTGTTCCGCAGTCAATCGGGCATCGCCAAGGTGCTGCTGCGCGATCGGCGAGGCCCCTATCACTTGAACCATGCGCTGAGCGGCGAGGTGATCTTGATTTCCACGCCCCACAGTTGGCAGGCCTATTACTGGTGGCTCGACGACGATCGGGCCCCGGCGTTTGCCCGAACGGTTGACATCCACCGCAAGCCGGGCTACGATCCGGTGGAACTGCACTTCGACCCGGCCAGCAAGACGATCCCGTTGGACGCCGGACGGATCAAGGGTTCACACGGGGCCCCGGCCGCCGATCGAACCCAGCGGAGTGTGTTGCTGGTGTCGGAGTCGATGAGGTTTCCCGGTCCCAGCGTGGCCGATACGGACGTGTTCGAGATCGTGCTGCGAGGGTTGGGGGTGGAGTCCGGGGCATGCAAGGGCTGAAAAAGGGGACGGGGCGCTTTTTCGCGTCAACCGTGTTCTTGCTTCCGTCGTTTGCGTGCGAAAAAGCCCCCCGTCCCCTTTTTCAACGGCCGTTTAGCTGTCGCCGGTACGGCGACTTGAATTCTTCGAGGAGAACCATCTTGCAACCACCTCACATTCCTTCCCTGCCCTGGAGTCTCGTATTGGCGGCAGCGCTAGGGGTCGCTACGGCGGCCGCTGTCGAAGCCGCCGAGTCAACCGCACCGGACCCGGCACGCGTCGAGCAGTTGACCGGCTGGCTGCCTCAGTCGCCCCGCGGCGTCGGTCCCACCATCGGCGATCGCGATGCATGGCAGGCGGTGGCCAAGGCGCCCGAATTCAAAGACGTCGTCTCGCAGGCCCAGCGGCTGCTGTCCGAGCCGATCCCCGAGCTGCCCGACGATCTCTTTCTGGATTACTCCCGCACCGGCAATCGCACCCGCTACCAGCGCGTGCTCTCGCAGCGCGACTCCCGGGTGCCCCAGTTGGTGTTGGCCGAGTGCCTGGAGAACCGCGGGCGGTTTCTGCCGGCGATCGAAGCGGCGATTCGGTCGGTCTGCTCCGATAAGACCTGGGTGTATCCCGCCCACGACCGCAGCCTGCGCAACTTCCAGGGGTCGGTCACCGAAATCGATTTGCACGGGGCCTACATCTCGTGGAACCTGGCCACCGCCGACCATTGGCTGGGCGAGAAGCTCAGCCCGGGAGTCCGCAAGCTGATCCGCGACGAGCTCGAGCGGCGAACCTTCCGGCCGTTTGAAAGCATGGTGACCGAGGGCAAGCCGCGGATGTGGTGGCTGACGGGCACGAACAACTGGAACGCCGTCTGCCTGGCCGGCGTGACCGGCTCGGCGCTGGCGATCATCGAGTCGCCCCGGCGTCGGGCGTTCTTCGCCGCCTCGGCCGAGAAGTACGTCCGTTACTTCCTTGGCGGGTTCACCCCGGATGGGTATTGCAGCGAAGGCGTCGGCTACTGGAACTACGGCTTCGGCCATTACGCGATGCTGGCCGAAACGATCCATCAGGCCACCGGCGGCAAGGTAGACATGTTCGCGCCGCCGGAAATCCAGCGGATCGCTCGGTTCGGCCACCGCATGCAGATCCAGGGGGACATTTACCCGGCCTTTGCCGACTGCTCGGTGGGGTCCCGGCCGGGTACGCAACTGACGGCCTTCCTCAGCCGCCGCTACGAGATGGGACTGCGAGACGTCGAGGCCGAGGGCCTGTTGTTGGCGTCCGGCCCGTCCTCGCGGTTGTTTACGCTGGGATTGTACGGGTTCGCCAATTCGGCCACGCAGCGGCCGGCGGCGGAACCTCCCGCGGCGGCCCAACCCTTGCGCGACTGGTTCCCCGACGCCGGGATCCTGGTCTGCCGGCCGGCCGGCGATGCGAAGCGGGCCTTGGCCGTGGCGCTCAAAGGCGGACACAACGCCGAACATCACAACCACAACGACGTGGGGTCGTACCTGGTTGTACTGGCGGGTGAGACGCCGCTGATCGATCCGGGCGCCGAGGTCTACACGGCCCGCACGTTCAGCTCGAAACGCTACGACAGCGGCGTGCTCAACTCGTTCGGTCATCCGGTGCCCCGCGTGGCCGGCCGACTACAACGCACCGGACGCTCGGCCGCCGCCAGCGTGCTGCGAACCGAGTTCACCGACCGGACGGACACCGTGGCGTTGGACCTCCGTGCGGCGTACGACGTAAAGCCGTTGAAGACGCTCCGGCGGACGTTCGTCTTCTCCCGCGACGGGCAAGGAAGCCTGACGATCACCGACGAGGTCGAGTTCGACTCTCCGCAGAGCTTCGGCACCGCGCTGATCACGTTCGCGAAATGGAAACGCCTTGCGCCGAACCGGCTGATGGTCGGCACGGGCGATGGGGCGGTGCGGGTCGAAATCGATACCGGCGGCAAGCCCTTTCAGATCCAGGCCGAGCAGATCGAGGAAGACGTCCGCGGCGGACGGATTCCGACGCGGCTGGGGATCGATCTCGCCGAACCGGCGGCCAAGGCCACGGTCACGCTGCGGATCGTACCGTCGCCGTAGTACTCCGTCAACTTCGATTTTGGGGGTGGCAACTTCGATTTTGGGGGTGGCTGGCGGCTGAGCGCAGCGAAGCCCCAGTCTCGATGTCCTGGGGCCCTGGGGCACCGCTGCGCTTTGCCCCAGCCACCCAACCCACAATTCTAATGTTGACGGAGTCGTAGTGACCCGGTCGCACTCTCGCGATCACTTCGCCCCGAACCAGACGGGGCTGCTCCAGGCGATCTCTTCGTCCTTTTGAATGATGCGGACGTAGTAGTAGCTTCGTCCAGTGAGCGGCTGGCGGTCGATGAACGTCAACTCGGCTTGGCGGCCGGTGGGACTCTTGGCGTAGATGAACCGGTTGTTGCGGCAGACTTCGATCCGCCGGATGTCGCCCGGGCAACGGGTGCGGATCTCGACCTTCACCGATCGGCCGGCCGGCGCGGCGAGCTTCTCGCCCATCAGATGGCCGTCGACCCGAACGTCGAGAAAGATCTTGGCCGCGGTCGTGCCGTAGCAGTGCCGTGCCCGCAGGGCGTCGAGGATCGCCTCGCGCGTAAGCTGCGGCGCGAAGACGCACGCCTTGCCGTAGCCGCCGCCATGGTCGGGGCTGGCAATCACCCCGATCACGATGCCCCGGGCCCAGGCGTCCTGGATGAAGTAGCCGGGCGTCGGCGTGGCGCGTCCGGCCTGGCGCGGCGTGCCCTGGTATTCGTAGGAGCCGCGGGTCTGGAAGATCTCGGCCACCGGTTGGGCCGTCTCGTCGGTATAGTTCCAGTCGGTCGGCACGTTGCCCGTGTCGGCGATCTGGTGCGGGATCTGTACGAAGTTGGCGTTGAGCTTGCGGAGATCTTCCCACACCTGGGCCGGCGTCTGGCGGTTCCGCGCGTTGAACCAGCGGGGGAAGTACGGATCGGCAAAGATCAGGTTGCGGTGCCCGTAGAATCCGTAGGGGTGCTTCTCGCTGTACTCCTCGAACGTGGACGTCCACTCTTCGGCAAGGAACGTCAGGAAGCGGTTCGGATCGTCGTTCGCCCGGGCCAGCTTGGCCGTGTAGCCCCAGAGGTACGGATTGATGTTGTAGCCGTGGTCGGTAACGCAAGCGAAATCGTGCCGGGCGATGTCGCGCATGTGCTGATAGCTCTCGTCGACCGATTGATCCCCCAGCCGGTTGCAGACGGAAATGTCGGTGTGCTCGTGCAGATCGCCGAAGAACAGCTTGAGCGTTTCGCCCTGGTAGGTGATCTCCGGCGTGGGGATGTCTTCACCCCGGGCGACGCGGAGCTGGGCCGGCTCGAACGGCGCGTCCGACTCGACCAGCGGCTGAAGCGGCATGGCCGCCGCCGCCGTCGGGCCCCGGTCCACACTGGCCAGAAAGACGTTGCTGGTCGCCTCGGCCGTTCGATCCAGGTCGGACCACGAGTTTGGCATGTCGTCCGCCTGGAAGGCCACGATCGCGCGGCGGCCGTCGATCGCCAGCGAGGGGCGGCGATCCATGCCCTTGAGCGTCGAGACGGGCGCCGGCGGCTGCCAGCGGCCGTCGGCGAAGCAGGTCACGAAGACGTCCCAGCCGGAGCGCGGCAGCCGCGGCTTCAACATCGCCAACCAGAGCCGCCCGAGGGAGTCGAACGCCGCCGCCGGGGCCTCGCAGCGGGCATTCAACGGCGAGTTGTCCTGGGGGTGCTTCGGCGCCAGCAAGCCTTGCGCGGCAACCTTGGCCACGATCAGCCGGCGGCGGTTGGTGCGGCCGATGTTGTATCGCTCGGTCTGGGCGTTTTCGTAAACCAGCCAAAGCTCGTCGCCGCGGGTGAACAACACCGGATGGCGGTCGATCGACGGTGCTTCGGTCAGCCGTGTCTCGCTGCCGAACTTGCCGTCGGTGTTTCGGCGGCGGAGGTAGACGTCGTAGTTGCCATCGCGAAAGTCGTGCCACGCCACGCACACCTGGCCGCTTGGCAGCACGGCCACCGACGGCCCGTAGCAGGACGTTCCCGGCGGACTGACGATCTCGGGCTGGGAAACCTTGCCGTGGCGAACTTCGGCGGCCAGGATCTGCCGGCAGTCCCCGCGATTCGATTCCCAAGCGATCCACAGGCCGTCGTCGTGCCATGCGGCCGCGGGCTTGCAGTCCACACCGGCGGCCGAGGTCACGGCCAGCGGCTCACCGGGACCGTCCGGGCCGCAGGGCAACGCGTAGACGTTCCAGTCCTTGTTCTTCTCGGCGGCGTACACCACGAAGACCTGCCCGCCGGCCGCCACGGCGCGGACGCCGAGAATATACGTGCCCTTGCCGCCGAGGGCCTGCCAGGCGCCGATTCGTTTGAAGCCCTTGTCTTGCGGCTGGTATCGCGCGATCTGCAACGAATCGGCCCCGTCGCGATAGCTGTCCCAGGCGACGTAGAGTGAGCCGTCGGCCGCGGCGGCCATGGCCGGCTCGTCGTTGAATCCCACGTCGCCGGAGACCGACGCCATCGGCGGCATCTTGGTTTCGTACAGGGCCACGTCGTCGATCCACATCTGTCCGACCGGAGCGCCGTGTGACGACGGGGCCACGATTTCCACCTGGAACGTGCCGTCTTGTTTGGCCGACAACGGAACCGAGTATCGCTGCCACCGGCGGGGCACGCTCTTGAAGGTGGCGATCATCTGCCGGCCGATCGCTCCCGGCGGCGTGCCGAAAATGACCAGCTTGGCACGATTGGTCGCCTTGGCCCAAAGCTCCAACTCGTATCGATTGCCCGCGCTGACTTGCACGCGTCTGCGAAGCGTCCGGGCCTCGTTCGGTTGGCTGACTTCGCCGGTCAGACACGCCTTGCCGGAGTGTGCCGCGGCGGCTTCGGTCGCCAGCGAATGCCGGGCGTCGCCATTCCAGCCGATCAGACCCTCTTCAAAGCCGCCGTTGGTGATCAGGTTCACCGGTTCGCCGGCCCGGGCCGATGCGCCGGCCAGCAGAGACGTTGCCAGAAGTCCGACGGGTGCGAGCATGCCGAGAGATCTCATGAGCTGATTCTCCTGAGTGGATCGTTTCTGCCAACGGCCCTATTGTGGCGGAACATCTCGTTCGGGACAAGGGCGCCGTTTAGCCGCCGCGGCCACGCGGTGTGAACCGCAGAAAAGGTACCGACAGCGAGCACCGCGTGGCCGCGGCGGCTAAACGTTCTTGTGCAAAACCACCTTCCGCAACAGAAACTCGTTAGGCGGGCGTTTCGAGAGCTTTCACCACGTCCTCGGGCAATTCGATGGGCACGAAATACTCCGCCGGATAAAGATAGTCTTCCCCCGACTCGTCGACCACCCGCAGGTAGCCCTCTTCTTCAGCAGCCGAATCCGAAACCGTCTGATAGACCTTGCGCGGTTCCAAGTCATCGCAGCCGTGATTGTCGAGACAAAGGACAAACGCCGGTTGTGCTTTCAGTCGGCTCATGGTTTCTCAGTCCAAGAATCGCTTGATCGCCACTTGAATCGCGTCGCGGATTTCCGCCTGGACTTCGTCGATCGATCGGGCGGCGTCGACGACCACGATTTCGTCGCCGCGCCGGGCCGCCTCGGCGAGGAAACCTTCGCGCACTCGACGGTGGAAGGCGTCGCCCTGTTGCTCCATGCGGTCGAGTTGCCCGACGAGCCGTCCGGCGGCGGCCTGGGCGGGCAGGTCCAACACGATGGTCAGATCGGGCATCCGCCCAGCGGTGGCCACGCGGCCCACCTCCCAAAGCGTCTCGATGTCCAAACCGCCCCCGTAGCCTTGATACACCACGTTGGCCAGCAGGTAGCGATCGGAGACCACCGTCTTGCCCTGTTGAAGCGCCGGGCGAATGACCTCTTCGACCATCTGCGTCCGGGCGGCCATATACAAAAACATTTCGCTGCGGCGATCGATGTTCAGGTCGTGCCGGTGAAGCAGGATTTCGCGTACGGCTTCCCCCAATCGGGTGCTGCCGGGGTCGCGGCAGGCAACCACTTGATGGCCCAACTCCCGCAGCCAGCGGCAGAGCAACTCGCCCTGCGTCGATTTCCCGGTGCCGTCGCCGCCGTCGATAGAAAAGAACATCGTTATGTCGCCTTGCTCGTTTAGCTGCCGCCGGCACGGCGGCTTGCGGCGGAAGGATCCGCCCCGTACGGAGCCGCCGTGCCGGCGGCAGCTAAACGGCGATTTGTCCAAATCGGGAAGTTGTTCTTCGCACGATCCATAGCTCAGTGGCCGATCATTGTAAGCCACGCCGCGACCGAAGCGAAGAGCCCCGGACGGTGAAATCCTTGACATCTGTGCCGCGGCGGCATAGGCTCCCAAGCGATCGAGGGTGGCCGGGGATTCCGTAGGTCAGGGCTTGCCCTGACGCAGCGAAGTGCTGGCGCGCGACCCGGGATCGTCAGGGCAAGCCCTGACCTACGGGGCTGAATAGACGTTTCAAGACCTTTTCGAGAAGGGGATCGATTATGAACCGCAGGACCAACGCCTTGCTTGTCGTCCGCTCTTTCGCCTTTGTCCTTTGCCTGTCGGGGAGCATGGCGACCGCCGCCGAGAACCAGGCCGGCGGGCTTACCGCTCGTCACCGGGCGGGACAGACGCTGTTGACCTTCCGGGAAGTCGATCCGCCGGTGACGCAGGAGTCGATCGCGGCGAAGCAGTTGAAAGATCTGCTTCGGACTCTCGATGACAAGAAAAGAGTTCGCTATCGGGTTTATCGCAGCGATCGCCCGATTAGCTCGGTGGCGAATCTCGAACCGGTCGCCGAGGTGCCGCCGTTGACGTGCTTCAACGCCGACTATCACGGCATCTATCCGAAGCCCCAGCAGCAGGCGCCCCGCTACGTGGTCGACGAGGGCCGCCGCCCCGTGCCGCCGGGAACCGGGATCTGTGCGTATTGCCCGAAGAACGCCGGCGACGCCTTTTACGCCGTGACGGTGGTCGTCGACGGCAAGGAAAACACGTCGCTGGACGAGTCGAACTCGTTGCGGAGGGCGATTCGCGAAACCCTCGGGCCGGGCGCGCCCGTGCTGCAACGCATCGAGAAACCCGAGCAGTGGCAGTACGTGAAGAATCCCACGCTGTATTACTACGTCCGCTGGGAGTCACCGCCGAATTGCGCGGCCCGGGGCAAGCCCTACGATTACGTCGTCGGCATTCCGCCCAAGCTGGCCAGGCCGGCCGGCGTGGGCATCCACCTGCACTGCTGGGGCGGAAGCCTCAACGGCGGCTACGGATGGTGGTATCAGGCCGAGCAAGGCCATATCCTGATCGCCTCGAACCAGATCCCGTACGACTGGTGGACCGGCTATCATGAGCAGTATTTCGAGGGACCGCCGGACGAAGATGCTTGGACACAGGGCGTCGTGCGGCCCTATTCGCAACTCCGGATGCTCTCGTTTCTGGATTGGGTCGCCACGCGGTGGGACGTCGATCTCAGCCGCACGCACGTGGCCGGCAACTCGATGGGCGGCTCGGGCGCGCCGATGTTCGCCATCCGCCACGGCGAGCGGATCGCCTGGGCCGTGGGCTGGGTCGGCGTGCATATCCCCGCCCAGACGCCGCACTTCAAAGGCTCCTACGAAAAGGTCTACGGCAAGCAGTCCTGGGCCGTGCGGTTCGAGGACGGCAACTCCGTCTGGGACCACTTCAACGACGCCTGGTACCTTCGCCAACATCCCGAAAAGGAGATCGGCCTGATCACCTTCTCCAACGGCAAGAACGACGGCGGCATCGGCTGGCCGCAGGCGGCCGAGTTTCATCGTGCCTTGCAGCAGACGCGGCGGCCGCACCTCTTCGTCTGGGGCCAGTCGGGCCACGGCCAACGAGCCGCCATGCCCGTCTCCAACAGCGACCGCCAGATGCCCATGGATCTGCGCACCGACCAATCCTTGCCCGCCTTTACCGGCGGTAGCCTCGACGACGATCCCGGCACCGGCGACCCCGCCGACGGCGATCCCAAGGGACAAAGCAATCTGTATCTCTATTGGGAGACCGAGAACATTGTCGACCGGGCCGACCGCTGGGAGATGACGGTAGGGCTAATCGAGAAGGCCCCCCAGGACCAGTGTACGGTCGACATCACGCCGCGCCGGCTTCAGCAGTTCAAGCTCCGGCCCGGCCAGCAGGTCGAGTGGACCAACACGCCGGCCGGCAGACACGAGCCCATTCAAACCGGCCAGGCGACCGTCGACCGACGCGGCCTGATCACGCTCGATCAGGCCCGCATCTCGAAGGCCGGCAACCGGATCCGCATCACGGGCCTCTGACCATAGCCGATTCGCCGGACGCATGGCGTTGCGAAGCCGCAAGCGGCAAGTCTAATCCCTAACCCCAATCGGAAATCTGAAATCTGAAATCCGAAACCCCGCCTCCCTTTTCTACCGTCCCCCTTCCCCATCCCCCTCCTTGGACCTAGAATAGTTGCATGATTGGCCGAACGCTGACGGCATTGCCCGTTTACAACGAGGTGGCTCATGTGGCGGAGGTCCTCGACGAGGCCCTTCGCTACAGCGACGAGGTGTTGGTGGTCGACGACGGATCGACCGACGGCACTTCCGCCTTGCTGGCTGCGCGGGGCGACCTCCACGTGGTCACGCACGACCGCAATCGCGGCTACGGGGCGGCGTTGCGCTCGGCGTTCGACTTCGCCCAGCGAGGCGGCTACGACGTGCTGGTCACGATCGACTGCGACGGACAGCACGAGCCGCAACGAATCCCCCAATTTATCGATGCCTTGGCCCCCAGCGGAGGTCGGCGATTCGACGTCGTCTCGGGCAGCCGGTATCTCGAGCCGTTTCGCGGCGACAGCCGGCCCCCCGCCGATCGTCGCCGTATCAACCGGATCATCACCGAGGAACTCAACCGCCGGCTGGGGCTGAACCTGACCGACGCCTTTTGCGGGTTCAAGGCCTATCGCGTGGCGGCGCTTCGGGGGATCGAAGTGACCGAAACGGGCTACGCCATGCCCTTAGAGTTTTGGGTCCGGGCGGCCGAGTCGGGACTGAAGATCATCGAGTTGCCGGTCCCCCTGATCTATCTCGACGAGCACCGCTCGTTCGGCGGGGCGTTGGACGAAGCCCGGACGCGGCTGGCCGTCTATCGCCAGGTTTTGCAACGCAGCCTGGCGACCTGCTGCGTCGGCCGGCCAGGTAGTTGCAGCCCAGGTAGTTGCAGCACTGCCCCCTGCGATCGTCAAACCAACCCCTGTGATTGCGAAGAAGAAGTCGCATGACCACCTGTCCGAGCCGACTCGAAACCCGTCCGCTGCGGGCTCCGCAGGAAGATCGGTCGGCATTGGTGGATCCTCCGCTGGACGAGGCCGGTCCCCTGGTCGACGAGAACGCCCGGCTGGCGGTACAACAGGATTACGATGTGCAGGGACGCCCGCTCAGTGAACTCTCGCGCCAGGCCCGAGAGGAACTGCTTCGCGACGCCTTGCGGTGGACCGCCGCCTATCGCGACGTGGACCTGGGCCGCCGGCCGCCCCCATCTGCGGCCGAGTTGGCGGCCGGGTCGGTCTTCCTGGCGGGTCACCAGCCGGAGATGTTCCATCCCGGCGTGTGGTTGAAGAACTTCGCCTTGGGGGATCTGGCCCGGCGGCATGGCGCGGTGGCCGTCAACCTGCTGATCGACAGCGACACGGTCAAGCACACCTCGCTGCCGGTGCCGGGCGGGTCGGTGTCGCAGCCGCAGACCGAAGGGATCCCCTTCGACGTGCCCGAGCCGTGCGTTGCTTACGAATCGCGGCGAATCGTGGACCGAGACCTGTTTTCCAGTTTTGGCCGGCGGGTCAAGGAGCAAATCGCCCCGTTGGTGGCCGACCCGCTGATCGAGAAGTTCTGGCCGTTGGCGCAGCAGCGGATGCAGCAAACCGAAAACCTGGGCGCGTGTCTGGCCCAGGCGCGTCATCGTTTGGAGGGCGATTGGGGGCTGCAGACGTTGGAGGTTCCGCAGAGCCGGATCTGTGAGACCGAGCCGTTTTGCTGGTTCATGGCCCACCTGCTGGGGCAGCTTCCACGACTGTGGGAAACCTACAACGAGGCCGTGCGGCAATATCGCCGCGCGCACCGGATTCGCAGCAAGGCCCATCCGGTTCCCGAGTTGACGTCGGACGGCCCATGGCTGGAGGCGCCGCTTTGGGTTTTCTCGGCCGACAATCCGCGGCGTCGCCCGCTGTTTGTCCGCCAACGTTGCAACCGGATCGTGCTCTCGGACCGCGGCGCCCTGGAAATCGAGCTGCCGCTAAGCGGCGACGGTGACGCGGCCAAGGCGGTCGATCGACTGATGAACCTTCGCCGGCGGGGTGATTATATTAAGATCCGCTCCCGGGCGCTGATCACGACGCTTTGGGCCCGACTGGTATTGGGCGATCTGTTCGTACACGGCATCGGCGGAGCCAAATACGACGAAGTGACCGATACGTTGATCGAGCGGTTCTTCGGCCTTCGTCCGCCCGGTTTCCTGGTTCTTTCGGCCACACTGCACCTGCCTGTGCGACGGTCCGGCCCGATCCCAGGGCCCCGCGTCTCGATCGAGCAATCCCACACGATCCGGCGGCAATTGCGCGAACTGGTGTATCATCCGGAACGTTTCCTCGGCGAAAACCATGGCCAGACGCTGGGGGCGTCTAATGACCCGGCCGGGTTGATCGCCACCAAAGCCCGTTGGATCCGGACACGGCAGACCCCCCAGAACGCTCGGGCCCGTTGCGGGGCGATCCGACGCGTCAACCAGGCTTTGCAGCCTTGGGTCCAGCGCGAGCGTAAACGACTCCAGCGGCTTCAGGCGGAGACGGCCGATGCGATTCGGGCCGAGGCCGTGCTGAGGTGGCGGGAATATGGTTTCTGTCTGTATCCGGAAGAAACTTTTCGCGAATTCGTGCTTGCGCTACTTCCCAAAAACGCATAAACGTGGTCTGATAGGCATAGGATCTGATGTAGGCACAGGCTCAGCGACACGAGTGTGCTGCTTTTTTCAGCGTGTCGCTAGCAAGGGCAGACGTGGTTTCCGGTTACCAAAACGGTCCCCAAATGGGGTCGGTGTCCATTCGGCGCTGGTGACGTATCGTTCCGCATCGGACGAAAGGATTCGAGTCGATGAGCGAAGGGATTTTCTCCTCGGTATCGGCCGGATCGGGCCGCCAACGGACCGGCCGGCGCCTTCGGTTGCCGGTGGTCGCAGCCCGCGGCGGCGATCATGCGGCTATCCATTTCTTTCTGACCGCCGTTTTTCAAGGTCCTTCGCGGGCCGAGTACAAGGCGTCGCTGGAAGATCCTTTCTACGAACCCCACGATCGCCTGCTGATCAAGCGGAGGGGTCGCATCGTGGCGCACACGCAAGTGACCCATCGGGTGATGCAGTTCGGCCCGCTGGAAATTCCCGTGGCCGGGCTGAGCTGGTTGGCCACCTTGGCGGAGTACCGCGGCAAGGGCCACGGCAGTCGTTTGCTTGGCGCGGCCGAAATGCATATGGCCCAAAGCGGCTCCCTGGTGGGCCTGATGCGGACTTCGATTCCCCGTTTCTTCCGCCGCACCGGCTGGGCCGTCTGCGGACGGCACAGCTACAGCCGCGCCGACGCCCGCGCCGTGCTCGCCCGGTTGCTGGACAGGGGGTTGCGCAAGCCCCGCCGCCGACTGCAAATCCGCCCCTGGCGACGCTGGGAGGAGGCCGCGTTGAGGCGAATCTATAACCAAAACCTCCCGGGAACCTACGGCGCCCTGTTGCGGACCGGGCCCTATTGGCGCTGGCTCCTGCAGCGCCAGGCTTACAGCCAGATCTACGTTGCCCTGGACGGGCCCGACCTGCTGGAGTTGGAGGAAATCAACACGCGGATCGTCGGCTATGCGGTGACCCGGGGCGAGCAGATCGTCGAGTTGTTGGCGGCTCCCGAGATGCCCAGGGCCTCGGCGGAACTCGTGGCCCGCTGTTGCGGAGACGCCATCGAGCACGATCGCCACAGTCTGGTGTTGCATACCCGCCCGGGCCATCCTTGGCACAAAGTGTTCCGCAAAGCCGGCGGCTTTCGCCATCACCACGAGTCGGACCGCGGCGAAGTCTACATGGCCCGGCTGCTGGAACCGTTGAAACTGCTTCGCCTGCTCGGCGGCGAATTCCATCGGCGGGCCGAGAGCTCGGGCCTGCCGCGGCCGCTGGAACTGGGATTGCTGGTCGAGGGCCGAAAGTACCGTCTGAACGTCGACCGGCAGGGCTGCCGCGTCGTCTCCCGCCGGCTCGGCCACAGCTACTTGAAGCTCAACGTGGCCGATTTCACCCGGCTGGTGATGGGCCAACTCGATTGGTCGCGGGCGCTGGCCGAGCGGCGCGTGCAGCCGTCCGACTCGCTGGCCAAGCAAGCCGGCCCGGCCCTGTTCCCAAGCCTACCCCTGTGGCGCCCCCCGTTCGATTCTCTGCCGGCGTGACCATATCATGGGGGTGAAAACCTTTTCGCTCGGAGTGCGCCGTTCCCGGGGGTTTTTGGCGAGGTCGGCAAGCCATCGCTACAGCCACCCACAGAAGCAGAATAGACACCCCCTTATCTTGTGATACAACAAATCAAATCCCCAGTGCGTTACCCCCCTTATGAGCCAATTCCACAAAAGTTTCGATTTTGTTTGTCACAATTCGGGGTTCTGCGGCCTATAGGAATATAGAGGAAGCACGGTTCTAATTCACGTGGATGCTTTAACAAAACTGGGGGGTTCGAGAAATGAAACGAACTTTGATTGGACTCGCGGCAGTGATGGTTCTGTTCTTTGCGGCGCAAGGAACCATTTTGGGCAGTGTGATGTCAACATGGTCGGGCGCACCTATAGACGGGGAGAACCCCGGCTTCCTCCCGTCCGGATCGGCTGTCTTTGATATCAGCGGCAGCCTCCTGACGGTCACGCTGACCAACACTTCGCCCACGGCGATGGGCGGTCTCGGAGAGGTCTTGACGGGACTGACCTGGGACATCAGCGATGCCGGCGTTTCCCTGGCCACCTTGACGGCGGTGATCGGCCCCGGTTCCTCGTTGGTCGGCAACGGAGCAACCGGTGATACGGATCTGTCCTCGGAGTGGGCCTTTAGGGATGATCTAGACCACGGAGAGAGCGCCACCGGGGTCCCGCTGGGGAGCTACGGGGCCAGCTCGGTGGGCGACCTCAATTTCCAAGAGGCTTGGGGTCCACGTGACCGTTTCGACACGACCACGAATCTGTTTGGGCCGGCGTCGCCGAATGGAACGCAGGCGGGGATCGTCGGCCCGCAGGACGGTGCCAACCTCTTCGATCCGCCGTTTGGAAACAAGGGGCCGTGGGTCCAGAACCAGATGGTGCTCACCTTCGAGATCACCGGCGATCTGGAAGACGGGGACATCGAGAACATCCAGCCGATCTTCGGCACCGACGGTGCGACGATCATTCCCGAACCGGCCACGGTCATCATCTGGTCGCTGCTGGGGATGCTGGGCTTCAGCGTCGGCTGGTGGCGGCGAAGGCGCGGGGAGACGCTCGGGGCGGCCGGCCCACCGGCGATGCCCGCCGCTCGCACGTTCTGGTCCCCGGAAACCAGGGGCGCCATCTTGGACATCATCGAGTCCGGACGGCGACGTCAGTAACCGGACGAACCCGCCGCGGCCAACCAACCGCTGAAGATCGCACCCGCGTCATTCTTGGCGCGGGTTTCTCATGCGCCCGCAGTATTCGGATCGTCGCTACAGTCGTTCGGCGCGGGTTGCCAATTCTGCAGATTGCGCTTGGAAACGTTGAATAACTTTTGACTTTTCCGATTTCTCTGCCCAGCATGGACCCGTTAAGCTCCCAGCATGGACCCGTTAAGCTTACGTGCAAGGACGTTTCGACTCGGCCGAAATCGCAGTTCGCCGACGCCCAATCCGATGACGCATGTTTTTCGTCGTCGCGGGTGAGAGGTCGGCGCTTCCCCATTGTAGGCGAACGGCCCGAGTTTACCCCAGAAGGCTCGGCCGATTTTTCGATCAGCGGTTCCACGCTGACGGTCACGCTCACCAATACTTCGTCCCAGGAGATGCTGGCCATCGGAGAAGTGTTGAGCGGACTGTTTTGGGACATCACGGACCCTGGCGTCATCTTGACCCCGGACCTCGCCCTCATCGCGCCCGGTTCTCGCTTGGTCGGCGTGGGCGCGACGGGTGACATGGATTTGTCTTCCGAGTGGGGCTACAAATCCAACGTGGAGGCCGGATCGACCGGCGCCGGCCCGTTGGGCAACCATGGCATCGGCTCGGTGGGTGACATCAATTTCGGCGCGGATACTTTCGGTCCCCGTGACCGGTTTGACACCAGCACGAATCTCTTTCTCCCGTCCAGCGGAAGCCTCAATGGCGTTGAAGGCGGCATGGTGGGGCCAAACGTCAATTTTGGCTCTGACGGGTTTACCAGTCAGGGCCCCGTCGTGCAGGGTTGGGACGGCACGGACACCGGTCCCGGCCAAATGATCTTTACCTTCGATATTACTGGTGGAACGCTGAGTGATGACGAGATTACAAACGTTCAACCTTTGTTCGGCACCGACGGTGCGCCGATGGTGATTCCCGAACCGGCTACCGTGATCATCTGGTCGTTGCTGGGTGTTATCGGCTTCAATGTCGGCTGGTGGAGGCGGAGGCGCAAGGGTATGCCCGAAGCGGGCGTCGCGACCGATGCGCCGAGTGTTTCTCCTTCCCGCACGCACTGGTCCCGGGAGACCAAGAGCCCCATCCTTCAGATTGTCGAACGCGGACGAAGCCGGGAGTGCTGAGCGGAACTATCCCGGTTGCGTAAAACGTTGAAGATCGACCCGCGCCGTCGCCGGTGCGGGTTTTTAAGTGCGCGAGGTTGACATCAACATGCCTGAGCCCTATCTTCACTTGCAGAAGTAACGTAAACGGGTCTTTTGATCGGCCCTGCTATTCGAAGGAGGACCACCATGTACCGATTCGCATTCGCGTTGGCTCTCTTGACGCCTTTTCTTGTGGCAGCGACGGAGGCGGCCGAACCGGCCGCAAACTCGGCGAAGCCCGGCGCTCGCCAAAATGACTGCATTCGACCGTATGCCAAGAATCCCCATTACTGGCAATACAAGGCAAAGCCGGTTCTTCTGCTCGGCGGCTCCAAGGACGACAGTCTCTTCCAGATTCCGGACCTCGAGGAACATCTCGATCTTCTGGCGGACGTCGGCGGAAACTACATCCGCAACACGATGAGCGCCCGCAGCGACCACGGGTTCGAAGTCCATCCGTTCAAGAAGCTTCCCGACGGGAAGTACGATCTCGACCAATTCAACGACGAGTATTGGCAACGCTTCGAGAACCTGCTTCGCTGGACGCACCAGCGGGACATCATCGTGCAGATCGAGGTCTGGGACCGCTTCGATTACAGCGACGCGCGCGGCGCGAACCATTGGCAGCCGAGCCCCTACCGGCCGGCCAACAACGTCAGCTACACGGGCGACGAAGCCGGCCTGGCCGACCGCTACCTCGATCTTCCCTGGCGGGACAAGCACCCCTTCTTCCACACCATCCCGGGAATGCCGCAATTCCGGCCGCCGTACGACGTGCTGCGCAAATTCCAGGAGCAATTTGTCGACAAGATGCTCTCCGGCAGCCTCCGCTATGGAAACGTCCTGTATTGCATGAACAACGAGACGTCGACTTCACCCAAGTGGGGTCAACACTGGATGAGCTTCATCCGGCGCCGAGCGGCCGAGAAGGGAGTCGAGGTCCACGTGACCGACATGTTCGACGACGTTTGGAAACCCCAGTCATCCGCCAAGCTGCGGCAAGCATTCGACCATCCCCGTCTCTACACGTTCATCGACGTCTCCCAGGTCAACAGCCGGACCTTCGGCGAAGACCACTGGAAGAATCTGCAATGGCTGTTCAGCCAGGCCCAGCGGCATCCTCGCCCGCTGAACCACACCAAGATCTACGGCAGCGGATTCACTTCGTGGGGCTCCGGCAGCCCGGCGGACGGCGTGGAACGATTCTGGCGCGATATCCTGGCCGGCAGCGCCAGTGCCCGATTCCATCGCGACGGCGGAGGCAACGGGCTGAAGCCGATCGCTCAGGCCAGCATCAAGGCGGCGCGAAAGCTGGAAAGCCTGATCAAACTCTGGGACGTCGAGCCGCGCAACGACCTGCTCAGCCAGCGCGATGAGGACGAAGCCTACGTGGCGGCGCGGCCCAACCAGGCGTACGCCCTCTATTTCACCGCCGGCGGCGCCGTCGGACTCGATCTGACCGACGCCCCGGGCCCATGGCAACTGCAATGGATCGACGTCGGTTCCGGCGATTGGGCACCGCGCGACACGGTCCGCGGCGGCCAAGTCGTGACGATTACCGCCCCCGGCAAGGGGGCCTGGGTCGCCGCGATCGTCAAGGCCGCCGCGCCCGCGTCGGCTCGGGCTCCGGCACCAGATTGACGGATCGCAAATCGATCAGCGGTCCGGAGATCGGCCCGTCGGAGCGGATCGACAGGCGATGCTCGCCGGCTTCGAGTTTGACTTGACCGAACTTCTGCCGGAGGTAGCGGTCCCACGTGCCGCTGCTGGGGACCTTACCTCGAATGGCTTGGCCGTCGACCTGCAACCGAAACGGCTTTTCCGCCTCGCCGCTTTGGCAGGCCCAATCGAACCAGACGTCGAAGCGTCCGCCGCGGGAAATCTCCAGCGTCCAAACGGCGTAGTCTTCCTCCGAGCTGAAATAGCCCAGATTGCCGTACTTCGTCTCGAACACGATCGTGGGGCCGTAGATCGCCGCCCGGGAAGCCGTAAGTTCCAACGAGCCGTCGTCGCCGGGTCGCACGATCCCGGGACGGTTGCCGGGAAACTCCTTGCAGGGCGGACCCGTGTGGGCCACAAACGCCAGCAGGTCGGCCATCTGCTGCAAGCTGAGTTTCCCTTGAAGGCCCTCCGGCATGTGCGACCGCCGGTTGCTTACCAGCTCTTCCACGTCCTTGCGAAGGATCACGTGCGGCTGGCCCTTGGCGTCGACCAGCGTAATGCTGTTGCCGGTCTCCTCCAACAGCATGCCGGAGAGTTGCAGCCCGTCGGTCGTCACGGCCGTGTATTCGATGAACCGGTCCTCCAACGCGCGGTTGGGGTCGATGGTCGCCACCAGCAGGGCCTGGGGCGACTTGTCGACCAGCGTGCGCAGATCGGGACCGACGTGCTTGCCGACGTCTTCCAGCTTGTGGCAATCGGCACAGGTGGCTTCGGTGAACATCTTCTTGCCGCCGGCCAGGTCGCCTTTGATTTTCAGCACCGGCTGGAACTTTTCGAGCGCCTGTTGGATTTCTTCCTTGGTGGTGGGACCGCCGAGCAGCTTTTCGGCCCGGCGGCGGATTTCCTCCGAACGATGTCGCAACAGCAGATCGCGGCGGGCCGAGCCCAGCGCGGCGGCCAGTTCCGGGCGGGAGGGCATCTGGTCCAACAGGGCCGCGACCCACGCCTCGCGTCGCAGCAGCACCTCGAATACGGCGTCGTGGACCTTGGGGCCCTGCTCCGCCCAACCGGCCAGCAGTAGCTCGGGGATCTTACCATGGCCAAGCCGGCCCAAGGCGTCCACCGCGGCCCGTTGAAGCTCAATGGACGACTGGGGAACCAGCAGGCCGGCCAGCAGTTCCAGGTCGTCCTGCTGCCGGTCGGGCCCGCGGCCGAGGATCTGCATGGCGGCCACGCGATCGGCCGACGCGGCGTGGTCCTCTTTGGCCACGCGGCGGGCGGCGTCGAACAGCTCGGCGACTCGTTGGGCCGCCCGGACCGTCGCCGCGTCGTCGCCGGCCAGCAGCTTGGGCAACGAGGTCTGCTGCCGAGCCAGCCCGTCGAGGACTTGCGCCATCAGCCGGTACTGCCAATTCTCAAAAGCCGCTTGCGGCTTCGCAGCAACCACCCCAAAGACCTTCGCGACGGTTTCCCGGTCTCCAAGCCCGGCCGCCAACCGCAACAGCTTGCCGATCAATTCGGCCCGCGCCGGCACGGCCGCTGCATCGGGCAGGATCTCGGCGACCACCTGGTCCAGATTTCGTGTGGCGGAACTCATCACGGCCGCTGTCAGATACGGGTCGCCGGCACTTCGGGCGGCCAACTTGCCCAGTGCCCGGCCGGCCCGCGGATCGTCCCACTCTCCCAGGCTATAGGCCAGTTGCATGCGGACCTGGGGATCGGGATCGTCGAGGAGTTTCAGCAGCGCTTCGCCCACCGCGGCATCGGACGTCAGAAAGGATTCGCTTAGTCGCACGGCGTGACGCCGCACGCCGGGATGTTCGTCGGCCACCGCCCGCAGCACGACGTCCTTCGGCAGTGCCCCGAGTCCGTCGAGGGTACACAGCGCGTGCAATCGGGCCAAGGCGGTCTTGCCGCCGGCGGCCATCTTCGCCAGCGGCGCGACGGCCGCCTCGTCCGCCCGCCATAGCAGCATCTGCTGGGCCATGTCGCGCTGCCAGCCGTTGGGCACCTCCAGCGCCGCCACCAGGCCGGCCGTGTCGAGGCGGTCGAGGCGGGGGATCTTTCGCGGCGCGGCGTCGACCGGATAGATGCGATAGATCCGGCCCCGATCGTGGCCCTTGCGTAAATCGAGCTTGTCGATCAACCGCTCGTCGATCCACTCGGGATGCTCGATCACCACGCGGTGCATATCGCAGACCCACAAGGCCCCGTCGGGACCGGTGCGGATCGAGGCCGGGCGGAACCAGGGGTCGGCGGAGGCCAGGAACTCCGATCTCTGCTCGTCGGGGGCCCGCTCGCCGTGGAAAGTCGCTCCCTGCGGCTTGACGATCATCCGATGAACGATGTTGTAGACCGGGTCGCTGACAAACAGGTTGCCGGCAAAGCGGGGGCCCAGCAGTTGGTCGCGATAGATCATCGCGCCACAGATCGCACTGAAACGGCCGGGCTGACCTTCCGGCGGCGTGGGCTGGTCGTAGAAGCAATGGGTGATTACCCGGCCGGCCGGATAACAGTCGCGCGGGCCCATCAGATCGACCGTCGGCGAGGGGGCCGCCACGTGGGGATTGCGGCGAATGTAGTGGTCGGCCAAGGCGTAATGCCAGCCCGGATTGGGATTGTTGCAGCCGAACCAGTTGCCCCAGTCGTCGCGATTGCGGCCGAACTGGGTTCGGCCCTCGCGGGTGTCGATTTCGCCCGAGTCGGGTTTGATGCACAGATCGCGGCCGCCGATGTCGACCACCTTGCCGGTCTTGGCCGATTTGATGCTGCCGTTGCTGTCGCCGTTGGCCAGATAGACCCAGTTGTCCAGCCCCCAGCGCAGGTGATTCACGCGGTGCTGCTGGTTGCCTTCGCTGAACCCGGAGAAGAGCGTACGGCGAAGATCCGCCCGGCCGTCGCCGTCGGTATCCTCGGCGTAGAAGATCTCCGGGGCGGCCACCACGATCACGCCGCCGCGCCAAGGCATCACGCTCGAGGGGAAACCGACCGGTTCGAGAAACACGGTCGATTTGTCGTACTTCCCGTCGCCGTCGGTGTCTTCCAGACAGCGGACGCGTCCGCCGGGGATGCCGAGCTCTTTCGGCGGGCCAAGGTGGCCGTCGGGCGAGATCCCCATCGGATAGTCGGCCATCTCGACCACCCAGGCCTTGCCGTCGGGCCCCCAGGCAATGTCGATGGGGTCCATCACCAGGGGCTCGGCGGCCATCAGCTCGACTTTGAATCCGGCCCGCGGTTTCATGGCCGCCAAGGACTGCCGGGGCGTGCGCAGCGGCGGATCGTTCTCGGCGGCCAGCAGGTTGGTGAACCACCGGCTGTCGACGTGACCGGGCAATGAATTGCCCGTATCCTCGTTCTGGACCCACATGTGCCGATCGGCGAACCAGGCCCCGTTGTTGGTTCCGTCGGCCCGCACGATCATCGGCAGTTCATTCTTCGAGTCCTTCTCGCCCCGCTTGCCGGAAACCACGCGCCGCGACCAGCCTTCTTTCATCGAGGTGAACAGATCGATCGAGTACCGCTCGGCATTGGAGAAAACCACGTCGAGCCGGCCGTCTTCATCGATGTCGACGAAGCGGAGTCCGGCGTCACGGCCCTGGCCATCGACGATGGACGTCCCCTCCGGAAGCGAGAACGGCAGCCGCGACCAGACGGGCCCCTCGCGACCGCTCCTCCACCGGAACACGGCTAACTGATTGGGATGTCCCAGGATCAACTCGCTGATTCCGTCACCGTCGAGGTCGTGCAGCCGGATGCTTCGGTCACGGTCCGGACTGCTAATGATAACGGGCCCCATCCTTGCCTGGCTGCTGGACGCCGACCATTGAAGGCGTGAGACGGCCGACCATTGAAGGCCTGCGTAGTGCGACAGATGAAGTCCCCGCAGAGCACTGGCGTTTCCGTCCGGTCGCAACACGGCGAATCTCACTTGCATGTCGTTACGGTGGCCATCCGGGTCGGTGGCAACCAGGGGCCAGGGGAATGGGCTCGTCTGCCACCGGCGGGTATCGGATGACCAGACGCGGCTTTTGCGAGCGTGATCGCTGCCGAGGACTACGTCCATGTATCCGTCGTTGTCCAGATCGAGAACCCGTACGCCGTTGTCTTGGCCGTTTGTCGCCCGCAGCGGATTGCCGCCCAACAGGTTCTTGGTCAGACGGTCATAGACTTCGCGGAACGTAAGGAACTTGACCTTCTTGCCGTGCCTGGCCACCGCGTGATCGATCAGCTCGACGATCTGATCGTTGCGGATCCAGCCATGGGGGTGGAAACAGAGGGCGAAGATGCCTCGCTTGATGACCGTGGCGTCGACGGCCGCTTTCAGATCGGCAACGGTGGTCGGGCTGCAAACGCCGTGAAGATGCTGGGCGTCCCAGTCGCTGGGCATCAGCACCGGGATCTCCCAGCAGAGGCGATCGATCACGTAGGGATACGGATAGTCGTAGATCAGGTTGGCCATGATCCGGTCGGTGGGCACGTACTTGCGGAACTTCTCCCGACCGTCCTCGTCGAGAACCAACTCCCGGGGCAAGTCGGGATCGTCGGCCGTAAAGAGCAAAAACACCGACGAGTCGAGGGCCACGAAATTGCCCCCGGGCGTGGTCTTGTTGAAAATCTCGGTGAAGAACCGCGGGCTGACCGAACTCATCGAGTCGCAGCAGGGCATCCGATACGCCACCGGCCGGCTGTTGGGCACCGACGTCATCAAGTCGACGTTGCGATCGTAGGTTGCCTTGGCCGCCGCCAGGTCGCCGCCTTGCAGCAAGGGACACGGATGGGCATAGGTGTGGGCCTCCAGGCTGGCCCCTTCTTTCAACCATTTCTGCAACCGGGGGTCTTCCGGATCGATCCGATTGGCCATCAGGCTGACCGGCGCCCGGCCGTCGATCTTCTTGAGTCTCTCGAAGATCGGCCGCAGAAACGTCTCGTACCTCGCCGACTCGCTGAGATCGTCGATCGACAGCACGATCACCGCTTCGACCCCCGGTTCGCCGACCCATTGCGGCGTGACGAGTTTCGCCAGGTGGCGGCCGGCATAGTACGGATCGCACGGCCCGTCCAGGTACGCCAGCCGATTGCCGTCGCCGGCGGTCGCGATCGAGTTGGATAGCAGCAAAACGGTCAGCAAGCAGGACATGGCAGCAAGACGCATCGCAACACCCTCCCATTACTGGTGAAGACCGGCCGGATGTTTACGAAAAAGGGGCCATAAGTCGATGGCCCCCAAGCAGTTACGGAGTGGAGACGAGCGGGCTCGAACCGCCGACCTACTGGATGCAAACCAGTCGCTCTCCCAACTGAGCTACGTCCCCTAACGGACCGCATGGCCGCCAAGGCCCGATTTCCCGCCCCTTCCTCTCTGACAACACCGAAATTCTACAACGCCGGTCCCCTTTTGCAAGCCCCCATGGCCAGGGGCCGCCCCGTGCGGCGTCCGTACGCACGTGCCGACTCAGAGCCCCGGAGAACTGCAAAGTATGATCGGGGAACTGAATTGACGGAGGGTGGCTGGCGGTCGAGCGCAGCGAGCCCCCAGGAATGTAGCCTCTGGGGGCTCGCTGCGCTCGACCGCCAGCCACCCATTGTCGGCAAATCACGACTTTGCAGTTCTCCTGACTCAGAGTCCCGGAAACTTGCAGCGGCGGCGTTTCCGATGATAATGGGAGTGTGGGCCGCCCCTTTGTCAACGAACGATGGAATCAGGAGAAGCCATGATCTGGAAGATACTGTGCTTTGGGACGTCCCGCCTCGCCGTGGTGGGGATGGTGGGCGTGGTGTCGGTTCTTTCTGTAGCGAGTCCGAACGTCCGGGCCGGGGAGGATCGAGCCGGCGGCCGCAACGTGATCTTGATCCTCAGCGACGACCATCGCTACGACTTCATGGGCTTCATGGACGGGCCGGAGTTCCTGGAAACGCCCGCCATGGATCGGATGGCCGCCCGGGGGGCCCATCTCGAAAACGCGTTTGTGGCCACCTCGCTCTGCTCGCCCAGCCGGGCCTCGATCCTGACCGGACAATTTTCCCACCGGCACGGAGTCGTCGACAACCAGCGGCCGGTGCCGCAGGGCACGGTCTTCTTTCCCCAATACCTGCAACGGGCGGGCTACGAAACCGCCTTTATCGGCAAGTGGCACATGGGACACGACCACGACGAGCCTCGCCCGGGGTTCGATCACTGGGCCAGTTTCCGCGGGCAAGGCGAGTACTTCGACCCCACGCTGAACGTCAACGGCCGGCGGAGCCGGTTCGAGGGCTATACGACCGACGTGCTCACCGACCATGCCCTGGCGTGGCTGAAGCAGAAGCGATCCAAGCCGTTTTTCCTTTACCTGTCATTCAAGGCGGTCCACTATCCGTTCCTGCCCGCCAAGCGCCATCACGGCCGCTACGAGAACGCCAAGATCAAGTATCCCGAAACCATGGCCAACACCGAGGAGAACTACGAGAGCCAGCCGCACTGGGTCCGCGAGCGGCGGTACGGGATTCACGGCATCGACCACATGCAGACCGGCCCGCTGGACGACGACCCGGTGCCTTCCTTCGACGACCTGTACCGGCGATACTGCGAGGCGGTACACGGGCTGGACGAGAACCTCGGCCGCGTCTTGCAGTACGTCGACCGATCGGGGCTGGCCGAATCGACGCTGGTGATCTACCTGGGCGACAACGGGTTCGCACTGGGCGAGCACGGCTTCTACGACAAGCGCGACGCCTTCGAGGAGTCGATCCGCGTGCCGATGCTGGCCTACGCTCCGGGGCTGATTCGGCCCGGCACAAAGGTCACCCGGATGGTTCAGAACATCGACGTGGCGCCGACGATCCTTCAGGCCGCCGGCTGCCCGATCCCGGAGGAAGCGAAGATCGACGGCCGGTCGCTGCTGCCGCTGTTGCGGGGGCGAGAGGTTCCCTGGCGCGACCATATTCTATACGAGTACTATTGGGAGTGGAACTTTCCGGCCACGCCGACCGTGTTCGCCCTGCGCAACGATCGCTACAAGTACATCTTCTACCATGGCGTGTGGGACCGCAACGGATTCTACGACCTGCAGACCGACCCGGTCGAACGGCACAACCTGATCAAGGTCCCCGCTTATCAGGAGAGAATCGCCGAGATGCAGAAGCAGCTCTTCGACGAGCTGGAAGCGAGCGGCGGGATGCAGGTTCCCTTGCGCCGTCCGGCGGGCGTACAATTCTACGACAGAAAGCTCCGCCGTTAGGGAAGCATGGGGAATTCAGGCCGTCAGTCGCGGAGGCCGCGTCGTGCAGATTTCGTTGCGACCGGGCGTGGGTAGAGCCCGGGTAATCTTCAAGCCTCGTTGCGAGGGGACAAAGATGAGTTCATCTTCCTCCGCCAGAACCTGCTCTCCACTTTGGTCGATCACGAGCCTGACGACGGGATCCGTGTAGTGATCGCCGTTTCGTCGCAACACGCGAGCGACGCTGCCATCGCTCAAGGCAAGATAGCTGCCGATCGGAAACAGCCCCAGCGCGCGCAACAGGCCGCGGGCCACGTTGGCGTCGACGGATCTCAGGCTGGCTTCGCACAACACGCTTTCCATGGCTGCGTAGGGCATGGCGGATTGTCTGCCGAGCCCCGGCGAGACAATGCCCGTGTAGAGGTCGGCGACGTGCACGATCTTGGCGAAGGGGTGAATTCTGACCGCGTCTCTACCCCTGGGGTATCCGGTTCCGTCCAAGTTTTCATGAATCTGATAGGCGACGACGAGCACCAGATTCGGCAAGCCGTAGGTTCTCTGGAGCATGTTCGCGGTGAGCGTGGGAACCTTCTGGATCTCGAAGTATTCATTTTCGGTGAGTTGTCGTTTTACTCCACGAACGTTCTCCGGCAGATGCATCACTCCCCATTCGGCCACCAATCCGGTGGCACCGAGGACGCAGACGTTTTCGGCGTCCAACCCCATTTCCACGCCCATCGCCATGGCCAGCAGGGCGGTCTGCAGTGCCTGCTCCGCCATTCCCTTGTCGTCGCTCTCGCATACGACCGCCAAAACGTTCTCGGAGTCCTCGGTCATGCTTCCCAAGCTGGCGGCGGTCAATCGCATCACGTCGCCGCCGTTGACCTCGGCCCCGGAAGCTGCCTTGCGCATCATCACGTTGAGTTTCGCACTGGATTCGCATCGTTCGGTGATCGCCCGCGTTTGCGCTCCGAGATCGTAGGCGTCGCGGCCGTGTTTCACCATGCTATTGCGCACGGGCGGCCCGGTGTTTTCACAGCAGAATTGGCCCGAGGAGATTGTCTTGTCAATACGCTCCGCCAACTCACTGTCCAGCGACAGGGCGGGTCTCTCGCGCGACTTCGCCCCGCGGCGCAGGGCGGCTTCCACATCGTCCTGATGGATCCGCACGTTCTCGATCTTGCGTTTCATCAAGAGACGCTGAATTGCTCGCGTGAACGTGGAGCCTCTCGACACCAGCAAGACGCCACGGACACTGTAGATGGGGTGTTGCAACTGACACCCCAGCGACAGTTCCAGGGTCTTCACGCCGATCAAAGTCTCGATGCCCATCTATCGCCTCTCCAACAGGCTGCGACCATGCAAGGAATTCGCCGAGAATGCACGAATTGACCGCAAGCGAACGCTTCACGACAAGAGGCCGCCGCGCGGCGGATCTGCTTCCCTCGCACTTCGCGCCGGCATGCCGACGGGGAGGCAATCCGATCGCCAGCCGGCCACCAACGGACTGCGATGCAAGTATAGCTTACGGGACCGCCCGGCAACCGCTGCTGCCGGATTGGCGAAGCTCGACATGCCCCCGGCGGAAAAATCGGAGTGGGCCGCCCCGGGCCGGATATCCGTCAGAAACCCACCCTGGGTGAGGTTGGGCGCGCGTCCGCGGCCGACGCTATTTCTGGTTCATCCGACTGAAGCGTACATGGCTATGGGAGGCAGGGAAGTACGGGTTCCTCTTCTCTGTGGCCGGACGGGTCAAGTCACCGGAAGACATAGTCTTTCTCCAGAAACCCGTGAACAGAGAAGAGGAACCCGTACTTCTGCTGTTGGGCCGCGTACGCGAATCCCGGATGAACCCTATTTCTGTTCGATGGGCCGAGTATCAAGCGGAAGAAAAATGGCGACAGGCGGAAACACAGACTGAACACCCCACTCCCGTCCCCTTCGCCCCAGAGGAGAACTTTCGCCGGTGGCGCTGCTCGGCGGTGCCTCGATTGCCCGCTTGGGGAAAGGGACAGGAACCGTTTTCCCAATCCAAGGGCCAGCTTAGCACGAATTCTCAGCCATGCTCCGTGGCCGGGTGGGTTCGTGCGCCCCGCGAAAACGGTTCCAGTCCCCGTCGCGACCGGGCGGGACTCAGGCGGCCCGCGAATAACCCGGGGCGGCCTGCCGATCGCTCACCGGAGTCGTGTGGCGATGTGGAGATTGCCGATGGTCGTCGTCGGGTAGCGGGGCATCCGTCTCGACGGTCCGGGGCTCGGTGGTGGAAGCCGGAACTTTCGCGGCCGGGCGGGCGCGGAGCCAGAACATCACCACGGCTCCCAGGCAAATCAGGGCGCTGCCGAGATGCTTTAGCAGCCGTCCCGGATCGGTGGCGGCCGTGAGCAGGCAGACTTCCTTGCCGTCGGCAAGCTGCTGGCGACTCGACAGGCGCCAGTTGAACTTGCCGAGCTTCAGCGGCCGGTCCATCGAGATTTCCAGCTCCTGCTTGATTCCCTGCGCCGGATCTACCAGTTGCACCGAGCCGGCGATGGAGGCGTGTTCCGCTTGATCTTCCGGATCCCCGCCGCGGGTGAAATCCAACATTTTCAGCGAGTAGCCCAAGGGAATCTGTTCGTGGCTGAAATCGAGTTCCAACGTGCCCTCGGGCGTGAAGATTCTTTGAAACCCGTAACGCGGATCGTTTCGTTGGATCCAGACTTCCCGGGTGACCGACCCGGCGGTCACCTCGACCAGGGCGGCGGCCTCCGGACCCGGGGTTTCGTCGGGCGCCGGTTGCACGGACCGAAAAGCCGTCTCCTGTCGGGCGTGTGGAAGGTATTCGAGGATCGAGACCGCGAAGTCGGCGGCGGTTTCGATCGTGTCGCCCCGTTTCACTTCACCTTGCCAATGATACGAGCCTTCCTTGACCACACGGCAGTAGAGCTTGCCGTCGGGGGTCTGGAGGAACTCGACCCCGGGTTGGGGTGCAATCGCCGGGTGATGGTACCAGAACGTCACCGGACAACGGCGTCCGTTGACGGCGTCGAGGGTCAACAGGGGTCTTTTGGCGAAAGCCAACTGCCGCAACGGCTTCTCCTCGTTCGGAAGATGCACCTGCAATTCGAGCAGCGGCTGACGGGGTTCGTCTCCCAAGGAAACGAACTCGACCTTCGCTCCGGGCTTCGCTTTGGCGTTGGGCAGGTACTGAACGATCTCTACCCGGATCCCGCCGTCGCCCACGGGAATCTCCTTGCCCATGTTCTCGTGAACCGCGAGGCGGACCATGCGATCTTTATAGTGCATGGAGAGCACGCCATGGCGGGCTGCGTCGCCGGCGTGTGGGTCGCCGGTGGGCGGGTCGCGGAAGTCTTCGAGCATCGAGGCGGCCGGCGCCTGGTGGACTTGGAACACCGCCGGACCGACCGCCAAGGTGGTCTGGAACTGCTCGGTGGGCAGCCACTCTTTGCGGATCGGCACGCCGTCGGGACCGGCCAGTTCAAAGTGCAGCGCCGGGAAGCCGCCCGGCGACTCGTCGGCGACCCACCCCACGTTGCAGTGAGCGTGGCGGTAGAACTTCAGCACCCGGACTCCCAGGCCGTCGGCGAAACCGAAGTCGAGGACCTTGCCGTGGGGCCAATCGACCGGCCCGGCCCGAAAGGAGAACTCGGTCACTTGCTCGGCGTCGTCGGCTTTCCAGCGGGCCTTCAATTGACTTCGGTCGGCGATCACGATCGAGTCGGCCGTCTCGCCCACGGCCAAGGAGACTCGGCCCTCGACTGCCGTCAGAAGGGCTTGGATCGATCCGGCCAACAACACCAGCACGCCGGCGTGGGCGACGAGGAACCCGATCCGGCGCTTCTTCCATGGGAAGCGAATCGCGCTGGCCGCCAAGACGTTGGCGGCCAGCAACGCCAACAGCCCGGCGAGCCAGTGGCTGCCGTAGACGTACCACCGGACGTAGTCCCGGCCCTTGGCGGTCTCCAGGAAGGTTGCCGCGGCAAACACGGCCGCGAGCACGACGATCAGGGCCAGCGCGAGCTTCCACGAGGCGAGAAACCGGCCCAGGCGACGCAACGGCCCCGGTTCGGCGGAAGCAGCAGGTGGTGCGTTGGGAAGGGATGCCATGGGACTGTTTCCTCCGAGGTGTGTAATGACTTTATCGGGCCTTCCGCTGGCAACGAAATAGCAAAAGCTTCCGAAAGTGCCGATTGTCGGGCCTCCTCACCGATCGCGGAAGTCCGAAACTCTCTGCGACGTCGTCGAGTCGGAGGATCGGAGGATCGGTACAACCGAACAGACGCGCACGACCGGTAGGATCAGGCAAGCTGCACAACCGGCAAATTCTGTACGCCGGGGGATGGCGATTTTGGCTGGAAATTGTTCGGAAAGCTTCAAGGTAAACTTTCCGATCGGGCGAGATTAACGATGGGGAGTTTGGACCGAGAACCGGTCAGTTTCCCCGCCAGCGTACGCCACGTCGCCGGTATCCTTTGCCGGCTGCGGTAGCTGCGCAGCTTGACGGCGTACCGTGTTTTTTGGGCAGATTTCAGCGGCGTAAGCGGACCAAGCTCCGGCCGCGCCGCAGGGCAGACTCTTAGCCGCGTAGATTATGCTTCAGCATATCGCCGCTTCGCGTCGGGCAGGCCGTGCGATCATGAACTGAAGCATAACCTACCGGCCAAGCGCATCCCGAGGGCAGATTCCACCGGCGCTTCTTGGGCAGGTTCTGCGCGCCGGTGCGCGGATTTCAAGGACGCAATCCCAGGCTTTGTAATGTAGCCATCTCGCTGGAGCGAGATGAAGCTTCGTCTCGCGGAGCGAGACGGCTACTATTTGCCGGCGCCACGACCACCGTAACATGGAGGTGAGGTTATGCACGTTCTGAGGCGGTTCAAACGCCCTGTCCAGCTTTCGTCCGTAGGGCTGGCGATCCCGGCACTTCTGCTGCTGGGGATCGCTTCTTGCACGTCCTCGCATCGTCCCACGCGACGCATGGAGACGAACCTGGACCCCGGCTGGCCGAAAGGAAACGACTTCTTCCACCAGGCCTCTTATGGAAAGCTTCAAGTGGCGATCCCGGAGGTCGCGGACGCGGAATACGTCGACGACGACGAATTCTGCGAGACCTGCCACGGGGCCTACTACGAGGCCTTCCAGAACAACGTCCATCGGGGCGAGTCCTGCGAGTCGTGTCACGGTCCGGCCAGCCGCCATCTGGAAACCCGAGGCAAGGAACCCGGACTGATCCTCAGTTTCAAGAACCTGCCTGCGGCCGCGCAGTCGGAACTCTGTCTGAAGTGCCACGAAGAGAGCCAGTGCGCCCCGGGGACACGCTGGCGATACTCGGCCCACGCGCACCGGGGGGTGGCTTGCACGAACTGTCACACGAACCATTACAACGTGCCGCCGGGCACCCCGGCCACCACCGAGCCCGGCATGACGTCCTCCGGCGGCCTGGTGCAACCGGTCAACTTCCAGGGGGAAACCGACACTCAGCCGTCGCTTCTGGGCACGTCCAGCGCCCTGAAGGCCGTCGCCCCGTACGTCTGTTACCGTTGTCACGACGACATGGCGGAGTTCCAGGAAATCGCCGGACCGCACCAGATCTGCGGACCCAACGGCTTCAATTGCACGACCTGCCACGATCCCCACGGCAAGATCTACGAGCGGTCTCGCGAGGATCTCTGCCTGGAGTGTCACGGCCAGGGCAGTCCGGTGATGGCGTGGCATGCTTCCATCCACAACCACAACGGCGTGGCCTGCACGGATTGCCACAATCCGCACCCGAACACCGGCGTGTCGCCAATCGTCAATGTCAGCCACACGCACGTGCAGCGGGCCAAGCGGCTGCCGATGTCGGTCGGCGAACCCGAGGTGTGTTTCAAGTGCCATCCGGCGATTTACGGCCGTTTTGCCCTGCCGTCGCACCATCCGCTGAAGGAAGGCAAATTGGTTTGTTCCGACTGCCACGACGGCCACGGACAGACGGAGGGGAACCTCAAGGGGGCCGATCGAGTGAACGATCTCTGCTGGCGATGCCATGCCGAGAAACAGGGGCCCTTCGTCTACGAACATCCGCCCGTGACGGAGAACTGCTTGTACTGCCACGAGCCGCACGGAACGGTCGCCGACAACCTCTTGCAGCAGCCGACGACGTTCCTCTGCTTGCGATGCCACAGCGGGCACCGCCGGCGGCACAGCTTCTCCGACATCGACAACAACGTGGATATGCAGAATGCATTCTACACCGACTGCACGCTCTGCCATACCCAGATTCACGGCAGCGACCTGCCCGGCTCGGTTCGCAAGCAAAGCCTGCGAAGGTAGCAACCAAAACCTTTCAGATACCTACAACCAACCAATCAAGGGGGCAATCATGCGTTGGAAAGAACATCTCCTTGCCATCGCGGCGGTGGTCCTGGCGCCTTCGGCTTTACCGGGGGCCGTCGTGCCGGGTCAAGACGCGCCGTGCCAAGCGGTGAAGTCGCCAACACAGGGCGGGGCCGATGAACTGCTGCTGTTGGACCACGCGCCTCGCGCCGACCACGAACCCATCTTCCTTACCCGCGGCCAGTCGCCTTACCGTCCCACCGCGGCAGTAAGGTTCGGCTGGTGGGGCGTGGAAACCAGGGGGAACCTCGACCGGATCGGCGAGTACGACGGTCTCGATCCTTCTTCGCCTTTCTACGACGTAGAGTTTCTCACCAGCAACGGTGATCGGACGGCCCAGGTGATCATCTCCGGCACGGAGTCGGAGAGCACGATATTCGACACCCATTTCTACACTCCCCTGCTCACCGCGGACGTCGACTACGAGCGGTTCCTCCACCGGTTTGACCACAATCCGCTGGACGCCTGGCTCGACACGCCGAACACGGCGGAGCTGGCCGGCGACGATTTCAATATCGCCGACCGCTACGCCATCCGCGTGCAGAAGCTGGACGCCCGCTTCAAGGGCCGGATAACGGAGAACGTCAAATGGCGGCTCAACGTCTGGGGGATGCACAAGCAAGGCTCCCGGCAGGCGACCGCGCTGAACCACAACTGCACCAATCGACAGTGCCACATGGTCAGCCAGACGCAAAGAATCGATTGGCTGACCATGGAAATCGAGCCGGTCATCGAGGTCAAGGCCGGGCCGGTCAGCGCCGAGTACTCGCGGACCATGCGATCGTTCAACCAGAGCGACGACCTGGTCACGCGGTCCTATACGGGCCGTCCCGTCGAATTCATCGACCCCACGCTGCAATACCCTTACGGCGTCGTGCCGCAGAACTTCACCCAGATCGACCGGCTGAAACTCAGGGCGGACCTGGCTGCCAACACCAATCTCTACGCCAACTTGTTCGCCGGCGACACGAAGAACAGGAATCGATTTACCCACCGCAGCTTCGACGGTTTCGACGTGCGGGTGACCAACAAATCGTTCGATTCGCTGACCACGACCGGCTATTTCAAGTGGTACGACGAGGACAACCAGCTTCCGACCACGTTTCCGGAGGACGACCTGTTCCCGGTGGGAAGCAAACCGTCCGAGGAGATCCGGCATCCGATCGATCGCGAGACGATCCGCGGCGGCATCAAAGGCCGCTGGAAGCTCAACGAAGCCTATCGGAGCCGGGGGCTGGCGCTGACGGCCGGGTACGAGTATGAGTCTATTGACCGCGAGTTCGCCAGTTTCCCGTTGCCCAACCTCACTCCCCCCCAGGTCTTCACGCAGCCGACCACGATCAGCAATCTGGTCCACGTCGGCGCGGACATGCGGTGGTCGGCGAGCCTGGACACGTACGTACGCTTCAAGTCGCGTCAGGTCGACAACCCGTTGTTGGGAGTGCGCGAGGCCGACGAGTCCACCAACGATCCCGCGCTGCAGTTGCCCTCGCCCATAGACGCGACGGCCCTGAACAGCAAATTGCCGCAACACGTCGAACTGATCGAGCTTGGCGGGACCTGGACCCCGACCTACAACTTCCTGCTCAGCGCCACGATCGGGATCGAGACGACGAACAACCATTTCGCCGACCGGCAGGTCGTCAATTTCGACGAGGACAGCTATCCGATCGTGTTCACCGCATGGTACGCCCCCACCTGCCGATGGTCCCTGTCGGGGGGGCTCGCGTTCTACTCGAATTGGATCGACCAGGATGTCACCTTCGGCAACCTCCACCAGAGTTCGCGTGGCGACGAACCGCAGGACACGCAGCCGGTCAATTACGGCGGCCGGTCCCAGGTGATCAACTTCGGCACCAGCTACATGGCCACCGACCGTTTGACGCTCAAGGGCACCTGGGAGTATGCCCACAGCCGCAACTCCTTCTTCGTGCCGAGTCCTGACGGGGCCGATTGGTCGACCTTGCCGCTGTTCTCCGATGTCCTGGTGGAGACCAACCGAATTCTGGCGGGTGTCGATTATTGGCTGCGTGACGGAATCTCCTGTTACGCCTATTACAACTACTACAACTGGGACGACAAAGCGAGCAACGGCGAGTCGGGTACGGCCAACATGTACCTGGTCGGAGTCAGCGCGGTTTACTAGTCCGTGCTTCGCCGGCCGCACGTACTCTACAACTTCAACTGCTGAGATGACGAAGCGGCCCTCCGCCCCGGCGGCAGGGCTGCGGTCATTTCTTGACCCGCCCGCCGGGATGCGGTCTTTCGCACTTTCGGCAGGATATTCGACCTGGGTCGAGCTTGCGAGTCGTAAGAAATAGCGGTTTGCGCGGGCTGAAACGGTCGTAACAACGATGCCGGGGCGGATAAAAAGCTGCGCAAGAGACGGAATATGTAGGGCCGGGACAAACAGCAAAATCAGCACGCCATGGGCAAAACCCTCAAGACGAACTGGCCGGCTGGGCGAAACATCATACACGCGGTACAGATTCCGTTATCAGGGTTAGGCTGTCTCGCCTAGAACACGACCCGATCGCTGACTCTGCCACACGCTTCCTGCCGTCCCACAAGCCCCAAACTCCAACGCCTGCCCGCCTGCCCATTCTTGCGACATTCACCTCGTAACCTGCCGGTTGAGGTGCGCGCACGCGTATGCCGTTTGGCGGCCTGCTGCTGTTTCAGACCAACAGAACGAAGGATCAACGTCGGTCGTGTCACGAAGATCGATCGAACCATTCACGGCGAAGATATCAACCGCCACAACAAGGAGGTAGAGGTCATGCACGTTGTGAGGCGACTGAAACGCCCCGTCCGGCTTTCGTCGGTAGGGCTGGTCATCCTGGCACTCCTGTTCTTGGGGATTGCCTCTTGTACGTCTTCGCATCGCCCCACGCGGCGGGCAGAGACCAATCTGGATCCCGGTTTTCCGAAGGGAAATGATTTCTTCAATCAGAAGAACTACGGAAGGCTTCAGGTAGCGGTGCCGGAGATCCCGGACGCGGAACTCGTCGACGATGACGAACTCTGCGCGACCTGCCACGCCGCCTACGTCAAGGCGTATGAAAACAACGTCCATCGGGGCGACTCCTGCGAGTCGTGTCACGGTCCGGCCAGCCGTCACCTGGAGACCCGAGGCAAGGAACCCGGACTGATCCTCAGCTTCAAGACGCTCCCCGGTCCTCAACAGGCGGAACTCTGCCTGAAGTGCCACGAGGAGAACACGTGTGCCCCGGGAGCGCGATGGCGAACCTCGGTCCACGCCCACCAGGGACTGGCTTGTGCGCACTGCCACACGAGCCATTACAACGTACCCCCGGGCACGCCGGCCACGACCGAGCCCGGCATGGCGGCCTCCGGCGGCCTGCTGCAACCGGTCAGCTATCAGGAGGACGACGCCCTGCCGTCGCTGCTGGGCACCTCGAACGCCCTGAACGCCAACGCACCGTACATCTGCTACAAGTGTCACTGCGACATGGCCCAATACCAACAGATTGCCGGGCCGCACCAGATCTGCGGACCCAACGGCTTCAACTGCACCACCTGCCACGATTCCCACGGGAAGACCTACCCCCGGTCGAGGAAGGAGCTTTGTCTCGAATGCCATTCGGCGGGCAGTCCCACGATGGCGTTTCATTCCTCGATTCACAATGCGGCCGGGGTGGCCTGCACGGATTGCCACAATCCGCATCCCCGCACCGACGTGCCGCAAGTCGTGAACATCAGCCACACGAACGTCAAGCGACAGCAGCGGCTGATGATGTCCGTCGGTGATCCTGAAGTCTGCTACAAGTGCCACCCACAGATTTATGGCAAGAACGCGTTGCCGTCTCACCATCCGATCAAGGAAGGCAAGATGGTCTGCTCCGACTGCCACGACGGCCACGGCCAGGGTGAGGGCAACCTCAAAGCGGACCGCGTCAACGACCTCTGCTGGAAGTGCCACGCCGATAAACAGGGCCCGTTCGTCTACGAGCATCCGCCGGTGACGGAGAACTGTGCGATCTGCCACGACCCGCACGGCTCGGTGGCCAACAATCTGCTGCGTCAGCCGGCCACGTTCCTCTGCTTGCGATGCCATACCGGCCACCAGCATCACCACGGCGGTGGCGGAGCGGCCGGCAACAACATCGACGGCAATCTCGACAATTCGCTCGGGTTCTACACCGACTGCACGATCTGCCACACGCAGATTCACGGTAGCGACACGCCGGGACCCGTCCGTCACCACGATTTCATGCGATAAGGACCGAAGGCCTTCAGGCCCGACACCAATAATCAGTTTTCAACGAATTGCAAGGAGCAATCATGAATTGGAGATACCCGATACTTGTGCTGGTATCCGTGGCTCTGATTCCCTCAGGACTGCTGGGGGCTGAAGGGACCGAATCGGTAGAGCAACCCCAATGCCCGGACAGTGATCTCATGGATGGGGATCTCATCCTTCCGGCCCTCGACGGGCCGGACCGGGCCGACTACGAGCCGATCTTTCTGACCCGCGGACAGAACTCCTACTACGGAGGCCTCGCCGCTCGCTTCGGCTGGTGGGGCGTGACCACGCAGGGAAATACCAACAAGATCGGCGAATGGCAGGGACTCACGTCTTCGGCCTTCTTCGACCTCGACGGCCTTACCAGCGACGGGACCCGGACGCTTGATTTTCACGTCACCGGACCCGAATCGGCCGAAAGCACGGATTTTGGCCTCTCCTATTTCGGGCCCTACGTGTCGGCCGACGTCGACTACCAGCGGTTCATGCACCGCCTGGATCACGACCCATTGACCTATTTCGACGATACCGACAGCGACGGCTCCTACATCGGTGGACTGACGGATCTGAACGCCGGCGAGGACTATGCCATCCGGGTTCAGAAGCTCGATGCCCGGTTCAAGGGCAACCTGACGGAAAACGTCAAGTGGCGCCTTGACCTTTGGGGGATGCACAAACGAGGCACTCGCCAGGTCCAGGCCTTCAGTCACTGGTGCTCCAATCGTCAGTGCCATATTCAGACCCAACGGCAGAACATTGACTGGTTGACCCTGGAAATCAAGCCGGCCATCGAAGTCAACCTCGGACCGGTCACGGCCGAATACTCGCGGACGATGCGCTCGTTTGACCAGAGCGATTCCCTCGTCACGCGGTCCTATGGTGGCCGCCCGGTCAATTTCGCCGATCCTTCGCTCCAATACCCCTACGCGGTGGTGCCGAACAACTTCACCCAGATCGACCGCCTCAAGATCGGCGCCGACTTGACGGAGAATACCCAACTCTATGCCAACCTGTTCGTCGGCGACACGGAGAACAAGACGCGGGGCGTCCATCGCGACTTCAATGGCGCCGACCTGCGAGTGACCAACCGGTCGATCGACGGACTCTCGGTGACCGGCTTTGCCAAGTGGTACGAGGAGAAGGGCCAGTTACCCCCCACGTTCCCCGAAGACCCCTTGTACAACGCGGGTCACTTGCCTTCCGAGGAAGTTCGGGCTCCGGTCGATCGCGAGCGGATCAAAGCCGGTGTGAAAGGCCGGTACAAGTTCAATCAAAGCTATCAGAGCGAAGGACTCGCGCTGACCGGCGGTTACGAATACTCGTCGATCGACCGAACCAACGTGACCTACTTCCTCACCGACCCCTTCAACGGCTGGGATCGATTCCGTCAACCGACCACGGTCAGCAACATGATGCATGTGGGCACGCAGTATCGGTTCTCGGCGGCCGCGGATGCCTTCGTACGTTACAAGATGATCTCCACTCAGAACCCGCTGTTCGGATTCTCCGAGGCGCAGGAAGGCAACGTGCTTGGCGATGCGATCAACACCAAGCAGGCGGAAAACGTGGATCTGATTGAGTTTGGCGGGACCTGGACGCCGACCTACAACTTCTTGTTGAGCAGCACCATCGGGCTACAGAAGCGTCGCACTACCAGGGAAGAGGGGTGGGCCCATTTCGAGGAGGATGATTATCCGATCATGGTGTCCGCCTGGTATGCGCCCACGCCCTGCTTTAGCGTTTCCGGCGGCTTGGCCTTCTACTCCAACTGGATCGACCAGGATATAACCGTCGGCAAGGGCCACCCGATCCGCGGCGGCGGCCCGGAGCCGGTTGATAACATGCGCTTCGCCTACGGAGGCCGAGCCACAGTGGTCACTCTCGGTAGCCGTTACGCTGCCACCGAACGGGTCACGCTCAGAGGGGACGTGGAATTCGTCGATAGCCGCAACGGCTTCCTCGAACCGATTTCCCCATCCGGCGCCGATTACCAGTTTCTACCCGGTGCCTCCGACGTGGTTACCGAGACCACGCGGATCAGTGCGGGAGTCGACTATTGGCTCCGGGATGGGATCTCCTGCTACTTCGTCTACAACTACTACAACTGGAACGACCTGGCAGGAAACAACGAGAGCGGTTCGGCCAGTATGTTCCTTGGCGGTCTGACCGCGACGTACTAGCCGCCACTCGATTTACTCGACCCCTCAAGGGTCGAATCAACACGCCGGCGACCCTGGTTTCCAGGGCCGCCGGCGTTGTTTGGTGAGCGGGCAAGAGCGAAAGGCGCAGGGCGAGGGGCGATGAACTGGGGTACGTCCACGCCACAAATGGTACACAGAAACGCCCGCCGACTGCGTTCGGCGGGGTGCGAAGGGCAAGCTGCCAAGAACCAGGAAACACTCCGCCCCCTCCTTTTCTGCTCTGGACGGGCCGTCCCTGGTTCGATACCATGCTGCCCCCAAACGTGACCGCCGGATGAGTATCCCATCGTGCCGTCGAAACGTAAGAGAAGGCGAAGACCACGAGGCCGTCAAGGCGCCGCCGCCCAACCGCCCCCCGTGCGTGTGAAACTGCCGGTGTGGAAGAAGCTGCTGTTCGCGACCGTCACCACGGCGGTGCTGTTGGGACTGTTGGAAGCGGTGCTGGCGTTGGCGGGCGTGCGGCCCGTGTTGTATCGCCAAGATCCCTACGTCGGTTTCTCCTCGCAGGTGCCGCTGTTCGTCGAGCAGACAGACTCCGACGGCTCCGTGGAGATGGTTACCGCGAAAAACAAGGCGTCGTTCTTCAATCCGCAGCGTTTCCCAAAAACCAAACCTCCCGGAACCTACCGCATCTTCTGCCTGGGCGGATCGACCACCTACGGCCGCCCGTACAACGATGTGGCTTCCTTCTGCGGCTGGCTGCGGGCGCTATTGCCCGAGGCCGATCCCTCGCGCCGATGGGAGCTGATCAACGCCGGCGGCATCAGCTATGCCAGCTGCCGCGTGGCCATGCTCGCCGAGGAACTGATTCGCTACGAACCGGACCTGCTGATCGTTTACTCGGGCCAGAACGAGTTCTTGGAGCGGCGGACGTACCACCGGCTGATCGAAACGCCCCGGGCAGTTCGCCGGCTGGGGGCGATCGTCAGCCGCACGCGAACTTACACCATCGCCAAGAGAACCGTCGACGCACTTCGCGGCGGACACGGCGGCGCCCGGGCCAAACGCGACGTCCTGGAAAGTGAGGTCAGCACGATACTCGACGCGGCCGTGGGACCGAAGGATTACCATCGCGATGACGCCTTCCAGAAACAGGTGCTCGATCACTATCGCCACAACCTGGCGCGGACCATCGACATCGCCCGATCCGCCGGGGCGAAGGTCGTGCTGGTCACTCCCGCGTCGAACCTGCTGCACTGCTCGCCGTTTAAGAGCGAACACCGTACCGGGCTGGCCGAAGCGGAGCTGAAGCGATGGCAGACGTTGTTCGATCGTGCCGAAGAGGCCTATGCGGCCGAGCAATGGGAGGTCGCGCTGGGGGCGTTGGACGAGGCGGCAACGATCGACGGCCGCCACGCGCATCTGCACTATCTACGCGGCCGGACACTCCACCGATTGAAGCAATACGCCCGGGCCAAAACCGCCTTAGAGCGGGCCCGGGACGAAGACGTCTGTCCGTTGCGGGCGGTGGGGGCCATGCCGGGAATCATTGCCGAAGTGGCTACCCGGTGCAACGTGCCGATGGTCGATTTCGCCGAACTGGTCGAAAACCGATCGGACCACGGCATCCCGGGCGAGAACCTGTTTCTCGATCACGTCCACCCGACCATCGCGGGCAATCGCTTGCTGGCGCTGGCTATCATGGACGAAATGGTTCGCCACGGCATGGTCGCCCCGACAAGTCGCTGGGATGAGGCCGCAATCGCGCGGGTAACCCGAAGCGTCGAGAGCGGCCTGGATCGGCGATCGCACGCCACGGCACTGCGGAATCTGGCCAAAGTGCTCTCCTGGGCCGGCAAGTACGAAGAGGCCCGAAAGCTGGCCCGCAGGGCCGTCGAAATGACGCCGCAGGACGCCCTGGGCCAGTATCAGTTGGGCGTTTGTGCTCAAGGCGAGGGCGACCTTCAGCAGGCCGTCGCCCATTATCGCCGGGCGATCCGGATGGCGCCCAACTTCGCCGCGGCCCATACCAATCTCGGCTCCCTGTTTCAGCAACGCGGCGAGATCAACCTTGCCATGGAGCATTTCCGGCGGGCAATCGTGCTCGACGCGGAAGATCACAAGGCGCTGTTCAACCTGGGCCGGCTCCTGCTGAAGCAGGGTAAGGCCCAACCGGCCGCCAAGCATTTCCGGCGTGTGATCGCGATGCACCCCCGGGACGCCGAGGCACAACTCCAACTTGCGGCCGCCCTGCTGCGATTGGGAGAGAGCCGAAAGGCCACCACCGCGGTCGAGCAGGCCGTCGAACTCCGACCCGATTACGCCGACGCCCACAACAAACTGGGCCTCTTGCGGGCCGAGGCGGGCGACTACCGCCAGGCCCAGCGGTCGTATCGACGAGCGCTTGAACTGGACGGCGACCATGCCGGCGCCGCCGACAACCTGGCCTGGTTGTTGGCCACGGCGCCGCAGAAGGATTTGCGCAACGGCGCCGAGGCGCTACAACTGGCCGAACGGGTCTGCCGCCAAAACGGCCTCCAAGACCCAGCCACGCTCGATACGCTCTCCGCGGCGCAGGCCGAGACCGGTCAGTTTGACAAAGCGGCGGCCACCGCGCGCAAGGCATTGAATTTGTCCGAGTCGAGCGGCCAGGCCGCCTTGGCCGACGAACTCCGCAGCCGCCTGGAGCTCTTCCTCAGCCGTCGATCTTACCGCCAGCAACCGACGATGCGGTGAAGGGCTGCTCCAGAAAGTAGGGTGGGTGCTCGCACCTTAGGTTTACCCAGGTTTTCTTGAGTAATTTTTTCAAGATGTCAGGCAGGAAGCGGTAAATGCTAGCATGATTAAGTTCTTGTGGCTCAAGGGACTAGGTTGC
>SDBV01000606.1_pt1 | contig 51779 bp, 48 predicted proteins | sample 2277081 | NCBI WGS metagenome assembly SDBV01 (sample SAMN10402039, study PRJNA504765) | marine sediment metagenome | isolation source: marine sediment core GS10_PC15, 223 cmbsf | place: Arctic Ocean: Southern Knipovich Ridge | collected 2010
AGTTTAAATATAATAAAAATGTTTTCTATTAGAAAGACATAAATTATTAAAAAACTAATAAGATCTTAATAATTACAAATCCTACTAGTGAGTATAAATATGACTCAAAATCAGACAGCGGTTGAGATCAAAGATTCTGGAAATCAAAAAAGCCAAACAGACAGTGGGTTATATAGCAAAAGTAATTTAGATGCTCTAAAACATGCATCTATTTCAATTATTATTCCCCTCTATAATGAACAACATACAATCACAGAAGTTATTGATAAAATACCGAATCATCAACAATACGAAATTTTAGTTATTGATGATGGTTCTACTGATGGAAGCATAGAAAGAGTTAAAGAACTTAAAAGAAACGATGTTAGAATAATAAAACATCAAGAAAATCAAGGTTATGGTGCTGCTATACTAACCGGTATGAAAAATGCCACAGGAGATATTATAATTACATTGGACTCCGATGGACAACATAATCCCCAAGAAATTCCTAAAATAATAAAACCGATTATAAACGATGTAGCAGATGTGGTCATAGGTTCGAGATATTTAGGAGATTGTAGTTATAAGATGCCACTCTATACAAAAGTAGGACAATATGTCATCAGTACCTTTTTACGTTTATTATTTCTTCAAAGAGTATACGATAATCAATGTGGATTTAGAGCTATAAGAAAAGATCTTGTTAAAATATTTACGAATATGCGACATACAGGAATGGGCTTTTCTACAGAATTATTGTTTAAAAGTGCTTTTTATAAATACAGAATCGTTGAAATTCCCGTTTCCGTTAATTCTCGCCGATATGGTCATTCTTATGTAAATCTTATTAAGATTGTTAAATCGATTTCTTCATGTATTTTATATTATACACTTAAAAAATTTAAATTAAATACTAATCACATATTTATTACCAAAATTATAAACTACTTTTATAAAAAAATCAAATATAAAAAGATCTTCCAATAAAATCTTTTTATTTTCTCAAGAGAATTGTTAAAAATAATATAATTATATTAACTTTTTAAATTTGAGTAAACCAATTAGAGATAAAAATTTTGGATACTTTATAGAACGGTGCTAAAAATGCAAGTGTGTGGACCTGTTAAATTTACACCTATTTTATAAATTCTATTATTTAGAATCATTGCTTTAAAATCTTTTACAGGTGGTATAATTTCCTTATTCACTAAGACACAATCCTCATCGTTGGATTCAATTAATTTAGCTATCAACTTCTCAGAAAAAATTAAATCTCCATGAGTAATTAACACATTTTCATTTATCAGTTTTTTAGCTAAATGAATAGAATAGATATAATTTGTTTTAAACTAAAGTAGTCAAGAATAAAGGTAAATAGATAGGTATCAATGGAAGCAGTCATTTCCCAATTTCAAATTGTTTCAAGTAACGTAGCAGGTACACGAGATTTAATAAAGCATATGGATAATGGGACTCTATGTGAAGCTGATAATTATAATTGTATCAATGCCTATTTGATGATAACCGATTTGTCTTCATTATAAATAATATAATCCGAGTAATTAAAATATTTTTAATTCGATTAAGAAGGTTATTTTGATAAAAATTAATCAAATTTAAGGAGATCATTCTAATTTGCGAGATTGATATCATCTAAATTTATTAGCTAATTTAAATTTTAATTGATAATCTTTTTATTATATCTTTAAGAAATTATCACATCAATTATGAAAAAAATTAGAATCCTATTCTTGATTACTGGCCTAACACATGGGGGTGCTGAGTTAACTCTAAGTAGAATTGTTTCTAAATTAGAAATGAAAAAATTTGAAATTTCTATTTGTAGTATTACAAATACTACGGATATTTTACCACGCCTAAGAAAAAATATAAACAGAATCTATTTTTTGGGGGCTAAAAATGCATTTTCTTCAATTAAAGCGTTATACAAACTTAGAAAGATAATAAAGCTAGAAAATCCAGATATTTTACATTGCTTCATGTTTCATGCTAATATTCTTGGTCGTCTCGCAGCAATAGGAATAAAATGTGAAGTGATATCCTCAATAAGAACAAAGTTAATTTATAATAATTTTTGGAATTTTATAGATAACTTGACTCAAAATCTAGTTGATGTTTACATGGTTAACTCAAACACTTTATTTGATTTTATAAGTGATTATGGAATTAATGAACGAAAAATAGTTATGATTGAAAATGGAGTGGACTTCACCAATTTAAAAGTGAATTTTACCCCCAATGAGATTAAAAAACAATTAAAACTACCCAATTTACCGGTAATAACAATGGTAGCTAATTTTAAAAAACAAAAAGATTACCCCACATTAATTAGGGCATTAGCCCATCTACAAAATAAGTTGGATTTTAGTTTTTTAGCAGTCGGGAGTGGTTTAAAATTTGAAGATGAGTCTGAAAAAGTAAAAAACTTAATAAAATCACTTAAACTAAAAAATGCAAGATTATTAGGATTCAGGGATGATGTAGTTAATATTTTATCAATAACAGATGTATGGGTTAGCTCAACCCTCTTTGAAGGCCAGTCTAATAGCCTACTCGAAGCAATGGCAATGAAAGTACCAATAGTTACAACAAATATTCCAGAAAATAAAGAAGTTGTTCGAAATAAAAAAGAAGCTTTATTAGTTTCAGTTAAGTCTTATAAAGAATTATCCACTAATATTGAAGAAATCCTCATGAATAAAGCGTTATCGCGAAAATTAACAGAAGAGGCTTATAAAAGAGTAACTAAGAATTACTCAATAGGAAAAATGATGGCTAAACTAGAAACTTTATATAAATCAATTGTTTTATCTCGTTTAGCTAAGGATATTAGAAAGAATTGGATTAGAAAAAAACTATATCATGCGGGATATTTAATATTTTTGAGGACCAATTATTTTACTTTAATTAAAGAATATCGCATGATAAAAGCATTAGAATATAAGTCAAAAGAGCTTATAACATCGATTCAAAGAAGAAGACTATATGATTTAGTAATGTTTGCCGTTAATAATGTTCCTTATTACTATAAATTTGCTCAGGAGAAAAAAATTCGAATAACTGAATCTACTATTTTTGAAGATTTAAAGAAATTTCCTATTTTAACAAAAGAGATTATAAGAGCAAATTGGGAAAAATTACATACTAATTTAATAAATTTAAAGAGATATATGATGACAACATCTGGGGGAACAACTGGAGAACCAATTAAAATCTTACACGATTTCAAGTTTAGAGTTAAAAATGAATCTAGTACAATATTTTTTAATGAAATTGGTAGATATCATGTAGGAGATAAATTAGTAATGTTGTGGGGAAGCGAAAAAGATATCTTAAGAGAAAGTGAGGGGATATTTAATAAAATTATTATTAAATATGTTAAAAACACTCATTTTCAAAATGCTTTTAGATTGTCCGATTCAATTCTTGATAAATACATAAAACAAATTAACCAAATAAAACCAAGTACTATTCTAGCCTATGTTCAATCAATATATGAAATGGCAAAATACATTAAAAGAAAAAATTTAAGAATTCATTCTCCAGATTCGATTATTACTTCAGCGGGCGATTTATCAAAAGAATTAAGGGTCTTCCTTGAAGATATTTTCCAGTGTAGAGTTTATAACCGATACGGCACAAGAGAAGTAGGGAATATTGCTACTAGTTGTGAAAAAAGCGACAAATTGCATATCAATATGTTTCTCCAATATGTAGAGATATTGGATAATGATTGCAATGAATTAAGTGAACATGAAAAAGGAAATATAATAATCACAAATCTTACTAATTATGGAATGCCATTAATTCGATATAAAATTGGAGATATTGGGTCATTAGATTATTCTCAGTGTCCTTGTGGAAGGGGATTCATCAGATTTGATAACGTTTATGGAAGGATTATTGATATTTTTAAAAACGAAAAAGGTGATTTGATATATGGGGATTATTTCACACATTTATTTTATTTTAGGGAAAATATTAAAATCTTCCAAATTGTTCAAGAGAAAATAAATCGAATTGATGTCAATATTGTTACACTAAATGGAAAACCATTTACAAGTACTACAGAAAACGAGTTCAAAGGAAAAATAAGAGTTGTCATGGGGAAAAATTGTAAAGTTTATTTTAACTATGTGTCGGATATTAATCCTTCAAGATCCGGTAAATTCATATATACAATTTCGAAGATCTGAAAACAATTATATTCAAGTAATTTTTATTACTTCTGTGAGACTTGTAAGACTTCTTCACTAAAAACCCAATCCATTAGAATCCTCTGTTTCTGGGAAATTTCTAATCACTATCTTAAAAGTATGAATTATTATATTTTTGAAAATTATAAATTTATTGATAGAAAATTAAATTTATTCAATGACTTTTTTAAAAGATGGAAACTTCGAATGTTTTTGTTAATAAATTAGAGAAAGCTGTTTACCCAGATACCCCTCCATTCAACCCTGATAAGAAATATCCCGAATACGAATTTGACGATATCACTAAAGATCATAATTATATTTATGAATCATTTAGAAACCTACTAAGATTAATGAATTTAGATACTGACCACTGGAATACAAAATCTTGGAATCCCTTTAAAAATATTATATCTCCCGGAGATCAAGTTTTACTTAAACCCAATTTAGTAATTGACAATTTCCAGAATCAAAATGCTATTACTACTCATACATCAATTATCAGAGTGCTTATAGATTATGTTAAAAAAGCACTAAATGGTACAGGTAAAATAATTATTGGTGATGCTCCTCTACAACAATGTAATTTTAAGTTGCTTGCTAAGAAAAACGGTTTAAATGAAGTTATAGATTTTATGAGACTAAATGGGCTGGATATTGAGCTAATAGATTTTAGAACTGAAAAAATGAGTATTTCAACTAATAAACTGTATACTAAATTAACAAAATCTTATAAGAATGAGAAAACTCATAAATTAAGGGGAGATCCAAGCGGATATAAAGTTGTAAATTTAGAACGAAAAAGTAATTTGAAAAAGATATCAGAAAAGGAAGGATATAAAAAATTTCGGGTAACTAATTATGATCATCTGCTAATGGAACATGTACATAATAATAAGGATCATAAATATTTAATACCAAATTCCGTTTTGAAATCTGACGTTGTAATACAAATACCAAAAATAAAATCACATAGAAAAGCAGGCATAACTAGTTGTTTAAAAAATAATGTTGGAATCAATGGGCATAAAGACTGGTTACCACATCACAGAAAGGGTTCAATTTTAGAGGGTGGTGATGAATACCCTGAAATTAATGTATTAAAAAGATTGTATGTAAACATAGTTGAATACATTGATCAATTGTTAACGAAGAGAGCAAACACCTACAATCTCGTCTTTTATTCTACAATGCCTATTAGAGCCATATTATATAAATTTGCCGCTAGATTTTATAAGAGTAACTATTTTGAGGGTAGTTGGTATGGAAATGATACAATTTGGAGGACTGTTGCAGATCTTAACCAAATATTATTATATGTAGATAAATCAGGTAATCTAACAAATACCAAACAAAGAAAACGAATTTATTTTTGTGATGGTATCATTGCAGGAGAAAGTGAAGGACCATTAGAACCAACTCCGAAAAAATTAGGAATCTTAATTGGTGGAAGTGATCCATTAATGGTCGATCTAGGAATAGTAGAACTGTTAAATTTAGATTATTTGAAAATTCCTCAACTACATAAACTATTTGATATTAAAAGAATGAAAATATCAGAGAATTATCCCAGAGATTTGAGAATTATCTCAAATAATCCTATATGGAATAATAAAGGATTAAATGAAATATCCGAAACCTTAGATTTTAAACCCACTTCAGGTTGGAAGAATCATATAGAAAAATCTACAAAATTAGAGAGGAAAGTTTGATAAGAAATTTCTTTAATGCTTCAATCATATTCATTATTTTAATCATAAATTTCATATAACAACTAGGGGTTTTATTACAACAATGATACTAAATAACACAATGATTTTTTCCAGCCCTATAGATAAGAAAATTAAAATCTGCTTCGTTTCTCATTTTGGTTATCCATTGTATAATAAAAAGTGTAAAGAATCTTTTGGAGGTGGTGCAGAGGTACAATTGTATTTGCTTTCTAAAGAATTAGCAATATATGAAGAATTAGAAATCTTTGTATTAACAGGAAATTTTGGAAATAAAAAAGAGAGGTTTGAAATTTATAAAAATATTAAATTGGTGAAAGTTCTTCCTTTAAAAAGAACCATATTTAATATTTTTAGAGGAATATTCAATTTTTTTATAACTTTAATAAGAATAAATCCGGATATAGTTATTCAAAGAACCGGAGGCATTTTGACAGGATTTTCTGCTTTATATTGTAAGCTATTTAGAAAAAAGTTTATCTTTTCAATAGCAAGTAAAGCAGACGTGAATGGTGATTTGGAGAAACGATTTCTTGGAAAAATATTCAAATTTGGAATTAATAATGCTTCTTATTTAGTAGCTCAAAATAAAGAACAGATAAGTGAACTTGAGGGATATAAAAAGAGGAAATTCGTCAATATCGTAAAAATTAATAGTGGTCATGAAATAATTAAGCCGGGCAAAAGGCCAAGGAGAAACATTTTGTGGATAGGGAGAGTCGACCATCTAAAAAGGCCAGAAATTTTCCTAAAACTCGCACGCCATTTTAAACAAGAAAAATTCGTTATGATTTGTAATTTATATAATGATGAAGAAAAATGGGAAGAAATTAATAGGGAAGCTATGAAAATTTCAAATTTAAAATTTTATAAGTACATGAATTTTCATAAAATTGGAAAATACTTCAGTGGAGCGAAGATGTTAATAAACACTTCAATTTATGAAGGTTTTCCTAATACATTTATTCAGGCATTTATAAATAAAACACCAATTATAAGTCTTAACGTAAATCCAGATAAAATTCTAACTGAGAGGAATGTTGGATTATATTGTGCAGGAGATTTTAATAAGTTAATAAAAAAAATCGATCTTTTACTAAAAGATGAATCGCTTAATGTGAAACTGTCAACTAATGGTTTTAAATATGTTAAAGAAAACCATAATATACAAATGGTTGGTTCTAAATGGGTAAAAATTATAAAGAAAATACCTTGAATACTGTTATATTCAGATTTTCGAAATAGTATATGTGAATTTTCCTGATCTTGAAGGATTAATATCAGAAACATAATTAAAATAAACTTTACAGTTTTTCCCCATTACAACCTGAATTTTCTCTGTAAATTCATTTTCGGTAGATCTTGGAAATGATTTTCCATTGAGTGTCACAATATTGACATCAATATGGTTAATCGCTTCTTGAATAACTTGGAATATTTTCACATTTTCCCTAAAATAAAATAAATGTGTGAAATAATCGCCATATATTAAATCTCCTCTTTCGTTTTTAAAAATATCAATAATCCTTCCATAAACGTTATCAAATCTGATGAAACCTCTTCCACAAGGGCATTGTGAATAATCTAACGATCCAGTATCTCCTATCTTGTAACGAATTAAAGGCATTCCATAATTGATAAGATTTGTGATTATTATATTTCCTTTTTGGTGTTCCTTTAGTTCAGTATTATCATTATCCAATATCTCTACATATTGTAGAAACATATTGATATGTAATTTGTCGCTTTTTTCACAACTAGTAGCAATATTTCCTACTTCCCTCGTACCATATCGATTGTAAATTCTACATTGGAACACATCTTCAAGGAAGACCCTTAATTCTTTTGATAAATCACCCGCTGAAGTAATAATCGAATCTGGAGAATGTATTTTTATGTTTTTCTTTTTAATATATTTTGCCATTTCGTATATAGATTGAATATAGGCAAGGATTACATCTGGTTTCAACCGGTTAATTTGTTTTATGTATTTATCAAGAATTGAATCGGACAATCTAAAAGCATTTTGAAAATGAGTGTTTTTAACATATTTATTAATAAAGTTAATTAAGAATCCTTGAGTGTTTTCTAGGATATCCCTCTCACTCCCCCATAGCCATAACAATTTTCGTCCTAACGTATATCGCCCTATGCTATCTGTAAAATAAGTTGAAGAAATTCCTTTAAGAGTAAAATTCTGATCTTGCACAATTAAGATTGGTTCCCCTGTAGTACCCCCAGATGTATTAAAGATATATCTTTTTTTCTTCAGGTCAAAATGCAAATCACTCCAGTTTTTTCTTATTAACTCTTTTGTCAGAATAGGAAATTGTTTAATATCTTTGAAAATTGTTTCTTTTGATATACTAATGTTATTTTGTTCGCTCAATTTCTTATAATATGGAATATGGTTTATTGAAAAATTTATAATATTATATAGATTTTCTCGTTGAATGGAAAGATTAGATTTTATGGAATTATGCTGATTTTTGTATAGAAATCGAAGATATCTTACAATTTTAATATAATTAATTCTATAGTGTAAGATAAGCATTAATTTATAGATTTTATTCCGTATTTCAAATTTTAACCTTTTAATCATATTTCATAATTCTTTACAAATTTTGGTATAATCAAAGATAATGGTCAAATTGTTATGTGAACCCATTTATTTAGTTAAATCAGTTTACTTTTCTATTATTTATTCTTTTTATTAAATTTAAAAATAAAAATGTTAAATTTTGATAAATAGTTTAGTAGAGATAATAATTATAATTTATTATGTTAAATTCAATTTAATTTAGATAAAATTGTTGACGTTTTAAAAATATCAACTATTTGAACGTTAGAATATTATCATTCAAGTTAGCCAGAAATCTTATTAGCCATTAAATATAATGAATCATGAAAATAATAAAAAGCTATGATTCAAACTTATAGAACAAATTATAGATATGATTAAAAAGGTCTTGTTTATCATAAGTCAATTAAAAACTGGAGGAGGAGCTGAAAGAGTTACCTCTGAATTGTCAATAAACTTAACAAAAAAGTATGAAAATTCAGTCGTAACTTTTCTTGATTATAAAAATATTTACCCAATTAATGGGAAATATTACTCATTTAGGGAAAACCTTAAAACAAGTTCAAGATATGCCAAATTTTTTAAAATTAATGCAATTATTCCGAGAATAGTTAAAATTTATAAAATTGTTAGATCAGTTTCACCTGATATTGTCATATCATTCCTGGATTATACAAATATTTTTACAATAATTACAAAATTCTTATTTAGGATTAGAACACCTTTAATTATTTGTGTTCATACTAATCCCAAATTAATGTTCAAAAGGAATTTTCTGGTTTTAAAACTCTTAATTAAACTATTGTACTCACTAAAAGCTGTTAATAAAATCATAACTGTTTCTAATGATGGAAAAAATATCTTAAACCAGTATTATCGGATTACTAACAGTAAAATTAAGACAATTTACAATGGAATTGACTTAGACAAAATTAAGGTTCTTTCCAGGGAAACAATTTTAGAATATAAGGATATTTTTGCAAATAAAAATATAATCAAATTCATAACAATGGGTCGGTTATCTGAGGAAAAAGGACATAAATACTTGATTGAAGCTTATTTTAATGTAAGGAAGGAAATCCCGAATTCAAAACTTTTCTTAATTGGTGAAGGTCCTCTAAAAGATGAACTGAATACGTTAATTGATAAAAAAAACTTACAAGAAGATGTAATTCTATTAGGCTTTAAAAAAAATCCTTTTAAATATCTTTATAACTCAGATATATTTGTCCTATCATCATTAAGCGAAGGACTGCCTATGGCTTTAATTGAAGCTTTATCCTGTGGGCTTCCCATAATCTCAACTAATTGTAAAACTGGACCGGAAGAAATTTTGGATTATGGTAAGGCAGGTATTTTGATAGGTGTCAAGGATATTCAAGAATTAGAAAATAAAATGATTCTACTTGCAGAGAACGAAGAACTTAAAAAAAAATATTCGGAAAGATCACTGAAACGAGCTGAAATATTTGCTATTAAAAAAATAATATTGGAGTGGATTAAAATCATTGAAAATCATTGCTCATAAGGTCTAGAAGTATTCAATTCTAATTTCAATAAAAAATTAACACAATGTTAAAAGATTTCATATATTTTACTAAAAACCATTTTTAAATAAACTAGACTACTATATCCGTAATTAACAATTTTTTAATGTTCAAAATAAATCTAAAAAAATAAATATCATGAGAGGTGGTTCGATTTCCAGTTCAAAAAATAGAGGAGTTGTAAAAAAACCGATATTTATCGTTGGAAGTGGAAGAAGTGGAACTTCTGTTTTTTTCCGTATACTTGCGAGTCACCAAGATTTAGGTTATTTTACAAATTTAGACTGTCTCTATCCGCGATTGTTTAAATACGGTGTGTTATCTCTTATTGAAAATAAAAAAGTTGTAAGAAGCTTGATAAACAGATTAATTTTTATTTTTCCTGATGAAGAAATCATCGGAATTAATGAATTTTGTGGTATTCAAAAAATGGGCATTCCACTTTCAGAAGAAGAAGCGAGATTAAATGAAGCTAAATGTCTAAAACAAATGATTCAGAGGTGTTTAAGATATTCTAAAAAGGAAAGATTCATTGCAAAGAATACTACTAATGGGATGAGAATTAAATATTTAAATAAAATCTTCCCAGATTCGATTTTTATCCATGTTATTAGAGACGGAAGAGCAAATGTTAATTCTTATCTTAATGTTAGTTTTTTTTCTGAAATAAATTTTTGGTGGAATAAAAACAAAAACTTGGCAGATTGGATAAAAAAAGGAAAAAGTCCTACAAGACTGGCAGCTCTACATTGGAAAAATAATGTTGAAGAGATCTTAGTACAAAGCAAAATTTTACCTAGAGATAGATACTACGAAATTAAATACGAAGATTACACGAGAGATCCTGAGTTTTTTTTTAAAAAAATTATAGAGTTCTGTGGATTAAAATGGAATAATTATTTTAAATTGATGTTAAAAGGATCAAAATTAGAAAATAGGGATTTCAAGTGGAAAAAAAATTTAACAGATATTCAAAAAAACATAATTGAGACAGAGATTTATGATCTGCTAAAAAAATTGAAATTTTTTTGATTTTTATAGGATTTAATGGTGTAAGAAAATTATTTTATAAGATGACTAAAGTTTATTATTTCTTAAAATATTAAAATTTAAATATATGAATATATCAAAAAGCATTAAAAAGAATCTCTCTCAAATTTATGCTATTACGGAAAAAAATATTAAGTTTAGTTTGAGGTTTAAATTTAATCTATACATCTCTTTTGTAACACCAATAATTAGTATTATAATGCCCCTCATTTTAATGGGGCAGCTCTTTAGTTTTAATAATAGATATGGGCCATGGACAGAAAAGAACTTTATTATTTACCAATTTGTTGCATATAACATAATGCTATTAAGAAGGATAATAACAGATTTTCCAAAATTGTTTGCCCAAGAGAAATATTGGGAAACGTTACCCGCGCTTATCATTGCTCCATTTAAACGTATGAATCTTTTGTTTGGAATATTCCTATCTGATCTAATTTTAATATCTATACCTTTTATTATATTTGTTTTTTTAAGCTATATTATGTTACCTATTCTACCTTCAACCGTTCTTTTGATTATTGGTTTATATTTTCTTATTGCGTTAATATTTAGTGGATTAGGGATAATAATAGGGGTATTTGCTATTTCCAAAGAAGGTTTTTTAGGTGTATTTAATTTTTTAATAACTTTTGTCTTTTGGTTTAGTTGTGTTTCATTTCCCTTTGATTTATTTCCAGAACTCATACAGAATGTAATTAGAATTAACCCACTCTATTATACTTTTGAAATTTTACGTTTATCTTGGATAGAAAATGATATAGCATTTTCTTTTGTTTCTCATCCATTTAGTTTTTTAACAATAACCTTAGGCGCTATTTTACTTCCATTAATTGGAGTTTATATCTTTAATAAAATCTATAGAAAATACGGGATTGTAGGATACTAGAGAAAATGGTCGAAAATGTAATTGAAACTTTTGATTTAACAAAAATATATAAATTAAAAAGTAGAAAGAAAGAATTCAAGGCATTAAATAATGTCAACATATCTGTTAAAGAAGGAGAAATCTTTGGATTATTAGGCCCGAACGGTGCTGGAAAAACTACTTTGATTCAGATATTGACGACAATAATACAACCAACGAGCGGATACGCTATCATTAATGGATATAATATTCTAAAAAATTCGAGAAAAGCACAAGATAGAATGGCTCTTATGTTAGGTAGTAAAATGATATATTATAGGATAACCGCTTACGATAATTTGAAATATTTTTGTAAAATTTATAATGTTCCGGATTTTAAACAAAAGATTTATGATATGGCAGAAAATTTTGGATTAAAAAATTGGCTAGGAGAATATGTTGAAAATTTCTCGAGTGGTATGAAAATGAAACTTGCCCTTTGTAGAACTTTTTTATTAGAAAGAAATATTTTATTTTTAGATGAACCTACGGCAGGAGTAGATGTAGAAACCGTGTCTTTCATTGTAGATAAAATAAGAGATACAGAACATACCATTTTTCTTACTAGTCATAATATGAATGTAGTGGAGAAATTATGTAATCGTGTAGCCTTTCTTAATAAAGGGGATATCGTAAAAATCGGAAACAAGGAGGAAATTAAAAAATTTGAGCAATCTGAAATAAATATTGAAATTGAAATTAATAATGAAAAAAAAAAGTTATTATCCAGTCTTAATCGAAATAATCTTTTTACACAAATCACTGAAACAAGTAAAGGTCTCATTGTTAGCTTAAAAGATAGGTTTGATTATAAGGAACTATTAATAATTCTTTCAAATTATGAGGTTTTAATGGTAAAAGAGCTAGATTTATCTCTTGAAGATTTGTTTTTAAAAATTATGAAGAAAGATCAAACTTAATTAATTCTGAATAGTTAACAAGCTAATAAGTAGCAAATTTAAGTAGAGAAAGAAAAGCTACTTTATCTAAAACCAAAATAGACATATTTTAAGATGCTTTAATTTGATATTATTGGCGATTTTCATAAATATAAAAACATTTACTTTTTTAAAATAAAACCGACTACATTATATAAACCAGGTACATTCTCTGGTTTTGGAATTTTGAAATCTTTAGGACCATACAATTCCAATCCAGAAAATTTTATTAGTTCTTCATATTTTACTTTAGAAGGCCTTATTCCATCTAGATCTAATGTTATTATCAATAATCCTCCTTTTTTTAAGACTCTGGCCATTTCTCTTATACCTCGTTGACTCAATTTCTCGGACAAATGCTCAATTACACTGATACAATAAACTTTGTCAAAAAATCCGTCTTTAAAATGCATATCATCTAAACTGTCTTTATAGAATCCAATTCTAAAGCCATATTTATTAGGATCTTTTCTAAAGCGTTTTAAATTATTTTTTTTTAATCTAAATATTGACGGATTTATAAATTTTTTAATCAGGTTTTTTATAAACTGGAAAATTGAATTGGTTGAATATAATCTTTTTTTTTTTTCCTTAAAGGGAGGCTGTGTTAGAGATGAGTTTAAATTACTTTTTTTTTGATGATCTTTTAATTTTTGCTTGAAGTTATTGCTAACAGCCATTTTGGATTTTATGAACCTAAGTATGAAAGGTTTGATTAACTTCTTATATTGTTTTATTAAATTAATATAATATTTTAATGCAGAATTCATTTTAAAAAGAAATGGATCAACCCCATAAGCTAAACATCCATATTTGGATAATAAAGGTAATAAGGGTGAACCTCCACATCCACAATCAAGAACTCTCTCACCAGCTTTAACTTCAGAATTAATGATGGCCCAAGGATATTCCCAATCTCTACTCCAATGCATTTTTGTTTGAGAGGGATTTTTTGACCCCGAATAATGGGTAGATTTTTTTAAAACTTTTTTGTATATAAATTCAAAATCCTTTCGAATAGACTGAAAAGAAACATATTTATAATCTTCTTCCTCCAAGAATTTATTAATTATCATCATTTTCATTATTTTTTTCTGCCTGTTATGACTATATCAAAAAGCAATATTATTATATTTTATTAATACTATTTTTATAAAAAATCAGCTGTTAGAACATAAAAATATATTAACTGGAGATTTATTTAGATTTAATAACGTCTGATATGACTCGAAGAAATGCTATATACAGATTCTCTATAAAGAAAAAAGTACTGAGGATTTATAAATCGAGGAATTTTTTTAATATAAAACATTCTCTTTATTGTCTCTTATGAACATGCATTAAATTTCAACTACACCACTAGAATATTTAGATTATGATAAGATTCAATATAGCATTATACAACTATCGAAATAAACAGATTTATGTATCGCAATTAAAGGTCCTTCTTCAAAGTATAACAAATATCTATGGAAATGAGGCAGAAATTGCTGTTCTTTACAATCGAGTTGATAATAGAGACATTCAGGAGATTAAAAAAAAATTACCCAAAGTAATTCTTAAACATTTTAAAATAGATTTTTCTCAACCTCCTAAAGATAATATTTTTAATACATGGGCTACAAGGAAACTAATTTTATGGAATGAACTGTTAAATGATTCAGATTTAGAACAACAGATATTTTTAGATACTGATATGCTAATAGTGAAAAAGATAGATAAATTTTTTGATAATTTATTTGATATAGGTTATACACATAAGTCAATTCCAGAAGAAGTGCTGAGGAAACCTTTAAATACAGCAGTTATACTTGTCAACAACTCTCAGAAAGTGAAAAAATTTATGGAATTTTGGAAAAATAAAGCATTAAAACGACTTCAATCAAAAAATTGTTATGGTTCTGGTTGGGGTGCAACAGATCAACAAATCTTAGGAGAAACCTTAGGTACGAGAGATATTATCAAAATGAGTAATCAAATCATCAAGAAAAAAGGGATAAGATTTAAAGGATTTCCGTGTGAAAGTTTAAATAATATTTTAAGCCCTTTACCAAATGATCCAAATGTTTTCATAATACATTATAAAGGAAGCTGGCGAAATATTTTAACTGAAAAATCCTGGGAAAATTCATTAAGACCAAGAACGGAAAATGATCCGCTTCTATATCAATTGTGGATGGATAATCTTGAAGAATATAATTCTAAATAAAATTTTTTTTATAATTTTTATGTGAAAATTAGCTATAACTTACTAATAATATAGAGATTTTATTATTAGTATAATTATATTTACCATATTAAAAACTAGGTCTTTAAGGTTTATTGAATTATTTGGATTATATTTTTTTTCATAGAATAAGTAGTAAAAAGGAAATTTTATTAAAAATTTCAATCGATCTTCAAATATTTTTAACCGGTCCTTTAATGTCTTAGATTTTTTAGATTTTTTAGCATAGTGCGATTCATTTGAATAATAAGTTATATCAACCGATTCATTATTATTTTGCACAAATAATAATGTAGAAGAATAAGATTTCATTTTTTTACCATCTCTATGATAAGGCCCCCAATTCCGATATCTACGAGATTTTCTCTGGTCAATCCAACATTGCTTATCTATATTCTGAAATCTATGTAAATAATCCATATCATCAGAGAAAAAATGATTATTTAATAAATTTTCAGCTCTTTTTCTTTCCTTAGAATCTTTATGCAAATCATGAATAAAAACAGCTTTCACTAAGGAATTTTTTAATAATTCAATAGTGAGATCTAAAGATCCAGTTTTTGGACCATCAATTAAAATACAACATTCACCATTAATTAATTTGGGTAATAATTTGAAAGAGTTACCGAATTTTAATTGAAGATTTGTATAATGATTTAACCTTTTATAAGCAACTCTTGCATCTGGATGATACTTAAGGCTCTCAACACTAATTATTTGATTTTGAGGATCTTTAAAGTTTTCTGCAATAATTTTAGTACTTTGTCCACGAGCTCTTCCACTCTCAATTATTAATTTGACTCCCAGCTTTTTTGTTAGAGCCGTAAACAGCAGCATTTCACTATTAAATATTCCTTTGGGTTCAAATTTTAAGTTTTTAATAGATTTTTCAAATCTGGGTAAATATTCTTCACAAATCTGTATTATTTTGTTTTTATTTATCAATCTCCGAACCTCCAATGAAACTATAATTTTTGAGTCACTAATAAGCTATTTTCTATTGATATTTTCTTAAGTTCTCCCGTATTTATTTTTTCATCAACAGCTTTTCTAACACCATTTATGAAATCTCGAGCATAATCATGAAAAAGAAAAAATCCTTTACTCTTAACTTTAGGTAACCAGGTCCTAATATCATTTTTACATGCTTCATAACTATGATCTGCATCAAGCCAGAGTAAATCAATTGATGATTCCTTGAACTTAGAAACAAGATTATATGAAAATCCTTTTAAAATATTTATAGATTCCTTAAATGTATAAATTTTTTGATAATATTCCTTAAAAGTACTTCTCATACCTTCTGTCATAGCTGATTTTCAAATGTGTCAATGGAGTAAAATTTTAATGCTTTTTTCTTCGATCCAAGAACAATAAAGCATGTAGATCTCCCTAAGTAAGCACCTATTTCAACAACTAATGAGTATTTTTCTAATTTCTTAACATAATTATAAAGTAATTTTGCTTCATTTAAGCCTAAATATCCTTTTACATTTTTATCAATTCTTCTCAATTTCGGATTAGGTGTTTGGATAATATATATAATCATATCTTTAATATCTTTTAAAATTATCACTAAAACTCTAAATAATTCTCTAATCTTCTTTTTTTTATCCTTAAACTTAAAGATTTTTTCCCTACTTAATAATTCTTTGTGTAAATTAAAGATTTTTACAATATCCTTGTATTTTTTATATTTTTCTTAAATCTTCTATATTCCTCCAGGGATGATCTTTTAAAATCTCCGGGTGTGGTCCAGTATATCTTTTGAGTTGAAAATCCCATGTAAAATAAGGATAAATTCTATTTTCTTCAAGTTTCGTCTTATTCCAATTATTTTCAAACCATTCAATCATATTCTCATGATAACCTGAAGTCAAATGTCTTAATCTAATTCTCTCGGTTTTTTTTACCCATTTATAATGATTTAAACAAGTATTTTTATCCACGATATAGTTGGGACCATAATTCACAGGTTTATGTGTGGGTTTAAATTTTAATTTACGATTTTTCTTAAACAGAACTTGGTGAGGATAGAGAGTATCCTCAGCTCCATATAATATTTTCCATTTAAAACTAAAGGCAAAATTTAGAGCATTTCCTCTAAGATAATCTACTTTCCCATCATCAGTAATTTGAATTATTTTTTCAATAAAATCATCAAAATAAAATTCATCAGCATCTAATGTAATAAAGTAATCTCCTTTCCTACATTTTTTTAAAGCAAAATTAAAATTGGCTGCTTGATTTTCACGGTAATTCTGAAATTTTCTGATGGTTGTGAGTAATTCTATTTCCTTTGGATATTCTTCCATCATTTCTTTAATGATTTCTAAGGTTCCATCATCTGAATGTAAGGGAATCTCTTTAAAATTCTTAAATTGCGAACCTTCTGTTATTATCAAGCAATCACAAAATTTTAAAGCATGTAAAATAGAATATTTAATCCAATCTACTTCATTATAAACTTGCAGAAATCCTAATCTCATTTTTCAATTACTTTGTTCTTAATTATTAATTTTCTAATATCTTCTACATTTCTCCAAGGATGGTTCTCTAAAATCTCGGGGTGAGCCCCTTTATATATATTAAACCCTTGTTTCCCCGTAATATTCTCTATGGCTTGTTTTTTATTGAAAATATCTTTATCATCTTTCCATTTTAAAGTCATAAATTTCTCAAATTTGTACTTTTCATTGGGATAACCCCGTTCAACTGACATTTCCCATCTAGCTTTCATCCTTTCAGATGGTTTAATAAATGTATAATGAAATAAAATAATGTCTTTATAATGTTTTATATTGTTATAAGGGCTCCCATCTTTATAAAATAATCTTGGATGTGTTTTCTTACCAATTACTGCTTTATATTTAGCACCTGATGTGATTCTGTCAAGTTGAATTCCCCCAATATTCATCCGGCCTTTGATATTCTTTTTAAATCAATTGAATCTGAAATTATATATAAACCTTCTCTCATTAAAAACTATAGTATCTTTTTTGGTATTCTCTAATATTTTTCTTATCTTATTTAAATCTGAGTTCATAAAAAAGTCATCATCATCCCATTGAATCACCCAATTTCCCGGTTTAAAGCACTCTGAAATTTTAATTGCTTTCATTCGTAGTTTTAATTGAACTATATCATTTCGATCATTTTGTTCAAAATCGAGTATTTTTAATTTTGGATGATCTTTTATTTCTTGAATAAACGCAGAAGTCCCATCGGTAGAAATCTTTGGATATTTTTTGAAATGACAACCTTCAGCCAATATTACTTCATCGCAAAAATTAAGAGCTTGCTCTATACTACGTTTAAAAAAAGGTAAGTTATTCCAAGTAAATAAAACTCCTAGAATTTTCAAACTCTTAACCTTCTTTTGATAAAATTTTCAATAAATTATATTATATCTTGAAATTAAGTCTTATTAATTATTTTTACGCAATTTAATAAATTTTTAAAAAAAATTTTAAAAATCAAACTACAGCTAATTTTTCTTATAAATCCTCTTAAATTTTTTGGTATCAGACTTCATCATTTTTGCCTTAATCTTTTGATTACCAGCATAATGTATTATATATGATTTAAATCGGTCAGGATTTCCAATCCAATCACCAGAAAAAATCTTTGTTATATGATTGAATTTATATTCGAGTTCAAATAACTTAAATCCAAGGCTCCTTATTCTATAATTTAAAAAAGTTTGTTCTTTTGCTAGTTTAAATTTGAAATTCTTTATCAAATTTTTTTCCTCTTTATCTATTCGAAATATATTTTTATGTTTCTTTGAGGCAAGCACAACACCACTATTGAAATATCCTGTTTTCCAATCTATATTTCCCAATTCTTCTTGAATTTCCATGATCTGATTTCTTCTGTCATATTCTTTAGGACCCACATCCTCAAAAACTACTCCAATTGTGTCCTCAGGAACAAGGTCAAATAAATTAGGACATTTTGGAGATATAATCAGATCTACGTCTAACCTTAATATTCTCTTATATTTTTCATACAAATCAAAAACTTGGTTTTTTTCAAAAATCAAGTAATTATAGTTTAAGTCGTTACCTTGAATATTATATTTTTTTTTTTTTATTACTTCTAATCCTAAATCATATTTAGTACAATAATTTTCTATTGATTTTTTACAAATTTGAAATAAATTATCTTTACCAATATTAACTACTACAATAGCATTATTTCTTTGTACCATACTAATCATACTATTAATTCTTCATAAAAATAGTAACCTTCCCAATAATTTCTTTTTTACTTAAATTATTCTTTTTACAAACCTCATCAAGACCATAGTTATCACTCATATGAGAAGGTTCTTTATTATCAAAAGGAGCTATAATATACATTTTAGATTTTGTTTTCATAACTCTACTGAGTAGGTTAATATATTTGGGGTAATCAGGAATATGCTCGAAAACATCAAATGCAAAAACATAATCAACTTTTACATCTTCTGAAATAATGGGTTCATAATTTCTATTATATTTAAGAATTTTAATATCAAAATTATATTTTTCAGCAACAAATTTAATAAATTCTCTCTGAATTAAATTATTATCAAAATAGAATACTCGACATTTTTTTAATTTAGCTAATGTTATAGTTACATTACCAACACCACCACCAAAATCTAATACAGTAGAATTAATTTTTATATCTTCAATAATATATTTAGGAATTAAATGGGTTGCTGTGTTAAATAAATAACTTCTTGAACTTACGTAGAACCAGCTAATTTCTTTTTCAGTCTGAGGATTCCAAAAATTCCACTCATCAATATGTGTTGGAACTGACTCTTCTCTTGCCAAATATTTCTCAACTATTTCTTTTGGTAATCCTGTAAATCTAACTAGTTTTTTTTTTATTAAATCTCTAATATCGTGTTTCAAAGTAATTCCCCCCGATTCTCTTAGTTTATGTCAATTTTTCAAATGGAATTAAATTGTTTAATTTATGGAGATCTACATTTGATAGATTTACTAATAAATAACTTTCTTATACAAAAAAAAACTCTTGATGGAATATTCATCAGTTGTATTACTCTAATCAAAAATTAACCTATTTAGAGTAATTTTGATTAGATAATAAAACTGGAAAATAAAATCCTTTATTTTTATAGAATTCTTAGTATTGTAATGCTTCATATAAAAGAAATAATTGAATGGGAATCTTAGGATTCTTTCAATTTTGACATTCAAATTTTTAAATCTCTCTTTGAACCGTTTACGTATTTTAATCTCATTTTTTATATTAGATATAAATTTTAGATAATTTGAATTGACAGGATTCTTTGAATTTTGAACAATCAGCAAAGTTGATGAATAACTCTTCATAATTTTATTTCCTTTTCGATAAGGTGCCCAATTTCTAAATTCTTTATATTTGCTCTGATCAACCCAACATTGTTTATCAATACTTTTAAATTGTTTAACAAAATCCTTATCATCAGTAAAAAAATGGTTGTTAAAAACTTTTTCAGCAATTATTCGCTGTTTTGAATCTTTATGCAGATCATGAATAAATACTGCTTTTACCAATGGATTTGTTAAAGAATTTATCCCCAACTGAATAGCTCCAGTTTTTGGACCGTCAATTAACACACAACATTCTTTATTAATTAAATTTGGTATAACATCAAATGAATTTCCAAAACTTAGACTTAAATTTTCATACTTCTTTAATCTTCTAAGCGAAGTTTTAACATCCGGGCTAAATTTAACAAATTCAATACTGCAAACTTTATAATTTTTCTCTCTAAAATTTTCTGCAATTATTTTAGTACTTTGACCTCTCGCTCTCCCACTTTCTATTATTAGTTTTACATCAAGTTTTTTGGTGATAGATATAAAAAGAAGCATTTCACTATTAAATATACCCTTAGGTTCATATCTCAGATTTTTAATTGTTTCCTCATATGTCGACAAATATTGTTTACATATTTGTATAATATCTTCTTTAACAATTACCATATGAGATAACCAGATAATTTAGATTTTTTGTGTTACTAATAAACAATTTTCAAGCTTAATTTTTTTTATTTGCTTCTGATCAATTTTTTCATCTACTACTCTTCTTACATCGTTAATAAAACCTTTTGCATAATCATGAAAGATAATATATCCGTTTTCTTTAACTAAAGGATACCAATCTTCGATATCCTTTTTGCAGGCGGTATAACTATGATCAGCATCAATCCATAATAAATCTATCTTTATATATTGTAGGCTTTTCACAACATTATAGGAGAACCCTCTTATAGTCTTGATTTTATATTTGTATCTAAAAATATTTTTTAAATATTCTTTGTAGGTATTTTTCAATCCCTCAGACATAGCTTGGTTTTGAAACGTATCAATCGAAAAGAATGTTATTTTTTTTTTTTTCTTAATTGCTTCTGAAATAAAACAAGTAGAGCGCCCTAGGTAAGCACCAATTTCAACAATAACCGAATTATTATTAATTTTTTTCGCATAATCATATAATACTTTTGCTTCATTTATACCTAAATAACCCCTAACATTTTTATCAATTCTTCTGATATTATGATTTGGATTCTTAATTATGTATATAATTTTATCTCTTCTCCCTAGTAAAAAAGATATAATCGCTTCCTTTATTACTTTCCATTTATTAGATTTTCTTTTAAAGAGTCTAAATAGATTAAAACTTGCCAAGTGCTTAATACCTATTTTTAATGTTATTAATTGAAAATAATTAATTGTTTTTGTTTTGTTTAATTCTTTAAGTTTTTTTTTATGTAATTTATTATGACTTTTAACTAAATTCTTTTGATGAATCATTTATCAAATCAAATTCTTCTGAAACATAGAACTTCTAAATTCTAATTTAAAAATGATATTTATTATAAATTTCAAGAAAATTATTCTAATATATCATCATTCAGTTTTTCCTAACAATAGTTTATATGCAATTTAAAGGAAATTATAAACTTTTTTTATGGAATTGATATTAATTATAAATACTACCTTATATAAAGAAAATTAAGTCATATAATCCCATTTTAAAAAAAATTATGAGTTTTAAGGAAAAAATCTTTAATATAATTAAGAAAATAATAGAATTCTCCAAAGTGGATTTAGACAAACCAAACTATCAAAAAATAATTTTTAGAATAATTAAGGTCGTCAATTATAATTTGATAAAGAAATATCCATATCTACTAAAAAAATTAGAATTTCTTTCAGTTCAACAAAGAATCATAATGAAAAAAGAGGAATTAGAATTAATTAAAAAATATTTAGACTTAACTGATATAGTTTTAGAATGGGGATGTGGTGGTAGCACAATATTATTTTCAAAATATGTTAAAAAATATTATAGTATTGAACATGCATTCCCTTGGTATTATAAAATAAAACAATTAGTCCCAAAAAATGTAGTGATGACTTTTGTCCCCCCTAATTCTAATAAAAAGAATTTACCAATAGAATTTCAATTTAAAGATTACATTAAAAAAGTGAATAATTTAAAAGTTTCATTTTTTAACAAAGTTCTTATTGATGGAAGAGCTAGAACTTGGTGTGCTGAAGAAGTTTTGCTTTATGTGAATGAAGATTCCGTTATATTTATTCATGATTTTTATTCCAGACCTCGATATCATGGAATTTTTAAATTTTATAAAGAGGTTGATGGAATAAAAGATTTAATTGTATTAAAAAAAAAAATAACCTATTAAAATTCTATTTCTTATTTTAACTGCCTTACATCTTCAATATTTCTCCAAGGATGATATTTTAAAATACGGGGGTGAGGACCGTCATACTTTTTTAAATAAAACCATTTTCCACAATAATTTAATCTCTTATTATTTACTAGCTCGATTTTTTCCCAATTTTTATTAAACAATTCTAACATGTTTTGATAAAAACCCGAAGTTTTATGTCTAAGAAGCATTCTACTAGTGCGTTTTACCCATTTATAATGATTAAGACAGTTTTCATTTTTATCAAATACATATTTTTTTCCATAATTCAATGGTGTATGAGTCTTTTTGAATTTAAGTCTTCTATTTTTTTTAAATAATACATGTGGATAATAAAGTAAATTATCTTCCATTACTAATTTCCGTTTGAAACTAAACGCAAAATTAGAACCTGTAGCTCTTAAGAAATCAATCTTTCCATCTTGAGTTACCTGTATAATCTTCTTTATGTAATGTTTAAAATAAAAATCATCAGCATCCATTTTTGAATTCTACAATATTTATATAATTAAGTATAGCTAAGATTGGAGTATTTTTGATCAACATCTCGAACATCATTAATATATCTCCAAGGATGGTTATCTAAGACTTTAGGGTGTTGTCCATTATATATATTAAACCTTTTTTTCTTCATAAACTCCTCTAACTCTTTCTTATAACTTAGAATTCCAATTTTATCGTTCCATTTAATGGATATAAATTTCTTAATTCTTTCTTTTTCATTAGGATACCCTCTTTCTATTGACATTTCCCACCTTGCCTTCATTCTTAGAGAAGGTTTTACATAAGCATAGTGAAATAAAACTATATCTTTTAAATATTTGATCCTATCATATTTTTTTCCATCCTTATAAAATAATCTAGGATGTGTTTTCTTACCTATCAATGCTTTAAACTTAGCTCCGGAAGTAATTCTATCAATCTGGATTCCTCCTATATTCATTCTTCCTTTTGCTCTTTTTTTAAAACAATTAAATCGGAAATTGTAAATAAATCGTCTCTCGTTAAACACTAAAGTATCATATTTTGTTTTCTCCATAATTACTCTTATCTTACTTAGATCTTTTTTAAAGAAAAAATCATCATCATCCCACTGAATTACCCAATTTCCAGATTTGAAGTAACTCGAGATTTTTATGGCTTTCATCCTAAGTTTTAATTGAACAATATCATTTCTATCATTTTGCTCAAAATCTAATATTTTCAATTTAGGATGATCTTTAAATTTTTCAAGATATTCCGCTGTGCCATCAGTTGATCGTTTAGCATATTTTTTATAATGACAACCTTCTGCAATTATTACTTCGTCACAAAAATCAAGAGCTTGTTCTAAACTGCATTTAAAAAAAGACAAATTATTCCACGTTAAAATTAAACCTAAAATCTTCAATAATAAAACCATCAATTTTTGTAATTAAGTAAAATTAATTTCTATCAAAAATTATATTTTTTCAGTCAACTTACTCAATGTAAAACGTAAACTTTGTATAAATTCTGAAATGTTTCTTTGAATATAATTAATTTGATAGAGATAAATATATATTCTGAGATTTACCTCAAGTATTTAATTTTTGTTTGTGTTTAATTCTTCATTTTCTTTTGATTTTACATAAATTTTTATAATCAAATTTCATGCTTTTCAATTTGTGCTTTTGATTTCCGGCATAATGTAAAATGTATGAATTAAATTTGTTAGGATTTCCAACACATTGTCCTGAAAATATTTTTGTGATATGATTAAATTTAAAATCTAATTCAAAAAGTTCAAATCCTAATTCCCTAACTCTATAATTTAAAAGACTCTGTTCTTTTGCATGACTTAATCGAAGTTTCTCTATAATCTTAATATTTTTTTTATCAGTTATATTAAAAATTTCTTTATGTAGTTTTGATGTAACAATTACACCACTATTAAAATACCCCTTTTCCCATCCGACACCTCCTAATTCAAGTTGAATTTGTTTGATTGTCTTTCTTCTATCTATTTTTTTTGGTCCAACATCTTCAAATACAATACCTATTTTATCTAAAGGCACAACTTCAAATATATTCGGACAATGAGGAGTAATCAAGATATCAGCATCTAACCTTAAAATTCTATTATAATCCTTAAATAAATCATAAATTTGATTCTTCTCAAAGATAAGATAATTATATGCAGTATCTGTACCTAAAATATTAAATCTTGGTTCAGTTATGACTTCCAAAGCAATATCATATTTATTACAATATTTTACCAATGTCTTTTTGCATATTTTGAAGATTTTATCTTTTGAAATATTAATAACTGCTATAGCATTCTCAGTTTTTCCCAACTTTTTATACTCCTTTTTACCTTTTGAGGAAAGTTAACATTTTTCCAGAATTTTTCATTTTAATTAATCCATTCTTTCTACAAACTTCTTCTAGTCCATATTTATCATTTATATGAGAAGGTTCTTTACTATCAAAAGGAGCAATGACATACATTTTTGAGTCACGTTTCATTACATCGCTAAGAATACTTACATATTCGGGGTAATTTGGTATGTGTTCAAACACATCTAGAGCAAATATAAAATCAACTTTTAGGTTTTTATTAATTAATGGCATAAATTTTTCATCATAATCAATCAGTTCAATTTGTAGGGAGTATTTGTTTGCAACATACTTAATGAATTCTCTCTGTATTAAATTAAGATCGAAGTAATAGACCACACAATCTTTCTCTTTAGCTAAAGGGATTGCTACATAACCAGCGCCGCCACCAAAATCTATAACTATACTTTTGGGTTTGATCTCATAATAAAGATTTTTAGGCATAACATGTATCGCACTAGCAAATAGATATGTTCTTGAACATACGTAGAACCAACTAATTTCTTCATTAGTCTGGGGATTCCAAAAATTCCACTCATCAATATGGGTTGGAATTGACTCTTCTCGTGCCAAATATTTCTCGACCGTTTCTTTTGGCAATCCAGTAAATCTAATTAAGTTTTTTTTTATTAAATCTCTAACATCTGTTTTCAAAGTGATTACCTCAGACCTAACTATTTAATCTTTAATTTTCAAAATTGTATATTGTGACCTGATATTAACTCATAATTGGTAAATTTTTATTTTAGGCAAACGAAATATGTAGTACTTGGAAAGAATATTAAAATAAGGTTTTTCAATAGTTTATATTTTTTAAAAATTCTAATCAATCCTCGCTTAATCGACGTGAATTCATTTTCATTAGCAATTTCCCAAATATCCATAATTTTTGAAAATCCAAGAGAGGAAAAAAATCTTCTTAATTGACCATATGTAAATTGATTAAAATCAATCCCTTTATTCATAATATCCTTTTCACTAAGCCAAATTCTCAGTTTATATCGAATTTTATTAGGCAACCACCCATACAAAGGAAACCTATATTCACCACTAATAGGTGTGAATTTATTTGTAGATACAAAGAACAAGAGACCGTTAGATTTTAAGCCTTTAAAAATATTTATAAGACCTTTTTGCCACATCTTAACATGTTCAAAAACACAGTTGGCAATTATGACATCATACTTTTCTAGGCCAACATTTATTTCTTCAATATTTCCTAACTTTATCTTCAAATCAATTCCATATTTCTTTCCTAAATTCTTAGCATGCTTTATCAATTGTGGACTGATCTCAATTCCTTCACAATTTAACCCTTCTAAAAAGCATAATATTAGAAACCAACCATAGCCATTTCCAACTTCTAATATTTTTGTGTGTTTATTAAGTGTTTTGAATTTTTTTACATATTTCATTACTAAATTATATTCATTTCTTCCCACTTCTACTGTATCATTTTTGTGAGTGTTAAGATATTTTACAACATCTTTTGAATAATTAAGTATTTTCAAGAATTAATCTCTGAATTATATTAAATTTTGAATAATAAATTTTATTTTAATATCGATAATTTCTATTTATATATAAGATTATTACAAATTAATGTATAATATTAATTTCACTTATTCTGACCTTAATTATTTAAAGATTTTCTTTTAAAAGAATGATTTTGTTTGTCTCTTTTTCTTAAGTCTAATAAACTTTTTCATAGTAGGGGGTAGAAAAGAATTTAAGAAATCGAAGTCTAAATTGAAAAAAAGGATGCAGAGAAACTCACAAATCATACATCAAGAAATTGAGACTATTTTTTAGATAAGAAATAATAAATCAGCCAAACTACATAATTTTATCAGAAGACTTATCTTTTCGAGAATATAAGTAATTTCTCAAAATATTTTTTCCAAGTGTAATTTTTAAATACAAACTCTGAACCTGATCTTGCGATACTCTCTCTTTCTTCATCATTTTCTAGAAAGAAGTTAATCAACTCTAGTAGTTCCTCTTTTGTTTTAAACCATTCTAAATGAATCCCTTTTTTGAAAAATTTTTTAATATCATTACAGTATTCGCTAATCAAAAATGATCCGCTTCCCAGAACACAAACTACACGATCTGAGATCCCAATTTTGCCTCTGGTAAAATTTAATGCTATTTTTGATTTTTTATAATTACTAGATAATTCTTCTAGATAAATTGGTTCATTATCCCAACCATTACCAAAGCAGACAACATTGATTTTGCTTTTTCTCAAAAAACTTATATAATCTTTACGTTTAGAACTAATTGAGCCGACAAAAATGATATCGATTTCTTTTTTTACATGTTCTTTACTAGGTTTAAAGAACTTAGTATGAAAACCTTCAATCATATGATAGCAATTTGCGCCCTCTCTTCTAAAAAATTGTGTTACATCAGAAAACGAGGCACTACTCCAATTGCTAAATGATGCATATTTATGAGCATCTAATCTTATTGCATTACTTAACTGGTCCATAAAATAGTAAAATGTTTTCGAATACTTATTCACTTTAGGAATTAACTTATAATTAATTGTTTCTGCTTTAAATATGAGAACAAGATCATAACTTTTTCTTTTAACTTCAAATAAAAGTTCTCTATTTTTTTTCCAATTACCGTAAATGTAGAATTTTAACGTTTTAAAACATTTACTTATTATGGGAAGGAATACCTTATCAAATATCAAATGAAATTTCTGATATATTTCATTTTGTTGAAACTTTTTTCTGGGTTTATAACGAAAATCAAAAGCTGTTACTTGATGATTTTTTCTTAATTCATCTATAAAGGGATGGTGCGTTGACCATGGATCGTGAAAGTACCCGACAAATAATATTTTCATTTACTTAATCCCTTTTAGTATTTAATAAATTTCATTCTTGTTTTATTTTTTTATTTTTTTTATCTAAAGACACTATGTCTTCTAAAAGAATAATATATTTAGGTATGATTTTATCCCAGATAAAATCAGAGATAACCCTATTATGCCCATTTTCGCCTATCTTTCTCCTTTCTTCTGTATTATCATGTAAATACAGAATCTTTTCAACTACATCTTTCATATTATTTGGTTGTATTAATAAACCTGTTTCTTTATCTATGATCGCATCTAAAATTCCTCCCGTTCTAGTCCCAATAACAGGTACGTTATGATAATTAGCTTCAAGGAAAACAATTCCAAAGCCCTCAACATTATATTTCGTTGAAATTGAAGGCATTATAAAAACATCTGATAATTTAAAAAATTCGTTTCGTATTTTTTGATCACAAAAACCAAGGAATTCAATTTCTTTATCCAATTTTAAATTTTTCATCAATTTTTTTAAGATTTGCGTTTGTTGACCCTCCCCTATTAAGAAACATTTAAGATTTAATGAAGGTCTTATGTTTCTAATGCTTTCAACAGCTCGAATTACGAGATCAAATCTTTTTCTTGGATTATGTCGTCCTACACATAGAATAGTAAACTGATTCTCATCGATGTTATATTTTTTTCTTAAATTTTCTCTGGAGTTTCTAACTTTCAGATCATCAATATTGACTCCAACAGGAATAACTTCGATTCTCTCATTACATATAAAGTGGGTTTTCATTATTAGAAGTCTCATCTGGTTGCAAATTACAATAACTTTGTCAAGATTCTTATAAAAGGCTGATTTTAATATTTGTGGTTTACCAATCAAAAAATCTGAACCGTATGCAATTGAAATTACTTTTTTATTAAAGATTCTTGAGATTATGTAATTTAAAGGCAAACACCATCTTGTACTTCCCCCCAAGATAACATCAAATTTTATTTTTTTGAAATATGGATAAATTCTAATCAGATTATCTATTGTCCAATTTAACTTCCTTGGATTTAACAATAAATATAATAACATATTAATTCTGTGAGATATCGGTATTTTTTTTTCACGAATTATTGCCCTAAATGACAAAAGAGTAAATTTATAGAATTTCCTTTGGAAAAAACTAACAATTATATCTTTAAATCCTGGTTTTACCTTCTTAATTATTCTAAAAATTTTTTTATTTTTATAGAAATGATTAAATACATAAATGGTGTGACCTTCCTTACTCAGTTCATTATATATATTTAATAGAACATTAGCTACACCACCAACATTAGGGTAGAAATCATATGTAATTAGTGCTAATTTCATATCATATAAGCCTTAAATTTGAATTTGTTCTGATAGATCTTTCTTTTTTTGTTGAAAAACACATTTTAACTTAAAATTCTTAAAATCCTTTCCATCAAAATTTTAAATTTCGTTATTTTCCTGATGATTATTTTATTATAATTCAAAACTGATAAAATTGCAATCCTATGGTGCCCATTCATCAGATAATACATTCCTTTTTTTTTTCCCGCAGTAATTGGTTGTTTACTATGAACAAAACCCTCATCTCTTACTAAATCGAAAATACCTAAATAATAATCAACTCTTTGTAACATAGCAGGAAGAAATAAAGCCTTATTGTCCCTGAGCGTTTTTCTATTAATCTGTATACCTTTTTCCTTGAATATTGACGCCACCGCTCTATATGTAGCACCTTTAAACCAACCTCCTTCAACTTTAGGAACCTCTAAGGCATAACTATTCAAAATATTATCATAAAAAAACTCAACAAACATATCTTTTGCTTTCTGGGGATTTTTTGGATAAATTTTAAAAATATTATAAGGTGGAAAAAACTCAATACGTTTACCTCCAAAACCTCTATAATTCGAGTAACGGAATCTCCTTTGACAACGAACCTTATCTATTCTAACGAGTTTTAGGGTATACGATAATTCCTCGATTAGTTTATCAAATTTAAACCAATAAAATATGTTTCTCAAATACTTTTTCACTTCTGTACTTCACATCTCAACAGTGTATACCTTGAAGATTTACCTAGTTTACTAATTCGAAATTTATCTCCTAGTAATTTCTTAACAAAACGTATATCTGGGACTAGATTCCACTTATCACCTCTTATTTTCCTTAAATAGCTCCTTCCATAAGTTTGTCTTATTTTAAATTCTTCAGTGAAACCAAATGGAATACTTGGAATTGGAGAAAGAGCGAGTTCAAGAAATAAAATCTCATTAGTTATAAGTTTCAAAGTTAAAAGAGAAGATATCAAATCTGGCACTTCAGTAATGACAGCTATACAAAAAACTACATCAAATTGACCAAGCTCTTTAACTTCTGCTATTCCTATTTCTTTAAAATCGATATCTACATTCAAGATTTCAGCAATAGTTTTGGCTTGGGCTAATCTCATTTTATTAATGTCAATTCCAACTACTTTGAAGGCTCCAAGTTTTTTTGCCATAAAACATATTTGACCTGAATTGCATCCAATATCTAAAACGGATTTTCCGGTTAAATTTCTAAGGTTCATTAATTCGAACCTCAATGAAGCATCAACATGTCCTGGAGTAACTAAGTCATCAGTTATTTTTATAGTCTGATACCATTTTTGGGAAAAAATCCATTCTCTTATTTTTTCTTTCGACCATTTCATTGACAATGTTAATTTTTCACCTTTAGATAAAGATCTAAGATCTTTTCACATCTTTTATTTAAAGAATAATTCTTTGCTTTTTTATAAGCATTTTGTACCACTTTATCTCTAAGCGATTTATCTCTTATAATTAGTTTGATTTTTTCACTTAAGTCTTTTGGATTAATAGGTTCTGTAAAAATACACTCATTATTATTACAAAGATCGATAGTTCGACCTACTTTAGTAGCTATAAGGGGAACTTTTGATGCCATATATTCAATCATTTTTACTGGCGACATATATGAAAGGGATGGACAATTTAAGGAAAAAGTCGCTAATAAGACATCAGCGGCTTTTAAATAAAAAGGAACAAATGCTTTCATTTTAAAACCTAAGAAATGTATGTCAGATTTAATATTATTTTTTGATAAATATTTTTTCCAATTTCTAATTGATTTTTTAAAAATACCTCTACCCAAAAAATAAAATGAAAATATATTTCTATCTAAGATATTAGAGGCTTCGATTATCGTATCAATGCTTCTATCACTAGAAATAATTCCTGAATATAAGACAATTTTCTTATTTAAAGGTAAGTTCAATTTTTTCCTTATATTTAATTTGTTATCTATAATTTTATCGAACATCTCTAGATCCACAGCATTATCCATAACATTAATCTTATTTGAGGGATAACCCATTTTTTCAAACTTCTTTTTTAATATTTCGCTTATAGTCATTATTCCTAAGAAAGACTTGGTATTTCTAATTTTGACGAGGTGAGATAATTCTGGTATATCGAAACCGTGTAGATCTAAAATTGATGGGATTCCATTAAGTACATTGTAATACAAAGAGTTAAAGGTTGTTCTACAAAATGCAAAATCAAAATTGCTTTTTGAACAATATTGACTAATTAGTCTTTCAGGATCAAGAATATATTTTAAATTTGGGAAAATTGTTTCTAAAAATGATTTGAATTTATTCATTATAGGTCCAATTAATCTAACTTCTCTAAAATAAGAAGGCGATTTATCAAAGAAAAATTTTATTTTAATGTCTTCGTGAATGCCATAGAATTTGTTGATGTTTTTTACTTTAATTCGATTCTTATCTTCAACATATTGTCGAACTACTAAAATTTCAACCGTGTGACCTAATTTATAGAACCCTTGAGCGATTTTAACAGTATTTATGCTGTGAGCATAAAATGATGGAACATGATTTGTAATAACTGCAATTTTCATTTGAACAAAACGATCTAAATAATTATATTATTTATTTATTAATCACATTTGAAATCTTTTTAGGTTCTTCTGGAAATCACAATTATTTTATTCAAAACAAAATTTAGAATAAATAATTTTATAGGAAATTCACTCTAGGATTAAATAAAGCAAATTTGAAAGTTTGATTATGAGTACTTTTGAGTTATTAAATTATATAATTCCGGTAGGAATGATTCTCCTTTCTTATTTTATTATTATTTCTATATTTGGTTATATTATATTATATTTCATAAAATCCAAGTTAAAAAATGCTATTAAGACTCCTAAATTTTTAGAAACATTTCTAGTCTCATTTGGTATGGGCGTTTCAGCTTATTTGAGTATTTGTGTATTATTAAACGTATTTGGTGTATTTAATTTCTATACAGCATATTTAAGTTTTATTTTCATTGATTTGTTATTCTCTGTTTTTTATGCTCTCATCCATAAAAAGCAAATTAAAGAACGTTTTAGCAACGTATCAGTAAAAAGTTTGATAAATAAAGAGATGATAATCAATTTTTCTATAATCCTCTTCGCTATCTTTTTGAGTCTTAATTTACAATGGGGTATATTAACATCAAATAAAGGATTATTAGCAGTTGACTTATATGGTTGGTATCGCGATACTTATCTCAATTTACATACAGGTGAGATTCAAACTAGATTTTTAGGACCAGATTATCCTCAAGGATACAGTATCTTTATAGCAGGTGCTTTACTTATTTATCCTAGTGACATAATCCTATTCTATCTCTTGAAGTTTTTACCAATTTTTTATTTTATATTATATATTCTCTCATCCTATAGTGTAATAAGTAGATTTTTTAAAAAAAAGAAATATTTAATTTTTTTTGCCTTGATCTTAATTTTATCTTCAAGATATTATATATTTCGTTCAATAAACGCGTATCCTTCAGTATTAGCAGCTATCCTAATAAACATCTCATTTATAATAATTCTAAACAAATATCCTGATTTTTTAATTGGATTTTTTTTATCTGTCTTATTTTTAATTCATGTTTTATCATTTCTTTATTTTTTAGCAATTTCATTTATCTTTTTCTTTATCCGATTTTTACATTCACTAAAAGGACGACGGTTTTTTTTAAAAAGATTATTTTCCACTTTCTCTCTATTAATCGTATTTATTTTATTAATTATTCCATGGATTATTTGTATTTACTTAGTCTATAATAGAGATTTATTATTTATGATTAAGGGTATTTTTAACTATGTTGAGGGGTATCCCATAAATATAAAATCAAAATTATACATCAAAGATGATCTCTCTTTACTTTTCTTTAACAACCCAAATATTAGGTATTTGTTTAATTTAGAATGGCTTCAACCGTTAGGTCTAATAAGATATTTAACTTTAGATATTTTTTTTGTTTTCTCTTTATTTGGTTTATTAATCTTTTATTCAAAATTCAAGAAAACTCGAAATTTTAGGGGAATAATCTTTTTTTTTAAAATAGCACTAACATTTATTATTTTAATTTATATTGTATCACAACTTATTCCGGGGTGGGGATTTTTACTTGAATACAAAGCAAGATCATTAGAAATTTTTACTCTCCCTATAGTTATTTTGGCTACTATTACAATAGAAATAATAATCAATAAATTAAATAAATTAGCTTTGATTATTTACTCAAAATCTGTAACCTTAAGAAAATTCATAAACACTCATCCAACTTCTAAAAAGGTTTTGAGAATACAATTCATGTTGGGGCTTTTATCCTTATATGGGGCAATAACAATATATGAAAGAACTATTCCACCAAGATATACTTTCGATTTCAGTGATGAGCTGACTGATATAGTATTATATATTAGGGTAAATGCTCAAGAAAGATCTAAAATTCTTGGAAAACCTCAAGAAACGTATTTAAGTATTTATCGTATGTTATTTGATATGTATATGAAGCAGTGGAGCTCAACTGAGGAAAATGATATCAATGAAATCTCAAATGAAATAATATCTTATAATCCTGATTATATAATTTATAAAAAGAACTTCTTTAATGAAAGCACATATGAATTAATGTTAAATAACTTTAATCTTGAAGTACTTATTGATAATGAATTATATATATTGTTTCGGGTTTTAACTTGATTAAAAAGTTTTAGTTTTTTTTTTATATGCAACTTCAAACACTTTTACATTATCAGGTTTTGATAAATAGTCCTTATGATAAAATAAGTTTAAATTTTTATCTTCTTCCTTAAAAATATAAGTTACATTTCCATCACGATCAGAATGAAGTATTTTTTTTTTATTTATATAAATATCATGTTTGTGTAATCCGATCCATTGTTTTCTAGAACCTTCCCTTAAGTTGTTCCGAATGAATAAAATTCCCTCATTTTTAAGTAAATAATAAGCATTATGTAAGCAATTTATAGGATTATTCGTATGATCTATTGAATTTTGAGCATATACTATATGAAACACTTCCTTTTTAAAATATCTTGTAAGATCTTCACAATTTAGATTGATTGGTTTTATTGGATATTTATATTTTACTTTTTTCATAATTTTTTTATAAAAATCTGCTAGTGGATCAATTGCGATAACATCAACTAAATTTATGTCAACATAATATGCAAGATTGGATATAGGTCCTGAACCGATCTCAAGAAGTTTTAATTTTTCATTTTTATATAGCTTTTTTAATTTATAAATTTCATTTACCACATCTTCTGGTAAGGCTCTAAAATGTAGCCGGAAACTATGTAATTTTTCGTTTAGTTTTTTTTTTTTCAGTAAAATTTCTTTATGAAAATAGTAAATTTCAGTGCTGTAGTTCCTTCCATAACAAATCTGTGTTACAATAGAATTTTTAATAAAATTCAAAATCAATTTAAAACCGATTAAATAATTATTCTTTAAACTTAAAACAGAGATAATCTTGAATTGTTTCAAAAATTTAACTAATTCTTTTCTTTTTTGGAATTTTAATTTAAGGATTATTGAGTTTTTCATAATACAGATGATTTTCGGACAATAAAAATGAAATTTATATATCTAATATGACTTTTTTATTCTTTGTAGACTTTAATAATTTGATTTGTAATATTTTCCCATGAATACTTGTCTCTAGCTAATTTAACATTATTCTTTTGAATTTCTTGAATTTTGCTGGTTTTCAAATTTAGAGCAATTATTAATTTTTCAGCCAGTTGATTAGTATTTTTTAACTCGACTAAAAACCCATTTTTATTTTCTTTTATCGCGTCAGGTATCCCTTCAGTATCGGAAGCAACAATAACTAAACCCATCGATAACGCTTCAGCAATTGTTAAAGGAAAACCTTCATGAATGGAAGGTAAACAAAATATATCAGCTGAGGAGTATATCCTAGGCATTTTTTTCCACGGAACCATGTTTAAAAATGTAATGTGTGATTGAAGATTTAATGAAGCTGCCAGTCCTTTCAACTTCTTTTCAAGTATTCCATTACCCAATATGAAAAAATGAACCTTTTTATAATTAGATAAAACTAAAGGGATAGCTCTTATTAAATACTCAACTCCCTTTTGTTTATCAAGTCTACCTACAAAAATTACCTTTTTATAATCTTTTTTGCCTTCTATATAGTTATCAAGAAATTTTAATGAATTGTTATGTACAAAAAAAGTTGTATTTACTCCATTCGGTATAACCGTAAGTTTATTTGGTTTAATCCCTAGTTTTAAGAAACGGTCCTTAAGAGATTTACTCACACATATTATTTTTTTGAGTTTTTTATATATAGTTTTTGTAATTAGAATATCAAAGATATTTTCAAATATGGCTGAAAGTCCAACTTGTAGCCTCCCTTGAACAGTTAATATCATTGGACGTTTGAATACTAGAATATTCATTAGAGCAGAAAATACTGAGATTGGAAAGAGTCTACCCTCAATATGAATTACTTGAATATTTAATTTTTTCACTAAAATAGGAAGTTTTATCATTGCCATTGGTGTAATTCCAAAACTTGAAATCTGGGGGAAAAATCTTATTTCAGGAATATTGAATGAATGGAATCTGTATACCCAAAATCTTTCAGTTTTTACTACTCTTGGATCACTTTTTTGATATTTACTAGTCATCACATAAACTTTATGCCCAAACCTCGCTAAAGTTTTTGCCGTGTTATAGGTTGCTGTTTCAACACCTCCTTTATGTGGAGGAAAAAAATGTGATATTAAAAGAATGTTCATATTATCAAATGCTCTATAAGTGTAAAAAAATTTAAAATTTTGTAATTTTTCAATATTTAAAAAAAAATTTCGCTAATTGAATATCTCTTTATATGATTTTAGTCAAAATCAAAAAAAAGTTTATCGCTCTTCTTTTAACTTATTTTTTTACCCACAAAAACGATTAAAAAAGATGCTGTATTAGCATTATAGCTTAGTAAAACAATTAAAAAAAAAAGAAAAGAAAAGAAATAATTATTAAAACATTTAATTATTAGAAAATTTAAAAACAAATATTATTTGAATAATATGATTTCAGAGAGTCTAATTTGCTGTACACGTAAACTTTCAGCATACTATTCTTAAAAAAGTAAAAAAATAAATCAACAATAAACTAAATAATAAGATTACAATTATAAAAAGTTGAGACGTAATAGAAAAAAAGAGAAAATAAATATCTTCAGGTGCCATTTTAATTAATATTGTAATAGTTACTCCTTTTTTTAATGAAACCCCTCATAGAAAATCGGGATTAATATCACTTGCAGAAGGACTCTCAAAATTTATAGATATAACTATAATATCATCTAAAATCGAAGCCGCTAAAAGTCAGGAAACCATTAATCCACATTTAAGAGTTTTCAGATTCAAACCATTTTTTTATTTTCCAAAATTGCCATATACTATTGATATTTTTTTAATTGGGAAAATACTTAGAATTTGTAAGAGATATAGATGTGATATATTAATTAGCTATAGTTTGCAATTCTTTTCTAGTTTTTCTGCAGCCATTACTGCAAAGATAAGTCGCTACCCATTCATATTAAGGATAGTTGGAGCAAGCAAGACTACTAATAAAAAAGGGATAGAATTTTTTTCAAAAACATATGATAAAACTCTAGCTAAAATAACACTTAAATTCGCCAATAAAATATTTGTTCAAACGAAGAGTATGATGAAAAGACCTTTAAGTCTTGGAGCTGATTTATCAAAAATTATAATTGTTGAAGATGGAGTAAATATAAGAAAATTTAAAATGGATAAGGAAAAAATCAAACTTAAAAAAGAATTTAACATCGATTACTCTAAAGTAATCCTAATTTTTGCTAGTAGACTTTTTGAATTAAAAGGAATTGAAGACTTAATTATAGTTGCAGAGGATTTAGTGAGTAAATATAATAATATTGTATTTCTTATAGTAGGAACAGGTCCTTTAGAAACTAAATTACGTCATCGAACAGATAAAATTAAAGATATAATGTTTCTAGGGTATCGTAATGATATACCTAAATTGCTAAAAATGAGTGATATCTTCTTGTTGCCATCCTATAGTGAAGGCTTATCTCCAGCAATTTTGGAGGCATGTGCTTCGGGTTTACCAATAATCAGTACAACTGTGGGTTCAAATCCAGATATAATTAAGAACGGAATAAATGGTTTTTTAACTGAGCCTGGAAATAAAATTGAATTAAAAAACAACATTATTAAATTAGTAGAGAATAAAGATTTAAGAGAAAAAATGGGCAGGAATAATAAAAATTTAATTATTAAGAATTTTGATTTAAATCTTGTTGTTGAGAAGTTTTTATTAGAACTTAAAAAAGCTCTTTAATATAAAATGGATTAAATAAGCGACTCAATGAAATGAAAACATCAGACTACATTCCTTATTTGCTTATTTCTTCCTTTCTATATTTTATATTTTTCATAGTATTAGCAATTTTCGGCTCAATCATTTTAGTAATTATTAAAAATAGAAATAAAGAAGATTGGGAAATATCAAAGTTAAGTTTTGTAATAATTTCATTTGCCATTGGATTAGCCGAATATTTGTGTCTCTCATATATTTTACTAATCTTTAACCTATTAAATTTTTTTACTGGATATTTACCGCTTGTTATAACTGATTTAATTTATTTAATTTTTCTCCAGAGGAGAAAAAAATTTAGAATTAACTTAAATGAGTTTAAAAGAAAGCTATGGATGAATAAAAAGAATATCATAGTGTCAAGTCTTATTCTTCTCTTTATATTCTATCTTCAGTATTTGGAATTCTGGCCTATATTAACAAGAAATTCTTCACTATTAGCAAGCGACACTTATGAGTGGACATCTAAAGTTTGGCTCATTACTGAATATAACCATATCGATTTCAAATTATTTAATGCTGCTTATCCGGATGGATTTTCTATTATTTGTGCAGGAAATTTAATGATTATTCCAAATAAAACGGTTAGTTATTTTTTTATGAAATTGGGCGGCACATTTTTTTTAATGACATTTATATTAGTGATGTATTCAATTTCTAGAGATTTTTTTAAGAGAAAATTTTATTTAATATTTGCAAGCTTGGTTTTAGTCGTTATATATCGATATTTCATGTACAGAACAATTATTTTTCTTCCCTCCGTAATGGCAAGTTTACTAATATTTATTTGCCTCATTTTATTCTTATCTAAACTCCCTAAATCTATATTGGGAATTTTACTTCCCGCAATTTATTTAATACATGCATTAAGTGCGTTATTTTTCATATTATGTTTGGGAATTTTTTACATTGTGAGGTTAGTTAAATCTTTTGGGAAAAGAAAACAGATTTTCAAAGAAATCATATTGATTGGGTTTATCTCAATTGTCTCATTAATTCCATACATAGTTCATTCTTATGTCGTTTTCAACACTGATTTAATCAAATTGATTTCTTACTATATAAGTGAATTAACACCTCAAATTACTAGTAATTCTTTTCAAACAGATTTGAATCTATTTATTCAAATTCCTTGGATTAAAAATTTAGGGGAAATTTTAGAATTTGAAAGGCTATATGAATTATTCTATAAATATACTATTGGACCTTTTCTATTATTATCTATAGGTGGTCTTTTTATCTTTAGCAGAAAAAGGAGTAGGAAATCCAAGGATTTTATACTGTTTTTAAAAATAAGTTTACTTATTGTTCTTGTTTTATTTTATATCGGTTATCTAATGTTTGATTCATTTCTGAGAACATTTTTCTATGAATGGTTAATATTGAGGCCAGTAGAAACTTTTGCCCCTTATATAATCCTACTTACAGTATGTTCAATTCAACAAATTATAATAGCAACTGATAGATTATGGAAATCTACAATTAAAAAATACCGTGGATTAAATCATTCTAAGAGATCAAAAATTATCTCAATAGATCTTAAATCATTTTTAATAACAACTCTAATTATTTCTTCAATTATTTATTATGTTAGAAGAGAAGAAATTCACCCAAATCATTACTATCTTACTTTACCAGAATTAATTCTTTTCATTAACAATAACATTCCAAAGGACTCAAATTTAGCTTTAAATGATTTAGATCATGACGATGTGAAATTCTCCGAGAATCGATTATATAAAATGCTATATAATTATAATTTATTTTATTATAATAGTACAAATGAACTAACCTTTGAGGAATTTAGAAATTTTTGTATAAACAACAGTATTGATTATGTATTGATAAAGAAGAAATACCTAAGTATCTCTAGATTTCTATTAGATTTTTCTAATAGCCTTAATTTTACTAAAATTTATCAAGTTATTAATTCAGATTTACATTATGGAATTTACAACTTTATTACCTGAGAGGTAAATGCTCTAACAAAATTTAAGGAAAAAAATAACCAAAAAAACATTTTAATTAAAAAAAAAAAGTAAATACAGAATATTACAAGGTTAAAAAATTGAAGTCTAGAAAATTTTTCTATTTCTATGTAATTGTTATAGCCTTATTCAATATTTCGTTCATTACTTCAATTTTTTCTCCTAAATGGGATGAAATAATTTATACATTTGAGGAGAATGCCATAGAATCTACTAGTACTGAAATTGACTTCATTGATGAAGATTTTTCTGATCCGAATTGTACATCCATAATAGGAGTTAGAAATAATGGTTCAAATCAGGTTCTTGAACTTAAAGATATTAATAAAACAGGTAAAGTTTCAATAAAGAATGATTGGGGGAGTCATAAAAAGGATCCTATAATTGAATTTGATGTTGGTAAAAGTGATGAAAAATTCACGATGCAATTTTTCTTTTCTGAAACAGGGATAGGGAGGATTATTTGGTTACAAATATATAAAAATGACCTTGTAAGCAGAGAATCTGGATCAAATTGGACAACAATAAAATCAGATTTCTTAAATGGTTCAAATTTCACCCATATTAGACTTGAATTAAATGATCGAATAAATAATTTTACTATTTATATTAATGGAACTGAAGAAGGAAGTTTCAAGTATGATAAAAATTCGGATAACGGAGTTGATTATTTTCAAATAGAAACAACTCAGGAAAAGGATAAAGAATATTCTGTTTTTATTGATAATATTAGATATAGATGGTTTCCTATTGATAATGTTGTTTATAACACCATTTTCTCGTTCTTTGAAGTTATTTTTCTATTAGTGATTACTTTTATCCTTATTAGCATTAAGATTAATAAAAGAAAACATCAAGATATACATCAAAATAGATCTGGTTAGTTATTATGGAAAAAGAAAAGGAAATTAACAAATTTAAAGAAAAAAAATATTCAATATTTCATTTTCTATTTGATTTATTACTATTTAGTATAGGATTATTCATCGTTATTCTCCCAGTTTTAGAATTTGTAGTCTCCACCATTTTCCAATTTTCAGAAACTCATTATACTTTGTATTTAGACTTGAGAGTTTTATTTTTCACAATCTCAGGAATCTATTCAAGTATTATTGGGATTATCATATATTCTAAAGCTTTTAATAGAAAAAAAATTGAATAATTTTAATAACATAATTTTCAATCAAATTATTTACATTTAGAATAAATACAGTCAGAGATGGATATATCAGATTATATTCTTTATTTATTTGTTACATATAGTTTATTTGTTTTATTTTTTATAATAATTGCTATTTTTGGCTCATCTCTGTTATTTATTCTTAAAAGTAGAAATGGAAAAGATTGGGAATTGTCAAAACTTCATTTATTAATAATTTCATATGCTATTGGAATTGCTTTTTATTTATTTATAGCGTATACCCTATTAATTTTTGAACTACTCAATTTTTTCACTATTTACTTATCAATTCTAATATTTGACGTAATTTTCATAACGTATATACTAAAAAAAAAAAGAATTCAAGTTAATTTATCTGGTTTCAAAAGTTTTCTTATATCAAATAAGAAAACTATTTTAGGAGCATTAATAGTTCTTTTATTTATATTCTATCTTCAGTTCTTAGAATTCTGGCCTATTTTAACAAGAAATTCTTCATTATTAGCAAGCGATACTTATGTTTGGACTACCAAAGTATGGTTCATTCTGGATTTTGGCCACATAGACAATGATCTATTTGGACCAGCCTATCCCGAAGGATTTCCTCTAATTTGTGCAGGAAATTTAATGATTGCTCCAAATAAAGCAGTTAGTTATTTTTTTATGAAATTTGGAAGCATGCCCTTTTTAACAATTTATATTTTAGTTATGTATTCAATTTCAAGGGATTTATTTAAGCGAAAAATCTATTTAATATTTTTATGTTTGATTTTGGTTTTAATTTATAGATATTTCATGTATAGAACGATAATTTTTCTTCCATCTTTGATAGCTAATCTACTTATTTTCATGTGTCTTGTTATTATCCAAACTAAACTACCCAATTATCTATTAGGTGTGTTAATCCCCGCGATCTATCTAATCCATGCTCTGAGCGCGTTGATCTTTTTAATGTGTTTAGGGATCTTTTATTTTATTATATTGATAAGATCTATTGGGGAGAGAAGGCGTATTTTAAAAGAAGTCGTAATGATTGGGATGATATCCATTATTTCATTAATTCCCCTTTTTATTCATTCCTATATTGTTTTCCAAACCGATTTATTCTCACTTATTTCTGGCTATATGAATAAATTAATACCTCAGATATCAACCAATTTGCCTCAAATTAATATATCAAAATTGAAATTTCCAATTCAAGTTCAGTGGATTGAAGAAATAATATATTTTATTGACGATATTTTATTGTATGACTTTTTTAATCGATATTCTATAGGATCTTTTTTATTTTTTGCTTTAGCTGGACTTTTCATAGTATTTAAGGAGAAGAATGGCAAATCTCGGGAATTAGTATTAATTGTAAAAACAGGATTATTAATTGTAATCTTTTTTTATTATTTCGGCAATTTCGTTTTGAAATCATATTTTCCTTCTCCATTTTATGAGTTTTCAATTTTAAGACCTATCGAAACCTTCGCTCCATATATAATCATCCTCACAGCCTTAACGATTAAGAAACTAATTAAAATCTCTGAAAAAGCTTGGATTTTCTTAAAAGCAAATTATCTTCGTTCAAAACCCTTAAAAAGATTTAAATTTATCCGAAAACATCTAAATCTCAAATCTATTATTATAATTTCATTAATTTCATCATCTCTGTTTTATTATGTGAAAAGAGAGGATATTAAACCAAATTATTACTATTTAACCTTGCCAGAATTAATATTGTATATTAATATTAACGTTCCTAAAGGTTCAAATATAGCTCTAAATACTCTATGGAATGACGATAACAGTTTTTCAGAAAACCGAATGTATGTATTGTTATATAATTATGATATATTCTATTACAGCGGTAAAAATAGTTTAACTTTCAGCACATTTCTCAATTTTTGCTTAGAAAATAGCATTGATTATATTGTATTGAAGAAGAGTGGCCTAAATGAATTGAAGTTTCTTCAAGATTTTGAGAATAGCACAAATTATGTTAAAATTTATCAAGTTGTTGAATCAAATTTACATTATGGAATTTATAAATTTAATGTTTGACAATTAAATATTGAGCTTTTTAGAGTCTGTAAAAATTTTAATCTAAAAAAAGCTTCAAAATATACTATTTAAAATCAAGAAAATTAAAACAAAGGTATGAAACATTGAACTTTAAAAAATTGTTTTTCATCTATATTATTATTGTTTCAATGTTTTCAATTTTATTTATATTTTTTTTAAGTACACCTGACTATGAGAAGAAAACGTATTCTTTCGAAAATAGCATTATTGGATCATATGGTACAAAAATAGATTTTATAGATGAAATCGATTCAGATCTTAATTGTTCAGCAAAGATTTTATCTGATGATACAAGTGAAAATAAATATTTACAACTTAATGATAATAATAACTCCGGTAAAGTTTCTTTAAGTAATAATTGGTATACTCATCGAAAAAATGTAATTATTGAATTTGATGTAAGTAAAAACTATGAAACAGGCATTTTACAAATTTATGTTGTTGAAACACGTGTAGGTAGGGTAATTTGGATGCAAATTAAAAATAATGATCTAGTAATTAGGGAAGAAGCTTCAAGATGGAAAACTATTAAGAGGGATTTTTTTATTGTTAATACAAGGTTTAATATTAAGATTATCTTGGATGATCTAAATAACCAATTCAAAATTTTTATAGATGGAATTGAAGAAGGAACTTTTAAATTTGATTCAGAATCTAAAAAAGGGGCTGATAGTTTAATACTAGAAACTACAGATTCAAATATTTCAGAATATACATTTAATCTTGATAATATCACACACTATTGGATACCTTCAAACAAAATTTTAGCAGTAATAATTGTTTTTATTACAGATGGCGCTTTTCTAATTGTTTTAACTATATTTCTAATTATTAAAAAAAAGGAAAATACTAATCAAAATAGGGCCAAATGAAAAAGATAGAGAAAAAGTTAAAAAATTCTACAAAAAGAAAAGAAGTAAATCGATTTTTATTATATTTACTAATTTTTACAATAGGTATGTTTTTTCTTAATATTCCAATTCTTCAGGAGTTTCTGTATTATTTCTTAGATATTATTTTATCCTCGGAAACCAACTATTTTCATTATTTATTTATTAGAAATTTATTTATATTAATAATAGGAATTTACTCTTTTGTTATCGCAATCCTCGTTTATGTTAAATTTCTCTATAATAAAAAAGCCTAAATGTAGTTAGAGATAAGTTATTTTGAATATATCAGCTCTAAATTCTAATACTAAAATTTGATGGGGTTTTTATTTATTAATTAGAATTTTGTAGACTGATACTTTTCACATATTTACAATCTTGATATAATTTAAAAATGATTTTTATAGTATGAGATAAAAGTCTATTCAATCTTGTAATCCTTAAATGGTTTGTATATATACCATATTAACTACAATGATATTTATCAGAAGTTTTTTTTCAAAAAAAAAATCACTTTTAATCTATATTGTTCTGTTTCTTTTTTCACTTTTAATGGAATCCTTTAGCAGTTTTTTTATAATTTTCGTACTTTTATATTCACTAACTATCCCAGGATACATAATTCTAAGGAAATTCAAATTTAATAATAATTTAGATCCAATTGAAAAATTTACACTTTCTTTTTTTTTTAGTGTTATTTATCTTATAATAATAAGCACAATCAACTGGTATCACTTAACAAATAAATGGGTTTTAGGTATATATCTGACGATAATCCCCCTTTTTATAGAACTTCTGTCTAATTATGATACTCAATTTTTTGATATCACCAACCTTAAATTTAAGAACTTTAAAAAAATAATAAAAAATCCTCTGGTATTTATTTTAATTGCTGTAATTATTTCAGTATTTATTCACGGGACCCCATCTCTAATTAATGAATATCCCTTAGGTTTTGATACATATAGATTACATATCATTAGGATTAATTACATTTTAAATAATGGAAGAAATATTCTTGGTGATTTGATAACTAAAGATTTTCTAAATCCATTTCGTTATCAATGGGGTTTTCATTTGTTTGCTAGCTCATTGGGATTTTTGACAGATCAAAACTCAATTTTTATACTCAAGTTGTTACCTGTGATAGATAGCATTATTTTACCCATTTCAATTTATACAATATGTCCACTCTTCGGAATAACTAATAAAAAAAAAAAAATATTTGCAACTTTAATTTCTCCTCTCTTTCTTTATGATGAAATTATCCTTGGGCTGATATATCCATTTCCATCTTCTATGAGTTTAATCCTATTCATCATTATATTTAGAATTATTTATGAGATTCTTAAAATGGACAGAAAATTAATAATCCTCTTACTGGGATTAATACCGATATTTTTTTATTTTTATAAAGGACTTGGAATTATAACTTTTTTTATTTTTATAACTTTTGTACCTATTATTATCTTCGATAAACATCTCAAAGACAAATCTGAGAATAAAAAATTTAAAAAGATCCATTTAATTCTATTGTTTTACTGTATAATAACTTCATATATATGTTTAATAGGTCTAAATTTTGTTTTCCAAAATATTGAAGATGAATTGAATATTATTTCCCTTTTTAGTTTGGAACTAAATATTTTTCAAATGTACAGAATTGCTGGCATAGTTTCCTCAATTTTTCTAACTTTCTCCATTTTATATTTGATATATGAAAATATAAGTGTAAAAAAAAAAAATTATAATTTCTACTTTCTGCTGGTATTTTTATTTTTATTAATATTATCTTCAGGATCTTATATGGGTTCAAGATGGCTCTTATATATGATTCCCATTATTATTTTCCTAAACACCAACTTTTTATATAAATTTATTTCAGTTCTTGTATCCAAAGTAGCGAATTTACGGAATTTTAGATGGAAAGCTATTCATTTTAATACTGGTTTGACAATATTATTAATTTTAATCTTAAGTATTGAACCTTTTTCCCATACATTAGAACCTCCCTTTCCTCTAAATCCTGAATTTTCGGATTCCGAAGAGCGTGTTTATGAACAAATAAAGACCTTAGACAACAACAGCGTTGTACTCTCGACTTATATTGTAAATAAATATATAAGTTTATATGCTATAAGTAAGGAATTACTTCTCTTACCTAATAATAATCTTATTAATTACTATTTAATAAGTACTAGTGGGTATCCCCTAAAACAAAAATACAGAATTTTTGAATCAGGAGGTTCAGTAACTTTAATAAATTCTACAATTGACGGCTCCAAGATTATAGATTTAGATGATAAAAAAAATAATTCTATTGTAGCTTTTACGGAGGGATTTAGAGAACAATCTGTTGGAGAGATTCATTTCCGATTCAAAAAAAATACATATGATCCTGGAAAAATTCGGCTTAATTCAAGTTTTGGTCGAGAAATATCCTTAATTTTACATAATAAGAGTAACACAATTCTTTGTGAAACTTCGACAGGCTGGGAAGAGATTTCCAACGTTTCCATAAATAAGTGGTATGATATTGTTATTAAATTTGATAAGTCTAAAAATCCTCAGTATGAATTGTATGTAAATAATACTCTCCGTTTTAGTAACAACTTTTTAATTGGATCTAACAATTTATTAAAAATTGAATTCAATACAAGTATATTTGAGAGTAATTATCATTTCTATATAGATCCTCCAATTTATTCTTGGGAAGATAATTTCTCACAATGGGCACATAGTCATTATGGAGTGAATCAACCAATTTATTTTATTTTACGAAAAGCAAATTTTCCTTTTGAATTTAAGAACATGATCTTTTCCGCCAGCCTTGTCTCATTCGTAAATGTTACCCATCTAGAATTTGATTATGCTATCTTAAAAGTCTAGACTATTCGACACTCTCGAAAAGATTTTAATAAATATCTTCTAATAGATTTACAAAAAAAAAATGAGTTTAAAAATATTTAAAATAGTTAAATTAGATTTGTAGCTACCTAAAATACAATTGAGTGCAATTATTTTTTACTCTTTAACAATTGGATTAAAAAATCTTTATACTTATGACCAATTATTTCATTAGAATATTTTTTTTCAACAAATCTTCTCCCCTTTTTTCCTATTTCATGGGCTAAATTGGGATCATTTAACAAATCTATAATACCACGCTTAAAATCGTCCTCGTAACAGTTAGTGAGAATTCCTGTGATCCCATTTTTTATCAGATTTCTATGAGCGTCAATATTTGTGGCTACGACGGGTTTTTCCATTGCCATATATTCTAATACCTTAAGAGGGCAACTATACCTAAAAGTAGGAGTATCCGGAATGTAACTTAGACAGATATCTGCAATCTTTATATAATCTGCTATTAGATGATGGGGTACATATTTTACAATTACATAAGGCCTGAGTTTTAATTCATCAATTAAATTATTTAATTTTGGATCAATTTTACCTAAAATTAAAAATTTGATATGTTTTTTATCTTTTAAAATATCTCCTAAAATCTTTAAAACTTTTTGGAATTCGCGTCCAACACTTACTGATCCTAAATAAAGAAGGACTCTATCATCTTCTTTTATATTTATTGTATTTTTAAAATCCGTTGAAGACTTTATGCCTTTTTTAAAAATCTTTAAGTTTACGCTACAAGGTAAAATCATGGATTCTTCTATGACAATTTTATACATGGTTAATTTCATTTTTATATAATTCTGGACACCTTCAGTTATAGAAATAATACCATCTGCAGAAAATAAAGACATTTTCTCTAAAATCGTGTAGAAATTGATAATAATAGGAATTAACTTACGATTTAATTCTAATTCTTCAGATTGAATATCAGTAAGCTCTCTTGATTGAATTAACGTAGGTTTTCTGAGATCCAAGACAAAACGAATCTTCTTGAAGAATTTTGAAAGGATAAATATAGGAATTGTTGTTTCTGGATAAAAGTGGATAATGTCCAATTTCTCTTTTATTTGTAGTTTAATTAAAAGGAAGATGGAAAATAATGTATAAATAAAGAAATTAATTGTTTTAGAAATTATTTTTTTACCAAAATCTATTTTTAAAGCAGGTATTTCATAAATTTTAACATTTTCATCAAAGTAATCACGAGGGTTAGCAGTTTTTGAACTCTTTATTATAATAAAAAAGATCTTATGCCCTTTACTTGACATATAGTTTATCAAATCTAACGTTTCAGTATAACCTATCGTGGTATCTAATGAAATAAAACGTAAAAAACATATCCTCATTTGAATCTAATAAATGTGGCAAAATTTATAAAATTTGGATTTTATATCAATCAATAACCTGAAATTTGAATCTTTGAACTATTGATAGAATAATAGTATTCTTCATAAATTTTAAAAAAAAACTCTTTCGAAAATAATTTTCTGTTTTGTAAATTGTTTATGAGTATAATCCTATTTAATAAAATGGGCTAAAACCATTAAAGTAATTATTAATTAATCTATTAAATATATTTTACCATATTAATTTCTTAAATCTTGACTATTTTAAATCAGAAAGAGAATCAAAATCTCATTCGTAATACTTACATCTTAATGGTTGGGAATCTTTTCTCAAAGATCCTGGCTATTATCAATTCTATTATAATTATAAGATTATTATCTATTCAAGATTATGGTCTTTTGAAGGTCGCTAATATTCTACCAAATATTTTACTTATCGTTGGAGAACTTGGTTTGAATAATGCTACAATTCATTTTATTAGTAGAATGAAAAAAAAAGGTGATTTTAGTGGAATTAAAAAGGTTATTCGTATCAATTTATTCGTCAAATTTCTCATAAGTCTGACATTCATGATAATAATTGGCTTAAATGCCCAATTCTTAGCTTCAAATATATTTTTTATTGGAGATCCTAGATTAATTACTTTAATCCAAATTTCTTCCTTTGGCATATTTACCGCAATTTTATGCGAAGCTACTTTCCCCATCTTAATAGGATATGAAAATTTGAAATCGGTTAGATTCGGAATGATCTTAAGAATATTCTTGAGAATAACTATATCCTTAACTCTTATTTTTATAGGATTTGCGGTATACGGTCCAATGGTTGGATTTGTTTTATGTAATTTAATAACCTTAATATATAATTTTATTGTTATCAAAAAAAGAATTGATCTTAGCGAAATCAAAAAATCCAAAACAGAATTAAGTGTATTATCAAAGATGATAAAATATAGTTATCCTCTTACTATTTCCTCAATAATTTTAGGTCTTCAGGTTCCATTATATGAAATTATTATAACCATTATATCAGGACCTGTTGATGTTAGTTACATTGAAGTCGCAATAATTACATCTGGTTTCATACTAATACTCACTCATTCTATTTCAATAAGTTTCTTTCAAAACTTTTCTAAATATCAATGGGAAATACAAGAAGAACAAAAGATATTAGTGAATAATTTTAAATTTTCATTAAAAATGTCAAGTTTTTTGATATTCCCCTTAACATATTTTCTTATATTCTTTTCAAATGATATTTTTCCTGTTATTTTTGGAAATGATTATATACCTGCATCTCTGTATATATCTACGTATTTAATTATATTCCTTTTTGTTCCCTTTGGTTCCCTGTCAATTCCTGCTTTTCTGAAAGGCCAAAAACAAACAAAATGGTCTCTGATAATTGATGTAATAAGTTTCATCTCTAGTTTAGGATTTGGATTAATATTTTTATATTTTATAGGGAGTATTGGATTAGTACTAGGATTAATTATTGGATTATTTATTAGTACTTGTGTTAGCAATTTATTGATTCTACGAAAATATGAGAAAATTTTATTAACTGATTTAAATAATCAATTAAAAATATTCGCAATAGCTACAATTTCTGTTGTTTTTAGTTTTATTTGCTATAATGTAATAATAAATATAATCCCTATGAGGAATTTGATAATTGATTTAATTATACTGTTTTCTTCATTGATAATCAATTATGTTTTATTTTTATTTTTAACAGCTATTTTTTCTCTCATCACTTTAGAAGACCTAGACACATTAGAAAATTCCTTTAAAAAAATCATTTTAATAAATAAAATATTAGCTTTACTCTCAATGTTTCTTAAAAAAGTTATGAAGTTAAGAAAAAAAACTGAAGATTTGGTTAAAAAGACCAATCTTACTAAGAGAAACTGACGTAATTTTAAATAAAAGGTTTAAAGCTTTTATTTAATTCCTTTGGTTAATGAGTAAAAAAAATATTATTTTAGGAATTGATGGTATTCCTTATGAATTGATGAATAACTTGGCAAATAAAGGAATAATGCCTAACTTCAACGAATTAAAGAAAAGTTTTGTTTTTAAAAAGTTGAAATCATCAATTCCACATATTTCATCTGTTTCATGGAGCTCAATAATAACAGGTGTCAATCCTGGAGAACATGGAATCTATGGGTTTACGGAGATTATTGATAAGACTTACTCCTTGAGTTACCCTAATTTTAATGCCTTAAAATCTAAACCATTTTGGCAGGCTAATCCATCAAAAATAAATGTAATTATAAACGTACCAGCAACGTACCCTGCTAAAAAATTGAATGGTATCCATATTGCCGGATTTGTAGCTCTTGATTTGGAAAAAGCAATTTATCCCCCGGAGATTCTTGATATATTAAGGAAAGAAAAATACCAGATTGATGTAGATACAAAATTAGCCCATCAACAATCAATTGAGATGTTTTTTAATGAATTATTTAACGTATTAGCCACTCGAAAAAAAATCTATGAAGTCTTTTGGGATAAATATAAATGGGATAATTTTATGTTTGTAATAACAAGTAGTGATAGACTCGGACATTTTTTGTGGCAAATATACGAGGATCAGAATAATAATTATCATTCACGGTTTTTGGAGTTTTTTAGGGAAGTTGATCAAATTATCGGGGATATCTATGGGAAACTTTCGGATGGAGATAACCTTATTATACTATCTGATCATGGAATGGAAAGAATTAATCAAAATGTTAATTTAAATAGGTTTTTAGAAGAAGAAAAATTTCTCCAATTATCAGACAATTTAAAAAACTATAATCGTATTAAAAATACTACAAAAGCTTTTATTTTAGATCCTGGAAGAGTATATCTAAATAGTGCAGGAAAGTATCCAAAGGGATTGATTAAGAAACATGAAGAAAAAGCAATTTTAGAAGATCTAAAAGAGTTATTTTACAGTTTAAAATATAAGAACACAAAAGTTATAAAAAAAGTATATTATAAAGATGAAATATATCACGGTAAAACTATTGAGAAAGCACCCGATTTAGTACTAATAGAAAATTCAGGCTTCAGATTAAAAGGAGCTATTGGAAAAAATCAAATTTTTGAAGAAGATATATTTACTGGAAAACATAATGATAAAGCATTTTTATTAATGAATAAGGAAATTGAAATAGAAAAACCCAGTGTTGAAAATATTGTTGAATTTTTAAATTGAGAGGTTAATAAAATGGAAAGTTATCACAATTCAGATAAAACTTGTTGGAACTGTCCTTCTGCGAAATTAATGGGAAATATAGATTTTAGGGCTTGCGGTCAAGCAAGAGATTTCAAAAGTGGTCAAGAAGATCAGGAAGAAGTAGTTATTGAATGTAGAAGAAGACCAGAATTAGGATATTTTGAACCTAATATTACATTTGAACAATGTCCAGAATGGGTTCCTATGAAATATGGATTAATGTTAAAAAATATGAGAGTAATGATCCTCGGAATAGATGGCTACTTAGGATGG
>SDBV01000607.1_pt1 | contig 51736 bp, 28 predicted proteins | sample 2277081 | NCBI WGS metagenome assembly SDBV01 (sample SAMN10402039, study PRJNA504765) | marine sediment metagenome | isolation source: marine sediment core GS10_PC15, 223 cmbsf | place: Arctic Ocean: Southern Knipovich Ridge | collected 2010
GCTGCCGGCTGCGCACGCCATCACAGCCCAGTCGGCCAGGCCGGGCGCTGCGACCGGGCGGATCGACACGTCGGGCACGGTGTTCGCAAGGGCCGTCGACGAGACTGCGGGCCATTTCAGGCTCTCCAGATCAGCCTCGTCCCAATCGCGCACAACCTGCACGTCATCGCGGCAGAGCAAATTCTCGTAAATGGCGACCGGCGGATCGCCGCGATTCTCGGCCGCCAGCAGCGCCCGCAATCGGTAAACCCGCTCGTCAGGCAGCAATCGCCCAGCCACCCCAACCGGTTGCGGCCAGTCGCTTGGGTGAAGCGAAACGTTTCGCACCCATATCGGCCGCTCGCTCATGGTGAACAGCCGAAATCTAGTTTCGTCGGCCGGCAAGTCCGGCGAGCGGAACGTCCACTCGTAATGCTTCCACGTCTCGCCTATCTGCTCGCTGTGCACCGTCAGCCCGAACGAATCGCCCTGTCGATACGAGCCATCCGCGAAGAGCTGGAATATCTCGGCCCGCAGGAAATTCGCCGCCCCGCCGTCAGGTCCGCGAGCATCGAGGGAAATTCGATACACCTTCCCGCTCTCGATCGACACCGCCTGCGACGCCATCGACCAACTCCAGAGAACCGGCGTGCGCAATTGCAACGCATCGCCAGCGCGCCCGGCTCGTTGGAAGGTCCAGTCGTCGCCGAGCACGTTAGGCCCGTCGGGACGCGGTGCATCGACACCCACGCGGACCGATTCGATCAGGCTGCGATACTTCGGCGCGGCTGCCAGGATGTATCGAACGTTGTAGGCGCTCAGCAAGTGATTTTGCCGGATCAGACGGGGCCAGTCGCGACACGTGCCGAAAATGCGGAAGCCCAGCAGCCCCGCATGCGCGGGCGACTGGAACGGCCCGTAGTTGCCGATGCTCGCCACGCCCAGCGAAGGTGCTGTCTTGGCCAGCAGCAACTCGGACGGGCGGTCGTGATAGCCCTCGGCCAGGCCCCAAACGCGGTACGAACCGGCTGGTCCGGCGTTGTCGGCCAGCCAGGCAGCAGCCGGAGACCGCTCGGGATCGGGCGCGTTCTGCCCTGCCGGCGGCGCGTCCACGAATCGCGTCACGAGGAATAAATCCGCCAGCAGCAGCGCGACAAGGATCGCCGCGCGTCGCTTCGGCCTCGCCAGCCACCATCGAACGACCAGGCCGGTGAGAACCACCATGCCGATCGGCACCCACACAGCCGGGTTGGACGGGCGAAGCGCCGCCAGCATGTCGCGTGCGCCGCCGGTGAAGAATTCGATTTTGTCCGGCCAGATGCCCAGCAGCAACGCGCCCGCAGCCGCGACCGCGCCCAGCACAGCCAGCATCGTCAGCGGCAGGATGATGACCGCGACCCGGCGGACCGTTTTGGCCAGCCCATCGGGCGATCCGGAGCGGATCATCGCATCGACGGCGAACGCAGCCAGCGTCGCCAGGGCCAGGTCCACCACGACGATCAGCCGGGACGGGCAGCGTATCACGCCCAGCACGGGCAGCATGTGCACCAGCCGATATGTCGGCAGGTAGTAGCCCAGCATCCAGATGCCCGCGCCGAGGCCTAGCCAGGTCCACGTGCGGACCAGCGGCCGATACGGCTGGGCGAGGGGGTCTTTGCGTCGCAGTCGCCACCAGCCGGCCGCCGCCAGGGCAAGCGTCGCCAGCCCCACGTAGCCCAGCGTCTCGCAGAGGTGCCACGGCCCCCACCACGACTGCGGGAAAAAGTTCGGCGTCCGCGAGCCCATCAGCATCGGGAAAAACGCCAGCACGCCCGAGGCAGGGAAGAAGCTGTTCTCGCCCGCCATCGCATAGCCGATCCGCTGGCGCGTGGTCTGGCCCAAAAGCTCGGCCGTCTGCTGCACCTGCGGCCAGGCCATCGCAGCCGCTAGCAACATCGCAGCGCCCGCAAAGAGTAGCGTCTTGGCCAACGGCCTGCCCCGCAACAGCAGGTACGCCGCCACGACGATCGACATCTGAACGAGCGTTGGCCAGTGCCCGGCCGTGATCGCAAGGAATCCGATCGGCGCCAGCCAGCACATCGCCTGCCAGCGTCGCCCCGCCCGCATGTTTTCGATACACCACAGGCACCACGGAAGCCAGCAGGCCGTGTGGATCATCGACAGGTGCACGCGATGGCCCACCATGAACCCGCAGAACATGAAGGCCGTGGCGCCGAACGTTGCGGCCGGTCGCGACAAGCCCAGCCTGCGGAGGTAAACAAACGCACCGCCCCCCGCCAGGGAAAACGCCAGGAAGATCGACAGGCTGAAGGCCAACTTGGGCTGCAGCACTGCGAACAGCCAGGTCGCCGGGTGCAAGACTGCCGACTGCGGATCGGCCATCAGCGGCGTGCCCGTAGCCTCCAGCTCGTTGTACAGCGGCAGCCGACCTTCGCGCAGCGCCTGGCCGACCATCTTGCGCAGCGGATAGTAATAAATAATGTCGTCTTCGCCGGCCGAGACCGGGTTCGACCAGAGCGGGTAGAGCATCACCATCGGTGCCAGGACGATCAGGGCGATCGGCAATGTCGAGCGGATGGTTTTCATGCCCTGCTCATCCGAATGGCCGCGGGAGGACATTACTTGAGAATCGTCCGTTCCCGCTCGACGAGCAGGTCGCGGAGTTCCTCTGGCGATTCGGCGTGCAGCAATTCGTCGATAGGCCTGAATCCCAGAATTCTCGCCAGACGGGCCAGCACGTGCAGGTGGGTTCGTTCGTCTTTGCAGCAGATTAGAAAGAACAGCCGCGTCAGCGAGCCGTCTTCTGCGCCGTATGGTATTCCGCTGGGTGTCAGCCCGACCACGACGAAACTCTCGGCGATATCGTATGGCAGCGGATGCCGGGGGTGCGGAATCGCCACGCCGGGCATCATGGCGGTGGTGCACAGTTCCTCTCGCTTGGCGATTTCGTCCAGTACGTCCGCGGTCGAGTACACCAGGCCAGCCTGATCGGCCAGGTCGACAATCGCCCGCAGCGCCGCCTGGCGAGTCCTGGCCACCAGCGGAACGGCCAGGCCGCCGTCTGGAATCAGCGGCACGAGCAGCGGATTGTGCGCCATGTCTTCTTCGAAGCCGTGATGGGCGCCGACGCCTTTTTCGATTTTCGCCAGCCGCTCGCCGCCCAGCTCGTGCATTTGGGCCTCGATCCAGTGGTCGACCTCGCCTTTGTGGAACACAAACTCCCCGCCGACCTTGCGGCAGGGCATCTGCCCGCGCGAGGCAAGTTTGATCACCTCTCGCACGTTCATGTGCAGATAGGCGGCTACTTGCTGGGCAGTTATCTGTTCGTGAGGCATGATCGGCGGCTCCTGAGCCCTGGCCTATTGGCTGGCTGGTTCGCCCGTCGATGCTACCGCCTTGGCTGGGGGGAAACAAGACTCCAGCCACCCGGGCATCTTCGCCGATTGAATAAGTAGTGAGCAGACGTCGAATCACAATGGACGAGTTTGACTTTTCGACGTTTGACACTTACTTTTAAAGTAGAGAGTCGTACCCCATCCCAACGGGTTTCCCGTCGCGGCCGCGGGCTTCTCGCCAACCACTAGGAGTACGTTCATGCCCGACACGATGGAACGAAAAGGACAGTTCGCATGGATCCCCAAACTGGCCCGTGTGTTTGTCATCTGCTCGCTCGTGCTGCTGTCGCTGGCGGTCGTCGCCTGCATCGCCGCGACCGTCAACACTGCGATCGTAGCGGCTGGGACCGGTGAGTGGCTCAAGACTGTTCCCTACGCACTGGTCACGATCGCCGCCTTGCTTTGCCTGGGCGCCGCGCCGCTGGTCTACGGCCTGATCCACACGATCCTGGCCAACGAAAGCGGTATCAACCGGGCGGCCGGGCGACTTGGGCGAATCGAGACGCTCATGGAAGACCAACTCGAAACATTGCGCGATCTGAACGTGCTGGCCTGCATGTCCGACCAGGCCAAGAGCCTCGTCTATCGCGACAAAGAGATCGAGACACTGCGAGAGGCCGTGCATGACGACATGCTGAAGCAGGATTACGTCGCCGCCGAGGCGAAAATCCAGGTAATGGAAGAACGTCTTGGCTATGCCGAAAGCGCCGCCCGCCTGCGAGAAGAACTCATCGCCGAACGCCAGGCGACTCTGGATCAGAAAATCGACTGGGCCGTGGGGCGAATCGAAAAAATAATGGAACTCCACGACTGGGACCGTGCGATCCGAGCCGCCGAAAAGCTTCGCGTCGCGTTCCCGGCCAACCACAAGGTCGTTACCTTGCCCCAGCGAGTCGAAACCGAGCAGATCAAACACAAGCGACAGCTTCTTCAGGATTACGGCGAAGCGATCCGCAAAAACGACATCGACGCGGGCATCATGCTGCTGAAAGAACTCGATCGCCATCTATCCCCGCAAGAGGCCGCCGCGCTGAAAGAGTCGGCCCGTGGTGTCTTCCGCGCCAAGCTTCACAACCTCGGTGTGCAGTTCGCCCTTCGCGTTACCGAGCAACGCTGGGACGAAGCGGCCACCATCGGCGAGCAGATCATTCGCAGCTTCCCCAACTCGCGTATGGGCCACGAGGTTAGCGAAAAAATGCCGCAGCTCCGCGCCAATGAAACAGCCATGGCTGAAAATCAAATCGACGAAGGCTGATTGCACCAGCCGATGTCGAAACGAGCGATAAACGCCATATATTGGCACAATGAGCTCTATAATATTACTCGACGCGTTTGCTCTGCCGGGGATCGATGATTCGCCGATTATCTCGGCCGGGCTCACCGCGCGAAAGGAGATGCATCATGCACGACGACCAGGCTCAGCCGACACCCGAAACCCCCGGCCATGCGGACCAGGCCTCGCATGAACACGCGGCCGCACTCCATTCCCATACACCTCCGCCGCCGCCCTATTGGGCTCATCCGCCGCATAAAGCCTCGCTATGCAGGCGCATCTTCGTGCGGATCGGCGCAGTCATCCTGATTATTTCGGTCCTGATGAATCTCTACCTGATCGGATTTGTCGCCGCTCAAATGGAATCGGGATTCGACACCAATGTCATTCGCCAGGGTGAGGTGAAACAGACCGTGGCTATATACAACGTCAACGGCGTGATCGACTCGAAGGCGGCCGATCGGTTCGCTCGTTTCGCAGGGAAAATTTCCGGCGATAAGGACGTCAAGGCCGTCGTGATTCGCGTGAACAGCCCCGGCGGCGGGGTAAGTGCATCGGACCAGATTCATCACCAGATCGCCCAACTCAAGGATAAGGGCAAGACCGTCGTGATTTCGATGGGCGCCGTGGCCGCCAGCGGTGGCTACTACATCTCCGCAGGCGCCGACGAAATCGTCGCCGAGCCGACCACGATCACCGGCAGTATCGGCGCGATTATGGGCTGGCTGGTTGTTCGCGGCACGCTGGAAAAAATCGGCATAGAAACAGTGATGATCAAATCCAGCCACGCCCAAGGCTGGAAGGACGAGATCAGCTCCCTTCAACTGCCGGACGAACGACAGCGAAAGCATCTCCAGTCGATACTGGACAACATTCAGGATACCTTCGAGGGCGTCGTCCGCAAGGGTCGTGGAGCGAAGTTGAATACGCGCGAAAGCAGCTATTCGATGCGAGTCGGCCTCAACGACGAGACCCGCGAAATTGACATCACCGAAACCGAGCCGCTCAACGGCAAAATATACCTCGCCGACGAAGCCATGGAACTCGGGCTGATAGACTCGAAGGGGTATCTCGGCGACGCGGTGGACAAGGCCGCCGAATTGGCGGGGCTGGGCAAGCCCCACGTCGTTCGTTACCGGGTCCGAACTGGGCTGCTGAGCCAGCTTGTCGGCAACAGGCGATCGACCGCCATGGAACTTGGAGTCGACGTGATAGATCGCCTCCAGACGCCACGAATCATGCTGATGTGGAAAGCGAACTGACCGGGCCAGATCATTCTAATACCGCACACGCTAAGTTAATGCGCCGCGACCCTGAGTCCCATAGTGTTGTGATTCGAGGTGCGTTGAAATTCGATGTACTAGCCGCGAACATGAGGATATTAGGCGGTTCGGGAGGATATCAGGCCCAAAGGGCCGGTGAGAATCTAGCCGGGGGCGTGAGCCCCCGGAATCGTTTGCCACAAAAGAAGAGCCCCAAAGGGGCGGCAGAAATATTCATCAGACTGGCGGGCCTGCTTTTGCCGCTAAACCATAGCAGCGAACTTTCGCGCGTCGGGCGTACAATTTGAAAAACCTTCTGTCGCCCCTTCGGGGCTTTGGTGTATTTGCCCACTGACCGGGGCTTACGCCCCCGGCTATCATCTATCGCCCCTGCGGGGCTCTCATACAAAAACCGCTCAATTAGGCTCTCATACAAAAACCGCCCGATTTGACACTCATGAGAAAAACCGCTCAATTAGGCACTCATTAGAAAAACCGCCCGATTTGACACTCATGAGAAAAACCGCTCAATTAGGCACTCATTAGAAAAACCGCATCGTTCAGTCTCGAATCGCATAATGTCCGTGAGCGAGCGGCTCTGTTGTTTCTTAAAACACCGCTCGCTTCTATTTCCTGGGCAGCAACGTGTCTGCGTTTTTGCGCCCGAACACGCCGATGCATCGGCAGATCACCAGACTCGTGACGCATGCAACCGCACCGATGAGCGCCATTTCGATAGCCTTAAAAAGCATCTTCAAGGCGACGCCCGAGAAGTCCTGATAGCTGGGAACCAGTTCGCTGAGCTGACAGATTACCCTGGCGACCATGGTTCCGAAAATCATCGCCGCTCCCCAGAGCATCACCCACAGCCAGAGAATCACGAAATCTCTCGTATGGTCCAGGATGATCCGACTGAGCCTTATCGGATTGAGCAGGGGCGAACCCTTGCCTCGCCGCGCGCCAAGATAAAGCAGCGCCAGCGGCAACAGTGGAATGGTAAACAGGGGCACGAAATATACCGCCAACACGCCCAGCGCCTTGAAGCCCGTCACAAGGCCGTCGAGCGAACCGAACCTGGGTCGCATGGGAGGACTGCTGGGCATCGTCAGTGTCCGGTAAAGCGCCCGCAGCAGATAGTCGGCCCACGTAGCGAACACCAGGAAGCCGACGAATACGCTCACGCCCGTCAGCACGTGCGACGACCAGGAAGGCGCCCAGGACTCCGTCTTGACCCATTCCTTCAGCAAGTTGCATACGTCGAATGCAACGCGGGCGATCATCAGCAGCACAGCCATGAGAAATATGGCGCCACGATCGCGAAATGCGTAAGACGCCGCATCGCGAAACTCTGCTACGAGAGGGCCCACGCCGGTATTTTGCAGCGGAGCGCCGCAAAGGCGGCAGGTTTGCGTGCCGACCGGGAACACCCGAAAACACACCGTACACTGCACGCGGGCCTCTTCCTCGCGTTCGTTGGACAGCACCAGCAGAAAACTGAGAGTGAAAAACGCAACCCACCCCAGGCATCCGCCCACAAAGGCGGCGAAAATCATTTGATCCGGGTAACACAGCATGCCTATCAGCGCCCCGCCGGCGATGCCGAACATGCCCACCAGCATCATCGTTCCGACCACCCAGCGGTGTTCCAGCGTTTTGTCCACGCCGTTTTCCGTCTTGTCGCCGGCAACCAGGCCTAGTTCGTCGCCCTCCGCATCGTCGCCCCAGGTATCGTCATCATCTCGATCGAAATCGTCGTCGGTGACCGCGTCCAGCAGCGCAGATCGCATGCCGGTTTCGCCCGGAGCGTCCCTGTCCTCGACCTGGCTGAAGTCAACATCCTCTTCTACCGGCGGAGGAGAGACAGGTATCGGCTCTTTCGGCGTCGCCACAGCACCCGAGGCTGCATACTGCTTGTCGTCAGGCGTGAGGTCAATAACCGCTTCCGCCGATCCAGGCGGATCGAGCGAAGGGGCGGACATGGCCTGGCCAATCGTAGCCGTGCCGGACGCCGATGCCTCCTTGGTCGACAAGTCCATTTCAGCGCCCGTGGCTGCCTCGTCTGTCGTCTCGGAGAGTGGCGCCTCGACCAGCGTTCCGCAGGACGGACACTGAACCTTCCCGCCGCCCGAGTCATTGGGCACGTCGTAGAACTCACCGCAATCAGGATTTGAACACATCACCAGTATTGGCATCTTGCCTACCTCATTGTCAGATCCGTCTTGGCCTCAATAATTCCTTTTCTGCACGATTAGTAATCCCGCAGAATGCTCTCGGCGACGTCAGCGGAAATCGCACCGCTTTCGAGCAGTTCGTTGATCGATTTGGTCATCGTCAGCATGCCGAACCGCGAGCCGGTGAGGATAATGTTTCGCAGCATGAACGACTCGCGATTGCGAATGACGTTTTTGACCGCGTCGGTCGCCACCAGCACCTCGCAGGCGACCCGCTTGTCGCCCTGCAGCGAAGGGATGAGTTCCTGATGAACCACACCCTGAAGCGCCGAGGCCAACATGTATCGCAAATGATTCTGATCGTCTGCCGGAGCGTAGCTCAACAGCCGCTCGATCAGCTTGTCGACCGAAATTATGTGCAGCGTCGAGAGAACCAGCACGCCAGTCTCGGCCGCGATCAGCGCGATCTGAATCGTTTCGTAATCCCGCATTTCGCCGATGGAGATCACGTCAGGGTCCTGCCGCAGCGCCGCACGCAGGCCGGACGAAAACGTCTTTGTGTCGCGGCCGACTTCTCGCTGGCGGATTATGCTTTTCTTGTTAACGTGGGCCGTCTCGATCGGGTCTTCAATCGTGATGATGTGTCGACGCTGGTGCAGATTGATTTCGTTGATAATGGCCGACATCGTCGATGATTTGCCCTGTGATGTGCTGCCGGTGATAAGGAGCAGACCCTTGGTGGCGGTGGCCAACTCACGCACGATTGGCGGCAGCTTCAGATCGTCCAGCGAACGGGCTTCCTCGGGTAGTATGCGGATCACCACTCCGACAACCCCGTCGCTAAGCGAGATATTGACGCGGTACCGCCCTTCATCGTCGCCAACCATCAAGTCGTAGTCCAGCTCCTTGCGGAATTCAGCTACCTGTTCGGGCGACATCATTTCGTAGGCAATCCGCTCGCACATTTCGGGGGTCATGCTCCCGGCCGTGCCTGGCATAAGGTCGCGGCCGATGCGAAACAGTATCGGCGCACCGGTACATATGTGAATGTCCGTCGCATTGCGATTTCTCGCCTGCACGAGTAACTTGTGAAGTCCTGGTGATATCACTGATAGCCCAACATGTTTACAATTCGGCCCGAAAGCCCCAATACATCAAAATGCCCTATAGCCACTTACGGATGCTATCATATGTTTGCCGCAACTAGATACATTTAGTTCCAGAAAAACTATTGAATTGATGTTTTGCTGCCCTTGCAGAAGACATTGGCGACTTTCCGCCCAACCAGCATACAGACTATCACATAACGGCCCAAGGCGAAAGCAGGTTATCCTTAATATTTCTGCCCCAAGGCGATACGCTATAACTATATAGCCATTATTACGACCGCGCCGGTGGGTGGTTTACTACCGCCAGGCTGGCGGCTATATTAGCCAGTGGCTTAGAGCCTATCCGACAACCGCACAGGGCCGGCTCTTACAAATGAAGGCAGGAAATATGTCCCACAAAACGCAATTGCTGGCTTTGGTTATCGTTGCAGGCCTTTTCGCGCAGGCGGGACAAGGGCAGATCCGCCGCATACCAGCCAAGCCGACGCAGGCCGAGCGAATCGACCGCGCCCTCCAGGCCGGCGTGAAGTATCTGCTCTCGCAGTTGACCCCCGAAGGGCCGGCCGTCCAGGAACCGCCCGCCGGTGTCAAGCATCATGGCGGCTACACCGCGGTGACTGCATACGCACTGATCGCCGCCGAGGCCGACACCGCTTCGGCCCCGCTGGACAAGACCCTGAGCTGGCTGATGAAACTCGACCTCAACGGCACCTACGCGGTGGCGTTTCGCGCTTCGGCGCTGGCCGAGTGGAACCATACGCGCGGACTTGGCGTGCTCAAACGCGACGTAAACTGGCTTCTCAACGCCCACGGAACCGACGGGTCGTATCACTATTCTTCGCAGGCCAAGAGCGACGACGGAGGGTACGACAACTCGAACAGCCAGATCGCCGTGCTCGGTATGTGGGCGGCTGCGCAGCGAGAAATCAACGTGCCCAAGAGCTATTGGCGAATCATCGAGCAACACTGGGTGGACGAGCAGTTGGCCGACGGTGGTTGGAACTATAACGCCCAAAAAAGCCGAAAGCTGAGCTACGGTTCCATGACCGCAGCCGGGCTTGCGACGATGTTCATCACATTCGACGCGCTGCACGGGGAAGACTACGTCCGCACAGGCAAGCAAAAGGAATACCTGCCGATCGCCCGAGGCCTGCGCTGGCTGGGAGAAAACTTCAGCGTAGAAAGAAACCCAAAGCACGCCCAGTGGAAATACTACTGGCTGTACTCGCTGGAACGGGTCGGGCTGGCCAGCGGATACAAATATTTCGGCGAGCACGACTGGTTCGCTGAAGGCGTCGAAGAACTGCTGTCCATGCAAAATGCTAACGGCAGTTGGGGCACCGATAAGATGCAATTGCCCGACACGGCCTTCGCGGTGCTGTTCCTTACGCGCGGGCGATACCCCGTGCTGGCCAACAAGCTCAAATACAACGGAAGGTGGAACTCGCGACCGCGGGACATGGCCAACCTGACGCGATGGCTGAGCTGGAACTTCGAGCGGCCGGTGGCGTGGCAGATTGTCGACATGGACTCACCGGCGAGCGATTGGCACGACGCGCCGATTCTCTACATCTCAGGCTCAAAGGCACATGAATTTACCGACGAACAAATCCGTAAATTTCGAACGTTTATCCGCCAGGGCGGAATGATTCTCTCCGAGTCGGCCGGCAATAGCGGTGCCTTCACGCGGGACATGCAAAACACCTATCGGCAGATGTTCCCGGACTTGCAGATGCAACGACTGCCGGACGATCACCCGGCTTACAAAGCCTACTTCCAGCCCAAAGACCAAGGCGGACTTTTGGGGCTCTCCAACGGCGTGAGGCTGCTGGCGATCCACTCGCCGCGAGAGCTTTCGCTGGATCTGCAACTGGGATACAAGCCGGCCCGTCGCCCACAGTACGAACTGGCGACCAACTTGTCGTTCATGGCCAGCGACAAAGGGCAGTTGCCTCCGCGTGGAACCAGCCACTGGCCAGCCGCCAGCAAGTTCGCACCGGCAGCTACGGTCCGCGTGACGCGAGTGAAATTCGCTGGCAACTGGGACCCCGAGCCGCTCGCCTGGCGCCGGCTGGCGATCCTGCTGGGCAATCGCTATCACCTGAATCTGCGGGTGGAAGGCCCGGTCGACCTGGCCGACCTGGACGCAGCCAAGCACCCCATCGCAGTGATGACCGGCGAGGGGACGTTCCAACTCACCGACGCGCAGATCGCATCGCTGAAGAAATTCTTCCAAGACGGCGGGACGCTGATCGTGGACGCCGCCGGCGGCTCGCGAGACTTCGACCGCGCGGTCTACCAGCAGATTCTCGAACTGCCCCAAAACGCCAGCTACTCTCCATTGCCGCGTGAGCATCAGATTTACCGCTGGCCGGAGGATGCGAAGAAAGTTTCGTATCGACGTGGTTTTGCGATGACCCTCGGCGACCGCAAACACAAGCCCCGGCTGCGCGGCGTCTACTCCGACGGCAGGCTCGCAATCGTTTACAGCCGCGATGACCTGACGGCCGGGCTGGTGGGGTATCAGTTCCACGGCATTCGCGGATATGCCCCCGACTCTGCCGTGGCGCTGATGACCAACATCATCTGCTACGTCGCTGATCTCAAAGATGCAGACGCCGCAGAGTGAGCAAGCATCGCTATCGGCCGAGGCTGTCTGCGTATTCGAGGATCTCGTCAAGCCGGCCGAAAATATCCATGATATCGCCCCGCCGCAGCGAGAGTTCTTCGTTGGGCGTGTCGATCATTCGCACGTTGCCGGCTGCGAAGCCTATCGACACCCTTAGGCCGCGATGATTCGTCCTCGTCGGAGCGCCCGGAATCGGCAGGCGGGAGTTCATATCCATCAGCAAGGCCGTCACCGGCGCCCCTGTCGAGTTGTCGCCCAGATTGTCCAGCCGCGTCTGCACCCCACCGCCCTGCCCGTCGTACTGGCGATAGAGATACGAGCAATAGGCTTCGGTCGGCGCCCTTTGCTTGATCTTCGCGAGTTCTTCGATCGGATCCTGAGTATCGTCATCGGGGCAGAACATCGCCTCGACACTTATGTACCCCTCGGCCATCAGCACGCCGTGGGCATTGGTCATCTGTGCCGAACCGACCCAGACCAGATTGCTGGCGACGGTGTTCATCGGCGGGCCTGGCGGACCACCGGGGATCATCATCGGAAAGTCCGGCCCGGCTGGAATCCGCTGATCCCGCTCGGATGCGAACAGGTGAATCGCCTGCAACTGGCTGCGGGTGTGCATCAGGCAGGTCGCCTGGCGGGCGAGTTCCTTCGCCTTGGCCAGAGAAGGCATGATGATCGTCACCAGCAGGGAGATGATCGCGATGACGATCAGTAGTTCGACCAATGTAAATCCGCGGCCAGGCCGCCTCGGCGTGCACTCCATTACATTCACTCCGACAAAAGTATCCGTGTGAACAAAAGTCTACTCACCCAAGCCGCAAAAGCAAAGCAACGACTGATCGCAATCAGCATCATTCGATCTCGTTACGCTGTCGCAGATAAAACAGGACCACGACGGTCGTCTCGGTCACGAAGCCCATCAGCAGCACGGCCGTCGCCGCGAGGTGGTCCAGCCAGCCCCATGCGTACAGCCCGGCCGACAGAGCATAGATGCTGACGTTGCGACAGATCGCCCCGGCCGCCATGGGTCCGGTGCGACGATCGATCATCGACAGGCCGTGGAAGTAATTTCGTATGGAAACGATCAACGGCAGGCCGCACAGCAGGATCACAACGCTATTGGCCATGACCAGCAGCGACTCCTCGATGCTCAACAGACTGCGGAAAATCATCGCCCCGATAGGCGTGACGGCGACGACCGCCATCAGCACCGTCATCGAAAGCATCATGCGAACCATGAAGCGACGGATGCCGGCCAGGTCCGCCCGCCCGAACGTCACGAAGAGGTTGCGGAACTGGTTCATCGGGGCGTGGAAGATCATCGCGAAATCGAACGCCACCCGCAGCGCCGCGATGATCGGGTCGCTGTTCGGCATCCTCGAAACGAACGAATATAAAATCGGGCGACTGAGGGCGAACATTGTGCTCGTAATAGCGACCGGCCAGAAGAACCGCAGCGCCTGGCCGTAGGTGAGGTCTTCGTGCTCGGGCACTTCCGGCTGGCGGTACAGTGCCTTATTCAGCACGAACGAAATCAGCAGGTGCACCACCCCGCTGCCAACCTGGGCGAGGGCCAGTGTCTTGACCGCACCCCAGCCGGCCTGGAAACCAAACAACAGCGTCGCGATCACGGTCGCCAGGTAGAACATATTCATCAGCGTCACCCAGCCGGTCCGCCGGGCCTGCACCAACAAGCCGACGTAATAATGTCGCAGACCGTTGACCAACGGCAGCACCAGAAAATAGCGAAGATACCGCATTACGTCGGCCAGCGTATTCCCCTCGATGTCGTACATCAGTCGCAGCAGATCCGAGCCCGACCGCGTCAGTGCGATTGCAGTCAAGCCCCCGGTCAGTAACAGCGAAACGCCCAGGGTAAAGCGAAAGCAGACACGCCGGCCGCGACGACTTCGCGCCAGGATATTCGCCATTTGGGGCACGAAGATGAGGGTGGCATTGAACAGCCAGAACATGCTGGATGCGAAAGCGAACGTCGCCAGTTCGTGCACAGCGTCGGGGTAACGGGCCAGTGCGCCGTTCTGGAATTGGCGGGCCAGCAGCATCGCAAGACCGGTCACCGATAGCGGCCAGTAGAATCGCCAGTATTGTCGCTGAAGGCTCGGCTCACTCATGGGAGGTCTCGTAAGCACGATCACGATTATTCATACAAATCGCTCGCAAAAAAAGAAACAGGAGGGCCTGCGTCCCGCCGCTAAACGAAGAAGAAAAACCGCTCGCTCAGGCGCTCGCGGCTAGCTTGCCTGTGGCAAATCGTACGCACAGGCACTCATTTGAAAAACCGCTCGCTCAGGCGCTCATTAGAAAAACCGCTCGCTCAGGCGCTCGCGGCTAGCCTGTCTGCCGCAAATCGTACGCAGATACACTCATTAGAAAAGCCGCTCTATTTCCAGATGATTCGCGTGCCGGCCTCGCCTCGCATCGCCGCATCGAGGTTATCGGGATTGGTGATAATCACCTCTCGCCCGCCATCCTCCAGATACATCAGCGCCGCGGTGACTTTGGGGCCCATACTGCCCGGCGGAAATTGCCCCGCCGCCAGATACTCGCGAGCCTCGGCCGAAGTCATTTCCGATATGCCCTGCTCGTCCGACTTGCCGTAATTCAGGCAGATCTTCTCGACGCCGGTCAGAATGATAAACACGTCGGCCTTGATCTGCGTAGCCAGCATCGCACTGGACAAATCCTTATCGATCACGGCCTCGACGCCGACATATTTACCGTCGCTGTCCTTGGTCATCGGCACGCCGCCGCCGCCAAGCGCCAGCACTACATTGCCGCCGTACACCAGCGAGCGGATCATCTTGCTCTGGATGATTCGCTGCGGCATGGGGCTGGGCACGATGCGTCGATAGCCCCGACCGGAATCTTCCACCATTTGCCAGTTATCAAATTTATCTTGAAGCGCCTTGGCTTCGGCCTCGGTGTAGAAAGGTCCGACGGGCTTGGTGGGCTCTGCGAAGGCGGGGTCGTCCCGATCAACCAGCACCTGCGTGATCATCGTCACGACGTATTTGCCGATGTCATTGGCGCGAAGCTGGTTGAGCAGTTCCTGCTGAAGGACGTATCCGATCGAGCCTTCGGTCTGGGCGACCAGGACGTCGAGCGGCATGGTGGGCATGACCTCGCGGGCCAGTTCGTCGCGGATCATCAGATTGCCCACCTGCGGACCGTTGCCGTGCGTGACCACCAGCTCGTAGCCGCGTTCCAGCACGGTCACCAGGCGACTGCACATATCGCGTGCGTTGGCCTCTTGCTCTTCGATCGTGCCCTTGCCGCCCGACGGCAAAATTACGTTGCCCCCGAACGCCACCAGGGCGACTGAACCGTCTCGTACTTTTTCCGAATCGCTCATCATTTTTCCTGCTTCGGGTTTTCTTCGATGACTTCCAGGCCGCAAAGGATTGTCGGCATCGAGCCGGCCGCCGCTTTCAGGGCCACCGTCAGGTCGCCGCTAACTTCCACGCCCTTGAATTCCTTCACCAGCGCCCGTCGCGGGGAGCCGGCCTCTTTCACAACGTCCAACGATTGTACCACGCGTAGGCCTTGCAAGCTGATGTCAAATACACGCCGGGCGGGCGCGATTTGCTCGGGCTCGGCGAAATGCAGCCTGACGGTGAACCGCCGAGGCGCCGTGGGCGACTCGTCCAGTGTGACGGTAAGCGTTTCGACACCCTTGATGCCCGACGCAGCCACCCACTTGAGCCCCCCGCCTTCCATTCGCAGGGAATGATGGCGGAACGTCTCGGGCGATTCGGGCGTGGTGCGAATTTTCACCTCGGGCGATGGCCCGCCGACGCTGGGATAGTCCACCCAGAGCGTGCTGTCGGGGATGTTGCGGTCGCCGGGAGCACCGAAGTTCAGCCCCAACCGACGAACCGCGCTCGCCGGGCCTGGCTCGTCCAGCCAGCCGTAGGTCGAATAGGTCGACCACGATTCCAGTTGCGGCATGTGGATCAACGCCATCGAAGTGCGGATCGGCCAGTTGCACGTGCAGCCCTTGATGTTCGTGGGTGCGTTGAGGATGCCATCGGCAGCGACCAGATTCGGCACGCAGCCGGAACGAAAACCGCCGAAATTAGTCGTCCCGCTCTTGCTGTTCAAGTCGTAATAGGCAGCCGAGCTCGATCGGAAGGTAAGCATATTTTCATTGCCCAGAAGCCCACCGCACCCGTGCGATCGGCTGAACTGCCAGGGGGCCTGCTCGCCGGTCCACGGGTCGGTCCGCGTCATTTCCTCGCCGGTCAGCAGATTGATCGGCCGGAACATCTTGCGCCGCTGCGAATCCTGGAAGATCATCTTGTCTACAATCACGCTGAGGCGTTTGGGGGTGCGAAGGCTGGCCTCGCCCCAGAGTTTCTCGCCGTCCTTGCCGCGATAGGCAACCGCGTCGGCGACCAGCAGCACGTCGTAACGCTCGCTGTAGCCGAGTTGCGGGCCATGCCCTTCGGTGTTCCGCCATATCTCCGACCCGTCGCGCACGTTCAGCGCGATCAGCAATGGCTTGTCGGGCGCGTCGCCTCGCCGCTGCGACTCGTCCGCCGGCGGGGCCGAGGACTCCACGCAGAACAGCCGCCCGTTACCGATCGCCACCGACAGCGGGCGGGCCTCGTCGCGCGTCCAGCGATCCTGGCCGGTGCTGCGGTCCATCGCCACCAGCACCTCACCGCGAGGCACGATCAGCAGGTCTTCGTAAACGTAAAGATCGCCCCACTCGGCCGGGGCTTCCAGCGACCGCTCCCATAGCGGCTGGCCAGTGTCGGCGCGGAAAGCAATCAGCTTCGCCCCGTCCACAACGTAGACCGCGTCGGCCATCGTCACCATGTGCGTTCGTTTCGGCTGGAGGCGATCTGCAAACTCCACCTTCCAGAGCAGCCGCCCTGTATAGGCGTCGAACGCGTGCAGCATGTTGTCGCCGTCGATGTACATCCGCCCGCCTGCTATGCGGGGCGTGGAATTGAACGGCTTTTTGTGTGCGATGGCCTGCACGCTGGATTGCCCGCCGAACCAAAGCACACCCAGCGGAGGCTTGGCGAGCTTGTCGGCCGTGCTCCGCGTGTTGCCGGCGTTGGCGTGCTCGTGCGTCCAACTGTCGGCCCCGGCCAGGGCTTCTCGGCGACGAATGAATAAGGGCTCATCCGCCATCTTCCCGGCTTGGCCAATCAGATTAGCGAGCGGATCGCTCAGACACAGCACGCCACCGTCCGGCTGAAGGAAGAGCTCGACCTTCTCAAACGCTCCCTTAGTATTTCCCAGGCCAGCTACCTTTGCATCTTCCGAGACGATCAGGCTGGCAACGTACGGCGGCAGGCCCGCCTTCAGCGGATCGGCTGCGATGGCGGAAAGTCGCTCGCCGTAGAGACCGGCTGCGTCCCACCGCCTGCGAAGCGAATCGACCTTCACGGCATCCGCATCGATCACAATTACGTTGAGCTTGCTCTGGCGAACCAGTTCCTCGGCCAGCCTGCCCGTGCCCGCGCCGAGAACGAGGCAATAGCCTTGCGTAACTTTCGTTTGGGCGAGTATCCTGCCCGCCTTTTTCGCCCACTGATCCTGCGGTGTCGCAATCTCGGCCGCCTTAGGCGCGTGGGTTATCGGCTGGGTGACTTTCTCTCCGCCGAAACAGTAGAGCTTGCCCCCGTCGGTCACCACGAACAGTCGATCGTCGGCGGCAAGGAGGGTTGTGGGGTTTCCTTCGATCTTGGCCCGCCACGAGACGGACGGTTTCTTGCGACCGCTCGGTATTTTCATCGCAGCGACGGCGCCAGGCCCGGCGAAATACAGCCGACCGCCTGCCTTGATGCGAACCGTCATGCCCTTGCCGGCAGAACTCGACCAGAGCTTCTTGAACTTGCGGGTGTGGCGTGTGCTGGGGCTGGCGAACCTTCTGCTCCAATAGCTCGGGACGGCAGCTTTCCAGTGGTGCGTATTCCTGGCCAGCTTCTCGACCCGCTCGGCCTCGATGTCCTTCGCCTGCGGCACGAAGGGCTTCTTTTTTTTGGCCGGCTTGGTGTTCTCGACGATCTCCGCATTGCTCACGTCGATAACAGAGACCCCGCCGATATAAATCGCATCCTCTGTGAACACGCCGTTCGACAAATCTCGCAATTGCGGAATGAAGGTCGCAGATCTGGCGCCCTCGCCCGTTTCCAGATCGTACTGCTTGTTGTGCGCGAAGAAGTATTCCTCGGTCGCGGCGATCATGGAAGTGTGTCGGCCCTTGCCCCCACTGTGGGCGTAAAGCAGGCGACCGGTGTGGCGATCGAAGACGGCCGGCTTGCTGCGGCCGCACGGAACGAGCAGGCGATTCCTGGTCGCTACCAGGTATCCCTGCGGGGAGACGCCGTCGGCCGACGGAACCCATTCGTTTCTCGCCCAGACGAACTGGTCGGAGCTGAACAGAAAGTCGCTACTGTCATTTATCCAGACGGTCTTGCCCGTTTCGGCGTCGATTGCGTAGATGCTGACGCCCATGAACGGCCAGATGCCGGCCGCGAAGTACACCTTACCGTCGGCGAGCACAGGCCCGCCCCGTGCAGGCCAGGCCGAGATAAGCCTGCCGTTGCCGAGCGATTTATTGTCGGCCAGTGCGCCGTCGAACTTCCAGACTAATTCGCCGTCGGCCGCGGTGATGCAATACAGCCGGCCGTCGTCGCTGGCGAAGTAAACCTTGCCCTCGGCTGCGACCGGGGCGAAACGCACCGGACCGCCCGCGTGGAACGTCCACTGGTGCTCGCCGGTGCGGGTGTCGTAGGCGGAGACGGAATCGTTCCGCGACGAACCGACCACCAACAGCTCGCCGATGACGATGGGCTCGTAGGTCGCGTCGAAATTGATGTCCAACTCGCCGGACCATGCGGGCGTCAACTGTGGAAACTCGCGAACCCATTGCAGGTGCATCTTGGCGGGAAGCTGCCCGTCAACGGCCGCCGAGCGGCTGGCAGTGCCTCGCCACATCGGCCAATCGCCCGCAAACACAGGCGACACCGCAAGCAGACAGACAAGCAAACACATCGCGACGGGTATATAAGGTTTGGTCACGGATATATAAGGTTTGGTCATGGTATGACTCCTGGTTCGTCACATATCTACGAATTGCATCGGCCAATCCGTATTGTAATGAAGCGGCGAAGTGAAGTCATGCCAATATAGCTATAACGATTGTGGGAGGCGATCAAGCCCCCCCCCGGTGGCCCCATTATTGGCACGATATGCTGGCCTGAGGCGTTCAGGTTGGTACAGAAATCGGCGTAGGTCACATCCCAAGTCTAATGCTCAAGCAATGCGGTGATGTGATCTTCCATCTGCTTGAGTTGCCACTTCTTGTGAGGCTCAGAGCTTATCCAGAAACCCGCCTGGATGTGCCTTACCGTCCCGCTTCGATCAATGTACAAGGTGGTCGGATATCCCTGGAAACCCTGGAGGCCATCGATGACCGCTTCAACCTTACTCTTATCTCCTCTGGGACCTCCCACAAGCAACGGATAGTTGAGCTTGAACCGCTCGGAAGTTCGCTTGACAATCTTCAGTTGCTCTTCGGGTGATCCTCTCTCGAAAGCAATGCCCACAATCTCCAGCCCCTGCTCGCCGTACTTCTTCTGGAAATCGACAAGGTAAGGAGTCTCCAGACGGCAGCCGCCACACCACGAACCTGTGATATTGACCAGAACCGCTTTATTCTTGAATCGCTCATCGGCCAGCGAAATCAAATTGCCATCAAGGTCGGGCAGGCTGAATCGGATCGCGGAATCCTTTGCAGTCGTCGTTTGACGCACAATCGCCCTGTGCGTCCCGTACAAACACCAGTCTTCGGGCAAGTCAATGTATTCGTGCTTGGCGAGGGTGAACTTAAGATTCTTCGAGTTGGGGTCCAGACTCCTCCGCACGCAGAGAGTGTTCTCCGCAGGGAATAACCAGAAGAAGAAGGACTCGTCAGGCAAGAGATTTTCAATGGTGAACTCCCCCCTCTCGTTTGTTTTTGGGGGATTTAAGTCGTCCGTAGGTGAAAAACTCCTGGATAAGTAACCATATGGGAGATTGGCTGCCGGAGAGCCATCTTCAAACACAATCCTTCCCTTGCAGGAGTTGCCGGCGCGGCGAACGACGAGATCTTCCACCTGGTAGGTCTCGCCCGCCGTGACAGCGAATTTGACGCTCTCGGCATAGGTGCATACTACGGCTGAGACGCGAACCTCATAGGACCCTCTCGTCTCGGCGGTGAATTCATATCGGCCCTCGGAATCGGTTTTGACTTTCTTGATTTCGCGAGAGAAATATTTCGGTGGATAATAATAGGGCGCCACGACGGCATCGCTCACACCTCTGCCTTGCGCATCAACGACTCGCCCTTTGACGACGGCATCGCTCACACCTCTGCCTTGCGCATCAACGACTCGCCCTTTCACGACGGCATCGCTCACACCTCTGCCTTGCGCATCAACGACTCGCCCTTTGACGTTAGTCTGCGTCTGCTCCTCTGTTTCCTTGGTCTGTGCTCCTTGTTGGAGCTGTTCGTTTGCTTTTTCCTGCGTCTGTTCGCTTGGTTGAATCGAATCTCGCCTCCAGAGGTAAGCGCCTGTGATAAGCCCTACCATCGCAACCACGCACAACGTGATTCCCAAACGCTTGGCCATGCTGATATTTCCTTACCCGATATCCTTCGGCTTCTATTTATTGGAGCCGACATTTCCCATATGTCCCTGTGCCAGCGGTCATCGCTGGCCTTGCGGCTGATTCTATATCATTCCGACGCCCGACGACACTGCCTTATCCACGACCCAAGAAAGACGGGAAGAACGTTGGAGGTCATTTTGTCCACAACGTTAGCACGATCTGCCGGCATGACGAGCGTTCAAATCGGGACTGCTTGCAGGGGCAGGTCATCTATATCGGAACTGATAAGCGAAGAAGTCCGAATCTGGCGGAATTGATCGAAAAAGTTCTAAACGCAAAAAGGCGAGTCGGATGACTCGCCTTTACCGATGGGAGCGGGTGGATTCGAACCACCGAAGGCGTCGCCGGCAGATTTACAGTCTGCTCCCTTTGTCCACTCGGGCACACTCCCAACTTCGGGTCGGATACAGTAGTCAATCGGCATTCGCGCGTCAAGGGTTTACCATAATGATTCTATGGCCGATCTGATTGCAGATAAGGACGTTTTTCGATTCCATGTATCTAATTGAACGTCGAAGTCGCAATCAGCCGGAATGCGGCAGAGCAATTCGATAATATGGAGCAAAAAAAGGTGGCCCATCGACGAACCGGCGGGTCGGGGGTCGGTCTCAATTAAACAGATACCGAATCCATCGATGAGCCATATACCAATTGTACTTGTCAGTCAGATGCAGCCGGCGGCGAAGGCGGATAGTCCACCACTAGGTTCACCGGCCCGTCGGCAACACTGCGAATGTCCATGTGCTCGCCAAACGCACCTTGGGCGACGCGGCAGCCGAGCGAGGCCAGTTCGTTGATGAACGCCTCGTACAGCGGCCTGGCTGTGTCGGCGGGCGCAGCAGCGACAAACGACGGGCGTCGGCCCTTGCGTGCATCCGCCATCAACGTGAAATTTGAAACCGCCAGAACGCCCCCCCTTGCGTCCCGGACGGATAGATTCAATTTTCCCTGATCGTCTTCGAATATCCGAAGATTGGCGATCTTCTCGGCCAATGGTCGGGCGTCGTCGGGGCCGTCGGCCAGGCCGATACCGAGGTATACCAGCAGGCCCTGGTCGATCTCGCCGACCACCTCGCCGTTTACACTCACCTCGGCCGAGGACACTCGCTGCACCAGCGCACGCATGGTCAGTTCGCCTCCTTGCGGTACTTGCGAACGACCGCAGCGGCGGCAGCGGCAACGCGCTTTCGCAATGCGGCCGGGGCGATCACCTCCGCCTGGTCGCCATAACCGAGAACCCACCAGGCGATCTCGCCGAGTCCGTCCACCTGGACGAAATACTCGGCCGACCCGTCGTCGTTCCATTCGACTCGCTGGCTCGAATGCCATTGCACTTCGGCAACGTTGCCTGCAACCTTCGGCGAAAAATGCAAATGAATGTCGTAGAGCTTGCCCTCTGGGATCATGGACCAGGCCTGGCCGAAATACTCGCCAAGGTCCACGTCCTTCGGCGTGCTGAAATGCCGAGACGTGACGGTAAGCTTCTCGATTCGTGAAAGTTTGAACGTACGAATTTCCTCGTGCATCGCCGAGTAGGCCAGCAGATACCACGCCCGACGAACAAACACCAGCCGCAACGGACGAACCGTCGTGGCGATTTGCTCGCCTTCGTAGAAGCTCTGGTATTTCAGCCGGCACACGCACTGCCGCGCGACGGCGCCGGTGAGTCGATCGAATGTCGCGTCGAGGCCGTCATGGTTCGCCATCGGCCCCATCGTCAGGCTCAGTCGATCTATCATGCTTCCGACATGGTCGCGGATCGCTTTTGGCAAGGCGCTTTCGAGTTTGACCGCCGCCCGCGTCCCGTGCGACAGCAGCGGAAGATTCTTGGCGCCGCGCATTCGCCCGGTCAGCACCAGCATCGCCAGCGCCTCGGTGATCGTCAGGTTGATCGGAGGCAGGAAAAAATGGCTGCTAATCTGATAGCCGCCCTTGTCGGCGTCGTAGTAATATGGGATGTGGGCCATCTCTAGCATATTCAAATCTCTGAATATAGTCCGCCGGCTCACTTCCAATTCCGTGACAAGGTCTTCGACAGTGTACCGGCGGCGTCCTTGAAGCAAGGTGATCAGTCGTAACAGCCTGTATATGCGACTAATGCTCATCCTTGACAGTCCTTATGCACTATGCCGGTGACAACCTTATGGCACAGGCAAAAATAATCTCAGAAATATTCGCCGGTGACCACCAAGATAGCCTTTCGGTGGCCAGAAATGTTAGGCTTTGTATTATTGATACTTATAGCCCTTGACTTGATGTTATGCAAGCAATTGCAGCCCTCATTTGAAGAAATGTTCCCGCAGGCTGAACATTCCAGCCGCGCCGTTCGCACGCACGTCCTCCAACACATAGTCCCCACTGTTCGATCATGGCTTGGGGGCTGCCGCGTCGATTTTGCCGGCCGGGGCGGTCTGGTGGGCCCGGCCGTTTTCGATCGGCCAATCGCCTTCGCCCAGCACGTAAGGCAAGGCAATCTGCACCTGGTGCATTTCGGGAACCGTACCGGTAATCCGCGCCAGTGAGACCTGGGCGATATTGTAGTTCACCATCGCGGCGAGTTCCGCTCGCTCAGCGATCGCCAGGCGAAGTTGGGCGCTCAGCTTGACTTGCATAAATTCCGGCGTCAGGCGGCGAAGTTCTTCGGTGGCTTCCAGCGCTTCGAGCTCAGCCTGGCTCGCCGCAACCGACCGCCGCTGTGCCTCGTACTCATGGAAAGAGGTTTGAATTTCTCGGATCTGCTCGCGGATCTGCACAGCCAGCACATCGGCGGTGTTCTGATACTGTGTGATCGCTTTCATGCGTTCCTGTTTGGCGCGGCGCAGGTCGGCGATGCGCTCGCGGTTGCCGATCGGATACTCGAATTCGATCGCGACCGTCTGGCTGACGAAATCGAAAGCAGCCATGTCGCTGGAAGCATCATTCACGTGCCGTCCAACGCCCTGGCTCGTCGTCGAAGAGGTCACGTCCAGCCGCGGCAGGGTCTGGTTCCCGGCTACCTTGACGGTGATATTCGACCGGTCGATCGCCAGCCGGGCCTGCTCAAGTATGGGGCTGAACCGCAGCGCCGTGAGCAACTGGTCGGCCTCATCGATTTGCACCGGGTCCGTACCCATCGGGCTGGTCGGCACGATTTCATAATCGCTCATTGCGTTGAGTTGTTTGTCGCCGATACGCCGGCTGAGTTCCTGCTGCACGTCATAGATTGTCTTGAGCGATCTGATCAATATGGCGCGGCGACTTTCGACGGCAGCCTCGGCCTGCTTGACTTCAACGTCGGTCGCGTCGACCAACTTTCGCTTCTTGGTGCGCTCATATGTTTCGATCGTGCGGTCGAGCAGTTCTCGCTGAATCACCCGGTCTCGTCGCGACTGGATCAACTTCCAGTACAATGAGATGATCTCTGTGATGTTGCGCTGCACGTCGTCGCGGAATCGGGCCATCGAGAAGCGATAATCCAGCCGTGCCACCCGCAGTCGGGCGAGGTTGAATTCGGGCCACGCGTCTCGCAGCAGCGGCTGAGTGATCCGGAAGCTGACGCGATTGTCCCAGAATTTGGTGTACCTGGTTAAGCTGACAAAGTCAGGATCGTTGAAAAACCGGGTCAGATCCCAACTCGCCGACCAGGTCGCGCCGGTGATTGTCTTCTGGCGAAGCCCAACCTGCCAGCTTCGCGACGTACTTTTTCTGGCCTCAATTAAATCCCCGAACGTGCCGGCCGCATCCACGTTTTCATCCAGGTCTTCGTAGGAGAAACCACCGAAAACCACATAGTCAAACTCCGCAGCGGCCTTGACCATTTCCTCGTAGTTGATGGACGGGTCATAACTCACCACGCGGATATCGAGGCTGTTGGCCAGGCCGCGCATCACGGCGTCTTCCAGACTTAGGAAGATGCGCATTCGCCCGCTATGTTCATCGAGGGCCTCTTTCAGCGGAGGCTGGGTGGCTTCGCCCGGCAGGAACGGCGCCAATTGCTCGGAGCTTCGTTGGGCCGGCGCTCGCGTACCCATTTCACGCTGATAGCGTCCCAGCACGCTCGGGTCCAGATCGCCAGGTCGAACGCAACCTGCCAGAGTTACTATCGCAACGATCAATAGTGCCAGAACCGTAATGTCGTATCGTGTTTTCATAGGGCTTCGTTTGTCCAAGAGGCCATCCTGGGCCTGCAATGGTTCCACTTTCATGTACCGATTGATCTTATCGACCATGAGAGGTTGAAAACGTCTGTGTTTTCCGCCTCGAAACGAGTGGCCGCGAGCGCTTCCGTACGCTCGATGCCGCCAAGGGCGAGCACTAGCTGCTATTGTGCGCAAGACCTTTCGCTTACGCAACAATACGCGCGCAATAGAACGAAAATGTTCCAAAACGTACAAAGCCGCGCGAAACCGTCTCAGGCCGTTCGCAACGGCGCGAGCTCGTGCAGAAACGCACGAGCCCATGCCGCAGCATCTGTCTTTATGCAATACTGTTACATTTTTCATGACAACTTTTGCGTCCTTTCTTCGTCCTGCTCGATTTGTTCCGTCGTCTGGTCCTGGCCTTCCAGAGGGTGCAAAAGTTTCCAGGGTGCGGTGACTTCGCTGGGCTGGTGGTCGGCCTTTTCGTCGGCCTCGGCCGTGATGCGAAGCCCTTCGCTTAAAAGCGACATGCATGCCTTGCGGGCCGTCTCTGCGCTTTGCGATTGCATCAGTTCGACCAGTCGCTCGGTCGCCTCGTTCGTGCCGGCCGCGATTCGATGCGTCGCAATGGCTGCCGCTATGTCCTCCTGTGTTTGCAGTGCATCTCGAAACCGTTTGCCCCAAAGCATGCGACGCCAGTGGCTGGGGCGCATCGGCATGATCCGATGGATCTCCTTGGGTGATTTATTCTTATGGATCAGTTCCAGCAGTTGCTTGTACGAAGGCATCTCATCTCCTTTAACCTATGGGCCGCGCGTATCGCGCCCTCTACCCTTACCCCCCGAGGTGCCGTTTGCGCGCGCAAATGGCACCAAACTCCGCATGCGGTTTCGCGAAGCGCTTGGCTGGCCTGGAGAAGTTTTTTTAATTTTCCCACTCACTTTTGCGCGTTTTGCAGCCAAACTGCGCGCTTTTCAGTGCAAGCTCGATGAGCTATTCCAATACGGCACTCGCCCATCAATTCGCAGCCAGAACTCGCCCACCGGCATGGGCGAGAGCCCGATGCACCCCCAAAGACGGCCGGCCGGGGCCTCGCCGGACAAGAATCACCCACTCCAGGCCCTCCGCGACTATCCTCTCCGTTATTTCGTTAAGGCTTGGCGGGAGCATAGGCGTCAATCCTACGTACTCTAAGGCCGGTCAATAGCCATTACCTCTTACATAGCAAGCAATTGGACTTAGTTTTTTCTCTCATAACACCTTCGTGTCTTTTGCCTTTTTACGATTTGCATGGGGCTAGAATGAATCCTACTTTCCTTCTGGCGGGAGATGCGCTAATGCGCAACTCGAACATTGTGCTGCCTCAGAGGCGGTCTTTTTACTTAATCGAAAGTTTCTCTGAGGTGAATGATGAGTCGCAACGATAATAACGTAGCAAGCCTTGAAGTTCTCGAACCGCGGATGTTGCTCAGCGGCAATCCGCTCGCAGCGCTGTTCGACTCGGCCGCTGTCGTCAACGTCAACCCGAACGGTTCGATCGACGTCGACAGCGGACATCTTCAGAACGGCGAAGAACTGATGTATCGCTTTACCGCCCCGGCCAAGGGCAAATTCTACGTCGACATGAAGGGGATTAGCGGGGACCTGGATTCCTACCTGGAAGTCTACAACGAAAAAGGTAAACGCAAGAAAAAGAACGACAACGCTTCCAAGAGCACCAGGGACAGCCGGGTTAAGATGAGGATCAAGCCCGGCCAGGTCTATTACGTCCTGGTCAAAGGAACGTCGGGTACGAGCGGCGAATTTTCGCTGACGATGACCAGCGAGCCGAAAGACGACATCGGCAACACTACCGACCTGGCCAAGAAACTGAAGATCAACAAAAAGGGTAAAGGCAAGGGACGCGGCGCCGTGAACTATTTCGGTGATGCCGACGTGTTCAAGTTCACCGCTTCGATGACCGGACAAATGTCGATTGATCTGTTCGCCAAGGGCCGCAAAAGCAACGTCGACACCCTACTGACCGTCTTTAACGCCCAGGGCGACCAAATCGCCCAGAACGATGACATCAACGCTCGGGATTCTAACTCATTTGTTACGGTCGACGTTGTATCCGGCCAGACGTACTTCATCCAGGCCTCAGCGTTCATTGGGGCTACGTTTGGCAAGTACGGGATAAAGATCCTGACCACACCGGCTGCTCCGGCACCTGCGCCCGATCCGGCGCCAGATCCGGCGCCCGATCCAGCGCCCGAGCCTGAGGAAGATCCTGAAGAAGAACCAGATCCCGAGCCAGATCCCGAGCCCGAGCCCGAGCCGGAGCCCGAGCCGGAGCCAGAGCCGGAAGCCCCCCAGGCCGGTGCTCTCATCGTTGCTGAATTGATCAACATCGAGGGCGGAGTCCAGTTGCGAGTACTCGGCACGAACGGCGCCGACGTCATCACGCTGCGCGATGCCGGCAACGGAATCTTGCTAACCACCGCACTGGGTAACGAGCTGGTTGTGGGCGATTTCAGCAGCATCCTGATTTACAGTTTCGACGGCGACGACATTATCACTCTGGCCAACAATCTGACGGCCGAGGGGCTGATCTACGCCGGCGAAGGCAACGACAAGATCTATGACGCCAGCATTGGCGAGTCCGTCATTTACGCCGGAGCGGGCGACGACCTGCTGGTGACCGTCGGCGGTGGAAGTGACACGATGTATGGCGAGGGCGGACTCGACAGCTTCTGGGGCGATTCAAGCGACACGGTATCCGATGCGTCGACTGCAGAACAGAACATCAACGCCGTTCACCTGATTTCCGAATTCTACCAGCCATGGGACTACAACGAGACTCCGGGCGACTATGTCTCGCTGGAAATCAACGGGCAGAACTTGCGCGACCCGGTCGCCACCGGATACGCCACCGGCTGGGCGAACTTCGCCGAAAACCCCTTGTTCACAGACGGCGCGCAGTTCAACGACATCGACCAGGGCGGCATCGGTGATTGCTACTTCCTGGCGTCACTTGCGGGCCTGGCCGATACCGACCCGGATATCATCGAACAGATGATTGTCTCGCTTGGCGACGGCACGTATGCACTGCGGTTCTTCAACAACGGCCAGGAGGTCTACCTGCGGGTGGACGGGGATCTGCCCATCCGAGGCGCCGATTCGCTTGCCTACGCCGGAACTGGCGTGACAAATGAGATATGGGTAGCCCTGGCCGAGAAGGCTTACAGCTTCTATCGCTACGGCGAAAACAGCTACCAATCGATCAGTGGCGGCTGGATGAGCAACGTGCTTCGCATGCTGAGCAACAACTACACCAGCACGAAATACACCGACGTTACGTCCAGCACAGAAATGTACAACTATCTGACCGACCAACTGGCGCAAGGCCACGCCATCACCGCCGGCACGCCCGGCAATCCGGATGCGCCGATCATCGGCGGGCACGCCTACGTCATCATGGACACCTTCGTGCAAGGCGCCGATAAGATGGTGACCGTCTATAACCCTTGGGGTTGGGACGGACAGGCGTGGGACAACGACAGTACCGACGGATTGGTCTCGATCACCATCGATCAATTCATGACAAGCTTCTTCGCAACTGTGACGAGCCTGGCGTAACTGCCGGCCGGCCAGAGGCTACTCTTGCTCGCTATGATGGCTCTTGGTGTCGCTGAGATTTGACGCAGCGACGCCGGCCGCCATTCGACCGCGAGGTGCGATTCCGATCGTACCTCGCGGTTTTTTTGTGTGTTTAACGGTGGGATGCAGGCCCGCCGAGAACAACATAAACACTGTCCACGAATTATTTATCCTGAGCTTGTCGAAGGACGAATTACGCGAATATAAAACAACAAAACTCTCGGGATGGGTACCATGCTTCTCTAAGCGAATTGGGTGCCATGCTTCTCTAAACGAATTGGGTGCCATGCTTCTCTAAGCGAATTGAGTGCCATGCTTCTCTAAGCGAAGCGGAGAAGCATGTTCTTCTTCTTATTTTTCTACTGTTGTGTTTAGCGGCTGTACGCAGGCCCGCCTGTTGTTTAATCTCAGCAACACGTCTTGCGAGCAAGCCGTGCCACCCACCATCCAACGATCTTGCTTCTTCTTCTGTTCAATCCGAAATCCTAAATCCCCAATCCGAAATAGAAATGCCTTACCATCCGTCATCGTTGCTTTTGCTTGCCGCCCATCGACACGACCAGCAAGTCGGAATGAACGATCCGGCCTTGAGGGCTTTCGTATCGCGCCACCAACGTTATCCTGCCGGCACGAGGCGCCCGTTCCGGCCAGCGAAGTTCCATCGCATAGCCCCAGCCCACTATGCTGCGAGCCAGGTAACGCGGGAGAATCTCGGCATCGAACCGCCAGCGACGAAAAGGCCTGCTTGCGGAGAACTCCGCTGCGCTGATCTTGCCCTCGAACAGTAGAAAATCCAACGTGCCGCGAACCAGAACCGGGTGCGGCTGGGAGAGTTGGTACAGCAACACGCGAACCTGTATGCCGTCGGGGGTGGGCTCGCTGTCGAAGTTGATCGCGGCGATCGACGAAAATAATTCGATCCGATCGACCTGATTGACCGGCTGCGGCGGGCGACGCATCGAAACAGATTGCCCCTGCGGCCCGCAGCCCGTCGAGGCAGCGGCCAACGCCAACAGAATTGCCAGCCAACTTCTCAAACTGCTTACTCCCTTCGGGTCCGATCGAGACTGCGTTGCTCTTCCAGGCGAGGCAGCAGTTCCAGCGATTCAGGCTTGTCTCGCCCGAGCCCGGGCGCTCCAGTGCGAGGGGTTTCTCCCGCTCTGCGAACGGTCTGAATCGGCTGGAGGGCCTTTTGTTTCAGCACGTCGGTCGTTTCCATCTCGCCGAGAAGGTTCAGGCCCCTAAACTGCTGCGTGGTTTCCTGGTCCGCCTGCTCGACCGTGCGCAGCACGTGAGGCGTGAGGATAATCAGCAGCTCGGTGCGGTCTTTGACAATGCTGCTTCGCTTGAACAGCCAGCCCAGGCCGGGAATGTCACCCAATATCGGAACCTTGTCCTCGCGTTTGGAGTCTTCGGTGGTGATCAGCCCGCCTATGATAATCGTCTGGCCGTCTTGCACCGTCACCGTGGTTTTGGCGGTCCGGCGGTTGATTACCGTAGCGTTCAGGCCGGGCGAAATCTGAACCGTCGATTCGCTCAGCGAACTGATTTCCGGGTTCACTTCCAAGCGGATGGTTCCGTCGTCGCCGATCCGCGGCAGCACTCGAAGAATCGTGCCGACCTCCTGGTATTGAACCGTGCTCAGCGTCGTGCCTTCCTCGCTTATCCGAACGTCGGTCAGGAAGGGAACGTCCTGGCCGATATGAATGAAGGCTTCCTCATTGTCGGCTGCGAGAATTTGCGGCCGCGAGAGAATCTCCGTCCGCCCCTGCGCCTGCAGCGCCCGCAGGAAGAAGTTCAGATTGTGGCTGGAAACCTGCAGGTTGAAGCCTGTATTGCCGATATTGGCCCCGACGCCGAGGTTCGTGCCTGCGTCGACTTGCGTCCCGTCGATGCTTGCGTTGAAGTTCCAATCGATGCCAAGGTCCGTCTCGTCGGTCAGTTGCACCTCGGCCAGCATCACCTGAATCAGCACCTGCGCGGGCGGCCGGTCGAGTTCTTGGATCACTTCGTATATGGTCTTGAAGTATCGCGGACTGGCCGAGATCAGCAGCGTGCTGCCGACCTCGTTGCCCTGGGAGTTGGTCGATTTGACGGCCACGACTGCCACCTCGCGTTCGAGCAGTCGCTGAACCGCGCCGAGCCCATCTGTCCCGAGCGTGCTGGTCAGCCGCTGCCGCTCCTGATCGAGGAAGCTCGTGAGGGCCGACTCGATGTCCAGCGCCCTGGCATTTCGCAGGCGGTAAACCTTCGTCACGCGCTCCTGGGCTGGCACCGAGTCCAGTTCGTTGATCACCCGGCCAACCATCTCGACGTACTCGTCGGTCCCGCCGACAAGCAGGCTGTTGGTCCGCACGTCGACCGTGACCGACAGCGCCCTCTGGGCCACCGTGCCCATATTCACCGTCGCGGCCTTGCCGTCAGGCCCGGACGCAGCAAGCGTGTAGTTCACCGACCGCATGTCGCTCGGCGTCGACTGCTGCAGGCGGAACAGCTCCGTCAGCACCTGTCCCATCCGCTGGCAGTCGGCGTTATTCAACGTGAACACGCGGATCTGAGCCGCGGTGGAAACGGTCGTATCGAGTTTGCGAATAAGGCTGTCCAGCAGGTTCATGAACTGCGACGGCGCCGAGACCACCAGCGAATTCGTCCGCGCGTCGGGCGTTATCAGCACGCCTTCCTGCAGTGCCCGGGCGATGACCTGACGGCCGTCCTGGCGCTGCGTGATGAATTGCAGAATGTTCTGGCGGCTCTGGCTTTCGTCCGTCATGGCCTTGGGCTTGTTGGTCAGCGCCTCGGTCAGCAGCTTAGACAGCTCGGTCGCGTCGGCGTGTTCGAGCGTGAATACGCGGATCTCGGTCACGCGGGCGACCGTCTCGGTATCGAGCTGGCGAATCAGGTCGGCAATGTGTTCCTGGTCGGCCTGGCCGCCGGCGACGACGATCGCGTTGATTCGCTCGTCCACGCTGATGCCTGGCAAGGCAGTGTCGGGCACGCCCTGCGACTGGTACAGCCCGCGAATCGTATTGGCCGTGGCGGTCGCGTCGGCCTGGTGCAGCGGATACACCTGCACGGTTCGCCCGCGGGCGGCCGGCTCGATGTCCAGCCGGGCGATCAGCATCCGCACCATCTCCATGTCTTGCGGCGCCGCCCCGACGATCAATGCGTTGACCTTCGCATCGGCGATCACCGTGACGGGGTCTTTGGTCTCTCCGCGCGTCACGCGCTTGTCGAACAGGCTCTGGATCATCGGCTGGATCGCCGCAGCCGTCGCCTTGGTCAGGTAGAACACCTGGAAATCGCCGGCGTATCGCTGCTCGCCGTCCAGCCGGTCGATCATCGCCTCAACTGCGCGGAAGCTCTCGCGGCTGCCCGCTACCAGCAACGTATTCGTGCGGGCGTCGGCGACAATGCTAACCGACAGCGAGCGGCCCGACGCGCCGGTCTGCTGCTCGGCCGAGCGCTTCGCGTCGAAGAACTTCTGCAGCGTATCGGACAGCTTTGTCGCGTCGGCGTTTTTCATCGTGAAGATTCGCACGTCGCCCATCTCGCCGAAGTCGCCGGCAGCGTCTACCTTGCGGATGATCTCGTCGATGACGGCGAAGTTTTCGCGGCTGGCCGAGACGATCAGCGAATTGGTGCGAATATCGGTAACCAGGGAAACTTTCTCGCGTGCCTGGAGCGCCGCGTTCGAGCCCGCCGCCAGCATGCCCGGCTTGTAGAGGCCCTTGGAGAACAGCCCGTCCAGCATCGTCCGGACTCGTTCGGCGTCGGAGTTGGCCAGGGCGTAAATCCGCACAATGCCGCTCTCGGTCGGCGGCTCGACGTCGACCTTCGCAAGCAGCCCGCCGATCAGTTCCAGGTTCGTCCGGCTGGCCGAGATCACCAGCGAGTTCGACAGCGCGTCGATGGCCACGTCCACGCGATCCTGCGGGGCGGCCGTCATTCCCGGCGCGGTCATGCTCGTCAATCTCGCGTCGAACATCTTCTGGATCATCGGGCCGACCACGCCGGCGTCGTTGTTTTCCAGCGGGATCACCACCAGCCGAACCGCCGGGTCAACCTGCGGCACGTCCAGCTTGCCCAGCAGCGAGCTCAGCACATCCGAGTCGTCCTGGTTGGCCGCCACCAGCAGCGAGTTGGTCCGCAGGTCGGGCACGATGATCGGCTTTTGCCGCTGCACGTCGGGCGTGCGGGCCGCCTGGTATCGCTTGTCAAACAATTCGATCAGCGTCTGACTGAGCGTGCCGGCGTTGGCCTCTTTAAGTGCGTACAGTTGAATACGCCCACCCAGTGCCGGGCTGGCGCCGTCGAGTTGCTCGGCCAGTTGCTTCACCAGCATGAAGCTCTCGACCGAGCCGCCCACGATCAGGCTGTTGCTTCGCGGATCGGCGAGGATCAGCACGCGCAGGGCTTCGGCGTCGACCTGGCCGAGCGACGCTTGCCGCTGAACCCGGGCGTCGACCATATTCTGTAGCGTCGTCGCCAGCGAAGCAGCCTCTGCGTTTTTCAGCGGCAGCAGTTTCACGTCCAGCAGGTCGACCCGCTGAGCCGAGTCAAGCTGTCTCAGCAGAGCGTCGATCATCAGGAACGTCTTGTCGCTCGAGCAGATGATCAGCGTATTGGTCCGCGTATCGACCGAGATGGTCGGCTTGTCTTCGTCGCGAATCAAATTGGCGTTCGGCCCGGCGTGCAGATCGTCGATCACCTTTGCCAGCCGGGTCGCGTCGGCGTGGAACAGCGGGAACAGTTTCACCGAATTCAGCGAGCCCGCACCGGGGATATCCATCGTGCGGATCACGTCGGCGATCAACGGCATGACGTCGGCGCGGGCGGCGACAACCATCATATTGGTCGACGGGTCGGCCTGGATCGTCAGCGCCTCGCGAGCCTTGGCCAGTTCGGTGACTTTTGACAAACCTGGCAGGCCGGGCGTTCTCGCGTTGTTGCCCAGCGCCGTTCGCAGCCGGCTTACGTGGGTCTGTAGCCCTTCGGCGCCGGGTGCGGGCGATTTTTCGGCGAACACGCTCCCCAGCATCGGCGCCAATCGTTCGGCGTCGGCATGTTTGAGGCGGAACACGCGAACTTCGGTGACCAACTTGCCGTCCTGGCGGTCGAGGTCGCGAGTGAGCACCTCGGCCAGGGCGACCGATTCTTCCTGCCCGCTCAGCACGATCATATTGGTTCGCACGTCGGGCGAGACGTTCAGTTGGTTCACCAGCGCCTTGCCGGCCGTGCTGGCTGGCTCGGCCTTGCCGGCCACCGAGAAACCCTCTCGCCCTGCCAGCTTGCGGCCCTGCGTGAAGATGTCCTGGAGAATCTTGCTGACGCTGGCTGCGTCGGCGTGTTTGAGTTGCAGCACCCGCACCGTCACGCCCTCTGTGACCGGCACGGTGTCCATAAGTTCGACGATGGCCCGCATCGCCAGCAGGTTATCGGGCGTGGACTGGATCACCAGCGCGTTCGAGCCCTGGGGCCTGGCGGGGTCGGCCTGGATCTTGATCGGCTTGGTCAGGTCCAGTTCGAGTATTTTTTCGCTGACGGTGCTGCGGATTCGCAGGCGATTGACCTGTTCCTGCAGCGCCCTGGCTTCGGCGGTGAGTTCGCCCGCCTTGCCTGGCGCCAGCATCGCATTAAGCACTTTGGCCAGCGATTCGGCGTCGGCCTTTTTCAGCGGGATAATCAGCACGTCGATGACGGCCTCGGCCGGGGCCTTGTCCAGCGTATCGATGATCTTGTCGACCTGGTCGAACACGCTGCCGCGTGCGGTGATAATGATCGACCGGGTTCGTTCGTCGGCCTGGACGTCGATTGGCTCGCCCGGATGCAGGCGTTGAACCTGGCTGAGCATCTGTCGCAGCGCCGGCAGGACCTTGGCGGGCATGGCGTGCTCAAGCGGATAGATGCGGAACTCCAGTTGCGGGGCAACGTCGGTCGCGTCGAGTTGAGTGATGAGCGACGCGATCTCGTCCATCTTGACATTGACGGCCGTGACGACCAAGGCTGTGGTCTGCGGCAGCGCGACGATCGAGACGCGGTCTTCTTCGACTCCGCTGCGGGCCGCTCGCGAATACATTCCGTTCAGCGCCGCTGCCACTCGCGTATTGTTGGCGTTTTTCAGTTGGAAGACGCGGACTTCTTTCTCCGTGCCGGCGGCTGCGGTTTCCAGCGAGGTCGCCAGCTTGACGATGGCCTGGTAGTCCTCGTCGTTGGCGGTGACCATGATGGCACGCTGCTTGGCAAGCAGGACCGTTTCGACCCGGCCGGTTCTACCCGCGGAGGTCGGGTTCGACCGCCGCCCACTTCGCCCGGACCGCCCGGACCTGCTACGCGAAGGCATTTGCGACGAGCTCGACCCGCCGAACAGTTGCTGGATGGCCTTTTCGACCTCCTCGGGGTCGGCGTGTTTGAGATTGATGATTCGCGGCGTGCCGACCTTCGGCTTCATGCTCTCGACCTGGCTGATCCACTGTGAAGCCTGGGCGTGCATTTTGGGCGTGGTTGCGAGGATGACGGCGTTTGCCCGCGTGTCGGCCGAGACCGCCAGCGGATCGATGTGGCGTCGAGCGCGGCGGGCTGCCTGAACCTGCTGGTTGTAGAACCCGCGGACCGTGTCGGCCACTTCGGTGGCGTCGCCATTTTTCAGTGCGATCACGTAGACGCTCGGGGCCACCGAGCCCGAAGCGTTGTCCATCCGATCGATCAGCTCGGCAATTCGCGTATGCTCCTGCTGGGAAGCGCGAACGACAATGGAGTTGCTGCTGACGTCGGCGCTGATGCGTGAAGCGGCTGCGGACTTGCGGCGTCCCCCGCCAGCCGGTGCGGTGATCGTCTCGGACAGGGCCTTGGCTATGCTGGCAGCCTCGGCGTTTTCTATGTTGTAGACCTTCACGGCGACCTGATCGCCCGCCTGGGCGTCGTCGATGTCGCCTATCACTTTGGCGATCAGTTCGTGTCGCCCGGCCGGGGCCGAGACGATCAGCAATCGCCCCGCCTCGTCGCCTGCGATGCGGACTGGCGCTCGGGGAGCCTGGCTCCTGGCGCCTTTGGCGGCCTTGTCGTCGAATATCTGCTGGACGGCCGTGACAGTCGGGGCGACCTCGGCGTTTTTCAGCGGATACATCCGCACGACCGGCGCGGTCGACGCGGCTGCCGACTGGTCAAGTTCCTGAATGATTCGTTCGATAACCGTCATCGCATCGGGCGGAGCGGCTACGACGATCGAATTGCTCTGCTTGTTGGCGGCGACCGTAATCGGCGCAGATGAATCTACCTGGGCGACGCCCTTGCCCTGCTGAATTTCGATCATTTGGCGGACGGTCTGGCTGCGCTGCTGGGTTGGGGTCGTCCTCTTGCCCTTGGCGGCTGGCTTGCGTCCGGGCGAAACCGACAGCTGGAATATCTCCTGGAGGTTCCGGGCGACTTCCGTCGCGTCGGTGTTCTTGAGCGGGAAGATTCGCAGGTCGTTAATCACCGTCGAGCCCTGGTCGAGCTGCGGTATCAAAAGCTCGATCATCTCGAACTCGGTCGGGCGGGCGCGGACGATAAGGCTGCGCGTTCGCGAGTCGGCCACGACGATGATCTTCTGCTTGACCGGCGCTGGCGTGGGGGCAGGCTGCCTGTCGCGAGCGTCTCTGCGAGTTCGCGACTGTCGCGGGGCCACGCGAGGTTGTTTGGGGTTGAACAGGTCGTTGAGGATTTTCGCCACGGCCGCCGGGTCGGCGTTACGGATCGGAATGATGCGGACTTCCGGCTCGCCGACTACGTCGCTGGCCGTCAGTTGGGCGATTAGCGTCTCGATGTTATCCAACTCTCGCTGCGTGCCCGAAACGATCAGCGCGTTGGCCTGCACGTCCACGGCGATGGTGACAGGCGGGATGCTGCTGGTATCCGCCACTTCGGCGTCGGTCGCCGGCTGGGTGGTCGGGGTTGCCTGTCCGGAAGTAAGCTGATCCGTTACGACGATGGGGCTTTCGCTAACCTGTCCGTAGATTCGCTGGATTACCTCGGCCATGCGAGTCGCGTCGCTGCCGATCAGCGGGATCACGCGGATCTTGATATTGTTGTCCTTGGCCGCGTCGTCGAGCTTGGAGATGATCGGCTCGATGGTTTTCCAGTCGACGGGCTTGGCGATAACGCTGATGGCGTTGGAGAAAAAATCGGCCTCGATCAGCGGGCGGTCGCCCTTGCGGCGTTCGGCGAACATGGACTCCAGCCTGGCGGCGACCTCGGTGGCGTCGGCGTTCTCCAGCCAAACGTACTGCACGTCCACCACCTGCGTGTCGACTTTCTGGTCGAGCGTTTCGAGCAGCTTTTCCACCAGCGGGAAGTAAACGCCGGTCGTCGAGACGACCAGGCTGTTGGTTCGCTCGTTGGCTGCGACGCTGAACGGCGCCTGGGGCTTGCCGCCCCGCCGGCCGCTGCGCTGACGCAGGATGTCGCGGAACATCTTCTCCAGCGACTTGGCCAGTTGCGTCGCCTCGCTGTTTTCCAGCGGGAAGACCCGCATCTCGATCGACGTGCTGACGGACTCGCCGTCCAACTCGCGGACCATTTCCAGAATGCGATTCATCTCGGTTTGCGGCGCGCGAACCAGCAGCGAATTGGAATTAGTCTCGGCCGTGATGCTGATGGCCTGGTTCGCACCCCCCCCTCCCCGCCAAGGCGAGCGACTCGGCTGCTGGGCCAGCGCCGAGCGGATGGAATCGGCCAGGCTTGTCGCGTCTGCGTTCTTTAGGCGGATGATCTGGATCGAGACCTGCCCGGTCGTGCCTTTGGCGTCGAACTGTTTGATGAGTTGCTCGGCCAGCGCCAGCTTGTCCGGCGAGGCCTGGATAGCCACCGCATTCGCGCCATCCAGCACGGCCACGCGGAACGGCGAGGCGTCCGGCTGGCGGCCTTGCTGGGCGAGAATCGACCGCAAAAGTTTGGCTATCTCCGAAGCCTTGGCGAACTTCAGGTGGAAGGTGCGGAGCAGCGTGGACTCCACGGCGGCGACCTGCAATTGCTCGATGAGTTTCTCGATCTGGGTGAACTGAACGTTCGTAGCCGAGACGATGATCTGGTTGCTGGCGGGGTCGGCCTCGAATCGCGGCTCGGGTTCGGCGCTGCCCTGCCCGCGAGAGCTACTCTTCCTGAAAACGCGAGCCAGCGAACTCGCCAAATTTCTCGCGTTGCCGCTGGTGAGTTTGTAGGTCCGCACCTGCATCTTGCCGTGGGCGTCGGTGGTGTCGAGGCTCGCTACGAGCTGGGCGATCTCCTCGATCTTCTGGCGAGGCGCGTCGATGATGATCGCGCGGTCGCCGGGTGCGGGCGTGATAATCACCCGGTCGGCGTCGGTGTTGGCCTGGGGGGCACGGCGCCCTCGACCGCCCTGCGGCTGGGAGGTCTGGAAAAGCTGTTTAAGGGTATTGGCCACGGCGGTCGCCGAAGCATGTTCCAGCCGAATCAGCCGGGTCTCGCGTGCCTGGTCGCGTGTGGCCTGGTCGAGTTGGGCGATCATTTCTTCGAGCATTTTCCGCTCGGCGGCCGGTGCCCGCAGAAGCACCGTATTGGTCAGCGAGTCGGACTGGACGAACACCTTGGCTGGGCGGCCGCGCGAGGCGGGCGGGATCATCTGTCGGAGCGTCTGGGCGACTTTGTCGGCCTCGGCGCTTTTTAGACGAATGATACGGACCGGGTCGACTTTCTCGGCTGACTCGACGTCCATCGCGGCTACCAGTGCGGAGATCGCTTCCTGGTCGTCCGCGGCGGCCGAGACCAGCAGGCTGTTGGATTGCTCGTTGAAGGCGATGACGACGGGCACCTGATTCGCGAGGGCGCTTCGTCCGCGCGACCGGAAGACTTCCCGCAGCGTCTGGGCGATTTCGCCGGCCTTGGCGTGGGCCAGCGGGATCAGCCGAGTTGAAGGCGTGACCATCGGCACGGCCGTGGCCTGGAGCTGCTTGAGGATCGCCTCGACCTGCGGCCAGTCGCCGGGCGCACAGGAGATCATCAGGCTGTTGGTGGCTCGCTCGGCCTCGACCCGCAGCGTCCCGGTCTGCTGCCCGCTCCCGCGACGGGGCTGGTTCTGCTGGCTGAACAGACGCATCAGCGACGACGCCAGTTGCCTCACGTCGCCGGCGGGCAGTTGCACAACGTGGATCTCTCGTCCGTCGGCCTGGCGGGCCAGGTCGAGTTCGGCGATCAGATTCGCCGCCATCTCGATATCGCCGGTCGGGCCGGAGACGATCAGGCTGTTGGTTCGCGGATCGGCGCTGACCGCGAGCGTACTGCTTCGTCGCCCGCGCGCGTCGACCTTCTGCACGGCGCTGGAAATGATGGATTGCAGTTGGCGAGCATCGGCGACTTTCAGCGGGAACACCCGCGCCCCGGCTGCGGTGACGCCAGCCTGGTCCAGTTCCATTACCAGCCGCTCTATCTTCGGCATCTGGTCGACCGGTGCCGACACCACCAGGCGATTGGTCGACGGGTCGGCGACGATCTTGCCGCTCTTGACCATGATGGGCTTCTTACGCTTCGTATCGTAGCCAACCTGCTTTTCGGGCAGGGCCTCGGTAAGCGTGCGGGCAAGTTCACTGGCGCTTGCGTTGGTCAACTGGAACACGCGCAGGTCGCCGCCCTGCTGATCGTCTTTGGTATCGAGCTGTTCGATGAGTTGCTCGACCAGCGCCAGCCGATCGCTGGAGCCAACGAGCATCAGCATGTTGGTGCGGTCGTCGAACGTGGCCGAGACCAGATCCTTCGGATCGTGCGGAATGGGCACGCTGCGTTTGCGCTTGGGGTCATATTGAGTTTTCTTGGGTGACTCGGAACCGAACAGGCGATTCACCACGTCGGCGATGCCACGCGCCGAGGCGTGTTTCAGCGTATGGGTGCGAAGCTGCTGCTCGATGAGCGTGTCGGTGTCGATCACGCCCAGCAGGCCGCGTATGCGCTGAATGTTGTCCATCGTGTCGGTGATGACCAGGCCCTTGCCCTTGGCCAGGGCGCTGACCGCGCCGTACCCGGAGACCATTCTCTCGATGGTGTCTTTGATATCGTCGGCATTGATGTACTTCAGCGGCAGCACGACCGTAGCGATCTGGCCGCCCCGCAGGTCGCCCGGGCTATTCGGGTCGCGGACGATCGGCAAAGGCATCTGAGAAATATTGTCCGTGGGCACCAGCCGAAGGAACCGGCCGGTCTCCATCAGTTGGAAGCCTCGCATCTCCAAAATAACGTTGAGCGTGTCGAGCGCCTCGTAATATTCGTAGGGCTCGGAGTCGAAGAACGTCAGCTCGCCTTCGATGTTGAGATCGCCGATGATCGGCTTGCGAACCATCTGCGCGAATCGGCGAACGACGTCCGCGTACGGCATGCCGTCGAACTGGAAAAGAATTTCATCCTTCGCCTTGGGTTTTTCGCCAGCCGGTGCTTTGGCTATTGGCTTGGGCTCGGGCTTTATTATCGCCACGGGCTTGTCGGCCGGCTTGGGTTTTTCGGCGACCGGTGCTTTGGCGACTGGCTTGGTGGCCGGCTCGGGTTTTGCGGCAACCGGCGCTTTGGCGACTGACTTGGTCTTTTCGGCGACCGGCGCTTTTGCCACTGGCTTGTCGGCCAGCTTCGGCGTTTCGGCGACCGGCGCTTTGGCGACAGGTTCTGCGACCGGCGCTTCGGTGACCAGCTTGGCGGCTGGCTTGGCCATTTCGACAACCGGTTCGGCGACCGGCGCTTTGGCGACTGGTTCGGCGGCTGGCTTGGCCTTTTCGACAACCGGTTCGGCGACTGGCGCTTTGGCGACTGGCTTGTCGGCCGGCTCGGATTTTTTGGCAATCGGCGATTCGGCAACCGACGATTTGGCAACCGGCGCTTTGGCGACGGGCTTGTCGGCCGGCTTGGATTCCGTCGGCGCAGAGGCCTGGCTTGAATCGGCTGCGGTTTGTATGTCGGCGAAGGTTTCTGCAGGCTGGGCGACGGCCTTTGCAGTCGGCTGGGCGAGCGATCGCGTGGGGGCTGGAGCGGCGTTTTTGGCCACTACGAACCACCACGCAGTCGCACCTGTAGCGCATGTGAGAATCGCCACGAGGATCACGATTCGGGGGGTAAGTCGCTTCAGCAGCATCCGTGACATTGCAGTATCTCCTGCCGGCATCCATGCTCGGGGAATATATTGTACCGCTGCTCCATCATATTGCCTCAATTCACCAACGATTTCCACACCCATCTGCCGTTTACAGAAGGGTTTTTTAATTACGTTTCCTAACTTCCGCCACCAGTGCCACTGGCAGATTGCCTACACCCATCTGCAGCTTGCAGAAGGGTTTTTAAATTACGTTTCCTAACTTCCGCCACCAGTGCCACTGGCAGATTGCCTACACCCATCTGCAGCTTGCAGAAGGGCTTTTTAATTACGTTTCCTGACTTCCTCCGCCAGCGCCCCGGGCAGGTTGTCTACACTCAGCCTGCGCTTCTGGCTGAGCATCTGCCCGAGTTCGACGGCCCAGTAATCTCGGCCGACATTGAGAATCGCCCTGCTGCCGGATTGAACGTGCGGCTTTGAGGGAAATGGCATCGGGCGATAGTCGATCATTACGATCTGGCCGCCGGATATTATCTCGCCGATTTTATATGCCTTCGTTTCGTTCTTTTTCGTATCGCGTACGTGGATTTCCGGCTCGCCATCCCAGTTGGTCAACGCCACGACGCGCGAGTACGTATCGGGGTTCGCCTGGGGACGGGGTTTAGGCCTGGGCCTGGCCGACGGTTTCGGCCTCGGTCGGGACTTGGGCGGAGGGACGAACCGCAGGTATGGGCGGAACAGATCGCGCGATGCGATCAGGTCGTAACGCTCCCTGGATGGCAAGCCAATGTCCGCGATACTGTCGGCCCCTGGCGGGGCGCCGACTGTAAGCTTCTTGCCCTTGGGCGCGATCAGCACGAGCGTCGCCAGGCGGAACTTGATTTCGACTTCGCCGGTTTCGGCCACCGCCCTGAGCTTCAGATTGTCCACGCGATCGAGATAAGACTTCGTCTCGTCGTCGAGCAGGTACAGCAGGTCCAGCACCTGCCCCAGCCGCCCGTGATCGGTGACGGTCCACCCGATTTCCTTGTAATAGTCTTTGCGTTTCGGGCCGGGCGACGGGGTGATCATCAGATCCCTCCCCATGCCGCTTGTGCGAAGCAGCGTCACCAGGCGGTTCCGCAGATTCTCGCTGACGCGATCGACGTCGCTGCCCATCGTTTTTTTAGCCATTCGCTTCAGCGTGCGGGTTCGGCCTTCATGAACCTTCAACTCGTACTGCATTTTTTTAATGTCACTGGCGAGAGCGGCCGACTGACCGTCGATCTTCTGCGCCGGAATAAAAAGCACCACGCTAATGGCCATGTACAGCATGGCCGCCACCAGCAAGGCAACCAGAGCGACCTGGATGTTTTTCTTATTCTTTATCACCCTCGCCCCCTCCTGCCGCGAGGTCGCCTGCGACCGGAGGCCTTTGCGTTTGGCTTGTAGAATTGCTCGCGTGAGCTATCGTCTTTGGGCCGGGCGGGTGCCGTGATTGCATCGACGTCGATTTTCATTTTCGCCGGCGCTTCGATGCGGACCGAGGTCGTGAAGAGATATTCGTGCGGATCGTTGCCGGTCTTGATCTGGTCGGGCGTGAACTTGTAGCCAGCCTCGGTGAGTTGCTTGCCGAGTGCGGCAATGTGTTCGCTGCGTCGTGCCTGGATCGCCAGTGTAATCGCGCCGTCCGCGCCTGTGGTGATCGACGTGACGTAGATGTGATTGGCCGCAGGCAACACGGCCGACAGATTGGCCCAATGATCCAGCCAGGGCCTGCCCTGCTTGAGCCATTGTTCGACGGCCTTGGCACGCTTGGAGAATTTCTTGGCCGAGTCGATTTTCTTTTTCAGGTCGGCCCGTTGATTGGCCAGATCGCGATAGGCGTCCTTCTTGGAGCCCAGCCACGTTCGCCCGCCGATTATCATTATCAGCAGCGCCACCGACACCGCCGCTCCGATGGTGATTGCGCGTCGCTGTTGCGGATCGCGGCGGACAGGCGGACGCTTGGGCGAAACGAAATTGAACGGCATTCGGTCGGCCGACGGATAGGCGACGGCCTGGCCCAACGCACAAAGGAACGCCGAGTCGACCTTCTCGCCCGGCAGTGCAAACGCGTCGGCGGGTCGAAGAATTCGACATGGCAGCCCGAGCCGCTCGGGCAGTTGCTCGGCGATTTGCGGCTCGTCTCCCGTGTCGCCCGCCAGCACGACACCGTCCAGCCGCTTGCCGCGAGAGAACGCCTCGAAACTTCTCAGCGTGCGTGCGACTTCGTCTACCAGTCGAGTTAGCGCGTCCAGGTCGTTCGGCTCGTCGGCCGACACGATCTTCACCGCCGATCGGCTAAACGCCAGCGAACAGCGGTCGACCACGTCGATCTCGGTTTCGTCTGGGGTGACGTGCACCAGCGCCAGACACTGGTCGGCTGCGCGCGAGTCGCAGGCTTCGAGACATCGCAGGTTCGCATAGGGTCGCAAACCAAGTTGCAGCAGCTTCACACCGGCCGTTTCGGCGATGCGACGATAATAGTCGACAACCGACCGTCGAATCACAGCGGCAAGTATGCCGATATCTTTCGAGCCGGACGCATCATCGCCCGCATCGTCGGCTGCGTGATAGTGGCGTTCGAACGCGTAATCCACCACCGCATCTTGCACGGGGAACGGCAGATCCATTTCGACCTGGTATCGCACCATGTCGGCCAGCTCGTCGTCGGCCGTGCCCGCAGGCAGCGTTAGCGCCTTGAGCACCGCCTCGCTGCGCGGCACGCACATCACCACGCCCGCCTTGCCGTAGCGATGCTTGCGAAGTGTCTCGCCCAGCAATTCACCCAACGCCAGCGGGTCACCGAAGTCGAACCCTTCGCCCAGCGGGCGACGAATCAGCTGCGCGACTCGCGTTTTTTCGCCCGTCGTCTCGGCCAGGGCGATGCGCAGCTCGCGACTGTCGAAATCGACCGCGGCGAAGCGTTTTCGCCCGCTCAATCGCGGCAGGTTCAATTTGAACGTCAGCCGTTTCATTCCGTCTTGATCTCCAGTGATTCGACGTCGAGTTCGATCGGCAGCCCCAGCCGGGTTATCTCACGCAGGTACACCACCCGCGGATAGCCGCCCAGCAGGCTTATAACTGCCTCGAACACGCAGAATCGCTCGCAAGGGACGCCGAAGCCAACCACTTGCAAACTATACAGTTCGCTTCGGGTCACCAGCATCGGCGCGACGGCCTTGAAGTGATCTTCATCCAGCGCGCCTTGTGTATATAACCACGCAATAGTGGCTTTTGTTTCGGCGGAAAGTCCGGTTCTTGTCGAAACTATTGCTCGCGCAGCAGCTTCGTCCAGGGCTGGCAATGCGGCCAATACCTCCGCCGATGCAGTGTTGATGTTGATCCGCCCAAGGCCGACCCGCCCCGCAACCGCCGTCAGCCGGTCACAGACGATCGGCAGCACTCGTTCATCCACGCCGGAATCGATCACGTCGCCGGCTTTTACGTCGCCATGGTCCTCTTGGACCTCGTACTTCATGTTCAAAAGCTCGGCCGGGTGGGAGAATGTCCTGCCGTCGGCGCGGTAAATTTCGATGAAATCGATCGTCTCGGCCGACAGCCCGGCCTTGGCCAGGCCGTCAGTGGTCTGGTTGATGTTGATCCGCCGCTTACCGTTACTGTCGCGGTCCATGTCCATGCTCATCGGCGTCAGCACGCCGCGCAGACCCCGGTCCAGAACGCCGTCGGAATTGTCTGGCGGGAACGACTTGTCGCCGTCGTTCTCGGAGGCGTCCAAAATACCGTTGAGGTTGTAGTCCTCGCCGAAGATGATCGAACCGCTGAAGCCCTTGACCAGCATCAACTCTTCCAGAGTAGCCGGTATGCTGTTGGCGATCTGGTAGGGAACGTCCAGACCGTCGTAATAGTCCTGCTCGGCGCCGTTGCGGCGGGTATTGGCGTCGGCGTCGCAATAGTCCATCAGACAGTCAACCAGCTCGTCGGTCATGTTCGGCAAGGCCAGCAGCATCTGCGGGCTCTTGTACACGTTCACGACGGCCGTCAGGTTGAGCTTGCCCATCTCGTCGGTCAGGCCATAGCGGGGCTCGGTTTCGTCCGCGCGGTTCGGCCCATAGATAGTGAAGTACCAGCGATTGGTCCCGTCGATGGCGACCAACTGCCCGCGAAACAGGTTCGGATTGTCCCGCCACGATTCCGTGTCGCTCGGAGACGTGACAATAACCGACATCGCCCGCTGGATGCCGCTCATCGCGGCCGCTCGCGCCTGGACGCCGTTGCGATCGGCTACTTCGGCGCTGACCGACGCTCGCACGCGGAACAGCAGCCCCGCCGCCACCATGCCGGCCAGGCTCACCAGTATCAGCACCGCCACCAGAATCACGCCGCGTCGCCTCATCCGTCGCCCCTCCCCGGCCCGCCGCGAATGACCGTCGAACGGCGATTGACGAACGCGCCCGGCAGGTACACCGTCCGCCGAAACGTCGGGTGCGGATAGTCGGCCGGCTCGGTCTCAGGCGGCAACGGTTTTTCGCCGAGAGTTACTCGAACGCCCACCGGCAAGTCGCCGCCAGTCCAACTGGGTAGCCAACTCGATCCCTGAGAGTATTCGACCATCATGAAGCGAATGTCTGCGCTCAGGAGCCTGGTATTTTCGGCTTCGCCGCCGGGCAGCGGCCGAGTGAAACGCTCCAGACCGGCGATGACTTCCGCGTTGGTTTCGTCGTCGGTTACGATCCGCAATCGATAGCCAACCACCGGCGCGTCGTATTGAGGGGTGGGCGGGTCTTCGTTGGCGAGCGAAGGCTCCCACAAACGGCGATAGTCGACGTACGTCGCGTAGGGGAATGCCATCTCGTTGCCGTCGCCCTCCATGCCCAGCCATTGGCTGCCCATTTCTGCATCGAGCCCGCGCTGTCGCGCACGGCAAGCCCGCTGCAGCTCGGACGTGATCAAGCCCATGATGCGCGACCGCGATTCGATGCGGCGCAGCTCGTCCTCGACCCGGCTGCGAATTTCCGTCGTCTGGCGATAGAAAGCCATCGCCCCGCCGGCAACCGCAACGATCAGCCCGACCGCCAGGATGATCTCCAGCAGTGTCATGCCGCCCCGCCTCATCGCGACCTCCTGCTCATCCAAGGCTCGGCCGGAACCCACTGCACGATTCGATAGCCGATCGACTGGTCGGTGTGGGCGATGGTGACTTTCAATTGCATCAGTACCGGCCGACTCGAGTCGACCTCGTCTTCCACTTTCTCAACGTCGATCTGCCAGGTCCACTCGGCCAGGAGTTCGTCTTCGAAAGGCTCTGGACCCTCGTCTTCGAGCACGGCCGCCCCGACGCGTAAATCGATCAGCAACTCAGATAGTTTGGTCACGGCCAGGTCGGCCGCCTGGGTCCGCATACGCAGCCGCCTCACCGCATCGAGGGAACTGTTCATCGCGGAAGTCGCCACCGCTCCGGCGACCACGAACAGCGACAACGCCAGGATCACCTCCATGAGGATCAGCCCGCTTCGCCTCGGATTATGTCGGACGCGGCTACTCATATTCCTGCTCGAATTGCGAGGCGGTCATGATGCGTCGCGACACGGTACCGATCAAGCCGTCGATTGCGAGCACCGCCCGACGAGTGTCGGCCGCGGATGTGCTGGCCAGCGCGATCTCGGCCGAGTCGCTGCTGCCGTCGGGGTGAAATGTGATGGGGTGGAATTCGGCGGCGTCTTCATCGTCGGCATCGATGTTCGGCGCGTCGGATTTACTGAAGATCACTTCCACCAGGTCACCGGGCGAGTAGTGCTCCCAGCCGCCCGCTTTGTAATCGATAAACTCACCCGGGGCGGCGAGGGGTTTGGGCTCCCAGAGAATTCGCACGCCCATCTGGCCGTTTTCATCATTGGCAAACTCCAGGCGGATCAGCTTGCCGCGGTTGGCGGCGTCGGCGCGGGCCATGTAGAGCATGGCTTCCAATCGCCGCGAGCCTTCGTCCAGCCGGCGGCGCTCGCTCCAGCCGCTCAGGTTGACTACGACCACGCCCAGCATGACCGACAGCAAGGCCACCGCGAGGATCAACTCGATCAGCGTAAAGCCCGCCGCCCGCAGATCAGTCGGACGATTCGGTGTAACTGCTGATGTCATCATCCGTGCCTTCGGCCTTGTCGGGCCCGTACGAGTAAACGCGGAAGCCGGGACCAGTGCCTTCGGCGTCATCGAGCTTCTCGTACTTCAGCTCCATCTGCCACGAATCGATCGGAATTTTCGAATCCTTGAGAAAAGGCCCGCCTCCGTCGACCCACTTTTCTTTGGCATCGTCTTCGTCCGGCGCTTGGAACAACGCGGTCAGGCCGGTGTCCGTTTCGGGCAGTTCGTTCATAGCCAACTGGTAAAGCCTCACCGCATCGGCCGTGCTGTCGATCAGCAGCTTGGCGGTTTTCTTGTCAGTGCCCTGCTTGATTCGCGTGTAGCCGACCACCGATACCGTCCCAAGCACAACCAGGATGGCGATGACCAACAGAACCTCGATCAGAGTAAACGCGGAACGTCTCGCCTGCGAACGCTTCATTGTTTCGTCTCCTGTGTCTCAGCGTGTAATTCATGGCCTGTTCAAAACACGCCATCGTTCGTTAATATTCGTGCGCTACTTCAACGTCTGCGACATGGTGAAGATCGGGTACATCAAACCCACGGCCGCGAAACCGATCATGGCCGCGATGACGACAAGAATCAATGGTTCGATTAAACGAACCGCCGCGTCTACCTGGCGATTTACACGGCGATCGACCGTGTCGGCCACCTGAACCAGCACTTTTTCGAGCTGGTTGGACTCCTCGGCGACGGCGATCATTTCGATGATTTCCAGGGGGAACAGCCCGCTTTCGGACAGCTTGTCGGACAGCGGATCGCCCGCCCGCACCGACTCGGCCGCCGTCTCGATGCACTCGCCCAGCGTCCGCGAGCCAGTGGCGTCTTTAGAGATCGCCAGCGCCTGGAGAATCGGCACGCCGTTGGCGAGCATCGTGCCGAATATCCGGCAGAACCGCGTAACGCTCACCGTGCAGATCACCTTGCCGATGATCGGCATTTTCAGCCGCCAGCGGTCCCAGGCTCGCAGGCCTGCCTGGCTGCGGAGGACCGACCGCACGGCCAGTACGATCAGCACCAACCCGCTCAGCAATACCCACTTGTGACTGGTCAGTGCGTCGCTGGCTGCGAATAGCATCACGGTCGGCAACGGCAGAGAAATGCCCGCGAAGAACGGCTCGAACCTCGGTACTATGAAGATGAGCATGGCGAGCATAAGAATCGACCCGATCGTCATCAGCACGAGCGGGTAGATCATCGCGCCGCGAACTTTGCTGCGCAGCTCGTCCTGGCGTTCGAGGAAGCCGCCGAGATTGGCCAGCACTTCTTCGAGAAAGCCAGCCTGCTCGCCGGCACGCACCATCGCCGCGTGCAGCGGAGTGAACGTTTCGGGATAGTCGGCCATCGAGTCGGCGAGGCTCTTGCCCTCCGACACGTCGTCGTGAAGATCGCGAAGTTTGACTACAAGTCGCGCGTTGCTCGTCGCGCGGATGAGCGTCTCCAGCGATCTCAGCAGCGGCACGCCCGCATGGAGCAGGTCCGAAAGCTGGCCGTAGAAAACGCTCAGGTCGCGAATTCGCACCTTGCCACCTCGCGCTGCTCGGGCGGCGTCGGCGGACTGCTCTACGCGGACCGGGAACAACTCGCGGTCATCGAGCGTGCGGACGACGGCAGCTTCGCTGTCGGCCTGCATCGTGCCGGTGACCTGCTCGCCGCCGGCGGTTCTCGCTATGTATTCGTAGATGGCCAAGTCAGTCGTTCCGCGTGCAACGAGTTGCACGCCCTACAATCTAAAATCACAAATCATAAATCGAAAATGTTTATGCGCGTGTGCAGCGGGAGACTTCTTCGGGCGTTGTCACGCCGGCCAGGACTTTATCCCAGCCGTCTTCTCGCAGCAGTTTCAGGCCGCCGGCCTTTGCAACCTTTGCGATATCGCCCGACGCCGACCGCGCCATGATCATGTCGCGAACGGGCTGATCCATCACCATCAGTTCGAACAGCCCGGCCCGGCCGTGATAGCCTGTGTTGCGGCACTTGCGGCAGCCTGCCCCGCGGTACAGCACCGTGCCCGGTTCGATGGTGAAATCGTCCGGCAGCGTTTCCAGGTCCGGCTCGTAGGCTTCCCTGCAATCGGGGCAGATCGTCCGCACAAGTCGCTGTGCCATGGCGGCTGCGACCGTGCTGGTAATCAGGAACGGCGCGGCGCCCATATCCAGCAGTCGCGTCGCGGCCGAGCTCGCATCGTTGGTGTGCAGCGTGGAGAACACCAGATGGCCGGTGAGGGCGGCCTGGATTGCAGCCTCGGCCGTCTCCATGTCGCGAATCTCGCCGATCATCACCACGTCCGGGTCGTGACGCAAAATCGCCCGCAGCCCGCGAGCGAAGGTCATGCCGATTTTCGGCTGCACCTGGATCTGGTTCACGCCGTCGAGGTGATACTCGACCGGATCTTCGACGGTGAGGATTTTCACTTTCGGCGAGACGATCGCCTGGAGGGCCGCATAGAGCGTGGTGGTCTTGCCGCTGCCGGTCGGGCCGGTCACCAGGATGATCCCGTGCGGCCGCTCGATAAGGTCTTCGAATATTTCGAACGTATCGCCGGCCATGCCGAGTTCCGGCAGGCTGAACATAACGGTCGATCGGTCGAGGATACGCAGCACGACCCCCTCGCCGAATAACATGGGGATGACGCTCACGCGGATGTCGATCTGTCGGCCGCCAGCCTGGAGCTTGATGCGCCCGTCCTGCGGCAGGCGTTTCTCGGCGATATTGAGATTCGCCATGATCTTGATTCGCGAGATGATGGCCGCCTGGAATCGGCGGATCTGCGGCGGAACGGACGTATCGTGCAGCACGCCGTCGATGCGGTATCGGATCACCAGGGCGATGTCGTAGGGCTCGATGTGAATGTCGCTGGCCCGCTCGTTAAGCGCTTCGAGAAATATCTCGTTGACCAGCTTTATGACGCTAGCCTCCTGGGCCATCTCGAGCAGGTCGCCGTTTTCCTCGTCGGTTTCGGCGACGAACTCCAGATCGTCGGTGCTCATCATCTGATCGATCGTGTCGCCGCCGACGCCGTAGTTGGCCTTGATGACCTTGAGAATTTCGTCCTTGGGCGCGAGCACAGGGCGGATTTCCAGCCCGGTCAGCAGCCGCAGTTCGTCGAAGGCGTACAGGTCGTACGGATCGCTCGTGGCGACAGTCAGCGAGCCGTTCTCGCGGCGGATGGGCACGAGGTTCTTGCGATAGACCAACTTGGCCGGCAGGGATCGAAGCGTCTCGACGTCGATGCTGACATTCGCCAGGTCGATGACGGGAATGGCGAGTTGCTCGCCCATCACTTCCAGCAATTTCTCTTCGGGGAGGCAGCCGGCTTCGATCAGCGCGCGGTCCAGACGCAGGCCATCGCGTTTTCGCACCGCCATGGCGTCGGCCAGGTGCTCCGGCGTAATAAGCCCCTTTTCCAGGAGCACTTCCACGATACCCATGATTGGTCTCCGAGCCAGCCCGGCGGCGGTCGCGTCGGTCAGGCCCTGCTCATTAGAACGTAACCCGCCAGCAGAGGCAAAGTTTCGCCGAAATTCCGGCCACAACTTATTGGATTCTCTCAGATGAAAAACGTTCCGATCCGCCGAAATAATATATTATCGCGCTGAACTTCTCTTAGAATAATCTGCGAAGACAAGCACTTTTCAGGGTGATCGGGATATGAGAATCGAACGCATCGTTATCGTAGCCGTGCTGTGCAGTTGGGCTGTCTGCCTGGCGCAGCCTACCACGCAACCCGCACCGGCCAAGACGCCCACCTCTCGCCCGGCCGCTAAAGCGACCAGCCGACCGGCCAGCCGACCCGCCCCACCGCCGGACCTGTGCAAAGATGCAATCGACCCGTGGAGCAAGGGCCGAGAGCGGAAGAGGTTCTTCAAGGCGGCCGGCGTGAACGGCGAACTGGACGCCAACGAATATAAGGTCGACGCCAATCGGCCGAACGGTTTCGTCAGGAAATTCGACCGCTGGACGAGAATGCTGAGGCACGACGAAAACGAAAACAAGATGATCGGTTGGAGCGAGGCGGAAAAGTACCGGCTGGAAATTCGCAAGCAGGTGCTGGGAATGTTTGACGAGAGCAAAGACGGCAAGCTGACCGGGGCTGAGCGCGATCGGGCCAATCGATTTTTGAATAGCGGGCGAATGGGCCGGCGTGGCGGACGGCGCGACAGGCGAGGCCGGGGCGAACTGCCCAAGCGCATGAAGGAATACGACACCGACGGCGACGGTAAGCTTTCGCCAACCGAGCGAGCGGCAATGTGGAAAAAACGCCGGGCCGCGCGCGAGCAGCTACGAGAGCAGGCCGGCGATGAATACGACACCGATGGCGACGGCGAGATCAGCGACGAAGAAATGCAGGCTGCTCGCGACGAATGGCGAGAACTGCGCCGCCAAAGCCGCCTGGAACGATACGACACCGACGGCGACGGCGAGTTGGACTCGGACGAACGCCAGGCTATGTACGAAGAGATGCGCGTTCGCTTTCAACGTTGGCGACAGGATGCGGACGATTGGCGGCTTCAGCTGTTCGATGGCGACAACGACGGTGAAATCGGCGAAGACGAACGCAAGATTTTCCGGAACTTCCGCGATGAAGCGATGGGCACGGTGAAGGATCTTTTCACGCGTGCGATAGATGCGGATGGCGATGGAAACGTAAGCGACGAAGAACGCGCCGCCTCCAGGCAAAAGCAGATGCGCGTGGGATTCCGCATAATGCTTCGCGCTCGCCAGAAGATGGACCTCGATTTCGACGGCGAAGTAAGTCACGACGAGCAGATGGACTACTGGAACGGCCGCCTGCAACGGTCGCAAAAATGGGTGGAAGACTTTACCGACGAATACGATACCGACGCCGATGGGCGATTCGACGACGAAGAACGCCAGGCGATGCTGGGCGGCCTGCAGGATGAAATGAAAAACTCATACGGCAGCGCAGACTCCGACGGGGACGGCCTGCTGGATGAAGACGAAACGGTTGAATTCTCCGAAGATTTGATGGGGCGGATGTCGTTCCTGAGCATGGTCGCCCGCGGCGGAGGCGGAAATCGCGGCCGAGGCCGGGGCGGCAATCGCGGCAGTACTCGCGGCAGCAGGCAAGGCGGCAATGTAGGTGGCAGGCACCAACGCGGCGGCGATGCAAACCGAGCTCGCGGCGGCCAAGGCAGCAACAGAGAGCTACACGCGGATGCAAACGCATCCGGGACTGGTAGCCATCAGCGAGCAAGGGTTTAACGCTCTGCGCGCAGCCATCGACGCCGCGACGGATACCGCATGAGGCTACTATAAGTATATGTT
>SDBV01000608.1_pt1 | contig 51677 bp, 74 predicted proteins | sample 2277081 | NCBI WGS metagenome assembly SDBV01 (sample SAMN10402039, study PRJNA504765) | marine sediment metagenome | isolation source: marine sediment core GS10_PC15, 223 cmbsf | place: Arctic Ocean: Southern Knipovich Ridge | collected 2010
AAAGTTTCGAGTGGTCAACCTTCCATGAAAACGTCTTCGACGGGTACGAGGTTGGTGATATCATTGAGATCGTGCCTGAATTGAAATTCAAGGAAGGCCGCAGATACCCATTTCGGAACATCGGGAGCATTCTTGGTAAGCGCGAAGCCTCAGAAATAAATACCTTCGACGTGTTGGCTCAACAGCCCGATCAACCAACGTCGGCCACTGGCCCAGCACCGATCACTGGCACGTATGATCAGGGCAAAGCGATCGAGCGGCGCTCCATCGAACGCCAGACCAGCTTGAAACTGGTGGTGGAGCTATTCAAGGCCGGTTGCGGAGCTGACGATCTTGGAACTGTGGTTGCGGCAGTGATAGAGGCCGCCGTGCCGTTGGAAGAACACTTGGCTCGCGAAGGGGTGTTGGCGTTCCCTCAATCACCGACTGGAGCACAACCCACAGCCGCGACCAACGGAGCGGCGGATACCTCCCCGGCTTCATCCTCCAATGGCAAGCCAACCCCCGACTCCTACAAGATGGAAACGAATGGTGATCTCTTCAATGCTGTGAAAGATAGGTATAAGAAAACACCGCCCGACATCTTTGACGCTCTGGATGTGAAGTCCCAGGAAGAACTCCTGGTCAACATGACGATCGAAACAGCGTGGCTGACGCTTCAGAGCATCTGGGAAGGGCCGCCAACGCAACCACAATCCGAAAACTAAGGATAGACCGTGAGTGTCAAATTGATGGCCGAGGTTTGGGAATGTGTTCTTCCACCAAACTTGGCCCATGTACTTCTGGCAATGGCAGACATTGCAGATCATGACGGCACCCGCTGTTATCCAAGTGTGGCACACCTTGCCTGGAAATGTGGATATTCGCCGCGTCAAATACAAAGAACGATCCAAGAACTTCGCGAGAGGGGCATTCTTTTGGTCGTGAGCCACGACGCGGGCGGTCGGGGAAATGCTACGGAATATCTCATCAAATTAGATCATGTTGAACGCAAAATCCCTTGGAAAATAGTGAAGGCATCTGGACAGAATAAGGGTGACACATTGTCACCCTTATTGAATCGAAAGGATGACACCCTCGACGAGAAAGGGTGTCATGCGGCGCAGGTAAAGGGTGACATCCTTGACACTAAAGGGCGACATTTGCGACACGAAAGGGTGACACTGGTGTCACCCCAACCGTTAGTAAACGTTATTGATCCATTACATGATCCATTAAGTAAGCGAGAGGGAGAGAAAGAAAAAAGAGAAACACCGGAATACTTGTTCTGGGAAGCCGTTCTTGGTGAATTACAATTACAGGTCACGAGGCCCACCTATACAACATGGCTAAAAGACACCAAGTGTATCAATTTCACGGCTGATGTGGCGACAATCAGTGTTGCCAACTCATTTGTCAAAGAAATGTTGCATGACCGAATGTATTCGTTGATCTCGCAGGCAGTGGAGAGAATCAAACCCGGCATCAAGGAAGTCTTGTTTGAAGTCAGTGACGTGGAAGGGATCGAATAATCATGACAACCGGCTATGATATTGAAATCATCACGGACGACCAATATGGCTTTTACTTCAACGACGTTATCAAAGAGCTGGCGAAGAGAAAGGGCGGCCTGATCGGTGATAGGTGGGACATGGGGCAACGTATATTTGAATGCCCCGGTGGTGATGAGGACAGCCATGATGATCATGAATGGGTATTCCTGACCGTCACGATGTTCGATGGGAAAGACGCGCATCATGTCACGTTGCACCGGGAAGATATCGAAAAGGAAATCGATCTAAGGCGGCTCAATGCTTGGGAAAAACAGGAACCGGCATGGCCTCACGTGAAAGCCATAACAGATTGACCATGAGACAACGAACTAAGGGGAAACCACCAACCACTTACTATGACAACAATGATAAATCATGCCGATGGTGTGGCGGTCCACTCACTGGACGCAGAACTCGGTTCTGTAAGCCGGAATGTAATCGTGAATTCTGGTCGAGACGCAATTGGACAATGCTCAAACGCTATGTTCATGAACGTGATGATTGGACTTGTCAGCTATGCGGTACCCGACGCTATGGCAACCGGCATAACGATGCTGATCACATCATCGCGATCAGTGATGGTGGTGATGAATTCGACCCCGATAATGTCAGAACTCTTTGTCACGATTGCCATAAGGAAGTCACGCGGGAGTGGCGTCAAAAGAAAGCTATGAAACTCAGGACGTGAAAGGAAATATCATGACCACACGAATCTTGGGCATTGATCCCAGCCTGGTGAAGTCGGGATTCGGATTGCTCGAAGTCAAGGATGGCGAAATTCAGTCATGGAAGTCATGGACGTTTCCTACAACAACCAAGGCCCCAATCGAAGACAGGATAACAGCGATTCATAAACACGTGATGGAACACATCGAAAAACGTGCTGTTCATATGGTCGCGATCGAAGCGGGGTTCTTGGGCCGCAATGCAAAAACAGGCCTCTTGCTGGGTTACGTCCGGGCGGCCTGCATGATTGCGGCTCGCATCACACATCGCGATTTCTTTCAGTACACGCCACAGCAAGCTAAACAGGCGGCCACGTCATATGGTGGTGCCGGGAAGGATCAAGTCAGGGATGCCATGACCATGATCCTGAAAGCCAGTACCAGGCTTCCGAGCGATGAAGCTGACGCCTTGGCCGTGGCTTTCTGTCATTGGAACCGGATGGACGAAGCCGCGTTAATTGCTTCCGCATTGCAAACAGGAACATAGAAGGGATAACAATGCCAACCAAGATTGAATGGACCATTGTTCCACAAGCTCCGAAGTACGAAATATCCCGCGATGGGCAGCTTCGGAACATTAACACCAAGTACGTCCTGAAACACCAAATCACACCCAGCGGACACCACTTCGTGAAGCTTCTGGTCAATGGTAATAACCTGAAACTGTTCATTCACAGAGCCGTGCTGTTTGCATTCAAGCGATATCCCTGGGATAACGAAGAAGGTCGGCATCTTGACGGTAATTCCCATAACAACGGCCTGAACAATCTCGACTGGGGTACGCGCCAAGAGAATGCTGATGACAAAAAACGGCATGGCACGACGCCTACAGGCGAGAATGCCGGATCTGCAAAGCTCACTGAATCCCAAGTTATCGAAATTAGACAACGGTATGGCACGGCGAGCCTTCGGCAACTAGCCCGAGAGTATGGCGTATCTCATACCGCCATCCGTCGCGCCGCTCTCGGAATCAAATGGAGTTACCTCAATGGCTAATACAAAAACTTCTATCGAATGGACGGACGCAACCTGGTCGCCTATAACTGGCTGTACCAAGGTCAGCCCTGGTTGCGCCCACTGCTACATCGTCAGGACAATGCCGTTCAGGATAAACCACCGCAAGTTCGAGCGCGTGGGTAACGAGATGGCAACGGGCGTTATTCTACATCCCGAACGCCTCGAACAGCCGTTGAAGTGGCGCAAGCCTCAACGCATATTCGTAAACAGCTTGAGCGACTTGTTCCACGAGGACGTGCCGGACGAGTTTATCGACAGGGTGTTTGCGGTGATGGCCGTCGCCAAACAGCACACGTTTCAGATTCTCACCAAGCGGCCTGAGCGGATGGTCAAATGGTTTGCCTATAGTCAGGCCTTTAGAACGAGAGCAGATAGAGTTAGCGAGGCATTAGCTGACTGGTATGGGCTTGACCACGAAGCCTATGATCCTACAAGCACATGGCCTCTGCACAACGTCCACTTATACGTGTCTGTCGAGAACCAATACTGGGCAGACAGGCGCATCCCGTTGCTGCAACAGACGCCCGCCGCCGTGCGTGGGGTGAGCTATGAGCCTGCGTTGAAGGGAGTTGATTTGGGGCCATGGCTGGAAAGAATGCTGTATTCATGCGATAACTACCGAGGTGAACCCGAATGTTGCGCTGCGTGTGGCGGAACAGGGAACGTCGTTGAAGAATCTCTCGACCACGTCATCATAGGCGGCGAGTCCGGGCCGAGAGCACGGCCTTTCGACATCGAGTGGGCGCGGAAGACCGTCGAGCAGTGCAAGGCGGCTGGTGTAGCTGTGTTCGTCAAGCAGATGGGTTCGGTCTGGACCAAAGCACACGGCATCAAACTCGACCCCAAAGGCGGTAACATGCAGCATTGGCCCGAAGATTTAAGAATCAGGCAATCCCCGGAATAAAGCATTCACGAAAGGAAGCCATGAAAGCATTATCACTATTGCAACCTTGGGCGTGGCTCATCGTGACGCCCGACCCGGAGCGGCCCAACTATCCCTTGAAAGACGTTGAGAATCGTGTATGGCGATTGCCAAGGACATTCGTTGTCCCTCAGCGCATTTATGTTCATGCGTCGCTCCGATATGACAGCTCGAACTTTCAAGATAGTGGAATTCTTGTTGCGGATACCGATATTGTTATTCCATCCAAAGCTGACTTGGCCTTCTTTGCGATCATTGGCGAAGTCACGATCATGGACGATACCCAAGACAGTGATAGTGATTGGGCCGACCAGGATGGTCATTGGGCCTTCAATCTGATGTATCCAACGGCCTATGAAACGCCTATCGCTTGCAAAGGTCAACTGGGATTCTGGAAACCACCGGCAGATATCATGGAACCTAGACACGTGCTGATCGACTTTGACGTATGTGAGTGCGGCGACTATCGACAGGATCACGATCCAGAAACTGGCCGTTGCATCATGCCTGATAATATGGCCCATGGGATGCAGCCTTGTCTAGCATTCAAACTGTCCCATGTCGCTTCGGAAATCCCTGAGCCTTTTCGGTCAAGGTAATGAATACCCAATTGTGCCCAGAATGCGACGGAGAGATGGCCCAAGGGTCACTACCCTTCCAACGGGAATGTTTGGCCTGTGGTTTCAAGAAAGGGCGCGGCATCAAGACTCAGGGACTGAAAAGTGGAGGAAGGCGCGACGCAGCTGTCCCCGAACGTTACAGAGCAACTATCTATTGCCTCCCGTTACTCTGGATGTCCCAAGTTTGCCCACAGGCCATAGATTTTGAATTTGCAGTCGAACTGGCAACTTGGGGTATGCGAAACAATGGCTATAAATTTCAGCTCGTCACCGTCTTTGCGGCCAACGGGTTTCCGTGGCCCTCAGATTTGGCCGAAGCGATGAGAAAGTATTCTTCGAAAAGCAAAGGGCCTTTGACGAAACAATTACGTGACGCTATCGGTGAGGCCATTGCCAATGTCTTGGGCGTAGATGAATCAGAGATCAAGTATTTGAAAACTGAGATCGCAAGGTCAACATTACCACTGACGCAAGAAAGGAAGCGAAGGCGAGCGGAGCTATAGTCCAAATGGGTAACACAAGGGAGGTAACGCATGACAGTGACACCTATCCAGCGAATCAACATTGAGGAACGACGCCATCAAGTGGTGGCGCTGAAGAAAATCGGCATGACAGACCGGGAGATAATGGCCCATCTGAATGCTCAGGGCATCAAGATTTCACACGTCCAGGTGAATAGAGATTGGCATAAAGTCCTGGACGATTGGGCCGCTACACGAACGGACGAAGTAAACAGCATGAAAGAGCTTCAGCACGCTCGGTTGGAATCCATCATCCATGCACACTGGGCCAAGGGCACTGGTTGGAAATTGAGCAAACCTGATGATCCTGATGAGCTGCCACCGGCGACTGATCCTGATCCCAGATCGGCTGAACTCATCCTTCGTGCCGTCAAAGGCATCCGTGAACTGTACGGCCTGGATAACACTGTCGGAACGGCAGAGAACCCATTGACGCTGAACCTTCCAGAACCGCCAATAAAAGATGTAGAGCTTAATTTAGAAGGGCTTTCCCATGACGAACTTGAACGAATCCACGATGTCTTTGGAGCTATTATCGAAGCTCAAAGAATTGCCAGTGGAGACGCTTGAAAAGTATCAAACCCTGATAGCGGCCAAGCTAAACGAAGGCTATTATCCTCCACTGGTGGAATGGCTCGAAGAGAACTTCAGGATTGAGGACACGGGGCAGCCGATCAAACTCATGCCTCACCAGAAAGCCGTGCTGAATTATGCCTTCACTCGGAACTCGAAAGGACGGCTGCCCTTCACGACCGTGATGTATAGCAGTGTCAAAAAGTCGGGCAAAACCACGATCGCGGGAGGTATTGGTCGATGGGCTGCCGAAACATGGCAACGCTTCGGCGAAGTCCTTTGCGTCGGCAATGATGCTGACCAGGCTCAGGGGCGCGGCTTCAAAGCCATGAAGGACAGTATCGAGATGGAACCGGGGTTTCAACTCAACAAGAAACTGTTGCCTGGTCGATGGCAAACGGGCACTAAGAAGCTGACATGCCTCAACACCGGAACGCAGGTCAAGGCGATCGCGACGGACTATACAGGTGAAGCGGGCGGGAACCCGATCATGACAATCTTTACAGAGCTATGGGGTTTCATTCACACTGGCGATCTCAGATTCTGGGCAGAAATGGCCCCAAGCCCCACACGGCCTGACTCCATCCGGTTGATCGAAACCTATGCCGGATATGAAGGGGAATCAGAACTACTCTATGGCCTCTATGAATCAGTTGTGTTGAACGGACGTCAGCTCACGGCTGGCGAGCTGGGCGATCTGTCAGCGTTCGAGGAAGCGCCCAACCCTGATAGCCTCGTGCCGTGCTACGTGAATGAGGCGGCTGGCATGTTCGCATATTGGGATCATGACGTTGTAGCCCGGCGAATGCCTTGGCAGAAAGGCGAACGTGGGAAGGTCTATTACTCTTCAGAGGCCGCAACCCAGACACCAAGCCAGATGACTCGATTACACGGGAATGAATGGGTGAGTGCTGAATCGGCCTACATCCCGATTGAATGGTGGGATCGACTGGTCAAACCACTTCCTCTTGCGCCTGGTGATCAAACACCGATGGTGATTTCGTTGGATGCTGCCGTGAGTGGTGACTGTTTCGGACTCGTGATGGTGAGCCGTGACCCTGATCGAGTCAATGAGGCAGAGCAAGGCATTGCAGTTAGGGCTGTCAGAAAGTGGACACCACCACCAGGCGGCACTATCGATTATGCCCAACCGGAAGCCGCTGTCAGGGAACTGTGCGCCAATTTCAACGTGGTCGAAGTCGCGTATGATCCATATCAGCTTCATGACATGGCTACTCGATTAATGCGTGAGGGCGTGGTCTGGTGCCGGTCCTTCGGGCAACAGCAAGAGAGATTGATGGCTGACAGCGATCTCTACAAGATCATTGTCCAGGCCCGAATGCGTCATGACGGCAACCCTGACCTTCGTGAACACCTGACCAACGCGAACGCCAAGATATCGAAAGGCGAAGACACGAAGATGAGGATCGTTAAGAAAAGCGAAAGCCGCAAGATCGATCTGGCCGTGTGTCTGTCGATGGCGAGCTACGAATGTTTGAGATTGCTGATCTAGGTTTATTACTTGACAGATAGGCTTGAAATGACCGGTATGGTTGGCACGACTCACACTGTCAACTAATGAAAGGAACTGCCATGACTGAACCAAAGACACCGATGCCTGAACTGATGAGAGAGTGCCAACGTAAAGGTGGCGACACTTTTAACACGAGAATGGTCATAGTCCGCGTGGAGATGCGAAGGATGGCTATAGCGTTACGCACTCAATCAGCCGCCTATCGGTTCGCAGCCAAGTCAATGACAATACTCGCTCTGTTGACTAAACCGCATAAGAAACTGCCGTGGTTTTTATGCGGGTCGATAGGGTTTCTTTTATGGGTATTAGCACAGTGAAAGAAAATAGCATGACACCTATGCCGCCACAGATTCAAAAGTGCCATGATGAGTGGGCCAATACTACCGGTGGGCAACTGAACATCGTGGCCTTGGAAATCGAGGAATTGCTTGAAGAGGTCAAAGCAGCATTCCCACCATACCGATGGTTAGCGTGGGCAGCGTGGAAGCTATACCTGTTGACTAAACCCCACCGAAAGCGATAAAATACCCACGCACCTGGACTTCCGTTTGATGCTGGCGGATTGTCAATGGTGATCCTTTCAAGGAAGCCCCTCATGTCTCCACCATGAGGGGCTTTTCTGTTACGTTGCTTGACACTATTTCACGAAAAAGTTATCCTGAAATTGAGCAAATACTGAGGCAGATGGCAAAGCCAATGGTACTCGAAAAAAGAGTTATAGATAAATCAGTCCAACAACCTGGGCTGAATGGCACGTTCCCTTCGTCCGGCGCGGCTGACAGCCTCGTGATTGAACTCGCGACAGTCGCGGACAGCTTCACGCCCTGGGGCAGTAATCCCGCCAGAAGAGATCGCGAATTGCGGTCGTTCTGGGTCAGTGAACCCATTCTGGCGTCCGCGCTCTATTCAATCGCTATCCGCAACGCTGCATTCTCCTGGACGCTTGAAGGGCCACCATCTACAGTAGAGGCTGTTCAACACTTGCTTCACACGGCGGACCTGGGCGCTGGCTGGCAGTCCTTCATTGTCAAGATCGCGACAGACCTGTTCTCTCAGGACAATGGCGCTTTCATTGAGATCATACGAGAAAGCGATTCGCCAACATCAGCCATCCTGGGGTTAGGCCATCTGGACGCTGGCAAGTGTCGCAGGACCGGCGATCCTGAATTCCCGGTCAACTATTGGGATCGCAAGGGCGTGATTCACAAGATGGCCTGGTATCAGGTCGCGCCACTGACTGAATTTCCTTCGCCGATCGAAAGCATGAACGGTATGCAGCTCTGTGCTGTCTCACGGGTTCTCAGAGCGGCTCAATACTTGAGAGATGTCAGCGTTTATCAGAATGAAAAGGTCAGTGGCAACAATCCTACTGCCATTCATCTGGTAAGTGGCATATCTACGTCAACCATCACGGACGCGATGGAACAGCACAAGTTGAATCAGGCCCAAAAAGGAATGACTCGATGGATCGTTCCACTTGTGCTCGCGTCTCTCGATCCCACCGCATCCGTCACGACCGCGCAGATCGACTTGAAGACATTGCCAGACGGCTTTGATATTGAAGAGGCCATGAAGTGGTACATCAATCAACTGGCCTTGGGCTTTGGTGCCGACTATCAAGACTTCGCGCCATTGCCTGGGGGTAACTTGGGTAGCAGCTCACAATCGAGAATCCTGCATCAGAAATCACGCGGCAAAGGCCCGGCGTTCTTCATGAAAATGCTGGAATATTCCTTCAACTTCCAGGGCCTGATGCCGAGCAATGTCACTTTCAGTTATGACGAACAGGACAACGAAGGGAAAACCGAAGAGGCAGAAATGGCAGCCGTCTGGGGCGAAACCCTGGATGAGCATGTGGCTAGCGGAATCCTGACACCCGACGCGGCGCGGCAGATATTGCTTGATCTTGGCCTCATGAGCCAAGAGGTCTTTGATTCGCTTCAAGATGGCAGTGATATAACCCCTGACATTGTGGCCCCAGACGACGAACGGGCAGAGAAACGACGCCACACAAGACGCCGACGAAAGAAGCCCAAGAAAGGCGAGCCTGGTTACAGAGCCAAAGCCATTGAGACACCATCTGACTTTGCGGAAGAGGAACGGTTAGAGGCCGAAGAGGTATTTGCCCAAGAGTTAGAGCAAGCCCTTGCATTGACCTTCACTGATGCCAAGAAACTGATCGGGCGAAAAGCATTGATCCCGTTCGGCAGCAAGACGCCTAACGACTTGTTGACTGACGCTGCTTTCTGGGAAACCTTCCGTACACGTATGGTCCTGGTAGGCACGACTAATGCACGAGAGGGCGCGTTGGCAGCGGCTCAATTCAATCTCGATCTTGGGCTAGCTGTCGATATGGATTTGGTCAATCAGGGTGTCCTTGAATTTACAACCCGATACTCGAACGAATGGTGGCAACAGCTTTCACAGACCACTCGAAGCAATCTCAATAAGGCGGTCGTGAGCTGGCAAGAGTCGGGTCTTGGGCGTCGAGGATTGCCAAGCCTGGTAGACGCGATCGAACCGATGTTTAGCAAGAGTCGGGCACAGCTCATTGCGGCCAATGAATCGACACTCATATTTGATCAGGGCAACTTGTTAGCTCACAAGTCAGCCGGGATCACGACTGAAGAGTGGCAGACTGTCAGGGACGCGCGTGTTGACGATATTTGCCGACCGCTGGACGGTCAACAATTCCCCATCGATTCAGGGCCACGGCCAGTGACAGGCACGCACATTGGCTGCCGCTGCGCCCGGTTGCCTGTCGGCACTGATGGCAACGCGATTGGCGGTAGGTAGAAAGGAAGGTTTTATATAATGGCACTTCCAAAGTTCGCACAAGAGATTCAACGGGTTGTCTTTAGGCCTCGAATCGTTCAGAAGGCCCAGACGATCCAGAAACGGAGTGACTAATGACTCTGCCACGCTTTGGTCAACCCATAGTTCAGCAGCCACCACCTAACCCCGGCAGCGATATTCCCATTTGCTTTGGCAATGGCGACGAATTTTGCTGGGTGTGGGACACGACCGACCCGAACGCTCATTTACTCATGGGCGGCTTGCCAGTCGGTGGGGCCGTGAATGTTCCGGTCGTCGCGATCGGGATCGGGATCATTGGTCAGGATTTGGGCCTATTTGACGGCATTGTCGAGGCTCAATATGCCGTGGTAGATCGTGATTTTGATGCTGCCGTGATGTTGGGCTTCATTGACGACGACGCGCCCGCGATTCAATTTGCAGGGAATTCCAACGGACTTATGGTAGCGTTTGGAGCCGGTGCACCTCCTGCGGATAATGGACTACACCTATGGTTCGCAACTGCTGGTGTTATAGCGGCTCGAACTGATTCCGGTCTTATTCTCGAACACCTATTTCAAGGTCAAGGTCGAACGGTGACGATTCTTGGGCCAAATACTGAGACTCAACAGGGTTACATATTTGCCGATGAGGACTCAAATATAGCAGCAGGGATTTTCTACAGTCACGCCGACGATAGAATGGCTTTTCGTATTGGTGGGGTGTTTAGAGCACTTTGGACTGCCGGCGTCTTCGCGTTCCAGGAAAGCACGACCATCAGCACGGCGGCGGGTCAACTTATACTTAATCCCGGTACGAGTGTGGATTTAATGAGTAAAAGTATAATCACGATTAACACTATTCGGGGTCGCCCAGACCAACCCTTCCAGGTTACGGCAAACAATGCTGTTACCAATACGGTGGCACAGAGACTCAATTTAACGACCCTCGATACAGTGGGGGACGCATTCGTGATAGCTGCCTACGCCGTTCCCACAGCCACCGAGACAACGCCGTTCTGGGCGCAGAGAGCCGATGTCACGCTTCCTATAGCTGCCGCCCTGGACGTCGACTTCCTGACCTTCCGGTGGACACCGGCAGACGATGTTGTGACAGTCTTTGTCAACGATGGTGGCGTAATCCGAAGTGTCGCAATCGGTACAGTCACGTAGGAGATATATCAATGACCGCAGACAAAAGGACGATCCAGAACTTCTTCGATTCCACGGGCGAACACCCGGCCATGAACATTGAAGAGGTTGACCAGATTCTAGTCACCATTGGGGATATGACATCCCTTAATAGGGACGCAACCCCTCATGAGGCGGTGGAGTTTTTCGGACAGATGGTCGGGGAACGTGTTGACGCCAAGTCACAGCGAGAGGCCCCAATTACGAGGTGGCGCACTCGCGAATAACAAGCATTCCCGCACCTCCACAATGACCACCAATCGATCACAGAAAGGAAACAATGATGGCCGACACTGATCAGGAAGCACAGGAAGCAATCGACCAGGAAAACGAAGACTCGATCCATGATCTACTCCGGTCAGGATCACGTACACGACCGCCAAGCAAGCCCATCGACCGATTGGCCGCAACGATTAATCAGCACATGATCGTGATCGCCGATTGGACGTTGGCTCAGGAAGAACTTGACACGCTCGAAGCGATGGCAAACCCTGACACCGGAACCAAGGTCAAGGCGGTCAGGAGCGTGGTTGAAGCCCAGATCAAGCAACTGCTGAAAGCGGCGGCACCAGTGCATCTGAAGCTCACGACCGTCGAGGGCAAGATCATTGCGCTGGCCGCCGAATGCGATCACCCTTTGCGCGAGGATGTTAAGAGGGCTTTCCCGAAGTATTTGCGCGAACGGGTAAATGTGTCTTGTTTCGTCGATATCCCGCAATTACCCATTGAAGACGTTGCCAACTGACTGACCCAATATGCCTAAGCGATCTGACAATGACATCGGGAAGGATGATTAAGAATCGATGGTATTGCCTAAGTTTGCGCAAAACATTGTCAGGATCGCTGGGGATGTATTCGTAAAGTCTGCTGCCCCTCTTGAAATCAAGATGGGCGATAGCTCATCCATTGATGCTTTTGGTCGCCTTCGTGTATCCAATCCAGTTACCATATTTGATTCAAAGTTGTTAGGCAGTGACAAGCAACCTCTATTCTGGGATGAGTTACTTGAATCAGGTGCTGGGATAGCTTCGACCACTCCGACACCAGCAAAACCCTATCTCGATATAGTCAGTTCAGATTCCACAGCGGGCGTCTTCACACGACAAACATTCCGACACTTCAATTATCAACCGGGCAAATCCGTATTAATTTTAATGACTAGTTTATTAGAATTAAGTAGCGGGATTAAAACAGGTTGTGAACGGCGCATTGGCATCTTCACTGATGACAACGGTGTATTCTTTGAATCAGATGCAGGTGTGATTGGGGTCACAGTGAGGTCTAATGACACCGGCACTCCCATTGACACAACTGTTACGCAATCTAATTGGAATCTTGACAAAATGAACGGCGTTGGTGATGGCGATAACCCTTCGGGTATTCTCGCCGATTTCACTCAAGCTCAAATCTTCGTTATTGATTTTCAGTGGCTTTCGGTTGGTCGCGTTCGCTTTGGCCTTGAAATAGGTGGCCGCATTGTCCATGTTCACGAAGTCACCACAGGAAATCGAAGCACGATTCCCTGGGCCAGTGTGCCTAATTTGCCTTTGAGATACCAGATGATCACGACCGCCGATTCTGGCGTTTGTTCCATGCGGGCTGTCTGTTCAGCCGTGATTTCAGAGGGCGGGACGGACGATGTTGGCATAGTCCGTTATGCTTCCACGGAAGGTGCGGAAGTAGTGACGGCGGTGGAAAATACTTTGTATGCTGTGGTAGGGTTACGCCTCAAATCTACTCATCTTGTGGCCACAATCAAGATGGTCAGTACTGCCATACAAATACAGACAGCCGCTGAATTCATCGAATGGGTAATTGTGTTTAGACCGGACGTAGCTGGGGTGTTCACTTTCAATGATCTGGCTGATAGTTCAGTGCAGATTGCTCTAGGGGCAACCGCCAACGTCGTGACGAATGGTATTGTCATAGGCGGCGGATACCTCGAAACGGGCGGTGGTAATCAGGGCGGCAACTCAGGAGCGGCAGCATTAACCAACGCACTGCAATTGGGATCAGCCATAGATGGAACTCCTGATGAATTAGTTCTTGCCGTTCGTCCGATTGGCGGTGTTTCTGACGTAAATGTTGAAGGCGGGATGTCGTGGAGAGAGACACTTTAACCGATGGCAACAACACAGATCAGAGTCATCCCAATTGACACACGTGGTCGTGGGCGTCTTGATCGGCTAAAATTAACACGAGAGCTGAAAGCGGCCATGACATCCACAACCGCCAACGGCCAAAGGTTCATCGCGAGATATCCAGCCCAACGCCTGACGAAATCGAATTACCGAAGGACCGGAACCCTGAAGCGGTCATGGTCAAGCAACGTGAATGTTAGCTCTCGCCGGATCGTTGGGGTAGTGGGTAGCAACTCAAACATCGCGCCTTATAATAAATTCGTGCAAGGAACACCCAAAGATGTTGTCAAGATGTTCCCACAGGCTGGATGGAAAGGGGTTGACGATTTGGATCGAGTGCTTGAAAATGAACTTAACAAAAGAGTTGATCGCATTCTTGAAGCATTTGCGAGGTAGGTGTCATGCCCTTCAGTGGCCCTGGTGATCCTGGACTCCCGGCTAACGTGATTGATCGATCTCTTGAAGTTCGTGAACAGTGGGTCGCGATTTGGAATTCCCGCTTTGCGGATTGCCGTCAGGATGGCGGCGAAATCGACACCTGAGAGTCTAGCGCTTTCGCAGTTGCGAACGCTGCCATAAAGGAACGTGATCCAATGCCTGAAGAAAAACAGTCCGATTCCAAAGTCTACACCGACGACCGTATGGAACTTTGGGACGTCTATGATCGTCAGATTACCCAAGAGTTTGCGAATTACAACACACTGGGCGGCACGGCAGAGAAAGCCTGTGCGAATTGTCAGTGGTATATCGCGCCTTCCGGGTGTGTGGTTGTTCAAAGCTCGCCAGAGCCTATTGTCCCTAACGGCTTGTCAAATCAATGGAAAGAACGAGTGCGGCCCACGTCCATGATCCCGATCCCAGTCGTGGTGGTTGATATGCCTGAAGGTCAAAGCGACATCAGCGACAAACCGTCAGAGGGCGACAATGACGCCTCACGGGAGGAGCCGAAACAAGAACCGGTGGAGGAAACAGCAATCACGATCACGGTGCCTCGAAGCCTGAAAGCTACGTTGCTATCGAAGCTCGCGACCGTGCTCGCGACCGTGCGAGGCACGATCCCCGCGGCCACTGGCAGCGATTTGACGATTGAACCTGGTCAATCGTTCGTCACGTTCAAGGACATGAATGATCAGTGGCGATGGTTTGCCTGGACCTCCAATAAGTTCAGGGATCGAGACAACCCACCTGAAATCTTCGAGGACAGCGCTCACAAGGATTATGTCCAATATCTGGACGAAGGCGGTCAGTTTCCTGAGCTGTGGCTGTGGCATGAACCCGGCACACGTTGGGGTGAGGCTGACTGGATTGATTACTCTGATGGCCTTCTGATGCATAGTGGCACTATCGATCCAGGCTTTGAAGATGCGGCGAAAGCCATCTCTGACCAGAAGGATTGGGGCGTCTCTCACGGGTATCACTATTTGCACTCTGACGAGAAAAACGGTATCATCGGATGGTATCGAGACTTTGAATTAAGTCCATTGCCTATGCGGGCAGCCGCGAATGTCTGGACCGGGATAGCAATGCTGAAAAAGGAGCTAGGCGAAATGGGTTTCAATAAAGACAAACGTGAAACACTTGTCGGCATGATAGGCGAAGAGATCGTTGCCAAGTTCGAGGGGAATTCCAAAGACTTGGTGGCTGAACTCGATCGCCTGGGAGTCGAGTACAAAGGACTTGATCTCTTCGACGGAAAAGAAGAGAGAACCGACACCCCAACCGGAGCTATCGATTACAAAGCTCTTGGCGAAGAGGCAGCCAAGGCGCTGGCAGAGCTGCCAGTTTTCAAGACCTTGACCGAAGGCGTGGATTCAATCAAGGAAGAGGTCACGGGTGTGAAAGCTCGCCTTGACCTTCTCGAAAAGTCTGATGATGAAAAGATAGCCGCGAAGATGACTCCGCAAGTCAAGGTGGGCAGCACCAACGGCGGGTATAAGGCGTCATCGTCTGGCGACAACATTGTTGACAAAGATGGTGACGCGGCCAAAGAAGGGCCGACATATGACGCCTTTGACTTTCTCACTGAAGTTGTCGAGCAGGTAGCGGGACCCGCTACCAGGTAATCCAATAGTCGGTTAATATCCATCCAAACAGGTTTTCTTAATTACTGTCGGAGGTAATGATGACCACCAAACAAAACGGCGTGCTTGACGCCTTCGTTGAAGAAATCGAAGCACGAATGAGACAAAAATCGGTTGGCGGATGGAAACACACCACGCCAACTGGAGCCCCCACGACTAACTATATGCATGGGCCGGGTGGCATCTTTGGTGTTCCTGGTTTGGAACGTGATATCATCAGCACGCGGGTTCAGCCTCAAGGCTTGGCTGGAATGCTGCCAGCTCAGGGCAACATGAATATGTTTCCACAGTTTGGGTATTTGACGGGCTTCGAGGACAACACAGGCAGCGATCCTGACGGAGTTTGTGACGATCCCATGACGGCTGGCCCCACAAAGTCATGTATTCAAACGGCCCAGTATGGCCGTTATTCCTTCCAGACCAAAGAGATTGAACTCAACCGCGTTGGTCAACAGACTAATAGGGGCGAGTTTCTTGATCTTCGAGTGCTGAACGATCCGTTGCTTCAGCCAGAAGGTGGATTGCTTCAGCAAAACATCGCTGGAACACCCGATCTCAGGCGCGAAGTCCTGATGGCGATGGTCGAGGTTGGGGTATCTTTCCAAAACAAGCTGATGCGACAGCTTTACACGGGCAATCCGGCCAACAACACTGCCAACGGCGGCTACAAGGAATTTCCGGGCCTTGATATCTTGATCGGCACGAACAAGGTTGATGCCATCACGGGCACGAACTGCCCTTCGCTCGATAGCGATATCAAAGATTTCAACTATGGTCTGGTGGATGAGGTAGCCAACGGGACTGACATTGTGGAGGTCTTGACCTACATGAACCGGTTCCTCCGGCACAATGCCACTAGGATGAACTTTGATCCAACCACGTGGGCAATCACGATGCGGCCTGAACTCTTCTTCGAGATCACGGCGGTCTGGCCTTGCTCATACTTGACATACCGATGCGCGTTCCGAGACGCTAACGGTCAAGAGCGTGTGGTTGTGGATGCAGCCGAGCAGATCAACCTCAGAGACACGATGAGAGGCGGCAGCTATCTCTTGATCGACGGAATTCAGGTTCCGGTCATTCAGGATGACGGCATCACGGAAGAGACGGACGCTGACAACGTTAACATTCTGGCCGGTCAGTTCGCGTCCGACATCTATTTCATCCCTCTGACCATGAGGGGCGGTCAGGCCGCAACATTCATGCAATACCTGGACTATAACCAGGGATTCATGACAGCGGTGGCCGATGGGCGTCTGGGAGATGATTTCTGGACAGATGGCGGGCGGTTCGCTTGGCACAAAAAGCCGCCACTGATCTGGTGTAACCAATGGGTAAGTAAGATCGAACCAAGGGTGATCTTGCTCACGCCACAGTTGGCCGGGCGACTGCAAAACGTGCGTTACGCGCCATTGCAGCACACCCGCGAGCCATTTCCTGATTCGCCATACTTCTTTGATGGCGGTGAGACTTCGAGGACTGGATCGAGCCTGTTCAGCGATTGGAACTTGCCCTAGAGTCAGGATCATGATCCTGGTGATGATGGAGTAAATCAAGAGGGGCAGCCCAACGGCTGCCCCTCTTTTGGTTGATTAGATCGTTGTGGGTTAGACTCCGCGATTGTTATATGGAATGCCCTGATTGATGCGGTCATTCATTCCACGTCGAAATTGCTGCATTATTTCTTTTCCGGTCGTGGGCCACCATGTAGTCAACCCTTGCTTGAACTCAGTGTCCGGGTTGGCCTTAGCGATCTTGATTGCTTTAAGGTAGGCTTTCAGTGTTACTGTGCGCTCAAGTGCTGGCATATAGACGGTTCGAGTCGCCATTTGTGCATTCCTTTCCTTTGTGTTTGATATACATGCTATCCCCTGGCCCATGACTTCGGTTCGTACCCAAACATCTTTTCGATTCGTTCCATCTGTTTGCTCATCTCATAGGCGATGGCCTTGGCTTCGTTATCGTCATGTTCGCCATCTTCGGCTATCTTGTAGAAAGCTATTTGAACCGCACCCATAAGTCTGTCTTGGGCTTCTTTCTTTATTTCAGTCTTGGTCATATTCATCCCCTCTATTCCTTTTGTTCTTGATATATCCATCATCTCACGATCTGGGGCCTGGTAGGTTTGATCCTGGTGTGCGTCGGGTGTGGGTCACAATTGCCTTAACCAATTATCTGTGATAAGGTTGTCAATGACTTGCAACGTCTATTCAATTGAGATAACCTTTTGAAGTTGGGCTAGCGCCTGCAACGCGAAAAGTGGTATTCCCTACTGCCTGCCCAACCACTACAACAAAGGGATTGTTACGAAGGGAGGTAACGCATGGCATCATCATTTGAGACACATCTACGCGGGCAGTTGAATCACTGGTCGCAAATGTTTGAATTTTCTTTGACAGAAGTTGAAGAGACTCTACGCACTCTCACCACTCTCGATGACACTCATCACGAAAAACCTGTTCCTTTTGAATATGCAGTTAGCATCGTGCCTAATATCCTTGATGACGCTCGCCATAAAAAACAATCTCCAATTGAGATAGCACTTACATTCAGGCGTTATCGCCGTGAATAATACACAGGGCATCAATTCCATCTTCATGACTGGTGGCGCTGGCTTTCTAGGGCGTCATCTAATGCGCTGGTATAGAGCTAACCAACCCCACGTTCGGTTTACTATTTTCTCACGCGACGAAGGCAAACACGCCAAGGCTCGTTACGAGTTTCCACAGCACACATACATCTTGGGCGACGTGCGTGACAGTGACCGCCTTGAACTCGCGATGGCGGGCCACCAGGTAGTTATCCATGCCGCTGCCCTGAAGTACGTTCCTCAGTGTGAAGATTTCCCCGGCGAAGCGATCGCGACCAACATTGATGGCAGTCGCAACGTCGCGATCAGTGCCATTAAGAACCACGTGGCCCGCGTGATTGGCATCAGCACTGATAAAGCGTGCAGTCCTGAAAACGTCTATGGCCAGACAAAGCGGATCATGGAACGGCTTTTCCAAGAGGCTGATGGCTGGTCAGACACGTATTTCAATCTGGTCCGGTATGGCAATGTCATCGCTTCCACGGGCAGCGTGATCCCGATCTTCCGTGAGCAAGCTCGGCAAGGTAATCTCATTGTCACGAATCCACAGATGACCAGATTCTGGCTAACTGCCACGGACGCAGTGACCATGATCGCGACCGCGATGTCATTCCCGGCAGAGTATAGGGCCACGATCATGATCAACCGATTGGCAGCCACTGACTTGCTCACGGTGGCGTATGCAGCCGCCGAACTCGAAACAGGCATGACCAGGGCCGATCTCGAAGGTAGCAAAGATTTCACTGTAACTATCGTGGGAGATCGTGGTGGCGAGAAAGTCCATGAGGACTTACTTTCGCCAGCCGAAGCCCGACAGACCGAACGCCTTGGGCAAACAATGTTGCTGCATCCACCAGGTCGCACACCCACGACAAAATGGGATGACGCCCATATCTATACAAGCAACACGCCCGACCACTGGATTGAGAGCGAAGAGTTGAAAACCATGATTGAAGGTGCAATCGAATGAATGACAGGGCTTTTGCTATTTTGGTGGTCTATATGTTGTTGTTAATCATACTAGCAATAACGACAATCTCCGCTCCGTCGGTGGTCTATATGGCGTTGTCATTATTGCTAGCACTAGCAACAATGATTCTCTTAATCGTTAATTGCACGAGCAAAGGGGAAAGCGAATGAAATTCCAAGATAGTGATATTGTTGTAACTGGTGCTGATGGGATGTTGGGCCGCGCCGTTGTCAAGGCAATCGAAGCAAGTGATTATTATCGGGCAGTGCGAGTTGTATCAGGTGAGTTGGATATCAGTCACCGGGGTGATGTCAGTCGATTGACTGGGGCCACGGTCATCAATTGCGCAGGCATCGTGCGCGGCCGCGATGATATCACTGCCAAGAGGATGGGTCAAGTCAATGCCTTGGCCCCACACTGGCTGGCCGCTGTAGCAAAGCGGCTAATCCACGTGTCTACTGATTGCGTGTTCGACGGCACCAAAGGGCCATACGTCGAATCTGACGAACCAACGCCTGCCGGTCACTATGGATACTCGAAGCTCATGGGCGAGATAGATTATGCGCCTCATCTCACTGTCAGGACATCTTTCGTCGGATTTGGCACACGTGGGTTGCTCAGATGGTTGCTGGATCAACCCAACGGTGCGACCATTCCCGGCTTTCGCCGGTGGCTCTGGAATGGGCTTTATGTTGAAACAGTCGCGCGCCACCTGGTGCGTCTTTTGGATGATCCAATGACTGGAATTCTCCATATAGAGGGGCCGTTCATATCCAAGTATGAATTGTTGGAAATGATAGCCAAAGCAATTCGGCCTGACATAACTGTAAGTGCTGCCATCTACCCCAACATCTTAGATAAGAACATGATATTGAAGTCTGAACGCTATGATTGGACTATATGGAACTTTGGATGGATCGACGTGATCGAAGAGTTGAAAACCGACTATGAAGTTGAAGAGGCTAATCAAATGTTGGCAAGTGGCGGCGATCCTGAAGGGGCACCAGGGATTGGAATATGACAAGGAGAATCATGAAATACAGAAAGAAGCCAATTGTTATTGAAGCGGAACAATATATTCATCCTGCGGTCAATGTGGATGGCGTGATGCCTGGGTTTGTATCAGGCTGTAGCGAAAGCTGCCCCGATGCACCACACATTCATACTCTTGAGGGGCCATTGCATGTGTCTCTTATGGATTGGATAATCACAGGCATCAAGGGTGAGAAATACCCTTGCAAGCCTGACATCTTCGACGCTACTTACGAAAAGGTCGAATAATCATGATCAGTGTCGTGGTGCCGATCGGCCCGAATCCGGTCTATAGAGATTATCTCTTTGACTGCCTTGACAGCATTGCAGCCCAGACATTCAAGCCGTCTGAAGTCATGATCGTTGATGACCAGGCTCACTTGACCCCTGAAGAACGAACGGCCATCGAATGGACTTTGACTCCGAAGGGCATCAGTGTCAATTACTACGAAACGCCTTGGCTTTCTGGCGTGGCTCATGCCTTCAACTTCGGCGTAGCGTTGGCCCAGAACGAGTTGGTATTCATGCTCGGCAGTGACGATATTCTCAGGCCCTGGTGCTTGCAAGATTGTTCTGACGCCTTCAATCGATTCAATGATCCTGTCGGATATTACTATGTGGATATTCAATACAGTGACACTGGCGAGACTCAGAGCCTTGCGTGCCATGCCGCGATGGTCACGAAGCAACTCTGGTGTTTGAATGGTGGGTTCCCTGTGGAATCAGCCCTGGGAGCGCCTGACACCATGTTGGTATCGATTATGTTGGGCGCGAAAGGGAAGGCCGGGAATCTTCGGCGCGTGGAGTCGAAGGAACCACCTTACCTATACCGGCGGCATGACCAGACCGACACCCTCAGCCGTGGCAATCAATACCATTCGGAGATGATGACTCTTCGTAATAAGTTGACGGCGAATTGGAAGCAACCCACATGGCCCAAGCTGAAAGAGACGGCATGAACGTCTATGACAGGGTTGAGCTATCGGGCCTCATCGCTGGGCTGGTTCTCGATATCAAACGCGAAGGGGAACGGACAATCCTGGTCATCCTGACCGATGCGTATCAGCAGGTGCTCTGCGATCCTGACCAAGCGGTGGTGACGGATCGGCGTGATGTTCCAATGCTGGCCGTTGAATCTTATGAGTCGGGCGGCAAGTGGTACAAGCTATTCACATCCGAGATTAACATGCTCGCTCGGTATCGCATGGCCGTATGGCATGACTACTGGACGCGCCATCCGGCCACAGATGGCGCTCTCCCTATGGGAGTGAAAAAACATCCAGAGTATTGGGACATATACCGGGCTGGTAACATTGAGCCATTGCCAGTGGAAAAGGACATCCGACGAAGTGAAGCATTGAGGCCCACACAAGACCGCATGGACATAGGGGGGAATCGTGGTCACTGAACAGCAAACCGAAATCGCAGCACTCGAACTGGAACTAGCAGGGAAGGAGAAGCCGTGTTTCAATTGCGGTGGCACAAGGTTAAATGAATGGGACGATTCTTGTTTAGACTGCAACGGCACAGACGTCGTGCCTCTGATCGCAGGGTCGCGGCGGGTGTGCAGTTTATGTCGAGGGAGTGGACTTTATATAACGTACTATTGTGCTGAGAAAAGTTGCAAATTACGAGGGTTGGCACACCGAAACCATGAAGATCGAAGTTGTAATGATTGCGAAGGTCGAAAGTGGATTCCCGACCTGGACGCCATGAAGGTGGTGGTTTGGACATCCAGCAAGGTGTGGGCTGTTACATTTAATCCTGTCGATGACGTGATGATTGTATGTCAAATATCTGAGGCGACAACCCGTAAAGGAATAGCAGGGTCAAATGCTTGTGACCCTTACGAAGCCCTGCTACGAGCCGTCCTTGCAGGAATCGAAGCTATGGACGAAGAGGGAAGCAATGACTACCAACCCGAATGACCAACCCATGATGGAAATACCTGTTGCTGAGTATGAGGCGCTGATCGCTTCATGTGCCGCATGGCGCGAGTGGGCCGATGATATGCATAGCGGCCTGGTCGAGACTGGCGGGAAGGAACCCATAACGCGCTGGGTTGTTGATAACTGGTTTGAACCGACCTATCAACCACAGACAGACAAAGAGGGAATCCTTTTGAAGCAACCAGGGAAAGGACAATCATGACTACCGATAATATGCTGGCTGACGCCTATGCTCTCGCGCACACTCGCCGGATGGCCTGTCCCGATGATATAGCGTTGCTCGCGGCCGTGACGGACACGTTGCCCGATGTGCCCACTGTAGTTCAGTTGGGCGCTGGATCAGGCACCATGAGCCTCGTGGTCTACGCGATACGCCCGCAATGCTTCATGATCACGGTTGATCATGATCAACAAAACCTCAACTGGGAAGCTAAAGCACTTGCCAATTCAACGGGCGATCCTACCATTCTCGAACATGTTCAACTGCATACACCATCAAAGCGAGCTGGGGAGAACTACCGGGCGGTCAATGTTGATTTGCTCATTGTCGATGCTGATCAAAGTTATCCCGGAGTTAAGAATGACCTTATAGCCTGGATGCCGAACATGAAAAAGGAAGGTTTGATCTTTGTCCATGACTACGATGGCACCACAGCGCCAGAATCGTATCCGGGTGTTAAGCAGGCGTGCGATGAGGTCTTGGGCAAACGGCCAAAGTATAGACGCGGCTGGTCAGGGGTATTCAACGCCCGCTTCTCCAAAGCCTTCGCTGATCAACTCAGCCAGTGATTGCAATGAGACAGCCACCACAATTCGGCCAGCCCATCAGCCGTGATGCTTCACCAGGCGACGATCATCGGTTTGATGAATTGGTTCAAGTAATAGAAAGGATGACAAACACTATGAGCGTAATCATTCGAGAGATCGCGGGGTTAAGTATCACGAAGGTCACGGACGAAGTGACAGTGTTTCCCGTTGAAATTGTCGGTGTTGACCAAATCCTGGTTAGGGTAGCGCCGACGATATTGACGCAAGTTGGGGCATGTTACTTGATCGGTGTCAAGGTCGATCGAGGTTCTGAAGTCGACGTGCTGGACTTGGAAGAGATCACATTCAGTCAGGATGATATTGATAATCTCACCAACTTCACATTCCCCTTTACAGTCACGGATTTGGAAGGTGTTGAGACTTTCATTGTCGAGGCTTTTTTAGACGCTTCCATTGCGTCTGTGCGTGTCCTACCAGGCCCCGGACGTGTAGGCGTACTCTCAAATGTGGACATCACGATAGATACCGGTGTTGGTGGGCTTGCTGGTTTCATCATAGATATAAACATTATGGATACCCGTGTTGCAAAGATCGTTAATGTTTTCTTTCCGCCAGAGCTGGACTTGAACCAATTTGATCCTGATCCCGTAGATGGGCCAGCCGTGATAATATCTGCCGCTGATCTGGGTGATGCTGTGAAAGGTGGTCAACAGGGCGTTCGACTAGCAACAATACAACTGGAAGGGTTGGCCATTGGCACTACTGCCATCGATGTTGACATCGACCGGTTAGACGATGACAAGGGATTCCCAGTTCAGCATACACTCACAGTCGGTTCCTTCGAGGTAACATCATGATCGAAACAAGAATTGGCGGGCACGTCGGAATGGACGTGATTCGCAGTGTAGGCGGATCGGGCGACTCCATCATTATCAAGCAAGCCAAGCATGCGCTGGGCGTCACTGGCGCATGGACCGGGCTAGATATGCATGGGCATAACGTCGAAGCTCTGATGAACGAAGCGGAATGCCTTCGGGCAATGGCAGATAGCGGGTACACGCCACGGCTGTTGCTCGAAGGTACTGACGGTATTGAACAAGAGGACATGGGCGACACAGAGACGCCAGCCGACATGGAGGCGTGGCGGCGAAACTGTGTCTTCATGCTGGCAGAGATTCGCGCACGTGGGCTTCGTCATGGCGACCTAAAAGGCTCGAACATCATCACACGCGGGAACAACCCCTACGCCATCGACTGGCAAGAGGGGCACTTACTCACTGAGCCAGCGCCTCAGAAGTCGCCGTGGAGCGATTCGGCCCTACTCATGCGCCACATAGCCGGTACTTATGGCCCAGATGGACAGCTCGATACTCCCAGAGTGGCACGGCGATGGCTCACTGTATTGGGCGCTCTTGGCGCATCGTTGAATTTAACACTTCCGTTGAAAGGGAAGTCGTTTCTTGACCTGGGATGCTTCCAGGGTGACTTTGTGGCACTGGCAGCGGCTGAAGGCATGGTCGCGACCGGCATTGATCAGGGCGGCTTTCGGTCCGGGGAAAACTCGATTGAGATCGGGCAAAAGGTCTGGAATGGGTTTCCGTTCGGCACAATAAATCTGTTGAATCAGAACATAGTGGACAAGGCTCATCAGTGGGCTGGATACGATGTCGTTGTGATGTTCTCAACATGGCCTTACATCGTGCAAGACTTTGGTTGGGACCCTGCGTGTGAGGTTTTGCGATCCATCGTCAATAATAATGAAGTGTTGTTCTTTGAGACTCAATTACACGGTGATGGGCCGGGGCCTTCCGAATCGGTGACAAATGATGACGTTGAAACAATGCTTTGGTATCGCGCCGATGCAAGCCAGATCAAGAACATCGGCACATTCCCCGTGACCGGGCGTCCGGCCAAAAGGACTGTCTGGGAAGTCAGGAAATAAGGAGAGATATGAATACTTTCACAATTCCAAAAGCATCATGGCGGCGGCGTTTGGGTTGGAAGATACTTCCACCAGGCCGCTTTTCTCCAATAGAAGTGCCGCACCCTTTGCCTGATGACTTTGAGGATGTTTTGATAATCAATTCCGATGTTCACCTATCATTCAAAGATAGATTGCGGGTATTGTTGTCTGGTCGTTTACATCTTCGCTCAATCACGTTGATGGAGCATTCACCAGGCAACTGCGATACGCAAAGCGAAGTAAGCACGGTCTGATATAGCATGGTCGATGAAACTCTGTATCCCCCAGTCATTATCCTGATCATCACATACAGGCGGCTCAGATTGGCCGTAGAGACGATTAACTCAGTCAAGGCTAACCTGATCTACCCTAACATTGGTTTTCACATCGCTGACGACGGCAGCGGCCCTGAGTATGTCAGTGCATTGCGCGAGGCCATTGGTAACACGTATTCCATCACTGTCAGCGATTCAAAGCGTGGCGGTGTTGGAAAAAACATGAACCTTGGCATCGCGGCGGTGTTGGACCGGGCTAATCTCTGGATGCATATCGAGGACGACTGGACTTTGAGCGAGCCTCTGGACTTGCTGCCGTGTGTACAATTGCTCACGGACGATGAGACGGTCGGGATGGTCAGGCTGGGCCGATTGTCGGCGGGTCTCAGTGGTGAGACAATGGCCGGTGCGAATAAGCTCTGGTGGCGTCTCAAAAAGGATTCAAACACCTACGTATTCAGCGGCAATGCGGCCTTACGGCATCGGCGCTTTCATTCTCATTATGGGCCATATAAAAAGGGGCTGATGCCTGGACAGACAGAGTTGGCCTATTGTAACAAATTCAACACCACGCCGGGGCCGGATATCGTGTGGCCTGCCTGGTTGAACACGGAGCAAACGTTTTCGCATCTTGGGGATAGCCATTCGTTCAAGTGGCAGATGGAGACGGGCGGCCTGACGGGTGAACAAGCGGCTGACCTCTTCGATGAAATGGAAAAGGAGCGGACGTGATGATAAGATTCTGTTTCTGGTTTGTAATGATGCGATTTAATTTCTGGTTGATGTTACACCGTCTGATCTTGGCCCTAGACAATAAAACACTGGAAGCGGTCATAAGGACTAGCCGTTGGTTTCATTGTTTGACCATGAAGGCAAGCGGATATTGCCTTGATCGTTTGCGAAAAGAAATCCCTGACGAATTCCAGCATCTACTGGTCGATCGTGAAGAAATCGATGATGCGATTTAATTTCTGGCTAATGGTCCTTGCTTTGGTCATGATCATAACTGATGGTGCGAAATGGTGTGAACGTTGGTTTCATGATCTAAACGTAAAGATAATTTTCTATTGCCTTGAGCGCACTCGACCGCATCCCCCAGAGGAAGACCAAAAGCAACTGACCGAGATAGATTCCTGATGGCAACAGGCGTCAGGGCAATCACGAAGGGGTTGATGAGAACATGGACCACAAACCTGATCCATCGGCACCACACGCCAGTGCTGGTCATGGGTGTGGGCCACGACCAGGAGAAAGGCAAGATATGTGTTATCTCAGTGGCTGAAATGAGCAACGACGAAATCGCAATGATGCTCAGGGTAGCACTCGCGACTGTCGAGAAAAGGGGTCAAGATGCCCACGAACACTGAACGAGATATCATGGTGTTAAAGGGAGTGGTTAACTCCAAAACTTTCAACCGTCTCTTTCGCTCTGGGATGACGCTACGTGAGATTTGCATCAGCCCAGATGTTAAGTTATTGGCGTTTCATGGTATTGGTGGGGATACATTGGAAGACATTCGGAAAGGGATGGCAATAATTAGACATTGTGAGCTATGTATCAAAGAGGGCCAACAGTACCTGGATCGTGGTCAATCATGACTGAACCAACGGAGTCAGAGTTATGAGGAAGCGATACTTTTCTGCAATCCGATGGCTGGAATCTACTTTCAATCATCCCTATCGATTGTCGGATGACCCAATAAGCGAAAAGATATGTTCTTTGTCTGACTGGATGACTAGGGGTGTATGTCATGACTGAACCAACGGGTCAAGTAACCTGTAAAGACTTCTATCCGAGATGTTGCCGATATCATTATGGGCGTTATCTGTCAGGACATCGGTTGGGAAAGTCAGAGGCATGACCACTTACAAGAAAGGTAGTTTGCGGCCTCTGGGGTATTATGATTTTTTTGAATGGGCTGAGGTTCAACAAAGGTCTGGATTGAGACAGACGCAATGTATCGAATGTCATTTATTTCTCTTTCCGCAAGAATACCCTTGCACTCATAAATACCCGCCACCATATCAGCACTTAGAACCGTCTCGAAGGAATCATCATGACTGACAAGATCGCGGCGTGCATATTCTCAGAGGATCGTGTCTACCGGTATAACTGGGCGCGTCGGGTGTCTGATGCACCGGGGCGCATGTTGTGCATCGGCGTCAATCCATCGAAGGCCGACGAAGATCGAAGCGATAACACCGTGACTCGGTGCTGTAACTTCGCCCAGCGTGAAGGCTATGGTATGTTGGAAATGGCGAACCTGAACGCTTTCCGGGCCACTGATCCGGCAATCATGAAGGCGGCTCTCGATCCTGTTGGCCCTGACAATGATCGGTATTTGCTCGAAGCCATTCGACGCTGTAACGTGATTGTTGTGGCTTGGGGCATTGACGGGGCCTTCAGGCATCGGGATTGGATGGTGTTAGAGTTGATTGCACGGGAAAACAAACAGCCCTATTGTCTTGGACATACAAAGGACGGTTACCCAAGGCACCCATCCAGGCTGGCGAATAACACGGAGCTGGTGAGGTACTGATGACGACAGATCGCCCTCTACTCTATGACGTGTTCTGTGGCGCTGGCGGGGCCGGTATGGGCTACCAGCGTGCGGGGGTTGAGGTCATTGGCGTTGACAACAAACCTCAGAAGAATTACCCGTTTGAGGTCATCCAGATGGACGCGCTGGTATTCTTGCAAGAGGTCATGAGGGGCAAGTATCCGACTCCAGCGGCGATACATGCAAGCCCACCTTGTCAGCGTTGGGGTAATCTGAACAAGGGAACTAACGCGAATATGGCTTTGAAACCTGATTTAGTCACTCCTGTTAGATTACTGCTCGAAGAACTAGAAACTCCATTCGTGATTGAGAACGTCCCGGGCGCTCCGTTAAACAGCCCTCTGCTTTTATGCGGCTCAATGTTCGACTCGTTCCTTCAAGTCCGGAGACATAGGTTATTTGAATCATCTATGGGTTTAGCTGACCCTGATTGGCCTTGCCGCCACGCCTTGTATGCCCCTCGATTTCCAGTTAGAAACCACGGGAAGCTCCACTATACCTCAGTTGTTTGGAACTACGGACAACCTCACTGGAAAGGTGAGGGAGAATTGCGGTCGGCAGCTATGGGCATCGACTGGATGAACTTGGCAGAGCTAGCCCAGGCCATCCCGCCAGCCTACACCGAATTCATAGGCCTGCAATTGATTCAACAAATAAAGGTTGTTGTATGAAAATCTTCATTGAACCCAACTTCCGGGGCGCTGACAAAGGCGACGGCGGCATGCGCCGTATCGTCGAAGCTCAGATCAAACACTTGCCCAAGTATGGCTTTGAGATCGTTGATAAGATGGACAATGCTGATCTTGTCACTACTCATGCCGGAATCCTTGGTGATATTCCACTCGATAAGCCTTGGATTGTTCACACTCATGGCCTCTATTGGGCTGAATACGAGTGGTCGCGCTGGCACCATGATTTGAACAACCAGGTCATTACTGCCATGAGACGAGCTGATCACGTCACAGCGCCGTCTGAGTGGGTCGCGCAGAGCTTCCGGCGCGGCATGTGGCTCAACCCCACTGTCTTGACTCACGGCATTGATCTCGAAGACTGGGAAAAGGGGCCTAACGGTGGGTACATCCTCTGGAACAAAACCCGACCCGACCCGATCTGCGACCCAAGTCCCTTAAACGAATTGGCAAAGCTGACACCCGATCTGACATACATGACGACATTCGGCGAACGTGCTCATAATGTCACAGTGACTGGGCGCATGGGATTCGAGAGAGCCAAAGAGATCATCAAACACGCTGGTATTTATCTTTGCACTACCAGAGAGACTTTTGGCGTCGGCACGCTCGAAGCAATGGCGGCAGAGGTTCCGGTCGTTGGCTGGGCCTGGGGCGGTCAGAGGGACATTATTGAACATGGTGAAACAGGTTGGCTTGCCGCGCCGGGCGACATCGAAGGGCTTGAAGAGGGCATCAGGTGGGCGTTGAAGAACCGGTCCAGGATCGGCAAGGCGGCAAGAGCTGCCGTTGCCGAAAGGTTTACCTGGGATATCGTGATGGTCCGGTATGCCAAGCTCTACGAAGAGGTTTATGCTTCGTCCGTTGAATCGTTCGCCGGGCCGATCGTGAGTGTCGTGATCCCGTGTTACAATCTCGCACAATTTCTTCCAGCCACGATCAAGAGCCTATTGAATCAGACCTTCAAGCACTGGGAAGCAATCATCGTGAATGATGCCAGTCCAGACAATACGGCTGAGGTCGCGGCAGCGTTAGCTGCCGAAGACAATCGAATAAAGGTGGTCACGAATGAGTCAAATCAATACCTTGCTGGTGCTCTTAATGTTGGCATTGCTGAGTCTAGGGGCCGTTATATTGTACCTCTTGACGCTGATAACATGCTCGCTGCTGACGGACTGGAATTGTTGGTGAATGCGCTCGATCGAGATCGAGAGATTGACATAGCTTATGGAGCTGTGCAATTCGTTCAGGAAAATGGTCAGTATCCTGACACCACGATATCACCTAATGGAATCAGCCAGTGGCCGACCGCTTTCAGCTTTCGGGCGCAGATGCTTCAAAAGAATCAAATACCATCAACTGCTATGTATAGGCGGAAGGTCTGGGAACGCTCTGGTGGCTACAGGAAGCGCTACAGGACGGCTGAGGACGCGGATTTCTGGACACGGGCCGTGAGCCTGGGGTTTGTGCCTCAAAAAGTCACGAACAAGCCGACACTGATCTATCGGCAGCGGGCCGACTCCATGAGTCGAAATGAAACACAACAAAACTGGGCGGCCTGGTATCCCTGGTCAAGACACATGAACCTTGTGCCATTCGGCGTCGAGGAATCTCCCAGCAAACAGATCAACGGTGGAATTGCCTGGAACGTAGCATCATATGAGCCTGTGAGAATCAGTGTCATTATTCCGGTTGGCCCTGGACACGAAGAGTTATTGATTGACGCCCTCGATTCAGTTGAAGCTCAGGTGTTCCGTGATTGGGAATGCCTGGTGGTCAATGACACGGGCCATGACCTGAAGGTGCCGCACACGTGGGCAAGAGTAATTGAATCGGGAATCGAAGGTCGAATGGGACCAGCGCGGGCGCGTAATGTCGCGATCTCTCAGTCAACCGCGCCATTGTTCCTTCCCCTGGACGCTGATGATTTCCTACAGCCTGACGCTTTATCAACTCTATACGACGCCTGGACGCAGTTCAAAGGGGTTGTGTATAGCCAGTGGTGGGATCAAAACAACAATGATCTGAGTCTGTATGATCCACCTGACTTTGATCCAGCCTTTTTGACTGCGAATGGCGCGATTCATGCAGTGACAGCGCTCTATGAAAAGAGTGCGTGGGAGTTGGTCGGTGGCTTCGATGAATCAATGAGCCATTGGGAAGATTGGGATTTCCAGTTAGCTCTGGCGTCGAAAGGGATTTGCGGAACCAAGCTGCCTATGCCATTATTTACATATAGGAAGCATACGGGAAAAAGACGTGAAGAGAATATGGCTGCCTTTGCTGGTGGCAAAGACGCGATCTTAACGAAGTGGTCACACTTATGGGAAAGGGAGGTACTGACAATGGCTTGCGCAGGATGCGGCGGTGGCGGTGGGGGTCGATCCAGTCCTCCACCAGTCATGGCAAGTAGTTCATCATTGGCAATGAAGGCGCGGGAAGGTTACGTCATTATGGAGTATGTGGCGGAGCATACGGGAACCCGTGTTTACAAAGGGCCGTCGAACACCCAATATCGGTTCGGCAATAACAAAGGTCATGGGATCAAATATGTCCTGAAAGTGGATGTTGAGCATCTTCTTTCATTGCGCGACGGAGCGCGACCAATGTTCGTCGTTCAAGACCCAAGTATCCCCAATGGGCAAGCAATGCCTTCAGTCAATGCCGCGCCCACGCTTGTGGCAGTTGGTGCGCCTGACCGCCATGACCATGAAGAACCTGTGGCACCTGTGACCACTACTGAAATGACAGTGGCCCCCCCTAATTTGGGGGTGGCTCCTGTGGATCGCAAGGACGGAGAACGGTTGGCAAGGTTGCCCGAACAGGTGCAGGTGAATGATCTCACAAAGCCAGCGCCACAGGTCGATCTCACGGATCAGAAAATGCCCACGTTGGCAGAGTTACGAAAACAACTCGCCGGGATGTCAACCGAAGAGTTAGCTTTGCAAATAGCTCGTGAGAAGAGTGGCCCCAACAGGGTCACGGCCATCGCGATTCTGGAAACAGCTTTGAGGGAGAAGACGCTACTATGAGCGATTCAAGTATTCCTATAGCACACGATATGTATGGGCATCCGATTTATCCATTGGGTGAAACCGGCTTTGGTGTGTGTATCACTTTTTATACTGAAGGGTCTGATGGCCCAGCAAAATATCCTCACTTTACAATCTTCCATGTGAGCGATAATTATCAGCAATGTCTGTTTTCGGCAGATTTGGGTATGGAAGGCCCACAGATAAGCAATATATTTTGCAAACGAATCGCTGAACATTTCGCAAATGAATCATGGCCGTTAGGAGCGCCCAGCTTACGTGAGGGTGGACTATGAGTGATTCAGAAGATAGGGTGGCAAGGGATATATGCGGTCGTGCAATTTATCGCACTCACACTCCAACGTATAGAGTCGGTATGCGTGAGAAAAGCTCTGGTTTCTATGTAGGATATACAAGTGGCTGGCTTTCGTTTGATGAAGTCACAGAAGAGGTAAGCAAACGCAATGTTGAAAATGACCACCTTCACCATTTTCACGAATTAATACCACCGCACTCTTGGCAAAGAACTGCTTACGGTTCACTTGTCTGGAAACCATCAGTACCAGGCGGATCGACGACATGAGCCTCTGGGATCAATTCAACGGCATTCCTTCCAAGATGGAGCTATTCCTAATAGCGATGGCTGCGTGGCGTGTGGCCGTGTTCCTGGTGCGTGAGGCTGGGCCTTGGCGCATTGTCGAACGCGTTCGTTTCTGGTCAGGAATAGAACATGATGTTGGAGGTCGCCCTCTGCCCTATCTTGGCGGGATGCCTGGGTCATTGTTCGGTTGTATCTGGTGCATGTCGTTCTGGACGGCTATAATAATGTATGTGGTGGCTGTCTGGGCTGATCTGATAATCACTGTTTTGGCGCTCTGGGGAATTGTGGCAGTGATAGAAACAATGATCACGTACATGATCGCCCAGTCGTTCAAGGATGATCATGACCACTGATGATTATCGATCAGGAACCTATGGGTTAGATATGTGCGCAGGCTTTGGGTGTGGGCATTCTATCGGAAGCCATTATTCATATAATACATCAATGCCGTGTCGATATTGCCCCTGTGATTTTTGTACATGTGAATATGCAGAAACTCACAGACGATCTAGGCAACGGCGAGGATTGCCCGATAACGAGCCACCAGAATCTACCTTCTATCATCGCAAATGAAGGAGCATATTTACGATGGCGCGAGCGAGAACAAAGACAAAGCTATCCCTGGATAGGTGGGCTGAAATCCTGGGCATCGATCCCCGACATTTCAACCAGGTCACGACAGCGGCCAAGCCTCCCAATCTCTGTTCCCAAGTCTGGAAGCAATATGCTTGGCAAGAGAACGATCAGGTTGGCCGCGAGGATGTGGCGCAAGCCATCGCGCAAGCCGAAGAGATGTTCGAGTCTGAAGTCAAGTACAAGCTCCTTCCCGACTGGCAAGTAGACGAACGCGCACACCTGACCAAAGCGGGCTTCCCTGATGTCCTCAGCGTGAATTCACTGGACGCTCGCGGCTTCCCCCACACTATCGCCACATTGTTTGGCCATCTGGTATCGGGTGGCATCGAAGCCAAGACATTGATTCAAGCGGGCGTTGGCGTCACTTATACCGACACTGACGGCGACAGCTATCCAGAGACGGCGACAATCATTGTCGCGACCACCGTCACTGACCCTGAAGAAATCGCGGTTTATTTCCCTGGTGAAGATGGCAGAGATGAATGGGAGATCAAACCACTAAACGACCCTCTCACACGTCGCCGATCCGTCACGATCGCGGGCGGCAACGCCACAATCGTTTGTGCAAGAGAACAACTTGTTGATCCCGACCTCTGGAATGCCTTGGCCCCGGAAGCGGTCGACGGTAATGTCGATCCCAACTTCCTCAGCACGGTAGACATCTATCAGCACTTCAACGATCCACAGCAAGCCGTGACTCTGATGTGGTCGCCACGTCCGAACCTTTGTGGATGTGCAAGCGGCTCATGCTCCACGTGCGCCCACTCTACCCAGAATGGATGCCTGATTATCAATGATCACCGGATTGGCAGCTTTCACTTTCGCCCAGCGACGTGGAACTCCACCACTGAGGAGTTCCACGCAGCGTCCTTTGCGGTCGGGCGAAATCCTGACAACGCTCGATTGTGGTACTATTCGGGCTTCCGAGACATGAGCAATGACGCGCCCAACCTGGAAATGGAAAGGCAGCTTGAACGGACAATCGCGTATCTATCGTTGACACTGATGCGCCGTCCTGTCTGTGGGTGTAACAACATCAAGGAATTATTCAGGCAAATGAATCAGGATTTGGCTCTGAACATTTCCACGGCGGCAGGGTCTGAGAGCTTCCAACTCAGTGATCGAGCTTTGTTGAATCCTTGGGGAACCAAAAGAGGGGCATTGTTAGCATGGCAACTAGCTCAGAGCGGAAACCGGAAGATCGGGCAGGCAGTGGCCCTTTAGTCCGTCAGGACTATGAGGATGAATCAGGCCGAATGTGGGCAGTCATGATGCCTGAAGATAGCGACCTCCCGCCGTCAATGGGAATACCCCTTGGGCCGCCTGACAGTAGTGGCCTTCATCTACCGGAAGAAGTAGCGGTCCGGCTTCATAATCAACTCCATGCCAGAGGCATGTTTACCAAGCAGGACATAAAGGGCAGACACAAAGAAGTGTTTGCGGCAGTCCAGGCCGCGTTCAAAGTGGATGTGGCAAAAGTGACAGGCTTATTCGACTGATGTATCATGGCATTGAATCACACTCTCTTGGGGGTAAATGATGGTTAGCAATCTCAGCACGCAACAAAACGATCTCAGTCGGGTATGGATAATCCCTTTCCAGGCTGGACCCGCCAACGTGCCATCTTATGAAGGCCACGCAATGGCCGACACACCGTCCGATCCCGTGGGCGATGTCACAAACGTGCATGTGCCTGATCCCAACAACTATGGCCGCTTCCTGGTCGCGGGCCGGATTCGAGGGGATCGTGGAGCGCCTACGCTTCAGATCGCGTGGCGTTATCTGCTGGATCGGAAGTCGGTTCATGATCGCTTTGTCAAAAGCCTATGCGAACATGATATTCAGGTTCACATGGGCGAATGCCAAGACCCGATGGACTTCAATATGGGCTGGGAAAAAATCCTCGTAGTGGCCGGGGCAGTCGCGACCGACTGGACGACTGATGGCCCGTTAGGGGCATTGACCCCGGCAGACCGGGCCACGATCAATGAGCAGGTGCCTTTCAGCGGCAACGATCTATACCACATCTACCGGATGATCTTTGCTGAGGAAGCAACTACCGAGATCGTTCAGGAGATTGTTGACATCGAAATATGCGATGCCGTTTCTTGCGGAGCTTGCGGCATTCCCAGCAACGGGTGTGACAAGATATTTGCCATAACTCTCTCTGCCGGGGGGTCGCCGGGTCTACCGGCTGAATTGATTTTCAGCGAAGATGCGGCCCTGACCTGGGGCCAGACGAACATCACGACGTTGGCGGCCAATGAAGACCCCAACGCAATGGCGTGCGTCTCGACCAACGTGATTGTCATCAGTGAGGACAGCGATAGCCTTCACTACGCGCCGATCGCTGACATTCTGAATGGCACTGAAGTCTGGATAGAGATGACCAACGGGTTTGTCGCGACGTTCGGTCCGCTCGCGATCCATTCTGAATCATCTCGTCACACCTGGATCGTGGCCGAAGGTGGGTATATCTATTTCACCCAAGACCCCACGGCCAGTGTCAGTGTTCAGGACGCCGGGGTTGCCACGTCTCAGGACTTGAACGCAGTCCATGCTTTCGATATTGAAAACGTTGTGGCCGTGGGCGAGTCAAATGCTGTCGTGATCACGAGGAATGGCGGCACGACCTGGACCGCGATACTAGGCCCAAATGTCGGGGTTGCTCTTAACACTATCTGGATGCGTGGCCCGGATGAATGGTTCATAGGCGATGCGGGCGGTCAGCTCTGGTACACTCTGGATGGTGGTGTGAACTGGATTGAGAAAACGTTTCCAGGTAGTGGGTCGGGTGTGATTCGTGAGATCAAGTTTTCAAAGCCGGGTGTGGGCTTCATGGCTCACGATACAACAGCCCCAGCCGGTAGGATTCTCAGGTCTATCGACGGTGGCCATGAGTGGTACGTGACGCCGGAAGGTAATACAACAATTCCCGCCAATGATCAGATCAACGCAATCGCAGTGTGTTCTGAGGACGTGAGCCTTGTTTACGGTGGCGGGCTGGCAGATGATGCCAGTGACGGGATTGTTGTGAAAGGTGCTGGGCCTAGCGCATAGCTTTAGGGAAGGAAGGGATCACAAATGACTACACAAGAAGGGTTAATATGCCCGACGTGTCAATTCGTTTCACAGGATGATCAACAGGATCATAGCTGCCTTGATTACCTGAGAAAAAGGAACAACCAGTTGATCTTGGAACGGGCACAGCTCTACGATGTACTTGATCGTTTGAAATCCATAACAGATGAAGCACTCCAATTCTATGTAAAGAATCATCCACCATCGGACGCTAAACCCGCTAGTGATAGCCCTGATCGTGTGTCGGATTTCAGCGATGCGCTTCAATATATATTGGAAGCGAAAAACACAGAGGGCGATTGCTACGAGTTTGTTGCTCGTTTGAAAGCAAAAGCAGATACGGCATTGAGGAAACGGGGCGTGATCACATGAAAATGGAAGAACTTGAGCTGTCGTCAGGCGTGGTGCTGGAATTAAGCCGCGCCGCGCCATTGATTATCACAACTGTCACAAAAGAGATGAACGAGAGTAATCCGCCACCGAAACCGCCTATGGTTTATTCCGACACGAAAAGCCGAGAGGAACCCAATGAGAATGATCCTGGGTATATACAGGCTAAACGCGAATGGGATGCTCTTCTCGGCCTCAGACTCATTGAGGTATTGGTTGCTGTTTCAAGCAAGGTGAAATCAATCCCAGGTGAAATGATTGGCCATGACAGTGATGAATTCCTTGAATTGCTTGAAATAAGTGGCGTAACCCCACGCCGTACAGAAATGGGCCGTTATTCCCAATGGCTTCAGATGGTAGGTGCCCACGGGGATGACATTGGACAGGTGGGCGCTGGGATTCTACGTATTTCCGGGCTATCGGAAGAGGATGTGGCAGAAGCATCTGCCACCTTTCGCAGTCTACCGGAATCAGACACCGATCAGGGAGCATCCAATAGGGTCAACGGTCAGGACCGGGATCGAATACCGGACGACAATACCAGGATTGGTGTCTGAATACGAAGAACGGGAAGCCGCCAGATTCGGGCATTATAACTGGACGACTTGGCAAAAACTCACGTATGAAGACCGGGCCTATGGCGTAGCTCACTACCGGACACACAGCCTGGTTGAGCTTCACCAGAATGATGCACAGGCCAAAGAACTCGACAGACGCCAACGCAACGCCCAGCAAGGATAATCGTAATGGCTTTGGATGATCTTGGTGTTCGTCTAGTAATTGATAACCTGGGCGGTTTCCTTCAAGGTATTGGCAAATACAATACTGCTATAGGCAAAGCAGAAAAAGCAACTCAGAGATTCGGTGAACGCGCGGGCCGTGCTGGGCGCGGGCTGGCCCTGCTAGGCGCACCTATCGCAGCCTTTGGCGCTGCCAGCGTAAAAGCCGCGATCACATTTGATACAGCACTGATTGGCGTTGCCAAAACGACCAATGCCACTGAAGCTCAAATGGAACTGTTAGGGCGTCAGTTCCGCAGTATGGCTCTTGATATTCCTGTTGCTGCCGCAGAGTTGGCTAACATTGGTGAAGTTGCGGGACGTCTTGGGGTACAAGCAGAAGATATTTCCACATTCACTGAAACAGTAGCGGCCTTGGGTGTCGCGACTGATCTCACGACAGAATCCGCAGCGGAGTTTCTAGCCCGCATCCAGGCCATTACTCAACTTCCGGCCAATGAAATCGAAAACTTCTCATCAGCACTGGTTGAACTGGGTAACAATCTCGCAGCCTCTGAATCAGAGATTGCTTTGTTTGCGATCAGAATGGCAGGCGCTGGTGATGTAGCTGGACTTACCCAGGCTGAAATACTTGCAATCGCGGGTTCTTTTAGGGAATTGGGCATCAGGGCTGAACGCGGTGGCACGGCGGTACAGAAAGTCCTTTTCACTATGATTGAGGCGATCAACACTGCCGGTCCTGAACTTCAGACATTTGCTGATACAGCCGGAATCACGGCCCAAGAATTCGCCACTCTTTTTGAAAAGGACGCTGCCGAAGCATTCACTCGATTTGTCGAAGGTCTAGGACGTTCTGGGGATGAGGCTTTTCAAATCCTTGGAAATCTGGGGTTGGCAGATCAACGCTTGGCCCAGGCATTCATCACTCTTGGCAATGCTGGTAATAATCTCAGGGAAAACATTGAACTTAGTACAAGGGCCTTTTCTGATAATTTGGCCTTGATGACAGAGGCCGAAAGAAGATACGCTTCGGCTGCGTCACAATTCAAGATACTGATGAATAATGTGACGGAATTGGGTATTGTGATTGGCAACATATTACTTCCCCCATTACTTGATCTGGTCGAAATCGTTACACCTATCATTCAAAAATTCGCTGATTTTGCCGAAGCTAATCCATTGTTAACCAAAGTTGTTGTGGCGGCTGGTATTGCTTTGGTAGCTCTGGGTGGCGCTCTGATTGTGATTGGGCTTATAGCCCCAGGTTTCGTGGCAGGTGTTGCCCTTATGACAGCGGCCATAGGGTTCCTGACAGGCGCTATGATCGCCCTCAATATAGGAATGGGCGCTGTCGCACTCGTCGTGCTTGGAATCGCGGCGGCGGTCGGTGTCGGTATCCTGGTTTGGAAGAACTGGGCCACGATCATGGATTTCGTAAAAGACCGGGTTAATAACATCATCACGATTATCAATAAGTTGATCGACCTTCTCACGATCGTGAATCCGCTTTTGGGAGTCCTGAGCCTGGTAGGTATTTCAATACCAGATATCCCGCAGTTCGCCCAAGGTGGCACAATGGGGCGCACGGGCGCGGCCATAGTTGGCGAACGTGGCCCGGAAGTCGTGAGGCTCCCTGCTGGCTCTCAGGTCACGCCTATCTCCCGAAACAATACCTTCAACGTGAATGCCAACTACACTGATCGCCAAGAAGAAGGTAGCATCAAGCTCGACCTCGAAGCATTGATCATGCGGGCGGGTGCCTAATGGTTGACATTGTAATATCTTTGGCGAACGTGACTGTCTCACAAGACCAATCTCCTCGTCAAACCGTGTGGATATCGAAGTCTATTGGCTACACTTTCTATAGACGAAATACCCCCACGCAAAGGGTGGTTTACCGTAAAACGACGGATAAATGGTTGACATCAGGCCCCGAAGTCGTTCTGGATGAAGCAAATGCAGTAGATGACACTGTAAGTATCTGGCCCGAGCAATGGACATCTGGCGATGAAGGCACGCTGATTCACATTGTCATGGCGCGGTTCTCTACGTTCCGAATGGAATATATCAACCTCAACACTGCCACTGATGTACTTAGCGCACCAGTATTGGTTGATGCCATAGCCGCTGGAACAACAGTTAGCCACAGCATCGCAAAGACCCCTGATGGCACGTTGTTCATCACGCAGAACGGCGGCAATAATGCGGGCATGGATGTTAATCTCTGGCGTTCGATTGACGGCGGCCTGAATTGGGTTGGGCGTAGCATTGCAGGGGCGCAGATGCAACGGCTGGACGGCAGGACAAAGATAGTCCCGGCGAACAGTGCGAACGACAATATAGGCGCGATCACGGTCAGGACTGCCTCTTCGCCGAATTTCTATTGCGAGTATGACAATAATTCCGACACATGGTCGAGCGCCGTGTTGTTCAACGGTACGATTCAGGAAAATCAATTCCAGCTAACCGTAAGACATTCTGACGGGCACATGCTCGCTGCCATAAAGGACGCGGGTTTCGATATTCGGGTATTCGATATCAACAATGTGGGAGATGTTGTTGAACAAACCCGGCCCGTGATTGGCGCTGGTGGCGCAATCACGACTGGAATCGAGATATTTATCAATCAGAACAACAACGACATCTTTGTTGCATATCCACGCGGCATTGATCCGGCTGTCGCTCCTCGTTCGATACGATATCGGAAATCCACTGACGGAATGCTCACATGGGAACCTGAAGTCGTATTCTCTGTGGCGTCCGGCGATCAGTTTGATACACAGGCCGGTATCTCGATTGGATCAAATGGCGGGCGCTTTCAGCTCACATGGCGTGATGACGACACAGATAGTTGGCTGACCAACCTGGATAATTCGCTTGAGTTCGCAGCGATCCCCACGACCCCGCCATCGCCAGCACCGATCATCGCGGGCGGAGCGAATCAACAAGCTGGCACGATGTCTTACATCTCGCCAGCGCCAGAAAACCGCGTCTATGAGCTGATCACGCCTCATGATCCAGGGCGGTTCGTGATGTCGTTCTCAGGCTTCGGGACACCACCAATCGAGTACATCACGCAGCGCGGGCCGTTCCAGGACGGTGAGACTGTCAAGGACTTCTTTTTGAGGCCGCGTGTTATCCAGATGCTGTTGCGGCAGAACTTCTGTGATCGTGACGGCTGGTGGGGAGGTCGGGCAAGTATCCTGGATGAGATCAGGCCGAACCGTCAGGCGACAGCTACAGCGGTATTGCCGGGTGTGCTCCGTATGGTCAAGACAGATGGCAGCGTGCGCGATCTCAATGTCTTCATACAGGAAGGGCTGCGTTTTGAGCCACGACAATCGAACCAATGGGATGAATGGTCATTTCAAGAAATCTTACGTTTCATTGCTCACAATCCGATTATCTTTGATCCAACGCGAGTCGATTTCGCCTTCACGATTGTGCTTGATGCTGACCTGGTGTTCCCAATCACGTTTCCAATTACGTTCGGCGCGGGTGAGATCGACCTGACGCCCAATATCAATTACACTGGCACGTGGTCATCATTGCCTATCATCGTGGTCACAGGGCCAATCGAGGACTTTCGCATAGACAACATCACGACCGGGGAGAAGTTGGAGTTTTCGGCTGATGTTGATCCAGGGCGAATCGTGACGATAGACACGACTGAGGGGGTCAAAACCGTGACTGACGACCTGGGAAACAACTTGATTGGCATACTCACGAGTGACAGCGATCTCGCGACGTTCCACATAGCGCCAGACCCCGAAGCGCCGTTGGGTGTCAATGCCATGAGGTTGCGGGGGATGCATCCGACGGCGGCGACAGAGGTTGAGGTTCGATACTTTACACGATTCTTTGGCATATAAAGGTTGGTAAATCATGGTTGAGACATCAAGGCCGTGGAGTGGAACTGCACCTGGCGACGCTTCGCCATCCTCAGATGACCTCTGGACCGACATTTGGGCCACATTCTTAGGCCCAAATGTCGGCACAGAGGGCGTGTTTTTCGAGCAACTCAATGAATTAGTGCTGACTGGCGCTGCCTCACCTGTGTCGATTGCCTCAGGGCGCGCACTGGTCGATGGGCAATGGTATCAAAGTACTGCCGCTGTTACACAAGCGATAGCGACGCCAGCCGGTGGGGTGAACTCTCGAATCGATCTTGTCGTGCTGAGAAAAGATTGGGTATTGAAAACGACCAGAATTGCCACAATTGCAGGTGGCGAGGCTGTTAATCCAGTGCCTCCCGTGCCAGTCCAGAACGATGGCGTGACGTGGGACTTGCCCTTGTGGGAAGTCCATATCATCCACACGACGGGAATCATAACGATCTTCAGAGATCGCCGGGAATTCCTGGGCCAGTATGAACCGGCTGGGTATCCTACCCTGACGCGGGTTTATCTTGATGACGACTTCTTTGAGGGCAATGGCGCTTTCGTAGACGGTGAATCCAGGCGCTTTTGGACATACTCGGTGCCAGCGGGCGCTGGGAACGGAATCGCAATTCTCAATATTGCAGGTTTCACCAAAGGCGCGATCCGATTAAGTCATGGTGCTTTGAGTGCTGGTGATTTCATTGGGGTCAATTCAGGCAATTATCGCCCTTCACAGATGGACGGTAGGCTTTTGATGACGCTCAAAGAACCAAACACCGACACTGACCTTGATCGGGTTGCCGGGTTCGTGAGTGCTGCAAATACCCTTACGCCTAACGACGGTGTGTTTTTCCGCAACCAGGGAACAGTAGACGCCAATTGGCACGCTGCTACATTTGCAGGTGGAGCTTTTACCGATACTGATACAGGGGTTGCCTTGGGTGACACGTTCAAGGATTTGGAAATCAGAGTCAGGACTGGCGTGGTTGAATTCCTGATTGACACAGTGATCGTCGCGACACACGTGACCAACGTTCCTTCAGATGTTAACAAGCTGTTGAGCATTGGCGTGTTCGATGATGGCGCGAATCCGCCTGCGAGTGCCGTATATCAAGATATTGATTTTGTCAAGGTAAGTGGGAACGTCTAGGAATGGCAACCCGCTATCAGATCAGGCTATTGGATCAATCGGGCGCTCAGGTAGCGTTGCTCACCGAATGGCGTTCGTTGGAATATACCAAACGAGTAAACCGGGTTGGCAATTACACGCTGACCCTCGATGGTGATCTCGATGTTGTTGATCTCTTTGTTCTGGATGGACAGATCGAGATATTGCGCCGTGACATCGCGGCCAGTCCTTCCTTTGGCTGGACGCAGGACTTTGAGGCTTTCCACAGAACCACACAGAGGTCTACGGCTCAAAATGGCCTCAGTACCTTCCTAAGTTCAGGACGTGGTTATAACCACCTTTTGTGGCGTCGGGGCATTGGCTATCGTGCGGCAACTTCGGGGGCCGATAAGTCAGGCCCCGGTGAGACTGTCATGAAAGCCTATGTAAATGAAAACGCCGGACCCGGAGCGATTGCGCCAAGGCTCTTTCCTGGGGTCACACCAGGCTTGACGATTCAGGCTGATGGTGGAGCTGGCACAAATTGGGAAGGCTCGAAACCCTTTCGTCCATTGCTTGAAACATTGAGAGAGATCGCGGACGCCACGACCGTTGATTTTCAGGTGGTCGGGACTGGCGCGGCGTTATTTGAATTCCAAGCTCAGGCCCGACCGATTGGCACAGATCGCACCAACGTGGGGATCGATCCCGCCACCGGGTTGAATGCGGCTGGTAATGCGCCGGTTGTTTTCTCCCTGGAATTCGGCAACATGCAAAGCCCAAGCTATTCGCTGATTCGCGATCCTGAAGTAACTGCCGTTATCATATTGGGCCAAGGCGTCGAAGGTTCGAGGGAAGTTATCCAACGCACAAGTGCTGATGTCACTGATTCGCCATTGAATCGAATTGAAAGTTTTCGCAACGCCAACGAAGAGGCGGAGACAGCCGGACTGAATTCCTTTGGCGATGCCTTGCTTGAGAAACTTCAGGCGCGGGAAAACTTCGACTTTCAGACAATGCAAATTCCGGGCCTGTTGTATGGCCGCGATTACTTCCTGGGTGACCTCGTGACAGCACGGTACAAGACGATCGAACGTCAAAAGCAAATCATTGGCGTCAATGTCAATGTCACCGAAGGCACAGAGACAATCACGATTGAAGTCGGTGATGTCACATGATGGACGAACGCCTCATTGATGAGGTAATGACCAGAATCAAATTGCTCGAGGCGAACGGCCGGTCTGAAGTCAGTGGATCGATTGAGGCCATCGTGTTCGCCGACCTTCCGACGCCTGGGCAGCCTGGACGGTTGCGGTTCGTGACTGATGGGCTAAAGGTGGGTGAAGGTGGCGGAGCCGGGACCGGCACACCGGCTTATGATGATGGAGTGGCATGGCGTCGAACCGGCGATGACACAACAGTGGCGGTGTAGACCATGATGGACGACCCTATGGGCCGGGTGTTACGAGAGGCCGAAGAAAAGCTGATCGAGTCTGCCGTGAGTGGTAATCAGCATGAGCTTGATGATCGGACATTGCACATGGCTCTATGGAGCTATGGGCTTCGCCAGATTCATGCCAGCAATCAGGAGCTGGCAACCACGATCATTGAGTCCAATGGTAATGGTGGTGGGAAAAAGGATTTTGCCAAAAAGTACGGCCCGCCAGCCGGTGCCGGGCTTGGGGTTGGCGCGCTCCTGACGTTCGTTAAGGATTGGTTAGGCAGTGGGGGTTGAACCCTTGCTTACATATTCCAAGCGCCTGACATCTCGCCTACTTCCTCGTCAGCTTCAACGGCTTCCTTGACCTGAGCGAGTGTTAGGTCAACCCTAAACGTGTGGCCTATCTTGGCTTCAACTTCAACGTATCTATCTAGCAATTCAGGATTATGTTTGCCTGCGAGTATCAGGGCTGCCTTTGGCGCGAAGATGCAGAAGATGCACGAGAGCCTGGGCATCCCAATGTCATACGCGGGATGGTGAGGAACACCCGAAGCCTTGATTGATGCCCACACTTCATCCTCTTTCATTTCGTGGATAGGTAGCCAGGTATCAACTACCCTGGACTTAGTGGTCATGCGCTTATTGTTTTCAAAGACCGACTTTTTGGCCCGTGCTGGACTTTCCTGGGAGCGGAACCCAAAGCAATTTAGAACATGGAATGGTTTCTTCACACGGCGAAGAGTCCGCCAGTCTATGACGGTCTGTTGGGCATCCCACTCTCTATGTAGCATCGTGATGATCTTCCCCACCTGGCCGCGTTTGTGGTCACTGGTGCAATACCTGGTTGTTGAACTGGGCCACATACCGCGCTGTTCGACGTGAGTTAACAAATCCCCTTGGGGCCTCTTCATGGCTTCAAAACGCAGGCCGTAGGTCTTTGCCTGAGTCTGAGCTAATTCCCGTGTTCCCTTCCATTCCATCTCTCCCAAGTCGGCATGAGCAACCACGATTTGACTCCTGGGATATTCCTGGGTATCGGCTTCGGTGACTATCTGGTGCAACATGGTCTGGGAATCTTTGCCACCGGAAGAATTGACCAGGATGATGTTGTAATCGTGGAAGTTCATGCCCGTTCCCCTTTCGAGATTGCTTGATATATCTATCTTCGCACGATCCGGGGCCTGGTAGGTTTGCGGCGGGTGTGAGGATCATTTGCGAATCGAGTGCGTGACGAAGAATTCAGAGAGATCATTACTCACACCTGATTCAGGCATGATCATCAGTTTCAACGAACCGTCTAGTGCCAAGTAGGATTCTACATGCGTGATAGGTGATGGGTAACGTTTCTTTTTAGCGTCCAACACTTCAAGGCTCTGAGCATCCATAAAGTAGACATAGACATGATCGATTGAATTCGCAATCACGGCTATACGGTTGCTCAGGCTTTTATCGAACCCCGAAGCACCACGCCACCATCCATAATACTGAACTTGTATTGAGCGGATGTTGGCATTCTCAATCAACATTATGGAAGGTATTTCTCCCCTCTTCAATGTTTCTACATCGGACAAGGTGCCATCAATTTCCGCATAATAGACATTGCCGTTCATTATCCAAAACGCAACACCACGGTCAACGGAAGTCCAGATTATCGAATGGTTTGGTTTGTCGCTGATGTCTCTCATTCCCGATCCGCCAGCGCTTGTTCTCGATTGGCGCAATCGACATGGACTTGGCCAGATGCTGAAGGTAAATTGCAGAGAGGGCATGACGGCCCTTTCACGGGTTTCTTGTTAATCGACAGCCTTGTAGCTGACACATATGCACTGCCTTCGATCGTTGCCTTGATCTCTCCGCCGTACTTGCTAAAAGGCTTCACCTTCGTCATGTTCCACTTGTCAGGCACGTCAACAGTGTCTTGGTGCGCCGGGATAAACGCGCCCGATGACTCCAACTCTGCCGGGTCAACTAGCTCACGCAAGGCAATGAGCTTCGAGGGATCATAGGCCAATGTCTTTTTCAATTCAACCGTGTAGGTGGGATGCGGGATCATTGTCGCGTCATCGCGAACCATTTGATCATATAGTGTCATCTGGATTTCATTCTGACGCTTTTGCAATTGTTCGATGATCCGATCCAATTGCATGAATTTATTGACAAGTATTTCAGTGGTCATTATGGCCTCTCTTCGTGGGCTATTTCGCATTCAGCGACAAGGACATATTCAACATGCCGGTAGAACCGCAACCAGTGGGAAGAACAACCAGGGCAGGTGTAACACCATTGATTCTCGAACACATTGGTTCCTGTGTGCTCGCATTTTGTGCCACAATCGTGACAGAATAGTTTCGGGGCTGTGGTAGTCATGATGCTGCCTCCATTAGCGTTAGTTCACGGGCGCAGGCAACGATGCCGTCGTAGTACCCTATCTTGGGATGTAGACCCTTTGCATTTATGGTAAACCGGAATGCTTCTCCCACCTCATTCTGGGTTGAGCACCCAATGCACCTGCCACCTGGTGGAGAGGTGATTGAGGTAATCTGAAATACTTGCCCGCTATGTTTTAAGATTTCGTTGTCAATCATGTTTTTGTACCCGCAACCAGGGCAAACTACAGGCATCCTCTCGCCCATTCGAAACATCACCGAGTCACCCTTTTGGAAGTCGTGCTCTTGCAAGAGGGAGTCTGTGATCGTCATCCGATGCTTTCTTTCGGTTTCCCATGTCGTTCGAGGGTCAATGTGTCGCCTGGGCCTAGGGCAACACGTTTGACATCAATTCGCAGTTTCAAGAGCCAATAGCCCAATGTGGCCTTGCTAACACCCAATACCTCCGCCGTTTTCGTCTTTCCTCTGGCCGTCACCATCTTTGGCAACAAGATTTCAAGAGGCTCTCCGAAGTGTTGTTCAACACTGATCATCTTTTTTGGCTTGTCAGCCATCATTGTTTCCTTCCGTATATCAACCTCTTTGCACGTAACCAAATCGGGTTGGGTTGTCATTCTGTCGTCCCTTGGCAATTGAAACGGGGTACGATGGCAGCAAGGTGTTGCGCCTGTCCCGTCTGCTGGACATTCATGTATCTTGTCAGCCATCATTGTTTCCTTTCAAAGTCCTCTCAGGCTTCGCCAGAGGGTGGCACAGCGCCCAGCCCTCTTTACGCTAGGTTTTCCTCCAGAATTGCCAGAATGGGCGTTTCAACCGGTCATCCTCGTCCCACCAGTCAACAATTGCTTTTTCAATATCGTTGCGACGAGTATCACGTTCGACTGTGGTTACCAACCCAAGGAAATACATACCCTCAGTTGTGAAAGAGCGTTTCTTACGCCAGTGAGTGATGAATTCCTCTTTCACTTTAGAATCGTATTTATGAGGATTGGAAGATGGGAAGATTGTTGTCTGATATGAAGTAAATCCATGATCATTGAATGAATATACTTCATCACAATTCAGGCAGTAGAATTTTCCTCCATGTTCCGCTTGTCCTATTTCCAGCGTGCCATCACACCACAGGCAAGTGAGATCGCATGGTTCACGCGGAGATTCTTTGCCGATATTGGGACGTGGTGCGATGATTACCCCTGGCATCGCTTCATACCCATGATCCCCTTCATGGTCTAGTAGTCGATTGCATTGACCTTCATCGTTGCATAATTTTATCATCGTGATCCTTTCATTGATCATCCTTGTTAAAGGGCATTGCCGCCACAATGCCCATCGTTATCACCTGGTATGTCTGAATTGTTTAGCTGTTGTCGGTATGGTAGGAGTGGCCACAGTCCTTTCCCTGATTGGCGGCTCAGTCTTAAAATAGGGGTTTGTTGCCCCGCCAGAGGATCGATACTTATCAACCCTCTGGCGCGATAACAAACTATTATCGCGATCTTTCGCTTTTGAGTTGGCCATGAACAACCGTCCAGGTATTGCCAATAATCCACTTCACCCGATCTCGAACACAGATATATCCTTGATCGTGAATGTTGAAATAGATGTCCTGGTTGCAATTAGGGCATCGGCGGGTTTGCCTAGTAGTTGGCATTAGACTTCCCTTTCTCTTTTCTATTTCTTGATGCCTAGTTTCGAGAGGCAAAACCCAATGATGGTTGTCTTGCTTGGTTTTGCCTCTTCCGTGTATCCCTTCGCCCTCTCCGCATATTCCTTCGCCTTTTCCGCATATCCCATTTCATCATGCCAGGCTGCAAGCTTTTCATTCCATGCTTGCTTTGCTTCCTCAACTTCTTCAGGGGTCAATTTCACGGGAGGCAAAAAACGTTGTGTAATCACAAACCCTCTGGGTTGTTCGTGCCTTTGATCCATTTCGGCTTGTCTGGCGATCAAATCCCAATCTATGTTCATCTCTTTCCTCTGGCAGCCTTCAAAGCTGCCAGTTGTTCTAGCCCCTGAACTACCATTTCCCAATTCCCGGCGAGATGTGCAACGAGGTTTCGCACGGTCTTGGCGCGATATTCTTCGGTGGCGTCAGAGAAGAGAGGTTCGTGTTCGATGAACACAGCGATCTGTCTTGCCAAGAATTCTCGATCCATTGTGGTTCCTTCCCTTCTTATTCCTGGTCTTCCCCAGTCCATTCAACGAATTTCAGTTCGACGATCGCGGGGTCATGCGTGCGATGTGGGAGCACTTTTTGAGATTTCAACGCATCTTCGATTTCACTCCATCCAGGCGATTCATCGTCATCGTCATCGCCCGTTAGCCAGTCATGGTTTGCCGTGATTCTGACAAGGGCATAACGGCCCCGGTCAAATGTCTGTTTACCAAAGACCATTGTGAATTCCTTTCATTCCTTTCAGTAGAGTTTCCCAGCGTTTCTGGATGCCTGCATGAGTCTCAGTATTCCAATTCCTAACAATGCCAGTGCGATGATTCCAATGCCCCTTCGATTAGATTACTTGCCATCCCAATTCCTTATCCTGTTGGTTGTTCATCTGTTAGATGCAGTCCTGAATCGAGGGCATGGAGAGCGTGGAATCGTTGATGTAGCTCATTACACCCTTTACAGTTATTTTCATTATGTCCGGTAGTGTATGTATGACTACTTTCAGTTTCTAGTGCCGCCCTGATTTCGTTTACATCCTTGTCGGATATCAACCAGAATTTACCTTCCATTGTGGTTCCTTCCTTTCATTCCTTTCGATAGCATTCACGACAGCGCCGACGCCCGGTTCTGGACGGCATTTCCTGGAAGTCTTTGTTCATGGGCCGCTGTATCACGTGGCCACATTCCAGACGTTCGAGCGTGATCTCAATGCGCCTGGTCGGGTCAAGGTAGGTAAAGACAATGGTCCTGAAAGGGAAGGCGCGAGCGTGCTGTCGTGAGCCATACATTGCTTCCTTGTTCGGTGCATGTTTACTCACTGGTCGTGACTCCCATGTGGCGGCAATCCAGTAACTTCAATTCAGTGCCATGATATTGATAATCAAAGTAGTCATTTGGATCATGGTCAGCCGCGATCCTCACCATGCATCGGTTGTCATTGATTCTGAGGGCCACGATAGTTCCTTGCCGGCCTTTCAGTTCGCCAACAACTACACCAACGGTATCGCCTATGTGTGCTTGATTCTGTGCCATTGCGAGTCCTTTCGTCATTACCTGATGTATCTATCATCTCAGGCATTCTGGCCTGGTAGGTTTGCTCAGGGTGTGCTTCGGGTGTGGGTTAATTTGACTATGCGCCCAAGTGTTTAAGCAATGTGATTTTAACAATGGCCTGCCAATTTCCTTCATCACGTACGACCTCGATATATTCATTCCTTTCAAGAGTTGCAAGTCCTCTGCTAAATGCAGTCCAAAATTCAGCTAATGACGTTGCGTTCAGAGAGACGATGTAGCTACCGGCCTCGTGTAGAGTTGCCTCTCCTAGCATCACATCGGCGCTTGAAGATGCGCTTTTACAGGTATTGTCAAGCATATCTTCGAGTGTGTTCATTAAACGGGCAGACCAAAACCCGACTTGACGAATCGAAAGTAATCTAGCCATTAAATTCCTCCTGAGCCATCATGCAACGCATTTCCTCTTCGAGTTCATCGGCGTAGGTATCTATGGCTTCAGCATCTCCCACGTCGCACCGCATGTGTTCATACTTGCCAGCGAGTTTCTGATAGATGCAGACGCCATGTTCGCCTTCAGCAACTACGTAGTTGGGATAACCGACACCCTTGCTAATGATTTTCATAGCTCTATTCCTTTACACTAAAGGTGAAATCGTCTGTGCCTTCCGTTAGGGCGTCCATGAAGCCATTGACCTGACCTTGTATATCCAGGTAGACCCAGAACAGCCTTTCGCCCTCTTCTTCGCTCATGTCTTCAATCTTGGGCTTTAATTCAATCTCGATTGTTCCATAAGGCTTGATAGTGCTATTGGATTGTTCTTCCATCGTCGAATTCCTTTCTGTTAACTTGATGTATCTATCGTCTCATCACAAGGCCCTGAGTGCGTTTGCGTCTGGTGTGCGTCTGGTGTGGGTTTAGACATTCGTTTTAGGTGGCTGTTTGAATTCCCGCAATAGGCGTTCAAAGACCTTTGGCGATTCGTCTTGATCGAGCATGTACCCACACTGCAAACAACTCAGTGAGGAACCGTATCGATCACGGAGTCTCATCATATCGCCCTTACATCGCGGGCAAGCCTTGAAAAGCATTTCCTAGACCTTGCTGTATTTCGGAATCGCGATCCTCGTGCCATCGTCATGGTCGCTGATGGTGAAGTCCTGGAATAGCAACGGCGCTTCCTCTTGCAAGACTTCAAGCACGGCAATAGCCAACCGTCTGATTTCGAGATCAGCGAACCGTGAGGCACGTTGCTCGATGAAGTGACGCCAAGCCCTGACGTTGGCCGTCACGAACATCTTTGTTTCGGTGGCGTTGGGCAAAACAGCGCGGGCAGCTTGCCTGATCTTCTTGCGCTGATCCGTGCCTTTCTCAGCCTGGGGCAATTGAGCGGTCAGATTTTCGACTAATTGGTTATAGGATTTCACGGCTTGCTCAAATCTCTCGACCATCGCGACATATGGCATTGACCCTTCGCCCATCGCGAGCACTGAAGGCGGCATGACAAACCCGGCCTCTGATTCGTCAACATACCTCTGGGATCGTTGGCTGTACGCGAACCCAGCGCGATGCCTCACCAGCTCGTGGCTAAGGCTCCGAGAGATGCCAGTGAATACAAAGCCATAGTTGACGTGTTCCAACACACTGCCATCGCCGGACGATAACAGGTTGTTAATGAACTCTTGAACGTCTTTTCGGCCCTTGGCGAAGCTCATGTAACACAGTCTCGCGCTGATCTCCACAATGGCTTCACTCGGTTCCTTCGCGACTAGACTGCCCTCGTCCGCGATAGGCAATCCTTCATCGTCCATGAAGCCATTGACCATATACCAATCAATGGCTGGGCGTGTTACCAGATAGACTTTCGGTTCCGTGATAATTCTCATTGGTTGTCTCCTTTCAGTTGTCTCCCTTCAAGGGAGTAATACATAGTATTGCACAAAATACTGTATAATGTAATACGTATTGACGTATTGCTTTTCAACATATAATATATTGAAGGGGAGGTAATGAATTGACGCTCCAAACCTTTGAAGTCCGGGGGCACCAATGCTTACGCTGTGGGCATGTATGGGTCCCGACTGGCAAATACGCGAGCGGAATTGAGCGCCCGCGCACATGCCCAAATAAAACCTGTAGAACGCCATATTGGGATATACCCAGAAGGGAAGTGAAGCAATGACACAGGATGGCCAGACCAGCTTTGAAGAGGAACCACTATCAGATCGCGGCGATCGCTTGATGAACCTTTTGAAGAATTGGGAAACGGCAGAAGAGAGCTACAAAATGGCGAAAGTCGGAAAGTTGACAAAGGCCCGGAAAGATGCCAAGCAAGCCGTGATGGACGCGATTGACGTGGGTGATAATCAAGCCCACAGGTACAGATTGGGGCCATACGTGATCCCTGTCAGACCGCCAGCGCCACCCAAGGATATCGCGTTCACACGTGTGGGCAAGCCTCAGATCAGTTTGGTAGCTGATCACGGCGGGTAAGTAACGCAGATCACAACAGAAGGGAGTATAGCGAAAATGGCAAACACTCTGATCGCAAAGATCGAAAGCCTACAGGTCGCAATAAAGGGCGATAAAGACACCAAGATTCAGATCGCCAAGTTGAAAGAAGCCAACGGCAAAAGTTTCGAGTGGTCAACCTTCCATGAAAACGTCTTCGACGGGTACGAGGTTGGTGATATCATTGAGATCGTGCCTGAATTGAAATTCAAGGAAGGCCGCAGATACCCATTTCGGAACATCG
>SDBV01000609.1_pt1 | contig 51674 bp, 39 predicted proteins | sample 2277081 | NCBI WGS metagenome assembly SDBV01 (sample SAMN10402039, study PRJNA504765) | marine sediment metagenome | isolation source: marine sediment core GS10_PC15, 223 cmbsf | place: Arctic Ocean: Southern Knipovich Ridge | collected 2010
CCAGTATCTCGTTTATTTTGTGATGTTTACGATGTGTACGACGTGTGAAAATGAACTTATATAGATAAAAGTGGTATATTTATGAATATAATAAGCCAATTAATATGTGCGCAGTGCCTAAGTGGATTTTGGTTATCTGAATGGATCACCCATCAGCCGATACTGAAAATGCTTTTTACTTTCAATAAAATACAGAAATACCTTTCCGAAAAACATCAGACCACCATTCACAAAAGAGTTTCACTGGAAAATGCTGTTGATGGTATTTCATTATACCTGGAAAAAATGTCCGCCGGAAAAGTGTTGGTTAAACCCTGGTTGAAGTAAATTATCCCGGTTTAATTGAATCCTCCCGTTGGTACCCCTCAACAAAATTGTCATCGTGAAAAAGTAAAACATCCGATGTTTCGAAAACAACGGATGCTTTATACTCATATTTTATGGATATTGATTAACCATTTTTTTATATGTTGAGAATTAAAAGAAAATAGCAACAGAAGCTTTCACAAAAAACAGTATCCCTGGTGTAAAGTGCAGTTCTTCTACCGGTTCTGGCTCGTCCTTTAATCTTGATGTTGTAGAAAACTGGGCCTCATTCCAGTCTGTGTTGAACATATTTTCAATAGTCAGTCCCAATTCATAGTAGCTTCTGGAATAATTAATCTTGGCGTCAACTACTGAATATCCCAAAGCCACGACACTGTTATCTTCGTTGGCCGGGCGATCTTTCATATACCTGTATCTCAAACTCCCACTAAAGCCACCATCACTCTGAAAAGTCAAGCCGCCAATACTTGTCCATGTCGGCGCCAATGGAATATAATTTTCGCCTTCTGCCTCGCCGACCGCTATCGGATTTGCATAATTAATATCCAAGTCGGCAAAAAGCCATGAAGTCGCCTGCCACCTTAGTGACAGATCAATTCCATTTCGCCTGGATTTACCACTTGGTTCCACGACTGCTTCATCTCCAACATACACAAATTCCTGATCCATAAACAAATACCATAATGCCAGGTTCAGATAAATGGAAGGAATGGGTTTGAATGTAGATCCCAGGTCAATACCATAAGCAGCCGGTAAAATTTCATGGCCATCTTCAGCAACTACAACACGCGTGTCATTTGAATGAAATCCAATACCTGACTTCGCATAAAATCGCGTTCGTTCATTCAGGTGATATATCACATTGAACTTTGGTGAAATCCTCACCTTTGACTGGGATTGGGTTTGATATAAACTGTCAAGCTTGTCAACATAATCAAATTTGAATCCATCCAATCTCAATCCTCCGTTAAGCAACCAACTACCAGCCTCAAGCGTTCCATCTGCATAAAGCCACCCGTTTGTTTCATCGATGTCTCCAAGTGATTTTCTTTCCAGATCAAATTGACGATTTAAAGTATTGGTAAGTTCTATATCATTGATGTCATCATATCGGAAACCGTATCCAAGCTTAGCAGTGATGGTACTAGTCCCAACATGAATCGCTTGAGAAAACGCCCCATTCAATCCAATAATATCCCTGTGCTCCTTTTGCCTGATTTGATCTCCGTTTACCGGATCATTGAGATAATAGGTAAAATTGGAATACAGTTCAAAGTCATATCCGGAATAGAAAATCTGATGATCAGCTACCAATCCAGATGACAAGTTGCTTAATAAGCGGATGCTCGCATTGGTGCGGCCCGTAGTACCTCCTTCTGTTGGATCTATTGCTCCAAACCTGGATATTTCCCCTGAATCAACCGCTCGTTGTGGGATCTGACCAGAGGCATCCCATTTACTGCTCAAGCGGGAAAATAGAATAGTCAACATGTTATTGTCGTCAAAATATCCTGAATACTTCGTGAAAATATTCAGACGATTGAAGTTTTGAGGATGATCAAATGGGCCATCTGTCATGTTGTACTCGATCGCCGCATAAGCATGGTGGCCCTTCAAACCCATCTGCTCTCCCAGCAAATTAAACATACCAAGTGTCCGCAGCGAATTAAACTGGCCGCCTTCCAGCTTGACGGTGTTTTTCTTCAATACATTTAGCGTAGAAAAACCCACATATCCAGCCGTGGCCAGATTGCCCTTTTCGGTATAAAATGGCCCTTTCCCAAAATCAACCACATTGATCAATTCCGGGATAAGAAAATGCAGATCAGCATACCCTTGCCCATGCGCGTGGGATAACATATTCACCGGCATACCATCTACTGTTATATTGATATCCGTTCCGTGGTCCGTATCAAAACCACGAAGAAAGATTTGCTCAGCTTTTCCTCCTCCGGCATGTTGGGCAATAAACAAACCCGGAACTATCCGTAATACTTCCTGAGAAGAATTCATCGGTCGCAGTTTTAGATCAAGTTTACTAATTGAATTTACACTATTCATCTCATTGGCAGTGATCCGAAGCTGTGATAATTCGGTAGAAGAGGATTCTAAAAGTATAGTAATCCGCCCATCATGCTCATGAACAGTAATTGTCTGATCACTAAATCCTATAAAGGAAATAAGCAAGGTAGCCTGCGGCTCTTCCATAATCAACTCAAACCGGCCAAAAGCATCCGTCACAGTTCCTTTTGCTTCTCTTTTAACCTGTATTGTCGCGCCCAGCAAAGGACTGCTATCCTCCGCATTTAGCACCACTCCTTTAATTATATGATGACCATAGGCAGTCTGGAAAACCAACCATCCTAGCATGGCCATAACAATGGTTTTAAAATACATATTAATATAATTTGCTTGTAAAAAATGAATGCATACCCATCCCATTGTTCATCAACACTGATAAATAGTGGGATTTATTACAGTCGTATAAAAAATTGAATTTATCTTTTTAACCTTAATTCGATTAAAGACATCATCATAAAATCGTCATTGCGAGGCTTCAGGGCTGGTTTTGAGTCGTGGCAGACGTGGCAATCTGTCAATTAAGAGACTGCCGCGCTTTTTTCATCCCACAACCCAAACAAAAAAGCTCGCAGTGACGACATTTGGTATTTTTAAATCGAAATCAGATTAATCAGATGAGGGATTAAACCTTCGGCGGGGGAGTCAGTACTTCTAAATAATTTGATTTTAACATTACTAAATAGTTTGCGTGCAGAACTGTTGACCGCCCAATCAAGTATTCAAGTTCTAATAAATTCTCTGCTAAATGTATTTTAAATAGTTTTTGATTTTCTGGCATATTTTGTTGGTCATGCCTATCTTTTTGATCTTCACCGCTGCTTAACAAAGCTTTCACAGATTCAAGAAATCCATGATGATGATGTATATGATACTTGCCGGTTCCATGCTGATGAAATGAGAATTGCTTTGAAAAAATTTCCGTCGCGTGAGACAAAAAATGTCCTCCCTGAAAGAGACCGTCCTGAAAAATCACTACCGAGTAAATTAATAAAATGCTAACTGAAAATACTTTTTTAAACATGGAAATCTTCACGCTTGAAGATAGGGAAATTCTATTCGAAAAATGAATAATCAATTGTATATAATAGTAGCCATCGATATCACTAACATTATTGATTCGTGTTTTTACACTAAAAATAATTGTACCAATATGGTACAACATAAAGCCTCGCTTTTGCATTCAATAAAATAAACATTTTAATTTTGAACAATAACATTGCTCTTTCGATTAAATAATTTAATTTGAGTTCAAATCACATAATTACCATACCACATGAAAATTTTGAAAATTGTATTTTTTATTTCCCCGCTGGCGCTTTTCAGTTGCGGAGGAACCGAAGAAGAGAAAACAGAACATATCAGACCTGTTAAAGCCGTTGAAGTTCTTTCTTCTTCAGGTCAATTCAGTAAAGGTTTTCCTGCTGTTACCCAGGAAACCAGAGAAGTGGAACTTTCATTTCGAATTTCAGGTCCACTTGTTCGACTAACCGTTGAAGAAGGTCAGGCAATAAAGAAAGGCGAATTAATCGCAGAAGTTGATCCGCGGGATTTCAAAATAGATTTGGCTGCCAAAGAAGGCCGGATGGTTCAGGCAAAAGCAGAAGAGCAACGCTATGGTAATCTTTATAAAAAAGGATCCGTTTCAAAAAACGAACATGACATTAAACTGGCTACATACCTTGAAGCTAACTCGGCTTATGAAAGGTCATTAAATTCATTAAAAGACACAAAATTGTTTGCCCCATTTGATGGATATATTGGCAAAAAACTCATCGAGAATTTTCAGGACGTCAAAGCAAAAGAAACTATTTTAACAGCTTTGGATTTAAGTCATATTGAAGTCTTAACTCATATCCCGGAAAATTTGGCAATTTTCTTTCCCAACTTCACATCCTACAAGGTTTTATTTGATGCCTACCCTAACAAGGTGTTTGATGCGAAGCTTAAAGAAGCAGGAAAAACCCCGGAGCCGGCCGGCTACCCATTGACACTTATCCTCGACTATAAGGTTGGTGTGAACCCTGATTATAGAATTGCCCCAGGGTTTACGTGCAGAGTCGACGTGATTTTAAATAATGAATTAGGTAATGAAACCTTTATCATTCCTGTTACGGCTGTTTTTGAAGCAGAAACTGATAAAACTCCTTCAGTTTGGATATTGGATAAGGACACGAATACTGTAAGTAAAAAATCCGTTCAAGTTGGGAATTTAATCTCCAATAATTCCATTGAAATAAATAGTGGTATAACTCCCGGAGAGTGGGTTGTTACTGCCGGCGTCCATCAACTTGTAGAAGGCCAAAAAGTAAAGCAACTTTTAGACAGACTCTAATTTCCTAACTTAAACCTATCACAACATGAGTATAGCCAAATATGCAATGACCCATCAACGGGTTATTCATTTTTTCCTGATTTTCGTGCTCCTGGGCGGCGTACTTTCTTTTCCTGAATTAGGAAAAAAGGAAGACGCGCCATTTGTAATTAAAGAAGCCGCGCTATTGACCAAATACCCCGGGGCAAGCGCCAAAGAAGTAGAAGAACTGGTTACCGAGGTGATCGAAAGAAAAATTCAGGCAACGCGCGGATATGACTGGATGAAATCTGAATCCAGAGCGGGATCTTCTTACATTAAGATTGCTTTCTTTGAATCAATTGCTAAGGAGGAATTCAACCAGATTTGGGATGAATTGCGGAGGAAAGTAGAAGATGTTCAGGCGGAACTGCCTCCCGGATGTATGCCAACACAAATCAATGACGACTTTGGAGATGTATTTGGTGTTTACTATGCTCTGACTGCTGATGATGGTTTTGAGTACAGTGAATTGGAAGATTATGCCGAAGTGATTCGCAGAGAATTGGTTCCAATATCAGAAGTAAGTAAAGTTGAATTATTTGGTGTTCAACCAAAAGTCATCAACATTGAGATTACGGAATCTAAACTGGTCAATGCAGGAGTTTCGCCGGATATGTTTGTCAATACACTTCAATCGCAAAACAGGTTGATTAAATCCGGTAATCTTACCCTGAAAAATAATCAAATACGCGTTGAAGCGCCGGGCACATTTCAATCTGTTGAAGAAATAGAAAACCTTATAATAACAGGAACAGGAGGAAATCCATTAAGGATCAAAGACCTTGCAAAGGTATCGAAAGACTATCTTGATCCACCATTAGCAAAAATGAGACTAAATGGAAAACGGGCCATAGGTATAGGAATTTCGACCAGACTGGGTGGAAATTCAGTTTTAATGGGTGAATTGGCCAACGCAAAGCTAAAAGAAGTTGAATCATTACTACCGATAGGAATAGAATTAGAGGGTATCTATTTTGAAAATGAAGTCGCGCTCGAAGCCAATGTTGATTTTATTATTAACCTGGCGCTGGCCATTATCATTGTCATTGTGATCATTCTATTTGCAATGGGCGTAAGAAGCAGTGTATTAATAGGTAGTAGTTTGCTTTTTTCTATTCTTGGGGCATTAATTTTCATGCTGATTTTAGGTATTGAATTACACAGAACTTCCCTGGCTGCCATCATTGTTGCGTTGGGAATGTTGGTCGATAATGCCATCGTGGTCACAGACAATGCCACCATTAATATGAAACGGGGAATGAATAAGGTCGATGCATTTATTCAGGGCGCAAGCGTCCCACAATGGGGCTTATTGGGAGCTACAATTATAGCCATCATTTCTTTTCTACCCTTATACCTTGCTCCAAATAACACGGCTGAAATCATAAAACCTCTTTTTATAGTCCTTGCCATTTCATTGGGTTTGAGTTGGATATTTGCATTAATTCAAACAACAACATACGGTGATCTTATTATAAAAGAGCCAAAGAATGATGAAAAAAATAAAGATCCATATGATAGTAAATTTTATACCTGGCTTAGAAACCTCATAGAAAAAGCGATTGCATGGAGGTGGGTGTCTTTATCTATAGTTCTTGTACTATTTATTGTATCACTTAAATTATTTGGTACAGTTGAGCAAGCCTTCTTTCCTGCCATCAATAAACCAATGTTTAAGATTGATTATTTCCTTCCTCAAGGTACCCAGTTGGAAGTGAATCAGCGAGATATGGAAATAATTGAGGAGTTTTTACTTGCTAAAGAAGAAGTCGTCAAGGTTTCCATAACACTTGGCGCCCCACCGCTTAGGTATTACCTGGCAACAACTTCATTCGCTGCGAGTCCTACATATTCAAACCTACTTATTGAAACTCAAGACTATAAACAGGCTAATGAATTGATGTACGAGCTGAATGAATTCATTAAAGATAATTTACCCAACGGGATGGCAATTTTTTACAAATTTAAAGTTTCTCCATATCCGGATGGTATTATCGAACCGACAGTTTTAGGTCCTGATCCGGAAGTATTGTTTGAGATAGGGGAGCAAATTAAAAAGATCATGCGTGAAGAGCCCCTTGTAGAAAATATCAGAACGAATTGGCGCGAAAAAAGCATGGTCTGGCATCCTATTTATTCTCAAAACAAAGGGCAGCGTAATGGAATTAGCCGTGACGCCATGGCCAATGCTATACTGCGCGTTACGGATGGTCTTCAGATTGGAGAATACCGCGAAGGAGATGATTCTTTTCCGATTTTACTTAAAAATGCAAATCGAAAGGATTATGATTTTAATAATATCGGCAGTTTATCCATTTATAATAATCAGGGAACAGCCGTTCCACTTGATCAGATTGTTGAAGGATATGACGTCAAATGGGAGAACAATTTGATTAATAGACGAAACCGGCAACGGGCTTTGGCCATTCAAAGTGATCCGATTTGGGGTATAGAAAACCCTGAAGTCGAGGCATTACTGATGCCAAAAATCAATGCTCTTGAACTTCCTGAAGGATATTCAATTTTTTGGGACGGGATGTATAAAAAACAATTGGACACCAACATAGCTGTTATGGGGCAACTTCCGGTTACATTTTTCCTCATTGCTGCTGTATTGGTAATTCTTTACAACAGTTACAGAAAAGTTGTGATGTTGTTCCTGATGATTCCAATGGTTATCATAGGAATTACGGCGGGATTCTTACTTACAGGACAGGCATTTGGATTTTTTGGATTGTTGGGTGTTTTGGGTTTGATTGGCATGGTCTTGAAAAATGGCATCGTGTTATTGGATCAGGCAGAACTTGAAATGACCGAGAGAAACCTAAGCCAATTCGACGCTATTGTTGCTGCAGCTGTATCCAGGTCGATTCCCGTCTTTCTGGCTGCAGGCACAACTGTTTTAGGAATGATCCCGCTACTACCGGATCCTATGTTTGGAGGCATGGCAGCAACAATTATGGGCGGTCTGACAGTTGCAGCAATATTAACTATTTTAATACTACCGGTATTGTATGCCACTTTTTATAAGTTGAAGAAAACTGAAAACAAGAAGTAATATGAAGTTCATAATATCAATATTGGCATTAACTATTGGTTTCCAGTCTTTTGCACAGGACGAAAAACTCACAATGGAAAAATGCAGGGAATTGGCTGTCAATTACAATCAGGATGTAAAAAGTTCCATGGCTGAAATAGAGGCCTCCACATATGACGCTGAAGCAATTAATAAAGACAAACTCCCTCGAATAGACTTAAATTCTAATTACAGATATTTAAGTAATGGAATTAGCATGGATGGATTTAATACGCTCGAGCACATATATAATGTGAATATTGGCATATTTCAAAATATATATTCGGGAAGTCAGGTAAAAACCTCATATGATCTGGCCCGGACCAAACAAGCAATTTCTACTGAAAGAATGAGATTCACAGCATCTGAAGTGGTCCTGGATACGGACATATTGTACTGGGATGTAGTAGGGAATGCCGAGTACCTAATTTTATCTAATAGATATAGGGATATTGTTGAAAAGCTTGTAAACACAGTTCTTGATAAAGTAGAAGAGGAAGTTCTTAGCAGGACCGAATATTTACAGGCAAAGGTAAATCTCAATGATGCTGAACTTAAAGTTATCCAATCTGAAAACAATCTAAAACTAGCGGAGATGGCACTTAACCGTATAATAGGAATTGAAATAACTACTGATATTGTTACGGACGATTCGATTACTGTCGACATTGCCTCGATAGAAAACATTGATTATGTGCAAACAGCATTGGCTACCAGGCCTGAAATCAAAATCAATGAAAATCTTGTGACTGCATCTGACTTGAATATCGGACTAACACGATCCCCTTACCTGCCGACTATTGGTGTGGGGGCTTTTGGGAAGTATGGCACTCCAGGAATAAATCTTTCAAATGAACCAAATTTTAATTTCCAGGCATTTGGATATTTGAGTATGCCTTTGATCTATTTTGGTAAAAAAGGAAAAGAAGTTGAAGCAAGCAGAATTCGAAGTAATATTGCTTCATTACAATTAGATAAGACACAAGATCTTATCACACTTGAAGTAAGCCAGGCAAGATATGCTTTGGAAGAGTCTGTTAAAAAGGTAAATCTAACTCAAAATTCCGTGCAACAAGCCGATGAAAACCTGGACCTGGTAAACGATAGGTATACAGAGGGACTGAGCCCGATCATTGATGTGCTAAATGCTCAAATCTTCTGGGAGTCTGCTTATATGGATTTTGTGAATGCCAAGAAAGAATTCAAGGTCAATTACTCTGTTTATCAAAAAGCTTTAGGATTGAATTACGTCGAACCTGCGGAATAATGAGTTAATGATGGAATGATGGAATGCCCGCCTGTCCGGCGAGGCAGGCGATAATAAAAACTAATCAAAAGCTAAACCCACAATATAATGCTCGAAGAAAGTCGTTACTATTTTAATAAAGCTGCGAAAATCCTTGACCTAAAAACAAAGGTAAAGGACATCCTCGTTACGCCAAAAAGAGTCGTGAAAGTCGAAATTGTAACTGAGAGCAGGGATGGTGGGATCTTGCATCATATAGGTTTTCGTGTACAGCATGATAATGCCCGTGGACCCATGAAAGGCGGATTGAGGTATCACCCTTCAGTTGACGAAGATGAAGCCACCGCGCTCGCCAGTTTAATGACTTGGAAAACAGCCGTCGTCAATGTTCCTTACGGTGGCGCCAAAGGCGGAATCAACTGTAACCCACAAACACTCAATGAAAAAGAACTGCATGATATCACCAGGGCCTTCGTAACAGAGATTAAAGAAATAATCGGCCCCAACCTGGATATACCAGCCCCTGATGTAAATACAAATGCCAATACCATGGCCTGGATCATGGATGAATATTCTAAACATTATGGGTTTTCGCCAGGTGTTGTGACCGGAAAGCCATTGCACTTGTTCGGGTCGGAAGGAAGAGAAGAAGCAACCGGCCGGGGCGTAATGTATGCCTTGGAAATGGCGCTGGAAGATGAAAAAATAGATTGGAAAGGGCTAAGAGTTGCGCTACAGGGATTCGGAAATGTGGGTAGTTTTGCGGCTAAATTAATGGCAGAGAAGGGCGCTAAAATAGTGGCGGTTGGCGATCACATGGGAGGCGTGGAAAATGCAGAGGGTCTAAATGTTGAACAGCTCATGAAATGGGTAAGAGAACATCGTACCGTGAAAGGATTTTCCGGTGGAACTCCGATGGACAGCAATCGTGTACTAACCTGGGATTGTGACGTACTGATTCCGGCTGCGCTGGGCGATGTATTAACCAAAGAAAACGCCAACGACATTCGCGCAAAAATAATAGTGGAAGCGGCCAACGGACCGACCTCCCCTGAAGCCGATGAAATTCTGCACAATAAAAATGTGTTGATCATTCCGGATATTCTGGCTAATGCAGGTGGAGTTACAGTCAGCTATTTTGAGTGGGCGCAAAACATTCAGCAATACAGATGGGAATTGGAAAAGATCAATGGAGAATTGTATAAAACAATGACTAAAGCCTATAAATCAGTAAGAGAGATTGCAAAATCTCATAACACAGATATGCGTACGGCAGCTTTCATTCTTGGCATTGGCAGGGTTGCTAAGGCTACTTTATCGAGAACCCATTTTGTCAACCCTAAATTTGATGAGTTTTAAAGGGTAGTAAAAAGAAACTGGGTGCTGGGTTCTGGGTTCTTGTCACTGGGTAATGCTATCAACTGCCTGTTTTACATAAATAATCCAAATCATTTATATCAAAATTTTCGTACTTTTGTATATAACACATTGATTATGCAAAGCCTTGTATTACATACAGAAAACAGAGAGCAACTCAAAGCTATAAAGGATCTTGTTAAGTCGCTGAACATAAAACACGAGGAATATCCGTATAATCCTGAATTTATTGCTAAGATAGATGAAAGCAGGAAGCAGGCTAAAGAGGGAAAACTTATCCGGTTAAAAACTGAAGATTTGTGGAAATAGCTTATACTGAAAAGGCGCTTGAAGATATTTCCTATTGGAAAAAAATCAATAACCAGGCAATACAAAAACGCATCACTAAACTTATTGAAAGTATCCAGATATCTCCCTTTGCGGGAATTGGAAAACCAGACCCTCTAAAATATAACCTGACAGGACTTTGGTCACGGCGCATCAACAAAGAACACCGCCTGATATATGAAATGTATAATGAAGAGATCGTAATCCACTCCTTAAAAGGTCATTATTCCTGACTAAGCTATTCAAATTCACTCCATATATTAACATGGCGGCCTTAATTTATGATTTTTAAATATGTCAACTTTCTTAAAAACCCACCCCTAACCCCTCCAAGGAGGGGAATTTAATTCTACTAAAAATTAAATTTATCATGTTCAATGATCGCCAGGTTAATATGAACATTGCATTTGCCTAAATAGAGCCTACACAACAGAAATTTTCAACATATTAACCGGTTCACGCTTTTGCATCGGTATTCCTCCGACGCAAACTAATTTGTCGCCTTTGTTTACCAATCCTTGCTTTCTCAATATTTCAGTAGCCTGGTCTATTGCATCATTGATATTCACATTTTCGGCCACTTGAAAGGCATTTACTCCTCTGACAAGCGATGATTGTTTTATTACATGATCATCGACCGCAAATGCAAAAATTTTAGCATTAGGCCGATGGCTGGCAATCTTTAGTACCGTACCGCCACCGAATGAAAAGACAACAATGCCTACAGCTTCTACCAGATCTGCCATTTTGCATGCATTGAAACACATAGAATCTGAAATATACGTGGGGCTGTTTTTATCAGGTGTATTATCATGGTTCAAATAAAAACCACTCGCTTCTGTTGCGTTGATCACCTTTTGCATATTTACAATTACCTCAACCGGGTATTTGCCGACAGAAGTTTCTCCACTGAGCATCACAGCATCAGCTCCATCCAGTACGGCATTGGAAACATCAGTTGCCTCGGCTCGTGTGGGCATAAAATTGGTGATCATGCTTTCCATCATTTGGGTAGCTATGATCACGGGCTTGGCTTTTGTAATACATTTGCGCACCAATTGTTTTTGCAACACTGGAACTTTATCGAATGGCGTCTCCACACCCAAGTCCCCCCTGGCTACCATTACACCATCGGTATAATCTAAAATATCATCAAAATTTTCAATAGCTTCAGGTTTCTCAATTTTGGCAATCACCTTAACATCTTTTCCACTACTTTTAATGATATCTTTTAGCGCTACAATATCCCTTACATTTCGAACAAAGGAGAGTGCAATCAAGTGGATATCATGTTTTAATGCAAAGTTCGCATCAGCAATGTCTTTTTCCGTAAGACTGGGAAGTGATATTTTAGTGTTTGGCAAATTCACCCCTTTTTTTGACGAGAGCACTCCGCCGTTTATTACTTTTAATGAAACGGAATCTTTCCTGTTTGTTTCAACTACCTCCAGTTTTATTTTCCCGTCATCCACAAGGACAATCTCACCGGATATTACATCCATGGGAAATTGAGTATAACTCATATATATCCGCTCTGCCGTACCCACACATTGTTCAGTTACAAAATGAATGATGTCACCTTCCTTCAGCATCAATGCATTATTTTCAATTTCACCAATGCGCAGTTTAGGCCCCTGAAGATCGACAAGAATTGCAATGTTAGCGCCCAATTCTTTATTGAGCTCTTTAATGATGTTAATTACTTTTTCATGATCTTCATATGCCCCATGTGAAAAATTCAACCGGCACACATCCAATCCTTCCATGATCATTTTTCGGAGGGTTTCCTTGTTACTACACGCGGGGCCGATAGTAGCTATAATCTTTGTTAAAGAGTCTTGATAGGAATACATATTTTGTGTGGTTTATTTGCTTTAAATTTAGTTCAAATTTGCAAACCTGTTGTGGTTTTGGTGATTTTATTTTTGTCCTAAAATCAGAAGTAATGAGTAATCAATTATTTAAAAAATGAATTGACTTGTACCATCCAGGTACAAAAAAAGTATTGCTTTTAATTGCTTCGATTTCACTTCCTTATTAAATTGACAAACTTTTAATACTGAATATAAACTGATTGTAGTTTTTACAATGTCAAGTTAAATATCGATTTATCAATCCACAAAAAGCAATTATGAAAAATTTTAACATTATACTATTAAGCCTGATTTCAATAATGCTGATCAATTGTTCCGGAGTAAAAATAACAACAGATCAAAGCGATACGGCAGATTTTACAAAATACAAATCATTTAGAGTAATTCATTTGGTTAACGAAGTAGAAATGAAGGATAATTCTTTAAAAAAAACTGAATTGAATCGAAATAGATTAAATAAAGCAATAATTAATGAAGGTCAAACCAAAGGGATGAAGCTGGATGAAAATCCTGATGCATACCTGATGTGGTCAATGGGCATCGACTTAAAGACGAGCTATTCTACACATACAAATTATACTGGTGGAGCCTATATGGGATATCGAGGACGAAGAGGATACCGAGGAGGTTACGGCGGTATGGGATCCAGCTATAGTACCACAAGTGAATATGAAACTATTTTGGGTAAATTGACGATTTCATTAATCGATGCTGAAACTGAAGAGCTACTATGGTTAGGAGCCGGTGAAAAAGACTTAAAATCGAATAATAAGAAGATTGAGGAAAATATTAATAAAGCTGTGGCAAAGATTATGAAAAAATTTCCCATAGGGGGAGAATAAAATCAGATTTATTTTTTGGCACATATAGAATACTTTGCTCAAATATATATTGTTAAGAAATTAATTTCCAGGGCCTGATATTATATTAGGTCTTTTTTTTGTACAATAATGTAGAGAAGCCCCTCCTCCTGAGTGGAAAAATCATTGAATTTAATTTTATTCATCTCTTTATGACCATAGCAGAATTACCTCGGTATTTCAATTAGAGCCTTATATTCGCTAACTTTAAAAAGATCATTTTTTAGTGAACTATATATTTTTAAATCTTCGTTTAGTTTTGGCAGGATTTTAAATATGGATAAAAAGAAAAAAGATACTGTAGATAAGCAAGATCAACTGATCAAAGAATTAAAGAGATTTCGAAATCAAAACCTCAAAGAGAAATCTGATCAAACTACTCCTGATGCTGATTCGTTAAATTTTGAAATCCTTTTATCAGGATTGTCGGCTAAATTTTCTAAATTAAATCCCAAAGAAGTTGACAGTGAAATTGAAAATGGCCTGCGATTACTCGTTGAATTCTTGAACCTGGATAGAAGTACTCTTTTTGAACTTGATATTGAAAATAAGCAATTTATTGCAAAGTATTCTTTTGCCGGTAAAGGTATAGAACGCATAACAACACAATTTGGAACAGAAGTTTTTCCTTACACCTGGAATACATTACAGAAGGGTGAACTTGTACAGTTTGCTGAATACAAAGACCTCCCTCCAAATGCAAATGTGGATTTGGTCAACTATAAAAAATTTGACCTGAAATCCGGATACATAGTCCCAATTCTGATTGATGGTATAGTGAAATATGCCCTTGCCGGAGGAATTACTTCAAAGGATTATCATCATTGGCCTGAAAGTTTGCTGCCAAGAATTCAATTAATTGGTGAAATATTCGCGAATGCAATTGAAAGGTCGATTTATCTTCAACGGCTGGAAAATGTGATAAAAATGAATCAAAAGCTTAGCTCTGAATTAAGTCGGTTCTTGCCATCAAAGTTGACTACTATTGATTTCAATATAAATACTACCAAACAAACAGTAAGTCGTAGTAGAAAAAAATCATGGCTTGGAGAAGGTGTTGGCTATTTTGCGGAATCCGGAAGAGTAGATCTTAACAAAATTTGTGAAAGAATGGGTCTGGCCAAAACAAGTTTTTACAATAAGTATCCTACATTAGAAGGAAGTAAAGGTCTCGATCGGTACCGCAAAGAAATTCTGGATCACACTTTTACTCAATTGAGCAACTTTTTCAATAAAGCAACTCAACTTATTAAAAAAGAAAGTGTTGATAATATCAATGTTCAAGTTGTTGATTTAGCCTTTTCGGATTGTATTTATTTACAGAGTCTTGGTCAAATTGTTATAAACAAGTCTGACCCATACATTGGCATGATTGCAGAGAAATTAAATCTGGAACTTGAAAATCTTGTCTCATTTTGGTTAGATAAAGTCAGCAAAAGAAAAGTATTATCTGTTTTAGAAAGGAAAGAAATTCAGGGTGTAATTGTGACTAACATCTATCATCAATCTTTGGTATTAAAGCCAGAACAATGGAAAGATCAAATCATATCTGTTTTAGAACAAATTACATCAATTATTAAATCTTAGACTCTTCGAAAATCCCCGAATTCTTGCCTCGTCCTTTTGGTTGAATTGGGGTAAATGTACCTCATTGGTACATTTTAAATTAATCATACCATCAATTGTAATTCACTCCATAGTAACTTTGAACGTTAGGTATCTGTACTCATTTTCTGAAATTTATGAGCCACCGACCTTGTATAAATTTTAGAATCCTTATATTGTTTTCGAACATCTAACTGTAAACTAAAAAGTTAAAAAACCACACACATTATGAAAAAAAAGATACTAGTCTTTTGCACATACTTACTTTCCTTAAATCACTTATCGGCTCAAGAAGCAGAACCCGGTTTTTCATGGCCCAAAGAAATCGAAACAAAAAAGGGAGTTGTTACCTTATATCAACCTCAGCTGGAATCTTATAAGGATAACCTCCTTGATGGCAGAATTGCAATTTCAATTAAACCCCCTAAAAGTGATATGATTTTTGGCGCAGTATGGTTTAATGCAAGAATGTCTACTGATACGGAGTTGCGGACCGTAACATTGGAAAAATTGGATATAGTACGAGTTCATTTTCCGGAATTAGAAGATCAGGAAAAAGTTGCTCGATTTGGCGAATTGCTGGTTGAAGAGATGGAATCCTGGAACATTGAAATGTCTCTGGACCGTTTGATAGCCAGTATGGAAGAAGTTGAGAATCTTCAAACTATTTCCGACAAATTAAATAATGACCCACCTGATATTTATTTCAGAACATCAGCCGCAGTTTTAATTACCATTGATGGTGATCCAAAAATAAAAACAGACGATAATTCCAAATTAGATTATGTGGCTAATACACCGTATTTTATTGTCAAAGAAACAAAGAAGAAGGATTATTATTTAAAAGGGGGATCATTCTGGTACACGTCAAAAGAAGTGCTTTCAGGTTGGGAAGAAACCAATAAAGTCCCCTCAAAAATTGAAAAATTTGCCAAGGAAAATATTGAGGAAGGAGAACCGGATTCTTTAAGTTTGACCTACACTGAAGCTCCGGAATTAATTGTGGTCACCAAACCTTCTGAACTGATCATAGCTGATGGGGATCCGGAATATGCCTCTATTGAAGGGACTACGCTGCTTTATGCTGCCAATTCTGAAAGTGACATCATCATGGATATCGATTCTCAATATCACTATGTCTTGCTGGGAGGCAGGTGGTTTTACTCAAAAACCCTGAATGATGGTGACTGGAAATTTGCAGAGCCTAAAGATTTACCAGCGGATTTTGCAAAAATTCCGGAAAATTCAGAAATGGAAGACGTAAGAGCAAGTATCCCCGGAACGCCGGAATCAAAAGATGCACTTCTGGAGCAAAGCATTCCGCAAACTGCAACGGTTGACCGGAAGGAAGCTAAAGTAGAAGTTACCTATGATGGAGACCCGAAATTTGAAAAAATTGAAGGCACCGATGTCTCATATGCTATAAATACAGAAAAGCAAGTATTGCTGATCAATAAAAAATATTATTGTGTTGATGATGCCATTTGGTTCGTATCTAAAAAAGCAACAGGGCCATGGACAGTAACCGATGAACGCCCCAACGAGGTGGATCAGATTCCACCGGAATCACCGGTTTACAATGTGAAATATGTATATATCTATGACGCTACTCCTGAAGTTGTTTATGTGGGTTATTTACCGGGATATACCTATTCGTATGTCTATGGAGGAACAGTAGTATATGGCACAGGATATTCTTACACCTCATGGTATGGCGCTTATTATTATCCCCGACCTGTTACCTGGGGATATGGAGTACATTACAGCCCTTATGGTGGTTGGGGATTTTCAATTGGATTTGGATATGGCTGGATTGGCTGGGGCTTTCACCCGTACCGGCGTGGCTGGTGGGGACCAAGAGGGTATCACAGAGGATATCGGCATGGATACCGCCATGGATATCGAAGAGGAAGAAATGCCGGATACAGGGCTGGTTATAGGGCCGGACAAAGAAATTCATCCCGAAATGTATATCGCAATCGATCAAACGGAGTGAAGCAAACCGGAAATATGGGAAAGGCGCAGGCTGGAAAAAATATGAACAGTAAAGCAAGGCCTTCATCAAAAACAAACAATATGTATTCCGATAGAAATGGCAATGTAAGCCAAAGAAATCAGAATGGTAGCTGGGAACAAAAATCTAACAGAGCCTCTAACCAAAGACAAAGTCAAAATGTACAAACCAGGCCATCAACAAGTCAAAGTCAACAAATGAATCGCTCGGCTCAAAACAGAAGCAGAGGCACTCAAAATTATAATAGTTCAAGATCCTCGGGTGCTAGTCGTGGAGGTGGCGCTAGCAGAGGAGGAGGTGGAAGAAGACGATAGACAATTGAAATAAGTAATGAACAGAAAATCTAAATAAAACCAAATACAAGTTTAATATGAAAAAAAACAATTTTAGTATTTACATCTGGTTTTATAGCTGCCATAGGATTAGTCGTATTTCTTGCATTTACTGAAGGTACGTCATCAACACAAGGTGATAAAATGATGGATGTTTACTATCCGGGTACCGAAGAACTCGCAGCAAATGAGATGCGTGTGATAGCGCTTGGTACAGGAATGCCGAATGCGCGGCCAAAACAAGCAGCTACTTGCTTTCTTGTTGAATTGGGTAATGGAGATAAATTCTTATTTGACATTGGATCCGGATCAGCTGAGAGAATTTCAGCAATGAAAATACCATATGATTATTTGGATAAAATATTTATTGGTCATTTACATTCAGACCATATAGGTGATCTTGATGCTCTTTGGATAGGCGGTGTTGTAGCAAATAGGGTTGCCCCTTTAAGAATCTGGGGGCCTAGTGGTGCTGAAGAAAAGTACGGTACAAAGTATATGGCCGAGCACCTTCAAAAAACCTATACTTGGGATATAGATGGAAGAGTAGGGAATGTTGATACGCGTGGATTATCAATAGAGGTTCATGAATTTGATTATAAAAAAGTAAATGAAATTGTGTACAATGAAAATGGTGTAGTGATTCGCTCTTTTCCTGCAATTCATGCTTTAGATGGTTCCGTAAGTTATACATTGGAATGGAATGACCTTAAGTTTGCTTTTAGCTCAGATACCTACCCAAATAAATGGTGGATGAAACATACCATTGATTCAGATCTGGCAATACATGAATGTTTTGCATCTCCTAAAATTTTGATTGATAAACAAAAATTTCCTCCTCTAACCGCTTTGAATGTAGGAACACAAGTCCACACTTCCCCTTCTCAATTTGGAAAAGTGATGGCTACAATAAATCCACGTATGGCTGTTGCATTTCACTTTTTTAATGATTATGACACACAACCACTTGTATTACAGGATATCAGAAGTATATATGATGGCCCTTTGTCTTTGGCTACTGATTATATGGTTTGGAATGTAACAAAAGATAAAATTACCACAAGAATGGCCGTTATAGACGAAGATATTTGGCCACAACCTTCTGTTCTTGGAACTAGGCCAGCAGATCGTAGTAAGCGTATTGGTTTTTCGGAATATATTTGGGATGGCCGTGTAAATTATACTGAAGTGCTTAAGAAGATATATGATGATATAAATAAGGAATATGGAACATCAGTTCCGGTTCCCGAATAAATGATATTCTTATCATCTTTATATAACGCCTCATAAACTAACTATACGCCGTGTGAGTTTTAGTTCTAATTTGAATGATTAGGCGAATAATAAGACTTAGGAGTGAAATGAAATTGAAGAGCAATAAAATTCTGCACTATGCATTGCCAGAACAGTGACTTTGAAATAAAAGTCATGTGATTTATGTATTCGACATTAGAGATATTTAAATTATTTTAAATAGAATTAAATTATCAATCACTTTAAAACAAACAAGACATGGGTTTAATGTGGACAATTGTAGGCTTTCTTGCCGGACTAAGCATTTTAGCTTACTTTGAGTTGAATAAAAGATATTCTCTCGACCTGATTTCATGGGTTGGTTTAATACTCGGTGAGTTTACTGTTTTATTTGGAATTGCCTGGTCGGCATCATCGGTCATGGAAGGCGTACCTCGTTCCGGTAGCATGGGTGCCATTATGTTTGGTGGATTAGGATTAGTAATAATTATACTTACATGGCGATTTAAGATACAGCACAACAAAAAATCTGAAATCGTTAATTCATCAAAATCAAATAAGGAAACAAGCGAAGAAGTTGGTGAAAATTCCAGAAGGGATTTTTTAAAGTCAACTTCACTTGCAGCATTGGGATGGCAAAAGATAGTTGGTTCTGTATTGGGGGTTGGTGCAATAGGTACTACGGCATACGCCATAAAAAAATCCAGTGGTGTGATACTTGACGATGTTCCCAATGCCATTGCTGATGATTACAAGCGAATGGACAATAGAAAGCTCATTCAAACATTTGTGCATAGCGAAAAGCTCCAGGAGAAATATGCACACAGGGTTGAAAAATGGGAAAGAGCTTCACTTGATCGAATGGAAGATTTTAAAGTCAAGGGGAGCTACCTTAGGTATGCCGAAGGAAAACCAAAAGATGAAGTGGGTTATACACAACTGGAATATGCGCTTGCTGGCGCTTCGTGGCAAACAAGTTTAAAAGGCAATCCTGTAACTGTCACGCCGGACTATGGTGTGAACTCCTGGGATCAGTCTCAGGTTGACAAGACCAAATACAAATTCAAAACCAAGCAAGATGCATCAGATGCCATAAAAACAGCGGCGAAACTGTTTGGAGCTTCAAAAGTAGCCATCACAAAACAAGATGACCGCTGGGATTATGATCATCTATACGACCCAATTAATGAAAAAGACGTGAGCTGGGATGATTTCCCTTTCAAAGCCAAAACAGTAATAGTCTGTCTTATTGAAATGGATTATGTGGCCATGTCGGCAGCGCCTACAGTTGTCACAGACGGCACTTCCGGGCAAGGGTATTCAGATATGGTCATTGTCTCAGATCATTTGGCTACGTTTATCAGAAAACTTGGATATCATGCTGTAGCGTCAGGCAACGACCTTGGAATGAGTGTAGCCTATGCCGTCGCTGCCGGAATGGGGGAAGTTTCGAGGGCTGGTTGGTTGATCACCAGAGATTTTGGCCCAAGAGTGCGTATTTGCAAAATCTATACTGATTTAGATTTTGTAGAATATGATAAACCCAGGGATTTCAGCATCACAAATTTCTGTATTCATTGTAAGCGGTGTGCTGATGCGTGTCCTTCGGAAGCCATCTCTCAGGAAGATAATCCAACTTATGGCCCCACTTATGAAGGAGCAGATGATCCCGAATATAGTTGGAACAGTCATGCCGGTGTATTGAAATGGCACAGCGATTCTAAAAAATGCTATGAATTCTGGGTAGAAAATGAAGGTTCCTGTAGCTCATGTATCGCCGCTTGTCCATACAATAAACCCGACTTCTGGCATCATGACCTGGTAGATACATCAAATGTCGTAGTTCCGGGACCCGGCCATACATTTATGCGGGAAATGGATATAATATTTGGATATGGCAAAACCAATGATCCTGATGCCGTGAAAAAATTCTGGAAATCAGGAAGGGATTAGTGGAGATTGAATAGATGATACAATGATTAAATGATAGAATACCACAATGATTTATTGAATGAGTTAAATTTAATTGAATTTGACGTCTGGGTAAAATTATGTGGTTTATATAAGTGATAAATGAATAAAGTCCCTAAAAAACCAAGTTGGAAATACAATGAGATTCTTGCCATTTTGGTTGTAATTTGGTTTGCTGTAGCCTGGCTTATTGGCAAACAAAAAGCAACGGGTAGCCTGGATCCTTTTTTATCCAGGGCATTCCCGGAAGCTGTGGATACAAACACTTCTTCCAACAATGTTATTGAAGCTAAATCAGCCGAAGGTATTATTTTGGGATATATAGCTGTTGGAGAAGCCAGTGGATATGGTGGCCCTCTTAGTGTGGTATTGGCAATGGATACAGCAGGCAATACCTCCAGTCTTGCAGTAGTTAATCATCGGGAAACGCCTACTTTTTTTGACAAAACGATTAAAAGTGGCATTCTCAAACAACTGGTGAAAACGAAGGCAAATGATCGAATAAAAATTGATGAAGACATAGATGGACTTTCCGGGGCAACCTATACGGCCAGGGCGCTCATTCAGTCCACTCAACAAGCTGCTCATCAAATTGGCCGCAATAAACTAAAATTGGAGATTTCCGAAGACAAAAGAAATGTTCAATTTGGGCTTCCTGAAATCTTATTAATTGTTCTTTTTCTTATAGCATTTTTACAACGAAAATACTTTAAAGGTAAGACCAGAAACATCATTAGATGGACTACACTAATTACAGGTATGATTTTTCTGGGCTTTATTTATAACCGGCCTTTTGTTCTCGCTCATGTAAATATGGTATTATTAGGTTATTTTCCAGCATGGGATACACACATATATTGGTATATTCTCATTGCCGGATTATTGCTTTTCAAAACAGAAAAAAAATGGAATACGTATTGTTATGATTTTTGTCCTTTCGGGGCCTGTCAAGAAGTTGTCGGGGCAATTGGCGGCGCAAAACCGACAAAAATAAAATGGCGCGAAACCTTGCGATGGCTGCAAAGGATATTAGTGATTGCAGCAGTTAGTATGGCATTGATCTATAGAAATCCGGGATTTTCAAGCTTTGAAATATTCGGTACACTATTCTCCCTGGAAGGGAGTAATTTTCAATTTGTTGTATTAGCGATCATTCTACTTTCATCACTTTTCATAAGTCGTCCATTTTGCAATTATTTATGCCCATTGCATAAAAATACACTTGAAGGTTTATTTGACAGAACAAGAAAAATATTCAAAAAATTATGGCAAAGTCTATTTCCAAAAACAGCTCGATCCTAAACTATTTATGGTCAATTTTAATGTTGATTTGCATTATATTGCTGCTTGCACATTTAGTTTGGTCGGCCAAAGCTACCATAGTTGAAAATGATCAATTGATTGAAAAGACCTACACAACCAGATAACATTAAGATTTTTATTGGGTTATTTTAATCTTTTCAATAAATGCTTTTTCCAGTCTTCTCTCAAATACATTTGATATGAATATATATGTAAATCAGAAACACATCAACTGTCTGCCACAGGAAGTTTGATCTGTAATTCATTGATTCTGTTTGCAATTCAATTATTATTTGAACTAACCAATTGAACTGAATATAAATGTCTTATCTTCAAAATTAGACCTTTTTACGAATAATAAAATTTAGATAAAGGTGGCTTTTATTAGTTAAATAAAGTATATTGTTTGACTCATTAATTTTATTGAATTATGTTTAGTCAAACGTTAGGTATTATTTAAATTCAAATGTCATGAACTTTAAACCAAAACTAGAAAAGAAAGACCAGCAAGGATCAGGTGAAAATTCGGTAAAAAGTTATGAGCCAATCACCAAATACATGGCCAAGGATCTAATCACTTTTAAACGTGATACGGAGATCAATGAAGTAATCGATACACTTCTGGAAAAAAGAATATCCGGCGCTCCTGTCCTGAATGATCAAAAGGAGATTATAGGTGTTATTGACGATAAAGATTGTCTGCATGTGTTGGTGGATAGCGTGTATCATAATTTGCCAATCAGAAAACGTATCGTGGATACCTATATGACTGATGTGTATAAGACGATTAACATTGATTCAGACATTGTAGATGTTGCCAATGAATTCCTCAAATCAAACTTCAAACGTTTTTTGGTGGTAAATGACGATGGGAAATTAATGGGACAGGTAAGTCGTAGAGATATCCTTAAGGCTATTCAATCGGTGAATCGTACTAACTGGCACAAACAAAACTGAGTGATTTTTACTCCCTTCATCGAGGTAATAAGCTAAAGGCTAAAAGCTGAAAGGTAAAAAAATAAATACTACTAACCTGAGTTCGATTAATAAAATGAACGTCACTGCGAGAAAACGCAATGCAATGGAGTTTTCGTGGCATTCTCTCCTTATAGAATAAGATTGCTACAAAATTTTACTACTTAAAATTTTGTAGCAATGACGCGAATTATTGATTAGACTGTGATAGCACAAAATTATTATTCAATGGGCTTATCTACCTTGACCCCGATTTGATTTTTTTCCTATTTCATAAATGTCAAAGATCGGTAATCCATCTTTTGTTATCCCTTCGATGCAAATTTGAAGGTTTCTTGCATCATCCGAATTATAAAATCCAATTTTGGCCCTTCCACGACGATTTGTGATCACCTGAGGATTCCAGTAAATGGTTGATCTCAAATCAGGTTTAAACTCCACGTTGGTATCCCTGGAGTAACTTGGAGAAACAAATACTTTAGCAGAGCTTAATCCGGGCAACATTATTTCTGTCATTTCATCAGACTGCGACTGTAATATCGGGCTTAAGCCATGTTTGGTGTACAGGGCAATTATCCCATTTGCTCTTTTCAGTGAAATTCTGTTGGCCCCACTTTTAATCACCTCAACCTTTTCAATAATCTTAGGATCTATTTCAGTAAGTATTTCTTTTACATTATTGGTTTCAAATTCAAAATATTCCGCTTTACTCATGTTTTGACCTGAAGCTGTTATGCCCATTCCTAAGGGATCATATAATATCATTCCATCCAAAATTATGAGTGGGGCATGTTCTTCACCCCGAATTCTAATTATTACCTCTCCCCCATTGTTCTTCACAGATATCCCCGGAAACCGACCGCCGAACACCTGCAGCATGTTTGAATATTCCTGATATTTGTTGTCAATCAAAATTACATTGGCTGGTTTTCCAAAAGGATTGTCCTTGTTTTTGCTTTCGAATCCCGGCTTTTCTAACATTATTTGATGAGAAACATCAAAACCACTCAATTCAATTTCCTCTTTTTTAATTAGTTCAAGGTACTGTTTGCCGTAATTTGGCAATTCAATTTTATCCGTTTCAAATGTGTCTGTTTTTCGCAACTCATTTGATTTATCAAATATCAAATCGACTGAAACCGGCTCACCCCGGTTATTATTTGCTCTTACAAGTACCCTGGTCTGATCACGGGTATAAAGTTCAGTCAATAGAAACCGCCCTTTATCATTGGTTTTTACATACCAACTGCCCGCCTCTGGATCAGGCAAGCTAATCATGGTTATAAATCCATTGGACAATGGTTTTTCACCATTTTGCTCTATAGCGACACCACCCAAAACAAAACCTTTTTGACGGATAAAAGGAAGCTTTTCATCTCCAACCAGGCTATCGAATGATACCACCCCAGGCAATATGGTTTGCTGACTTAGCATCGCCCAATCTAATTTTTTTAAAGTCTCTCTATCAAAATCACTAAATAATGCACCGGGATTAAACAATTTGTTGTCTGACAAATAACCCAGGTTGAAATAGCTCCTGATGTTTCGTCCGTTTTTGTTTCTGGAAATTTTATTTTTATCAAGCACCGAAACGGAAATTTGTGCATTGCTTAAAGGTTTTCCATTCTCATCATTAAGTTCCAAAACAAGATCTATTCGTTCCCTCGCTTTAAAGTCTTTTTTGGCAAAGTAATATTTTATAGTTGCTTCTTCCGGTTGATTTAAAAACACCAGCCTTTTACATTGTAATTTCCCCAGATCATCAACAAGTAAAATTTGTGTGACGCCATTTGGTAAATTCGGCTTTGGAATTTCGGTCTTGAAAATTCCTCTTGTTATTGCACCAATACGCCGATCGAATAATATACCATTGGATATGACCAGAAGATAAAATTTCTTTCCTTCAAGCTTCATGGTACCCCGTACAGAAATATCAATAGAATTGGGCTTCAAATTATTCACCATTACAGAATATCCGGCATTTTTCACCCTGGGAAAATCTACTTGTTGAAATTCATCTGACATGATCAATGTCCGGTATTCCTGATCGGATTTTGGCATAACAAAAATACTTCCCAATCCTTGGTAATCACTTTTTATATTTGAAACCACACGCCCTTCCTGATTAAGCAGCCGTCCCCGAATATTGATTGCTTCCCCAAATTTATTTCTGGCATTATATCCAAGCTGCACAGGAACACCATCTATCATCGATCCCCCTTCCGGATAAAAATTGAGGGTATTCACACTGTCTTTCAAGCGTTTATTCATTATACCCTTGTCATTTGAGGCTTGAATAATTTCCAATTCTTCCTGATAAAACTGTTTATGATCAAATTTTTTCATCCAGTCTGTATAAGCTTCAAGTGAATATACACCTGGTTCCAAATCCGGGGGAATCACTAACTGCCCATGACTCACTCCATTATCTATATAAAATGACCTGGAAACCAATAGCGTTCCTTCAGGAGAGACAAGATCTACATGCAACACATCACTTCGATTTGTCGGGATGTTCGTGGCCATATTTACCAGATAAGCGCTAAACCACATAAGATCACCTGATACATAAAAAGGCTTATCGTGATGTATGTACACTTTTTCCCTGTCACCCGGCAAATCAAAGAGCTTAAGCTGTTGTTTCACATGAACAATAAACGGGTCATTGTCCATTTCATAATCTTCGAGAACGATCTGATTTTTATTATTTATATAAATAGAACCAAAAGCACGCTCTGCTTCAAAAGAGGTAATTACTTCAGCTTCAACCGGTGTTCGTTTGACGATGATATTTTCATCCCAGAAAAGCTGGTTATACCCTATATTATCCAAAATTTCAGAATCCCTTTGATTAAATCTTAGTAGGCGTCCACCCAATTTTTTCCTTTTTGGAGGGGTATAATATTCATAGTAGCTCAGAAAAGACCTCGTTTCTACCTTATTGACAAATCGCTCATTGACATAGTAATCAAAATTCTGCCCGAGAAGCATATAGTCCATGGCCAATTTATCATCATCAGTTTTCTTGAATGCTATTTCACAGGTCACTTTATAATCCTTCCAGGATCCAAATTCTCCTTTGAGTGATATAAATTTTAGCTTGTCATTTTCAATTGATCCGATCAACTTGAGTACTTCATAAGATTCCACATCTATCCATAGTTCGCCTTCCATAGCCGGAATGGTCACCTCTTCCTTCTTTTCAAATAATATCCGGGCCACTTTTCGATTATTCACAGACATGATTCGCTCTGTACTAAGATAGTAATCCTTGCGCACCTCAGCGCTCACCGGCATTACAAGGTCGTCAGTTTTTGGTTGAACAATAGTCAGTAACCTAACCATCAGCGTAAAGTTCTTATTGTAAATAAAAGAATCGGCAGTAGATAGTTTTAATGCATACCTACCCTCCTGGACTGCCCAATCATCAACACCATTCAAACTGAATTTTGTATCGTAAAAAATCTCATAGAGCTCTGAATACTCATCGCCATTTTTTGAGATTTGCCTGTAAAATGCCTTTCCGTATTGGTTGCTTCTAAATTGACTGTTAATTTTATAGAAAGCTTTACTCACAAGATTATACGCATATTCCTGATTCCCCTTTCCTTTAATTACCAATTCATCCATCAACAATTTCCCCGGAAGTAATTCAATAATTAAGGGAGTGTTGTCTTCAACTACAATTTCCAAAGGTTCAAAGCTAAGGTGTGTGATGAGCAAAATTACCGGGAGGCTGTCTACTTTGAATGAAAAATCCCCAAGAACATTGCTAGCGGTTCCTTTATAAATTTCCTTAAGTGCAATATTGGCAAATGGTATCCGTTCTTTCGACTCTGCGTCAATTACCTTTCCTGAGATTTCAATATCCTGAGCATTACCTACATGGAGTAGCATACTGCAGAACAATATCAAATAAAGCTTAAAGAATACCTTCATGAACTAAAATATATCATACTGCTTTCCCACAGGAAAAATTACAAATAAAAATATGCAGTCAAAAGAAAAATTGAATAAAACATATAATATAGTTAATCTTCAAAATATCTTCAAAATAGCTTTATAATTTTGGTTAATTTTTATTTTGAATGGTTATTTTTGATGTAATTCAGGAGGGTTACTTGTCGTGTGAAATTACTTATTGTTGAGGATAACATAGAATTGTCAGAAAACATCCAAAGCTATCTTGCTAAAGAAGGCAGTATATGTGAGACGGCTTTTACCTACAATCAGGCTATTGATAAAATCATATCTTTTGCTTATGACGTCATAATTCTGGATTTAATGCTTCCTGATGGAAATGGATTGGATGTGCTAAAAACCTTGAAGGATGAATCTTGCGAAGCAGGCGTATTGATTGCATCCGCAAAAAATTCTTTGGAAGATAAACTTGAAGGCCTTGATCTTGGAGCTGACGATTACATCACCAAGCCATTTCACCTTTCCGAATTAAATGCAAGAGTAAAAGCCATTTATAGACGAAAAAATTTTAACAATAAAAAAATAATGGAATGCAACGAAATAAAAGTTGACACAGAGGCGTGTGAAGTTTTTATTTCTGCAACACAACTTGATCTTACCAAAAAGGAATATGAGTTATTAGTTTACTTTATTTCAAATCAAAACCGCGTATTAACAAAACAATCTATTGCTGAACATTTGTGGGGTGATCATGTTGATTATTACGATTCTTTTGACTTTGTTTACCAACACATCAAAAACCTGCGAAAGAAAATCATCCATGCCGGCGGTGGAGATTATATCAATACCATCTACGGAATGGGCTACAAATTCAATACTTCGTCGAAATGAGATTACTTCTTAAGGTAACACTCTATTATTTAGTCATAACACTTGTCGTCTTTGGAATTGGCGGGATCATAAGCTTTAATATTTTTCAGAAGCAGATACAGCGTGAGACGGACAGATACTTGATTTCAAGATTGTGGAGCCTTCAGAATTCAATAGAAAATGGCGAATCTCCATATGCCTTTATTTCGACTAATCTCAGCATCAAAGAAATTAAAGACTCAAACGAAGAGACTAGATTCTCATTTGGAGATACATTGGCCGCTCATCCCAATCCCCGTATTCACCGGCTGGAAACCCATAGAAAGCTAAGGGTGATTCGGAAGATAGTTGATAAAACATACAAAATTGAGATTTTTGATGTAATTGTAGAATCAGATGATATATTCGCTGGAGTATTCAAATCACAGACACGCTTATTTATCTTATTAGGAGTCGCTTTGGTGATCTTTAGTTTCTTGGTTTCAACCTGGCTTTTCCGACCATTTAATGTGACGCTTCAGGCAATTAAAGATTTCAGACTGAACGATGTGGCTGGCCTGAAATTGGGAAAAACAAACACAAAAGAATTTCGGGAACTGAATGTAATCCTTAATCGAATGACAGAAAAAAGTCAGAACGATTATAAAAACCTCAAAGAGTTTTCTGAAAATGCCTCACACGAAATGCAAACCCCCCTAGCTGTTGCAAAAGGAAAAATAGAGCTACTGATGCAGTACAAAAATCTCGATAAAGAGCAATTGCTTTTGATCAATTCATCTTATGAAGCCATCGACCATTTATCGAAAATGAGTAGGTCACTGGGATTACTTACCAAAATTGAAAACAATGAATTTACAGATTTGCAGGAGATCGATCTTTCAGAAAAATTAAACAGCTCCATATTTGATTTTCAAGAATTACTAAGCCTTAAAGAAATCAAAATCAATCATAAGATTGACGAACATGTCATCGTCCGATCCGATCCTGTTCTCATTCAGATTCTGGCGTCAAATTTATTTCAAAATGCAATTCGTCATAATATTGCCAAAGGACACATTAATGTTGAACTAAGCAGTGACGAGCTAGTAATTTCCAATTCTGGAGAAGCTCTATCCACTCCAGTTGATTTACTTTTTAAGCGATTTAAAAAAGACAATCAAAGCGGTAAAACCAGTGGCCTCGGCCTGGCTATTGTAAAGAAAATTTGTGATATCAACAATTTTGGAATTAAGTACCACTACCATAATGATGAGCACCTAATAAAAGTGTCATTTGATAAGAAAATGTAAATTCATCCTCCCGGCAATATTCTCATAAATCGGCTTGACAGCTAACATCATTTGAGTCGACCTAAAAAATCCAAAATAAATCTGAACTAAAAACTTAAATCTTGGTTTGTTTAGTGTTGTGTCTATCTGAAAACAACTATTTTGACATTCAAATCATGTAGAGCTTATTTTTGAATATTGATCACAACGCCACTTGAGGAATGAAAAAGCAATAGCTTTCACTGAAGTTTAATATTCCGAACTTCTTGACCAGACTTGAAATAGTAGCATTTTTTTTCATGAGCAATAATCGTTTTAACATGGGGAATTGATATATTACAATATGTTTATTAACTTTTTTCATTAAAAACCAAAGCAATGAAACATCCATGGCATGATATCAGTCCAGGAATAAACAGTCCTGAATTTGTCAATGGTATAATTGAAATCCCAAAAAATATCAGGGCAAAATATGAACTCGACAAAAAAAGCGGGCTTTTAAGACTGGATCGTGTTTTATATTCTTCCATGTATTATCCTGCCAATTATGGCTTTATACCACGTACCTACTGTGACGACAAAGATCCCCTGGATATACTTGTGTTATCACAGATAACTATCGTTCCGCTATGTATCGTCCCATGTAAAGTAATCGGCGTAATGCGCATGTTAGATCAAGGTGAAGCAGATGATAAAATAATCGCTGTTGCTGATAATGATATGAGCGTCATTCATTATAAGGACGTTTCTGAATTACCAGATCATTTTTTCAGAGAGATCAAAAACTTTTTTGAGGATTATAAAAAACTGGAAAATAAAACATCTGTTGTTGAGGATGAATTTGGGGGCAGGGATGAAGCAATAAAAATTGTAAATACAGCTTTAGAAGATTATAAAGTAAGATTTACAAATTAGTCAGGTCAATCTCCATGCTTTAGCGCTGTGGATAAAGTTGTGTCGTCCACTTATCCAAATTTGAAATATGTATGAATTGAAAATTATTTCAAGAGGCGAACTTTTTTCTGTTAGGAATAATACGCTAAAAAGTGGTAAATGGCAGTAGTAGCAGTTGACAGGTAAAAGATTGGAAGTCTTGATTTGTCAATCTCTTTTCAATCTCCTTCAATCTTTATTCAATCTCTTTTCGATCTCCTCAATCTCTATTCAATCTTATTCAACTTCGGTTGAGGCTTGCCTCCAACTTGGCGTCAATGTATTCTTTTTCTTTTGCCGGATAATTTTTGGTTCTTTTTTTAGCGCTCACATTTTGCTCTGCAAGGCGCTCATACATCATACTTTCTATAGCTCTTTCCTCTATCAACAACAGATGATCATATGGTCCTCTTGTTGATATCAATTTCACAAAAACAGGCGCCGTTTCCACTGCTATAAATAATAGTATAACAAACCAGTTGGCCCACCAAATCGCATCACTTTTGGCAGTAATCTTGCTCAAAGCATCCATTCGTGCAGCAGGGCCATCCATTTTCCCCTTTTCAATGGATTGAATCTCATTCGTCAGCAATAGCTCAATTTCCTTTAGCCTTGAGTAATTGGAAGTAATCAATGCCTGGTTTTTCAAATTCATATCATTCAATTCCTGATCAACCCTGTCAGCATCTGCCTTCTTTATTTTATAAATCGGGCCTGCATTGCGTTTCATACTTCCTCCTGTTCCATCTGCCTCTTGCTGCGCTAAGCTTCTCAATTCATCTCTTTTCGAAGTCTTACTTTGTATTTCTGCTTTTAGATTTTCAATTTCCTGATTAAGTGTTTGTTGTTCTATTACAAATCTTTGCTTTACAACATTTTCCTTTTCTGCGAAAGAAAATTGCTCGATCAATTTCAATTCAGAATTAATTTCCTTTTCAAATATTTTTAATTCCAAAGGCTTTGCAATGACAATCGAAATAAACACGGCTAGAATAATCCTTGGCAAGGCTGTATAAAATTCCTTTCTGGCATTCCCAACTTTTCTCATGCTGGAAACAATATAGCGATCAAGATTAAAGATCATTAGTCCCCAAACGATACCAAATAATGTCGCTGTCCAATAGTTTTCAAATACGGTGAATAAGGCATAAGCGCCAGAAAGAGCTGCAAATATTCCTGTAAAAAAAATAGTCCCGCCAATACCCACATATTTTGAACCTTCGGTTGGGCATTTCTCAAGAAGGGGTCGGTTGGCCCCTGAACATAGCCAAAAGAAGTATTTTGCTTTTTTCATTATTAATAAGGTTTATCTGTCATCACCTGCCTGATGGATCACATTCTACGCTCAACTAATGTGCCAACCCTATAAGGTTGGAAATTCGTGCAAAATAGCGAATTTTCTTTTGCGGCTTGTACATATTTGAACAGCAGGTGTTCATATTTTTATTTATCTCTTCTCCCTTTGAATGAAAACCCAGCTTTCGTAGTTTTAGCAAAACAACATGAACAACATCAAACACACTTATGATATCTCAACGAGCCTTACTGTTTTTTCTAATGATAAGTATTTCTGCTTTTGCAATTAAAACAAAGGACAGAAAAAAACTTGATTCCAAAGTACACAATTGGAAGTCCCTGGAAGTTCAATCCACAAATTCAGGTGAACGAAGACAAATACTCGATGGGCAAACAAAGGTCTTTGATCAACTTGAAATTCATGTAACTACCCTCCTGCCAGGAAAAGCTCCTCATAAAAGCCATACACATCAGGATTTCGAAGAATTGATCATCGTGAAGGAGGGGAAAATAAAGCAAACTGTAGGATCGGAAGAAAAAATTTTAGGCCCGGGAAGTATCGTTCTTGCCTTGCCCGGAGATGAGCATGGACTTTCCAATGCCGGGGATTCCAATGCCTCCTATTATATTATAAAATGGAGAACCAATGGTTTTAATGCACACTCAATCAAAGCCCAGCAAACTTCTTTGATGCTTGAATGGAAAGAATTTGAAATTAAAAAGACATCGAAAGGTGGCAGAAGAAAGGCGCTTCGACAAGCAACATCTATGCTTCAGGAACTGGAAATGCATGTCACTACACTGAATGAAGGCATGACAAGCCATGCTCAGCACACCCATGCCGATGAGGAAATAATCTTAGTTATAAAAGGAGAAGTTGAAGAATTGATAAATGACATACCTTATAAAGCTGAAGCAGGGTCGTTGATTTTTCTCAATTCCAATATCCCACATGGAATACGAAATATTGGAGTAGGTCAGTGTGAATATTTCGCCATTAGATGGATTCCAAAAAAGTAAGTTACAGAACCTACAAAACACAAGCGAAACAAAAACTTTTTACCAAAATGATCTGAGTATGCATGGTTGATTTCTGATTAACCTATTGAATCGGTTCATGAATTATTTCTTTGATGGTTGGTCTAATGTCAATTTTTAAGGAGTCATGAAATCCAACCTTCATGGATTAATAATTATAAAAATAAACTAACTTTATCTATTATTAATTTACATCCCATGCAATTTATTTTTAAAAATGATATAGGAAGCTCTTTTTATGATAACGACAAGCATATTCTGATTTATAAAAGCAATAAACTTTTCGTTAATCGTAAAACAGACTTGATTAAAAATCTCCTTGAAAACACCCGTATTTTAATGCACAACAAATCAATCGTTGGCGAGGTTGTAGATCTGACAGGGATGCGAGGAAATTTCAAATCAATATTAGAATATTTGCTTAATGATTACTACCCAAAAATGAAGCAACTGGGTATGAACAAAGCCGCGTATGTAGTACCGGATGATTTAATCTCAAACAATTTGGTGGAAAAAATTTGTGCCCAAAATAAAACCGAAACAAGAACTTTTCAAAACATTGATCATGCAATAGAATGGGTGACTTCTGATTGAAACATAATCATTTAAATGAATTATTTCCTCGGTGGCTGACTTGGCCGAACTTCAATTTTAGATGGTAAAGTGCGTGGATTCATTTTCAACAAATCAATGACCATTTGTCCCAAATCTTCAATCTGGATTTTCCAACCATCCTTTTCATTCGGAATGTGATTGTTAAAATAGGTAGCCACAGACCCTGGCATGATTGTACTTACGTTGATGCCCTCATGCCTCAGGTCCAGCATCATGGCCTGGGTAAATCCTACCAATCCAAACTTACTCGCATTGTAAGCTGATCCCCCTGCGAAGAAGTTGGCGCCTGCCAGGCTGGCCAGCGTAAGGATATATCCTTTGCTTTCTTTAAGCGCCGGGACGCAAGCTTGCACACTGTTAAAAACTCCCGTCAGATTGATATCTATCGTTTCATTCCATTGTTCAGGGCTTATATCCATGATCGAACCAAAATGACCAACACCGGCATTAGCGATAAGCACATCCAGTTTTCCCCATTTATCCATGATAATTTTGACAGCACTGCGAAGGGAGGCTGCATCACGTACGTCTGAAACGACTCCAAAGGCTTCTCCGGAACCAATTTCATTCAATTCCTCAGCAGCTTTTTGGGTTCCTTCATGTGACCTCCCCGTAATCACAACATTCATATTTTCTTTTAGCATTGCGACGGCAATACCATAACCAATTCCCTTTGTTCCTCCGGTAATTAGTGCTGTTTTGTTGTCTAATTTTGTCATGAATGGTTTCTGTTTAATTTGTTATTCAACGTTGTTATAACCTGATTTTAAACAAGTATGTTTATATCGTTCTTCACTCTGGTTTGTGAAGTATTAAATTGATGATTTGAAATTGCATTTACCTTTCTGCTTTTAGCTTTTTGCATTCAGCTTTTATCTTTTACCCATTAGCTTTTGCCTTTTAGCCTTCCGTTCACAATACATCAAAACCAGAAACACTAACCGGGGCATTGCTGCTTATCAATTTATGATCCGATGTTTTCACCACGACATCAATTTGCTTTTCCCCCTGCATTTTATGTGTCAACCCTAAATTAATTTTTTTGACTTTTGCATACATCGTTGATTTCTGATCCAGACATAAAATACCCGAATTTACCTTATAATACTGAAGTACAGATTCAAAAAGCGGCTCCAGGAGATGTTCATATACTTCCTCACAGAATATAGATTCAAGAAAAACGAATTTATATGCTGGATTGAAAAGTCTATTTAATATCGGGACTTTCGGCACAATGTTCATCAAAAACCTGCCCATGGCGCCGGGCATTTCCAGGATATCCCATTGATCTGGAATCGCCTGAACACCACACACCATTTTTCCCTGATCTTTGATAATGAAATAGTCGCCTCGATTAAAAAGACTCTCAAAAGAAACGAACAATTCACTTCTATACGTCTCTACCAGCTTCGCTCTAATTTCTTCATACAAAGATTTTTGAGCGATTTCAACCTGCTTGTCTTTTTTTGGTGAAATACGACTAAAAGGAATAACCTGAAAGTTGCTTAGCTTTTCAAACCCAAATTCATCGATCAACCGTTTCGACCGAATATTGTCTGCATCCACATATGCATAAAGTATTAAATCTCCACTAAAATCCAATCCTTCCCCATCCAAAAGGTGAACTATATCTCCTCTTATTTTGCTGGGATCCCGCCTTGTATGATTTTTTGGATTGGTAGTTCTTGAGCTTTCCCTGAAAGTGAAATACCTCAAATAAAAAGCTTGATGCGCCTGACCTAAATTATAAACATTTCTTTTGCTAAAGCAGATGGTTCCATAAAGCCTGTTGCGGATCGACAAGTTGGCAAAATATGGATTACTGACTGTCTTCACCTTTGAGCGAACATATGGTGTTGGTAAACCATGCTCCTGCCTGGAGTCCCTATGGCATTCCCTTCCAGAAGCTCTATCAGTTCTGGGCTGGGTTTTCTTTCGATTTTTAAAATATTAAACGAACTCAATACTTAGCTTAGTTTTGACAAGGTCCTGTTTATAATTTATTGTACATAACAAATCTCGAATATTACACAATGATTCAAAACAGAAGGTTGATTTTTAAGCAAAATCTTTATGTTTTATAAAGTATGGAACCTCGTGTTGACACCTAACATCCATAAAATAAAAAGTTCTGACATTTCGTAATCATATTTATTTTTGTTATATCCCCTTCATTATCTACTTTTGGTTCTTGTTGGTATAAAATGAAAACCATCAACATGAAACTAAGCTTTTGAATGCTTTTTTTATATCCTTATTAGCAGATATTGTAGCTAAAGTTAACGCTTCAATACAGAATAATTAACAATTAAATATATGCGGCTCACTACCCTTGCAAGAAAGATTGACAAAACCCCGAATCAACTGATTGCATTCCTGAAAGAAAAAGACATTGACGTTTCTGCCGGTTTACACGGAAAACTTGAACGAAAAACGATTGAGTTAGCTATAAATCATTTTTTACCGGAACAAGATATCGAAGAATTTTTAGCACCTGAAAATGATATCGAAACCACAGAAATTGAGGATTCTCCTTCGATGGATATAAGCTCTGATCCGGAGACAGAGAGAAATCAGGTGGTAGAAGAAATTGAGTTTACTGATGAAACTGTACTGACTGAAGAAGAGACAACTCAGGTTGACGAAACAAAAATTGATTTAGATGTTACGGTAATGGAAGAACATATAGCTGCGCCTAAGACTGGCACAATTGATGATCTGGAAAATGAGGATATTGATGAAATTGAGCATATAAAAGTAAAAAAGGTAACGCTGGAGGGGATCAAAGTGGTTGGAAAAATAGAGCTTCCTGAAAAACCTAAAAAGAAAATCGTTGAAAACGAAGAGGCAGAAACACCTGAGAAACCACGGAAGAATATAAAATCCGGAAATCGGAATTTTGATCGCAACAGGAAGAAAAATACACGAGGCAGAAATCGGGCGCCTTTGTCTTATGAGGAAAGGTTAAAAAGGGAAGAACAGGATAAGCTACGGGAAAGACGCAAAAAAGGAAAAGAGGAAAAGCGACGAAAGAAGCTTTACTATAAGAAAAATCTTCAGCCTAAAATAATTTCAAGCCCTAAGAAAAAGAGGAAGAAAACAGAAGGTGAAAAGCAATCTCATTCAAAAGTGCAGGTACACAAAAATCCTATCCGAAGATTTTGGGCCTGGTTGAATGGGCAATATGATCAATATTAAATTATTTACCCTGGCAATAAATCAACTTTTTGTCCTGCCAGACTCAGGTTCTCTTCCACAAATTTCTCATCCCACAGATTGGAAATCACGGCTGAAATATTTGGGTTTTGCAGCGCCCACAAATAGGCCTTCATAGGCGCTTTCATATCACCGGGCACAATTTGGTTTACCTTGTCTATTCGCCATTGAGGGAGAGGCTGCAGCTTCTTGTGATGCGTGGCAACGGCCATTGCAACTTTCATCCCGATGATACCCAAACCCGCTTCTTTTGCCTCTCGAATTGCATCGTGCATGTATCCTCCATTGATCACATTATATGCACACATCACCACATCATATTTTCCGCTTGCTGTGGCAGCTTTTAACACACCTGCAGGATCGTTGTGTGTTGTTACACCCATAAATCGAACCAATCCTTCCCTTTTTAAGGCATCAAATGCTTCATATATTTCAGGTATCTGAACTTCCTCAGGACAATTGGCCCCATGCGGACACATGAGGATATCAAAATATTTTTGTTTTGTACGTTGCAAACTGCCATGAATGGAGTTGCGGATAAATTTTCTGAACGCCTCGCTCCCATCTACTTTGTGGGCATAATCAGCGACCATGGCATTCGAAAGATAAGAAGGATCCATAGACCTTTGCTGCCCCGGCCAGTAAGTCAGATAATACCCGGGAATATCTACTCCCCTTTCCATTCGCATTTCGGCAGCTTTGTTCCTGATCTTTCCCTTTTTCCCTTCAGGTAATCCATCATAAATCTCACGGTACATCTTATTTCTAACATTGGGGAAGTTGCTTATTTTAGTGGTCATAAACACCTTTTCGCGCTTCGAAGAAGAGGTGATGATCTGGCTATATCCTTTTTCACAATCCCCCCTCCCATACGATGGGGCCATATCCAGGTAGTTTAGCCCCTTTTCAATCGCTACTTCCACCTGCCGGAAATTTTTTGTAGATACAGGATCTCCTCCATTTACGATTTCGGAGATCATGAGTCCTGTATTTCCAAGCTGCCGGTAGGCCATGTCAGATTGCTTGTTCCTCCATTCCTGAGCGATCTCGGTTTTTCTTGTTGGCTTTTTGGAAGTACATGATTTGATGGAAATGGCGGACCCTGCAATAGCAAGAGAACCGGATTTCAGAAAAGATCTTCGATCAATCATAAGTATATAAAATTTTTCTTGATGAGTACTTCAATAAAAATAAGCAATGAAATGAAAAGTACAATCAAGTTCTTTTACATTTCTCAGGCAATGCTTTTCTTTACATGTTCAAATAAAAGAACAAATGGGTAAACTAATCATCATTGGCGCCGGTGGAGTGGGTAATGTTGTCGCTCAAAAATGTGCTCGCGAAGAAGGTGTTTTTTCAGAAATACTATTGGCTTCGCGAACAAAATCAAAGTGTGATGCTATAGCAGCAAGTATCGGAGGAATTCGTATTCAAACCGCTCAGGTTGATGCAGATAATGTGTCTGAGTTAGTTGAATTATTCAATAAATTCAAGCCCGATATCGTGATCAATGTGGCCCTGCCCTATCAGGATCTTACTATCATGGATGCTTGCCTGGAAGCAGGCGCCCACTATCTGGATACGGCAAATTATGAGCCAATTGACGAAGCGAAATTTGAATATAGCTGGCAGTGGGCATACAAGAAAAAATTTGAAGATGCAGGCTTAATGGCTTTGTTGGGCTGTGGGTTTGATCCCGGAGTTACCGGAATTTATACCGCCTATGCTTTGAAACATCATTTCGATGAAATCCATTACCTCGACATAGTGGACTGCAATGCCGGGGATCACGGTAAGGCTTTTGCCACCAACTTTAATCCTGAAATAAATATTCGGGAGATTACTCAAAAAGGCAAGTATTGGAAAGATGGTGCGTGGCATGAAATTGATCCCATGTCCATTCATATGCCTATTGATTATCCCAATATTGGCGGCAGGGAATCCTATTTGCTGTATCATGAAGAGTTGGAATCGCTGGTCAAAAATATTCCGACCATCAAACGAGCCCGCTTCTGGATGACTTTTGGTGAGGCCTATATCAATCATTTGCAGGTCTTGCAAAATGTGGGCATGACCAGTATAAAACCCATAAATTACCAGGGGATGGAAATCGTGCCGCTACAATTTTTAAAAGCTGTATTGCCCGAGCCATCAGAACTTGGTGAAAATTACACAGGCGAAACTTCTATCGGATGTCATATCAAGGGAATAAAAAATGGTCAGGACACCACCTGTTACATTTGGAATAACTGCAAACATCAGAATGCCTGGAAGGATGTACGCGCTCAGGGGGTTTCATACACTACAGGTGTCCCTGCAATGCTTGGCGCTAAAATGATGCTGACGGGCCAATGGATGAAACCCGGTGTGTATAATGTTGAAGAACTTGATCCCGATCCATTTATGAACGAAATAGGTGGCTATGGTTTACCTTGGAATGAAATCGTAAACGGACAACTTGCATTTAACGATTATGAATAATCCATCTTTGGGCGTTGACCTTTCCCAAATCCCTTCTCCGTGTTTTGTGCTGGACGAAAAGTTGTTGATTAAAAATCTTGAGCTGCTTCAAATAATTCAACAAGATGCACAGATCAACATATTATGTGCCTTCAAGGGCTATGCCATGTGGAGCACGTTCCCTTTGTTGCGTAAATATCTTAGTGGGGCCACGGCAAGTTCTTTGCACGAGGCAATATTATGCTTTGAGGAATTTAAGCAGAAAGCACATGTATGTGCTCCTGTCTATCTCGAAAATGAGATTGAAGAAATTACCGATATAAGTAGCCACATCACGTTTAATTCACTAAATCAATTTGAACGATTTGGTCCTATCGCATTAAGAAAAGGATTGAAAACAGCGCTACGCATCAATCCTGAGTATTCTGAAATTGAAACAGATCTATATAATCCATGTATACCTGGGAGCAGGCTGGGAATTATTTCAGCTGATCTTCCGGAACAACTTCCCGAAGGCATTGATGGCCTTCACTTTCATTCGCTTTGCGAACAAAATGCAGACACCTTAGCCAGAACATTAAAGGTTGTTGAAGAAAAATTCTCCAGGCAACTACATCAGGCGTCATGGCTGAATATTGGAGGCGGTCATCATTTTACCAGGAAGGATTACGATGTGGAATTATTTGTCAATACCATCTTAGCATTCAAAGAAAAATATAATCTTGAAATCATTGCTGAACCGGGAGAGGCTATTGGATGGCAGACAGGATATTTGATATCTACAGTCCAGGACATCATTCATGCCAATGGTATTAACACAGCGATACTTGATGTCTCTTTTGCAGCCCATATGCCGGATTGTATCGAAATGCCCTATAAGCCCTTGATTCAAGGAGCGTCAGACAACGGTCCATTTACCTATCGAATGGGTGGTCTTAGCTGTCTGGCGGGAGATTTCATGGGGGACTATTACTTTGCATCACCGCTTGAACCAGGAGATAAAATCGTATTTGACGACATGATCCACTATACCATGGTGAAAACAAATACCTTTAATGGAGTAAAACTTCCATCGATCGGAATCATTAAAAGTAACGGTTCATTCGAATTGGTCAGGAAATTTGGCTACGAGGATTATAAGTCCAGATTGTCGTGATTTGTTTTCAAAGCGTCATCTAAAAAATCTTTTAACTGGTGCATTTGATCGTGGCCTAAACGTTGTCCGAATTTACTTGTTATAAAAAGCCCGATCAACAAAAAACCACCTATTGGGACCGACCATAATCCATACGGATTCAATTTCAACATCATTTGTGATAAGCCAAAAATCGATCCCATCAACGTAAGAAAACCAATGGCGGAATAAAAGAACACAAACATCGTCCATACTCCGGGTTTTGGGCCATATAATCCCCTAATGAGCGAGCCTTCATTCACTGACTCCAGTTCGAGTGTCAGCTGTGGTGACCAATAATGTTGTTGATTTTGTGGGATAAGTAATATCATATGATTGTCGACGATAGTGCCCTTGCATTTGGCATGATCTGAATCCAGTGCAGATTTAATCTTACCCTTTACAGTTTCAGGAGCGTCGGCAACTTCCTTTCTAAACCTAGGTCTTATACGCAGTTTATGATCAGTTTTTCCATGGGTTGTTAGCACAATAATATAAATTGAGATGGAATTCTAAGGTAACTAACCTGAGTTCTAAATAATTGTTCATCCTAAACCTTTTTTTGGTATTGGCATCATGGCAAAAGGAATTCCTCCCTGATCACATGAGGTCTTAGCGAGACGCTAAGACCAGTGTGGGTACCATGCCAAATATATCCGTCCTTCCTGACGAAGCAAAGCGGAGATCAGGAATCTCATTAATCTTCAGGTGATAATTTAGATATCCCGGATATTACTTCCACTACGTTATAGTAATTCCGGAATGACGGAATGCTAAATCGGATTTCCCAGTACCTTGCCACGGGCCAAGGAACTAATTGTCATTAAAGCCATATAATATTATCGTAGCCTCACGAAGCCACAAGCAAATAAATTGCGGACTGGCCTGATTGAATTGCTTGAACAATTAAGCCGCCAACGCGCATTCCAGCATACACAATTGTTTGGGCATAGTCGTTTTATTTCTTTATTCATTTTTCAATGGAACTATCATAGGATTACCGGTTTCCGGAAATACAAAGCTGATGGCACCATACAGCTATTCACTTACTCCCGGTTTTTTTATTTATTTTTCTCCAGCCAGACCGATGCTCCCTGCCACCGCTTTCATACCAGTAATGGTTTCCTGTATAATATAATTCAGGTCCTGCCCCATCATGATAGCTCCCTTTTCAATTACTTCACGGTTAGCGCCTGCTGCAAAATTTTTCAATTTCCATTTCTTCCTTACAGATCTTACTTCCAGGTCTAAAATGGATTTTGAAGGACGGACTAATACCGATGCAGTGATCAGCCCGGTTAGCTCATCAATAGTATACAGCACTTTTTCCATCATGTGCTCGGGTTCTATATCTGAGCAAATTCCCCATCCATGACTCACAATTGAGCGGATATAATCTTCCGGCCATTTTGCTTCTTCGAGGATTTTACGCGTCATGGAACAATGTTGTTCCGGATATTGTTCGTAATCGAGGTCATGTATGAGCCCGATAATACCCCACTTTTCTATATCCTCATGATAGATGGAAGCAAAATGTCGCATCACTGCTTCGACTGAAAGCGCATGTTTGATAAGGTTTTCACTCTTTGTATATTGCATCAGCAACGAAAGGGCATCCTTGCGTGTTGGTATCATTTGTTTATCTGTTTATTCCGGGTAAAAGTAAACTTTGCATCACTGAATTTCATCTTTATCGATCTATGTTTTATCTTCAGCAGGTACCCAAGGGCCCATGTAGTTGCCGTGCTTTCAGTTTTTTACCGGTAACAATATAGTCATATTTGCGAAGAATCCACTAACAGCATTCCTGTCCATAGCCACCTCCGCCAGGACTGTTTATTTCAAATTGACCAACTGGCGCGCGTTTATTTTCAACGCGTGCCGAGTTTAATGAGAATTCATTAGCCCTAGGATATGTCGAAGAGCTGATTTTTAGGAATTATCATAATGGAGGCAACAAGCCAACGAACTATAGTGCATTACCGCTGCTGGCAGAAAATGCAACTGCTTGGGACATGGCGACGGGTGGAATGATTTCTAGCAGTTTCACTTAGGTATCCACCACATTATAAACCTGTCTGCCTGAGGCAGATGCTTCCTTCTATATCACTTTGATGCAATCAAGGACAAGAGGTGGCTAGTGAGGAAAACGCATGCTTTACAAAAGCGCGCCACATGGTGACTACGACCATTGTATTGAGTTCTACGCAGCTTCTAACCGTGCTCTTTTTTCTGCCTGCAGTATCCACTACCACCCGTATTCTATTTAATCAATTTTAGATTTAGTAGGCGTTATGTAGTTGTTGAGTTGGATGTTGAATATTAGGCCTTTTGCAGGGTATATCCTAAGGCAGCATTTTTCAACACTTTACCTGGCTTAAATCGAATTTTTATGAACTTTATATTTTTCGCACTTAGGTCTTCAACCTTCTCGACACCTTCAGAAAGCAAGGAAAGATAAAGCGTTCCTATTCTTCCAAGGTGTACATATCGTCCATGAGATAACTGTTCAATGATCACCTTTTCAAATGTTCTCATTACAGCGACAATGTAGGGCTCGTTGATTCCTGACAGTTTCCCTGTAAAATCGATCAGTTCATCGAAGGTAACTTCATCACCTTTATCGAGGAATGCGTAATACTGTTTTGGTGCAGATAAATTACCTGGATTTATTCTGGCAACCGGATTAAATTTAATAGCCATTGTTTTTGAATTTAAAGTGTATAAAATAAATCTTCCGTTAGCCCAAAAGCGGGCAATACCTGATGCTTTCGAATACCGGAACATCAGTACCGGGTGTCAAGACAAGCATGATTTATCCAGCCCAAGCCTTGTTCTTTTTATCCCTGACTGCGTTAAAAAATATTCACGTAGCTATGGCTATGCTCATATTTTTATGCCTTGTCAGGAACAAAAATCAATTCGGCTTAACCGAAACATCACGCTTGACTCGACACTGGTGTGCTGTTTTTCACACCACATTACTTTCAAGAAATAAACTTGTTAAGGCATCAACTGCTTTCCGGCAGTCAATCAACTTTCGAGAAGGATCCTATCTTTCTTAGCTTTTTTATAAAAGAAAGTTACGTATATGATAGCCCAATTACTATGCCAAAATTCGGATTTTATAGGTGAATATTCCTCTAACTAACCAAATGAACTAAATTTTAACAACTTTTAACATCTTCTCCCGAAGATAATGCTTTTGAGAAGCCTGCCTTGATGAAGTTGATTTTTCTTATAAGCTGAAAAAGCAGGATTAGGATAAATCAACTCCATCCCTTCTTGTGTAAATCTGCTTGTGAAAAGTACGTTTATACGAGGTTTGAGTGTGTCTAATCATAAACAAACGTTTGACTTGGATGAATCAAACGTTTGACTTGGATGAAAGAACAAGTAGAATCTGATAAAAGAAACTTTTGAGCGGATTCGTAATGCTTGAGATCTGGAATCGGGCTTGAAAACGGAAAAATCTTTTTTATTTGTCTGATGATATCAATGCCTGTGCATTGATCCTTTATCCTGAGCGGAAGCGGAACGTATCGAAGGGATTAAACCAGTATTTAAAATTGGGGAAGAATTGCATTGGTTTTAATAGGGTGACCCGGATGCAATTAATCGGATCATTTGCAATCTGGCTGAAAATGCCATAAAATACTCAAACAAAAACGGATTGATAGAAGTAGGGCTAAAACACAGCAATGAATCAATTCACTTTGTTGTAAGTGACAATGGAACAGGGATTTCCTAAGAGCACAAGGCAAAGATTTTTCAATCTTATTACCAGATTAATCATAAGAAGAGTAACCCCCAGGGTATTGGGATGGGACTTGCTATTGTAAAAGAAACAGTGGAAAGTTTAAGTGGAAAATTCGAATTGAGCTTATTAATTTATTGGAATAGATGTAATTTCGTTAATATGCCTGCCCGTATATTCACATCACTGTAAACAGTACTTGTAATAGTGATGTATCCTTTATCTGACAGTTCCTGCAAACGAAAGGCAATATTTACACCACCACCAAATACTACATCATAAAACACATGGTGCGGACTTGGTATGGATAGCAGGTAATCACAACATAAATCAACTCATCGATCAAAAAGATATTATTCAATTTAATTAAATGGTTGAATCAGTCAACAAGCATATCAAATATTATGACCTCTTCAAAAATGAATTGAAAGATCTCAATGATGGATTGATTCCAAAAAAACCAATAGCCAGGTTTCATCCAGAAGCAATTATACCAAAAGTAATAGATAAAGTGTTAGACCTTAGAAAGAGCTTCCAATTAGGATCTTGGCGCATTAAATGGTATTTGGAACGCTACATACAAAGAGGTATGCTAAGGGGTCTAATGATTTCCACAAAACAATTATTACAGACCGAAATGTGTTTTTAGCAGCGCCGAATACTTTTGATGATCCATTGGATTCCAAGTTTCCTGTCAGATGGGATCTTATAACTGATTTTCCGGATGTTGTTAACCATCATAGTTGCTATTGTGCTTAAAAACAGACATTTGACCATTATCAATCAACAAATACTGACCGGAGGTTCCAAGGGTATCTATTAAAACGACCAAAGGATTTAAGATTAATTTGCTTTGTACAGTGTGTCCAACAACTTGAATAAATCCATTAATCATATCTTTTAATAAACTATATGGGCGTACCCAAATTGGAGATTGACAAACATCATCGCCATACGGGGAATGATAATGACCACTTGTAAACCTAAAAGCAAACGGTTGGTACTTAAACAAGTTATTGATAAATTTTGGTAAATTTTGTCCGCTTGAATATCCTGTATTGTATAACCAGGTTTTCGTTACTCCAGCATGGGTGAATAAATAATTTTCATAAACATAGCACATTTGTATTAAGTCTTCATCTATTGCCATGTGTAGCATTTCTTGAATATCAGTTTTATGATATAGCTGAATGCCACTATAAATTTCACTTACAGTTCTTAAATAATGATAATCGTGATTACCAAAAAGCAAAACCACTTTATCCATATTTGCTTTTTTGTAAGCAATCAAGTCTTGGAAATTTGTCTTTTGTTGTTCGGGTGAAATCTCTTCGTGAGTATCAAAGTAATCGCCTATAAAAACAACAAGATCAAATTTAGTATTGGATACTATTCCTTTCCATTTTGTTCTACCGTGAGTGTCGCCAAGTGCAATTATTCTCATTTATTATTATTGATTTAAATTATATGTCTTGTTGAAAAACCACACGAACGGCTACTAATTACTAAAAATCATTAAAACACTGTTTGTTGTAGCGCTATAGTTATTTCCTTCTTATTGAACGATTGAAAATTATTATTTCGCGGAGGAGTTTCGGGGAGGGAATTGCCAAAGTGTTAGGGCAGAGGGGACTTTTAAAAATCTCAATTATGAGTATTATTATTATTAACGTTTTTTAGAGATGGAAGATGCAAAGTCGTGTCCCGGATAAACAAGGTAATATGAAGGAGAACCACCCATACAAAATAGTGTAAAAACTGTCAAGGTATCGGGCATTTCAACTCACAATTTATTATATTAGTAAGCGTTGAATTATGGCTAGAGCTAGCAACCGGAACTTATAAGTAAGTGCCAACCGGATAAAAAAGATATGGCTAGATTGAAAAGTTTTTGTTGTTATCGCTTTTTGGTATCAGTATGGCTCATTTAGAAGGCGTTACTGTAGTGTATCTACGTAGGGCGCTAGGATTCAGGGATGACCAATCAAATAAGGATTTATTAAAAGAAGTTCCCAATCACCTGATATTCATTGAGAAAACAAGGGAAGCAGCAACCATATTGATGCTCCTCACGCTCGCGTTTTTGATTGGAAAATCATGGTTTGATATGCTGGTGGTCTTTCTATGGACATTCGCCTTTTGGGATTTGTTTTATTATCTCTCGCTTTACCTACTGATTAAATGGCCATCTGATTTGGCTACGATGGATGTTCTGTTTCTTATTCCCCGTCCCTGGATTGCCCCCGTATGGGTTCCAATAGGGATATCGTCAATCACTATCATCGTCATTGCCGTGTTGCTTTTGTCTAGTGTGCAATAAGAAGATTTTGCATGCAACAAACACGCACGAGTGTGGGTAGCAATGAACTTGCACCTAATTAACTAATTAAAAAACAAGCAATGGCAGAATTCGTCTCAGAATTTTGATTTAAAATTTGACCTAGAGTAGTAGAAGGAATTCTTTATTGACTTCGGATAAAGTATCTCTAAAGTATTACGAATCGCATCAATATAGTATTCACTATTAAGATCGTCCTCTTTAATATCACTCTCGGCATCAAGCAACATAAATTCAATTGATATCGATTTATATACTTCATTATTTTTTTCGCACCTTACCATTTCCTGTAAAGCATTAATGAGCGGAATTATTATTTTAGGATAGTTAGAGCTAATCTTTACAAAATTAACATACATGTCTAATCCTTTCTTTTTCGCTAGCTTCAAACGGATGTCAGCTTCATCTAGTTGATTTTTTTGCAAGGCACAGCGAATCATTGCAAGGCGCAATAGATGAGCCTTGGCTACATCACATTCCAAAAATCCATACTCCCAAGAAAAAAGCATTCCAACTAGCAAACTTGTGGCTAGTCCGAATTCAAGTTTGCCAAACATCACATTTAAGTTTAGCTTATTTATTGTGGTAAGTAAAGTTACTGCAATTATAAATGCCACAGCTCCTTTCAAGCGAAGCCGTAGAGCAATAATCATCCGTTTAAAATTGAAAATATGCGGAAGCAATGGATCATTAGGTTCGATAAGATCAGATGTGACAAGCATAAAACCGTATATTAATGAAATGATTTTAATTGGTATATCAAACTGTGGTGGTAATGAATATATAGTCCAGGACGAAGGCGAAATTTCATAAAAAAAATATAAAAAAAGACCTAAAATAAAGTATAAAGGAAAAGAACAGATCGCGGCAACCACGCAAACTGTAAACAGATTCAATAATGTTGAGAAATATAGGCTTAGTGGCGAAAGGATGTGAAATAAAATGTCAATACCTGGTCTTAGGTGAATAAATCCTGCTTTTCATCTTCTCCATTCATAGATAATATATCCTGGATATAACCCGATACAAAACCAAAAGATCAGCATGATGAGAACATTAGGCAAATTATGATAAGATAGTATCCAACGGGCGAGAAAATATGCGCCCACTGATCCGGCTAAAAACAGTAACAGGATATCGAAATGAAATAACTGGTTTTCTTTTTGTAGAGCTGAATAAAGATGCTTAGATTTTTTAGGATTATCTTGCTCTAAATCAAGTGCATGCTTATAGTTAGTAGGATTCATTTTTTAACAAAAATGTATGTTGATAAACTGCAAATAGTTAATTAACACATATTACATTTAACAAAAGGTTAAAATTCTACAACATGTCAAAAATCTTAATCCCTTTAGAGTAGACAATTTTTTCTGACATGGGACTCAAGTTCTGTGTCAAATAGATTAATGTAAAAAAGTTTGAATGAGCGATTTTGTTCAATCAAGCTCTTTCTTGTCATTTTAACATCGCATGCCAGCTTTCGCAGATCCTGCCAAAATAGTTTAATATCATCATCAAAACACCACATGATTAGATTTACTTTCAATTTGGGATCAAGTTCCTGCATCTCCTCATTTGAAATATAGTCCACCAAGCTGTTAGAAACGGCTATATGTTGAATATGGTCTTTATTTGTGTGAACGCACTAAATCTGCATACGTTAAGCTTGGCGCCCTTTAAGTTAGCTGTTTCATATCGATTTGTGAAATTTCGAAAAAAAACACCAATACAAGCATAGGGGATAGATTATCCGTATAATGTTTCACTTATATCAGCACGCAAATGCCTTCAATGTGGAGATCCAGTTATAGGTCGACTGGATAAGAAATTTTGTGAAGACTCCTGTAAAACCGTATATCACTACGATCGGATCGTTGAACAAAAATACTCCCTTTTTAGGAAAATTGACAAGCAACTGAAAGCCAACCGCCGCATATTAAAAGAAAATGGGGAATCTGATCATCTCCTGCAAAGCTAACACTTCAAGGGAGATGATCGGATACCCCATATAGATTTAAATAAAACCGGTATGAGTGAAGATATACAGACACCTAAAATAAACACCTCATTTAATATTAATATTACATCTCTCGGGTAATTGGCGGCGTGTTTTAGGATTCCTTTGTCCGGTAATGGCAGCACCAAAAAGGAAAAAATAAAACGAATTTCTTGACGGTATTTTCTTGGTTTTTGTATCTTCATTGGAGAAATATTATAAAGGTTAATAATACCCGTTTGTGAACGATTATAATCGTTTGATGACTGGTAGTTATATATATGGTGTATGTGACATATGGAACATATCCCTACGTTGAACGAAACCTCCTTTCAGTCGGTAAAATGGACTAAAATGATTAAATTATAGATTCACTAAAGTTTAATTATTATGAAAAAAAAGATTCATTAAGAGCACGGTTTATCCGTGAAATGGAAACGCGTAATTACAGTCCACGCAGCATCAAAAGTTATGTGTGCATGTTGCTCAATGCAGCCAAGTATTATCATCGATCACCTGATGAGCTTTCTGTCGAAGAGATCAAAAAGTATTTGCATTACTGCACCCAGGTTCGCGGTCTATCCGTATCAACGATCAATCAAACGATCAGTGCATTTAAGATTTTATTTCAAGATGTATTAGGGAAATCCTGGGAGGAAATAAAGATCAAAAGACCCAGGAAAAACAAGCATTTACCAGATATACTTTCTAAAGAAGAGATTGGCAATATAATTCGGCTGACTGTCAACCCAAAGCATAAGGTCATAATTGCTGTTCTTTATTCATCAGGTGTAAGGCGGGAGGAGTTACTCAATCTTAAAATCAGGGATATTGATTCAAATCGCATGCTGATCCGGGTGCGCAATGGTAAGGGAAATAAATCAAGAGATACTCTATTGGCACAGAATACCTTAGAGTTGCTCAGGAACTATTATAGGAGGTATCACCCAGCCGAATATCTGTTTGAGAGCTTTCGTCCGGGAGTTCCCTATTCGAGTACTTCAGTAGAAAAGGTAGTACAACGAGCAAGCCAAAGGGCAGGTATCACCAAACATATTTATCCCCATAGCCTTCGGCATACCGGAGTTTACCCCGATGAAGATCGGGGCTACGCACTTGTTGGAACAGGGCACGAATCTGAAAGTTATTCAGAAGCTTCTCGGACACACCTCACTGCGCTCCACGATGGTATACCTTCATCTGGCTAAGACAGATTATAATGATGTAAAAAGTCGTTTGATCACACTATGGAAACCGTCTGAGTCATGGAAACTACACAAAGAAACCGCAAAGCAGAGGTGGCAGATATAGTGAATCAATATGGGCCGGAATACCTGAAAACGCATCGACTTTGCCCTGTTCAGCGAAAGGCATATCAGGCAATAACAGATTGCCGAACAGCAAAGATGGGTGGGCATTTACAAACATGTGATCAATGTGGACACCAAAAACCAATCTATAATTCCTGTAGGAACCGGCATTGTCCTAAATGTCAATACATCAAGCAAGTACAGTGGGTGGATAAGCTCAAGGCACAGTTGCCCGTCACCAGGTACTTTCACCTTGTGTTTACCATTCCATCTGAATTGCATCTTACCTTTTATATCAACCAGAAGGTATGTTATGATTTGTTATTCAAGGCTTCTTCAACAACGCTGAAACAAGCAGCAGCCAATCCTGATTTTCTTGGCGCTGAAACCGGAGCGGTGGCCGTATTGCATACTTGGGGACAGGCAATCACCTACCATCCACACGTTCACATGATTGTGCCTGCCGGAGGACTGTCTTCAGATCAGACAGAATGGGTGTATGCAGGGAAGAAGTTCTTTCTACCTGTAAAGGCGCTGTCAAAAATGTTCAGGGGTATATTGTCTCGAATGATCGGGGAAGCTATTTCTGATGGGCGTATCAAACTTCCTGAAGGAATAAGCAATTTTGACGATCTGAAGAAGAAGCTTTATGAAAAGAACTGGAACGTATTTTCGAAGAAGGCTTTTGGAGGTCCGGCTTCTGTTGTTGAGTATCTTGGGAACTATACGCACAGGGTTGCCATTTCGAACAGCAGGATCCCATCAGTCTCTTTCATTATTATTTAATTTAAATTTGTCTTATGTAAGGATGTAAGAATATATCTGTATATTGATAGATAGAAAGACCCACATCGCTTCTAAAAATGAGGATACTAATTACTTACTATTGAGTATCATTAGGGTGACGGAAAAGGGAAAATACCAGTTTTAAATCTAATAATTAGAATTAAATAAAACCTTAGAAGCCTCACTAATGAAAACCTTCGCGCATTATTTCACTTTGCTCCAGTTTCATTTATTCCTCTTACGGCCTATTCTCAAATATTCGGAAATAACTACTTCACAGAACCCTAAATATTCTTCAAATGAAAAAGCTATTAACCCATATTAATAAAAAGTACATTTCATTTTTTCTCGTCGCCCTTATATTATTTTATGCAGTTGGTTGTAAATATTTTAAAGTAGAGAATATTACTGCAAATGAGTTGGTAAGCATTCATAATATTGGTGAGATTCATAAATCATTCTTTGTTCATGAAGGTAATACCATATATTCAATAATAGATATTCAGGTAGATTCTGCACATGTTTCAGGCTACCTGACTACTGCAAGTAATTATCATTTGAAAGATGAGCGAAGTTATCGGTATAAGAGTTTTGAGGTAAATATCCTTAATGAGATTCATCTTTACCTTAAAGCAGGAAGCAACGCTCTGATAACAGGAACCACATCAATAGCTACGTCAGATATTGAATCAATACAAATAGTAGAGAAAAATCTAGGTAAAACAGCGGCGTCATATTTTTTTGGGAGCGCAGGAATATTGTTAGGAGTTATCGTAATTATTGGGATTATTGTTGCCTTAACGAAAAGCTCTTGTCCCTATGTTTACACGCATGATGGCGAAGGGTTTATTTTTGAAGGCGAAATCTACGGAGGAGCCATTGCATCAAACCTTCAAAGGGATGATTACATGCCACTTCCCTCACTTAAATCTTCAAACGATACCTACCGGATAAGAATAAGTAATGAGCTGAAGGAACGTCAATATACAGATTTAGCCCAGCTGGTGGTTGTGGAGCATAAAATCGAGCAAAATGTGCTACTTGATAAAGAAGGCTTACCACATACAGTCAGTGATGTAAATGAACCAATCGAGGCTGTCTCTTATAGTGGTGAAAATCTCCTTCCATCACTGATTGAAAAAGATATGGATGTTTTCTTATTCAATGACGAAGAATATTCCAAGAATGGGATAGTAATGGAATTTGAAAAACCAGAAGACGCAAAACATGCTAAACTTGTGTTACGTGGCAAAAACACCCTTTGGTTCGATTATCAGTTTGGAGAATTTCTTAGCATGTTTGGAGGGGTTTATAATGAATATATGGAAAAACAAAGCCAGATTCCGAATGCCGAAAGGGAACAACGGATGATCGACAATGATTTTCCGCTATCTATTTATATTCAAAAGGAAGGTGCCTGGAAATTGCTTGAGCATAAAAATACTATCGGGCCACTGGCTTCAAGAAATTTTGTGGTACCTATTGAATTATCAGAAATTGTGGGAAATACAGTTGAGATTAAATTAGAGACAGGATTTATGTTTTGGGAGCTTGATTTTGCCGGCTTGGATTTTACTGAAAATGATGATGTAAGGGTTTATAATTTCAGAACTCAGTAAAATTAAGAAAATAGTAGAATTAAATCGCAAGTCAAAGTTTTAACGTAAGCTCAATATTTGCTTTTGAGCCATTGGGCATTTTGGGTCTGGAGGCGTTGATTT
>SDBV01000610.1_pt1 | contig 51654 bp, 43 predicted proteins | sample 2277081 | NCBI WGS metagenome assembly SDBV01 (sample SAMN10402039, study PRJNA504765) | marine sediment metagenome | isolation source: marine sediment core GS10_PC15, 223 cmbsf | place: Arctic Ocean: Southern Knipovich Ridge | collected 2010
CACGGGCTCATAGCCGCGCAGGTCGAGCTCAGGCATCGGCTATCTCCGGGCGCGCATCGAAGCCGATCGCCAGCTCGAGCGCGAAAGAAGCATCGAGCAGAGCGTTCTCCGAGAAAGCGGGGCCGCAGATCTGAAATCCGACCGGCAGCCCAGCCGCGGGGCCACTACCGTCCGCGGGTTTTGCGAGCCCCGCCGGGATCGAGATCGCCGGTATTCCGGCGAGCGGCATCGGCACTGTGCAGTAGTCCGACATATACATTGCCAGCGGGTCGCCGATCCGCTCGCCGAGTTTGAACGCGACCGTCGGCGAGGTCGGCGTGACGAGAAAGTCGAACTTCTCGAAGGCCGCGCGGAAGTCTCCCACGATCTTCGTCCGCACCTTCTGTGCGGTGTTGTAGTACGCGTCGTAATAGCCCGACGAGAGCGCGAACGTGCCGAGCATGATGCGCCGCTTGACCTCCGCGCCGAAGCCCTCGGCGCGCGTTCGCCTGTACATCTCGATCAGCGAGCCGCCGTCGTCGACTGCCCGTGCCCCGTAGCGAACGCCGTCGAAACGGGCGAGGTTTGCAGATGCCTCCGCCGGAGCGATCACGTAATAAGCCGAAATGCCGTACTGCGCGTTCGGCAACTCCGTCTCCTCGACGCTGCCGCCCAGCTGCGCGATCAGGTCGAGCGTGCGCTGAAACACGTCTGCGACTCCCGGCTCCATCCCCTTCGCAGACGAGGTCAGCTCCTTCGGCACGCCGAATCGAGTGCCGTCGAGCCGCTCGCGCGAAGGCAGCTTGACCTCGCTGGGGAGCCCGAGCGACGTCGAGTCGCAGGGATCCTTCCCCACAAGTTGCTTTAACAGCAATGCGGCGTCGGTGACGTCGCGCGTGATCGGCCCGCACTGGTCGAGCGATGACGCGAACGCGATCATTCCGTAGCGCGAGATCGCCCCGTAGGTCGGCTTCAAGCCCACGACACCGCAGAGCGACGCTGGCTGACGAATCGAGCCACCGGTGTCGGTGCCGATCGCCCAGGGAGCGAGCCCGGCGGCTACCGCGGCGGCCGACCCGCCGGACGATCCTCCCGGCACGCGCTCCAGATCCCATGGGTTGCTGACCGGCCGGTATCCGGAGTTCTCGTTCGAGGACCCCATTGCGAACTCGTCCATGTTGGTCTTGCCGATCACAATAGCGCCGGCCTCGCGCAGCCGGCGCACGGCGGTCGCCGAGTAAGGCGGCCGGTACCCATCGAGAATCTTCGACGCTGCGGTCGTCGGCACGTCCTGGGTGCAAAAGATGTCCTTAATCGCGATCGGTACGCCACCCAGGGCGCCATCACCGGCGGGCTCCGCCGCCTCATCCTCGGTCCACAGGAACGAGCCGAGCCGGTCGTCGAACAGATCGATGCGCTCACGATAGGCGGCGAACAACTCATCGGACGAGATCTCGCCCCTCGCGATCGTGGCGGCGGCCGCCGCGCCCGACAGTTCGATCGGCTCGCTCATTGGCCCGGCGACGGAACCCGGAACCCGCCCTTGGCAGGGTCGGGTGCACCCTCCAGCATGCGCTGCTTCGGCCAGCTCGGACGCGGCTCGTCGGCTCGCAGCACATTTTCGACCTCGATCACATGCCAGGTCGGTTGTACGTCGTCGAGCGACAGCTCAGAGATCTTCTCGATGTGCTCGAGCACTCCGTTCAGCTCGCGGGACATCTGCTCAACCTCGTCGTCCGACAGCTCGAGCCGAGCGAGGTTGGCGACGTGCAGTACCTGTCGACGATCGATCATGGGCGGTCATTTTAGTGCGAAGGCCCCTCACGTGAGGGGCCTCCAAGTTCAGTCGGCAAAGAGTCGAGCGACGTCAGGCGAGTCGCACGCCGCCAGCCTGGGGCCCCTTCGGGCCTTCCTTGACCTCGAAGCTCACCTTCTGCCCCTGCTCCAGCGTTTTGTAACCCTCCTGATCGATCTCCGAGAAGTGGACAAATACGTCATCGCCGCCATCGTGCTCGATGAATCCGTAGCCTTTCTCGTTGCTAAACCACTTGACTGTGCCCTCTGACACGAGATCCTCCTTGTGCTCGCCGCGCAGCCCGAGCTATCGATACCCGACGCTCGAACCGCTCCTCCTCCGTATGCGCGGCAGCCTACCGGAACCTCTACGTCTGAGGGGGTTGCTGCGAGGGCGGCTGCGGCGGCGGTTGCCCGCCGGGCGGCGGTTGCTGGGGCGGCTGCCCGGGGGTGCCCGCGCCCTTCGCGGCGTCGCGCATCTGGTCGCGCGCCTGATCGAAGGTGGCACCCTCCTCCTTCATGCTGAGATAGCCACCCACGGCGATCGCGATCGCCGCCAGGAAAGCAACGTAGATACCCCACGCGAGATCGACGAACTCGCCCTCGCCGGGTTGGAAAAGCATGCGCAGGCCGATCATGACCGCGGCGATCGCGCCCAAACCGGCAGTAGACGTCGAAGCCGCCGTGGGAAGCTTGGGACCGGACCCGGTCATGGTCATCGTCACCAGTGCGATCGCGCCACCAGCGCAGGCGAGAATGATCAGGTTGGCGATCGTGCCGAAGAAACCCTGCCCATCCCAGGCGCCGATGTCGACGCTCGTATCCCGGCCGGTCAGGCCGCCGAGTGACTCGAGGGCGTCGCCAACCGCCCCGCCAAACGAGTACCAGTTGAAAAACACAAGCGACAGCAACAACACGATGCCGCCGATCCCGGCCACCCAATGCCCTGGTTTCAACTTGCCTGCGTCCATCTTCGTCTTCGCCCCCTGTCGGGTCTCGCTGTTGGTCTTGGAAGTCTGTGCCGCAGAGTATGCCGCCCCGGCCGGCGTCGCAAGGCCTGGCCCGCCTGCTGGTGGGGCCTGGTGCACCGGAGCGACCGGCCCTGCGACCGGCTGGACCGCTGTGGCCTGCGCCGAGCCGGCCGCCCGGGCCGGGGTCTGGGCCGTCGTTTGCGCAGCTTGAGGGGTCTCCCCACCGCGCGTAGGCTCCTGAGGCGCCTCGTCACGCATCGCGATCCAGCCGCCGTAGACGATCGCAGCGGCCGCGAACAGCGCTACGAATATCCATAGCTCGAGCGTGATTACGTCGTTACGGCCGGGCTGAAAGATCATCCGGCCCAGTACGAGCAGGAATGCCCCGCCGCCGGCAAAGGTCGTCATGGCGTTCATCGCAACCGGAATCCCGAGCGAACGAGACATCGCCGTGAGCACCGCGCCACCGATCGCGACCGCACAAGCAGCGATCAATAGCGCGTCGGCGATCGCGCCAGCCAGCCCGGGGCTCTCGAACGCGTCGCCGCCGAAATCGCCGATCGGACCGTCCGTGAAGACGGTTCCGTACCAATCGAGGAACATCGACACGAGTAGCACGATGCCGCCAACGGCAGCGACTCGCTGGCCGAACCTCACTCTTCGTAGGCTCACGTCAACCTCCCATCGCCTCAGCCGTTTCGCGCTGGGCGCGCGCGGCCTGCAGGGTGTTCTTCAGGAGCATCGCGATCGTCATCGGTCCGACACCGCCCGGCACCGGCGTGATTGCTGCGGCGACCTGGCGAGCGGACTCGAAGTCAACGTCACCGACCAAGCCGTCGTCGGTACGAGTGGTACCAACGTCGATCACGGTGGCTCCGGGCTTGACCATCTCCCCTGTTACGAGCCCCGGACTGCCAGCCGCAGCGACCAGCACGTCGGCACGACGGCAGACCGACGCCAGCTCCGCGGTGCGCGAGTGACAGATCGTGACGGTCGCGTTGCGCGCGAGCAGCAACGAAACGAGCGGCCGACCAACGAGGTTGCTGCGGCCGACGATCACGGCTTCCGCGCCCTCCAGCTCGGTCGCCGATTCCCGCAGCAGTTCAATCACGCCGGATGGAGTCGCGGGCACCAGCGCCTCGCGACCCTGCGCCAACAGCCCCGCGTTGGTCGGGGTCAGCCCGTCGACGTCCTTGCGCGGGTCGATCGCGCTCGCTACTTCGGCCGCATCGACCTGGTCCGGTAACGGCAGCTGAACCAAAAAACCGCTGACGGCCGGATCCGAGTTGAGCTCGCCAACCAGTTCGAGTACCTCATCTTGGGACGCACTGATCGATAGCTCGCGTGCGATCGAGCGAATCCCGACCTCCTCGCAGGCGCGATGCTTGCCCGAGACGTACACCTGCGACGAGGGATCGTCGCCGACCAGCACGGTTGCGAGCCCGGGGGCGTCGCCGCGCTCAGCCGCGAAAGCGTCGACTCCGGCCTTGACCTGTGCGCGAACGCCGGCTGCCACAGCCTTACCGTCGATGATTCGTGCCACTCCGGCCATGCCATTCACACTATTACCTGCGACGCAGCGGAGCGTAGTCAGCCATCAGCCGCCGCTCCTTGCCATCGGAAGAGAAGCGAACTACGACCACTCCACCCCGGTCGACGCCGATCACGACGCCCGTGCCGAAACTCGCGTGCTCGACGTCCTCGCCGACCGAGAACAGGACTGGGGCACCACCGTCGGCGCCGCCTGACGGAGGCCATTCCGGCCCCTTCGACGGCTCAGCGTCGGTCAGCTGCGCCGGCACCTCATCGAGAAACCGAGAGGCGACGTTGTATGAGCGCTCCCCGTACAGCGAGCGGGTCTGCGTGCACGTCAGATACAGCAGCTGTCGCGCCCGCGTGATCCCGACGTAGCACAGGCGTCGCTCCTCCTCGAGGTTGCCCTCGTCGATCGAGCGCGTATGCGGGAACACCCCCTCCTCGCAGCCGATCATGAACACCGCCGGGTACTCGAGCCCCTTCGCGTTGTGGAGCGTCATCAAGGTGACAAGCTCCTCTTGCTCGCGCAGGTCATCCTGCTCCGAGTAGAGCGACAGCTGCTGGAGGAACTCGCCGAGCGCCTCGATGCCATGATCGGCATCCCAGTTCGCGTCGAACTCGCGCGCGACCCCGACCAGCTCCTGGAGGTTCTCCAGGCGACCCTGGGCCTCGATCGTCCGCTCAGCCTCGAGCGCCTCCGTGTAACCGCTCTCGACCAGTACCGCCTCGAGCAGATCGCCGACGGTCGAGCGCTCGGCCAGTTCGCGCAGGCGCTCGACGATCGAGCCGAACCGATCGAGCGCCTTGATCGCTGCGCCACCGAGACCGGGTATCTCCTCCGGCACCGATGCGACCTCAAGCACCGGCCGGCCGGCCGTGTTGGCGTAGGCGAGCACCCGACCTTGGCTGGTCTGGCCGATGCCACGTTTCGGCGAGTTGACGATTCGCTGGAACGAGACGGTGTCGGCGGGGTTGACCAGCAGCGTTAGGTACGCGAGCACGTCCTTGATCTCCGCGCGCTCGTAGAACTTCGTACCGCCGATCACCTGATATGAGGTTCCGAAACGCACCAGCGTGTCCTCGAGCACGCGGCTCTGCGCGTTGGTCCGGTAGAAGACCGCGATATCGCGCGGTGAGATTCCCTGCTCTGCCAGCTCCTCGATCTCGGCAGCTACGAAGCGAGCCTCCGCATGCTCGTCCGCCAGTACGCGAACGCGAATGGGCTCGCCGTCGCCGAGGTCGGTCCACAGCTCCTTGCTCTTGCGCCCATCGTTGATCGAAACAACCGCGTTCGCCGCCGACAGGATCGTCTGAGTCGAGCGATAGTTTTGCTCGAGCTTGATCACCCTGGCGCCTGGAAAGTCGCGCTCGAAGTCCAGGATGTTGTTGATGTCGGCGCCACGGAAGCCGTAGATCGATTGGTCGTCGTCGCCGACAACGCAGACGTTGCCCTGCTCGCCCGCGAGTAGCCCCAGCAGCCGGTACTGAGCGTGATTTGTGTCCTGGTACTCGTCGACCAGCAACCACCTGAAGGTTGCTCGATAGCGCTGGGCGACGTCCGGGAACAGCTCGAGCAGGTTGACGGTGCGGAACAGCATGTCGTCGAAGTCGACAGCGTTCATCTCGTGAATGCGCTTCTCATAGAGTTCGTAGACGTCCGCAACCGTCTGCTCGAAGAACGACCCGACCTGCTCGCGGTAGCCGCCGGCGTCCAGCAACTGGTTCTTTGCCCGCGAGATCTGGGTCTTGATCGCGCGCGGAGCGAAGCGCTTGGGGTCGACGCCCAACTCGTCCAGGCAGCGCTTGACCAGTCGTAGCGAGTCGGCCTCGTCGTAAATCGAGAACTGCCGCGTATAACCGAGCCTGTCGCCCTCGGCGCGCAGTATCCGAGCGCAGGCCGAGTGAAACGTCATCACCCACATCACCTTGACCATCGGTCCCACAAGCTTGGCGACGCGATCGCGCATCTCCTGTGCCGCCTTGTTGGTGAAGGTGATCGCGAGGATCTCTGAAGGCTTGGCCTGGCCACTCGCGACCAAGTGAGCGACTCGGTGGGTCAGGACCCTGGTTTTTCCCGACCCGGCGCCGGCCAGCAACAGTAACGGGCCCTCGCCGTGCAGCACCGCCTCCCGCTGCGGCGGATTGAGACCGACCAGCAGCTGCTCGCTGCGCTCGGAGGGCCGTTGCTGCGAGGTCATTGCCATTCTCCGAGGATAACCCCCGGCAGGGCGTTATCCGGACGCCGGGTCTTGGCCCTTGCCGCGGCGTAGCGGCCGCACCTCGGCCTGCTTGCGCTCGGTGCCGGTCAGCCTTGCGACGATCCCCTCCAGCTCGGCGACCCGCTCGGCCATGCCCTTGAGTGCATCGGCGACAGGATCGGGCAGGTGGATCCAGTCCGTGTCGGGACCTTCCGGCCGGCGTCCTTCGACGCGCACGGGATGCCCGGGGTTCCCGACCACGGTCGCGCGCGGTGGCACGTCGTGAATAACGACCGAGTTGGCGCCTACCTTTGCGCCGTGGCCAATCGTGATCGGCCCCAGCAGCTTCGCGCCGGAGCCGATCGTTACGTTGTCCTCGACGGTTGGGTGGCGCTTACCCGACGAAAAACCGGTGCCGCCGAGTGTCACGCCCTGGTAGAGCGTCACGCAATCGCCGATCTCGGCGGTCTCGCCGATCACGACGCCGGCCCCGTGGTCGATGAAGAAGTCCGCTCCGATCTTCGCGGCTGGATGGATCTCGATGCCCGTCGCGATACGACTGACGTTCGACAGCACCCTGGGGGCAACCGGCACGCCGGCCGCGTGCAGAGCGTGCGACACGCGGTGAGCGAGCGTCGCATGCACGCCGGCGTAGCTCAGCAGGATCTCGGTGGTGCCGATTCGGCGAGCCGCGGGATCCCGGTCGCGTGCCGCGGCCACGTCCTCGCGCAGCTCGCTCATCACCCTGGCCAGCGTCCCGAGTCCGATCACCTCGACAACTCCTCGACGCCGACCGGAGCCATCCCGGCGCAGCCCTCGCAGTCTTCGCGTCGCTGGATCTCGATCTGTTCGAACCGTCCGTCGTTGGAGTCGAAACGAATCCGTCGCTCGATCGGTGCCCGGACATCCAGCAGCCGCAGCGACTCCTGAGCCGCGATCGCCGCGGCGAGGCCGTTGAGCCCCGGTGGTACGCCCGCTCCGTCCGCGACCGTAACGCCCGCGCAGCGCAGACACGCCCCCTGCGATTCGCCGGCAGTTTGAACCGAAAGCCGCGAGCCCGAGACAAAGCAATCGATCATCGCGATCCCGGCCCGCATACAGGCGTCGTTGATCTCGAGGCGAGCCTGCTCGTCGCGCAAGCTCGACACGACCAGGTCGTGGCCGATGACGATCGCGTCGGCGTTGTCGGAGTCGATTTCAACCGGGTAGGGATCGACCTGCACGTCGGCGTTCAGCACACCCAGCTTGCCGGCAACGCTATCGGCCCTGTTCGATCCGATGTCGGGCCCGAAGTGCACGGTCTGCGCGGCCAGGTCGGCTTGCGAAACGACCCCGCCATCGACGACCCCCACATAGCCGACGCCCGACGAGGCGAGCTGGCCGGCGATACCAGCACCGAGCGGACCGGCTCCGACAACCAGCGCACGCGACTGCTTCAGCCGTCGCTGGCCGCGTTCACCGAAGTCATCGGCAGCGATCTGCTCCGCGTAGCGCGCCAGCTCACCCTGAGACAGCTCCACATCCATAAAGCAAAGGGTAGGGCACACCAGGGCGTCACGGCGCAAAAAACGGCGTCGAGACGTAGCGCTCACCCGCATCGCAGATAACCGTGACGATGCGAGCGCCTTTCATTTCGGGCCTACGTGCCAGATCGAGCGCCGCCCAGACATTGGCGCCGGCCGAGATCCCAGCCGATACGCCCTCCTTGGCGGCCAGATCGCGCGCGGTGTCCACCGCGTCGTCGTCGGTCACTTGAACGATCTCGTCGATCACATCGCGATTGAGGATCTCAGGCACGAAGCCCGCTCCGATTCCCTGAATCCGATGCGGCCCCGGCTTGCCACCAGACAGCACCGGCGAACTAGACGGCTCGACCGCAACGATCTTCACCTCGGAATTGCGCTGCTTGAGCACCTCGCCGACGCCCGTGATCGTGCCACCGGTGCCGACTCCCGCAACGAATAGGTCGACTTTGCCGTCGAGATCGGCCCAAATCTCCTCGGCGGTCGTACGGCGATGCACCTCGGGGTTGGCTGGGTTTGCGAACTGATCCGGCACGAACGAGGCGCCGATCTCGCCGGCCAGCTTGCCGGCGGCGTCGACTGCCTCGTGCATGCCGCCCATCGACTCGGTGACGATCACCTCGGCGCCGTAGAGCCGCAGCAGCGACTCGCGTTCGCGCGACATCCCCTGCGGCATCGTCAGGATCAGACGGTAGCCCTTGGCCGCGCATACGAAAGCGAGCGCGATGCCGGTGTTCCCGGAGGTCGACTCGACGATCGTGGTCTTGCCCGGCTCGATCTTGCCCTCGGCCTCGGCGGTTTCGATCATCGCAACGCCGATCCGGTCCTTGACCGAGCCGGCAGGGTTGAGACCCTCAAGCTTGACGAACAACTCCGCGTCGAGCCCGTTCGTAAGGCGCGACAACTCAGCGATCGGCGTACCACCGACCAAGCTGGATACGTTCGCTGGAATTCCAATCGACTTTTCCGCCATTGGCCGCACGATACCCCCCAAGGCGGTTGCTTGGCGAGCGCAAAACAAAGGCCGCCTTTCGGCGGCCCTTGTCGAACCTCAATGCCAGCGAAGGATCCCTACCTCTTCTTCTTGGCCTTCTTGCATTTGATCGACGACGACAGCGTCTTGGTGATCTCGGGCTGACCAACTGCCTGGTAGTGGAACTCGGACTCGCCGACCCACTTGCCGGTGCACTTCTTCGGCGCCACGATCAGGGGAATCTTGATCTTCCTCCTGCCCTTCTTCTTCTTGATGAACTTGATCGGCGTCTTCGTGCTGACCGATGTCACCGATGCGTCGGGGGCACCCGGCAACGTCTGAATCGCGTCGATCTTGAAGTCGAGGTTGTAATCGAATTTCCCGCTCCGCTTCTTGAATATCTCGCCGATCGTCAGCAGGTTAGGACCTATGTCCGGGATCGCGAAGATGTAGACCGTGTCGTGACCGCCCTGCTTCGCGCCGTTCCACAGCGTTAGCGTAGCGTTTACGAGCGGAACGATCGGCAGCGCGACAGCGGTCGCGTTGCCCTTGCCGATCTTGGTTTTCGACGGACACTTGGTCGTGTCGATGAGGATCGCCTTCTTGCAGCGCGGGAACTTGTTTCCGTTGAACTTGCCGCCCTTGTTGAGGCGTACGATCTGCCGGCGCAGCGGTGGCGGCTGAACGCCGGGTCCTCCGCTGTCCGATGTTGTCTCCTTGACGTGTAGCGCAACCGGCTTGCCTGCCTTGGCTGGTGGTATGGACACTGAGAACGTCTGGATGACTTCGGCGCTGGCAATTGCTGCAAGCCCACCGAGGGCCGCCAGCGCGCCAGTCACTACCAATAGCTTTCGCACGTGGTTCTCCTCCTCCGGTCCTCGGGGGCGTTTGACAAACGGTCCCACCGAGCTGGTCGATCGACTCTGTAGAGCGAAACCCTAGTCGAATCGCGATTCCCATGCGCCGGTTGGGGCACCGCCCCGCCCGAGCTGGATTCGAACCGGCTCCCGGGGCGCTGAGGGGTCGGCCTCGACGGATGGTCGAGCAGCCGGCTGGTGAGGATGGTTGTCCGAGATCCGTTGAATAAGTACTAGCAACCAGCGATCCTGCCATGGACGCCAGGGGGAACGATGTCAAGGACGACGAGCAGTCGCGCACGGAAGCGCAAACACAAGCACTGGACGCCACGTGCAATTAAGCGCAGCCTCATCTGTTTGGTGACGATGCTCGCCGCCGCAACGTTCGCCGCCGCGCCCGCCGGCGCCGAAGGGGCCTGCGACAAGTTCGCCTCGACCACTGGCTCCGATAGCGCGTCCGGCGACCAGACCCAGCCACTACGTACGGCCCAAAAGCTGGTCAACTCCCTCGCCAACGGCCAGACCGGCTGTCTCCGGGCCGGTTCCTATAGCGGTAGCGTCACGATCTCCAATGGCGGCGTCTCGGGCGCACCGATCACCCTCACGAGCTATCCCGGGGAGCAGGCCACGATCAAGGGGAGGCTCTGGGTCAAAGACAGCGCCAACTTCGTGAACGTCTCGTCGCTCAAACTCGACGGAAGTGGCTACAGCCTGCCTTCTCCGGTGATCAACGGCGACGACTTCACCCTGTCCGACAGCGAGGTGACCAACAACAGCTCGGCCATCTGCATCTCCGTGGGTGCCACGACCTACGGGCGGGCCTACCGGACGACGGTCGAGCGAAACCGCGTCCACGATTGCGGCAGGCTGCCGGCCGCCAACCACGACCACGGCATCTACCTCGAGAACTCAACCGACGCCAGGATCGTGGACAACGTCTTCTACGACAACGCCGATCGTGGAATTCAACTCTACCCCGACGCCGAACGGACCTACGTGGCCAGGAACATCATCGATGGCAACGGCACAGGCATAAGGATCGGCGGCGGCAACGAGGAGTTTGGCTGTAAGGCATCCAACAACAACACGATCGAGAACAACCTGATCACCAACAACCTCGGCTGGGGCGTGGACTCCTGGTGGGGCTGCTCCTCGCTGATCGGACAGGACAACGTCGTGCGCGACAGCTGCTTCTACGGCAACGGCAAGGGGCGCACCATCGGGGATGGCTACACGGTCCAGAACGCCTTGGCCGCCGATCCCCTCTATGTGAATCGGGCCGCCAAGGACTTCCGTCTTCAGTCGGACAGCCCATGCCTTTCAATTCTTGGAGGGACTCCAACGCCGCCGCCTCCGCCGGCCGACACAACTGCTCCGTCCGTCAGCGTCACGGCTCCGGCCGGCGGTGCAACCGTGTCGGGCACCGTGCCGCTAACGGCCACAGCATCGGACGACGTGGGCATCGCAGGGGTGCAGTTCCGGCTCGACGGGGTCAACCTCGCCGGCGAGGAAGTCTTTCTTCCATACGCAGTCAGCTGGGATACGACGACCACCGGCGACGGATTCCACGTACTGACGGCGATGGCACGCGATCAGGCCGGTAACACCACGCAGTCGGCGCCGATCACGGTCACCGTCAGCAATCTGCCGGAGCCGGAGCCGCCGCCGGAGCCGCCTCTGCCGCCGCCGCCGGATCCCGATCCCGATCCAAGCCCGGATCCCGACCCTCCAGTGGTCACGAACCTGCCACCCACAGTGGAAATCACGTCACCGGCCGACGGCTTGCGCTTCAGGCGATACCTGAAGATGAGCGCGACGGCGACGGATGACCATGGGGTCGCGCGCGTCGAGTTCTGGGTCGGCGGCAAGCTGCGTGTGACCGACACAACCGCACCCTACTCCAGGAAGTGGCGAGTGAAAAAGCTCGCCTACGGGTCTCACAAGCTGACGATCAAGGCATTCGACCAGGCGGGGCTGGTCGCCGCTGACTCGATCACCGTGAAGCGGGTGCGCCGCAAGCGCCGCTGACGTCCGGCTGGGGAGGCACCGCCGTTAGATGTAGTACATCTGCGCGCCGGCGGCCTGGGCCTCTTCCGACATCACGTCAGCGATCGTGGTGCTGGCGAGCACGTTGCGAAGTGATTTGACCGCGTCAGTCCATACTCCGTGCGTGCTCGGTGCGTTGGGATCGACGTCCGTCCCAACCTCGCCGTCGAGCAGCTGCACGATCTCGAGAACCGTGACTTCGGACGGATCCGTGACAAACGTGTAGCCGCCTTTGACGCCGCGCTGACTGTTGAGCACGCCGGCGCGCCGGAGCGTCGCGAACAGTTGCTCGAGGAACTGCAGCGGGATATCGCGCTGCCGGGCCAGCTCCGCAATCGGTACAGGCTTCTCGCCCGGCAGCGCGCCCTGGCGCGCAAGCTCAGCAAGCGCCCGCACCGCGTACTGGGATTTCGTGGTGATCGTGATCATCGCGAGACAGAGGACATCTACCATTGACGAGTGTCCCGCGCCAAGTCTAGTCGGACCCTGCGTCTGATCTCCTTGCTGGTGCCACCGTTGCTGGTGATGGCGGCAATCTTCTACACCTCTGCCCAGCCCAACTTCGTGCCCACGCAAGGGTTCTGGGAGACGCTTGCGCGGAAGGCCTTCCACGGATTCGAGTACTTCGCGTTGACGTTGTTTTGGATACGAGCCCTGCGCGGAATATGGCGAGGATGGAGCATCACCGCGATACTTGGCGGCGCCTTCTTGCTGGCGTTCGCTTTCGCGTACTCAGACGAGCTGCATCAGGCGGCGGTCAGCGGTCGCCATGGGAGACCCAGGGACGTCGCGATCGACACGGTGGGAATCGCGGTCGCGTTAGTGGCTGGCTACGCGCGCCTGCGTAGCGTCGGACCCTCGCGACCCAAGGCCGCGTAGGCGAGCGACTCGAGAGCGCCGGTCAAACGAGACAGCTCGTGGATCGCGGTTGGCAGGTTCTCCAGGACTGAGAGCCTTGCCTGCAACGCTTCGAGACTATCGGCCATGCGAACGAGTTCACCATGCAGAAGATCGAACTGCTTCTCCTGTAGCGACTGCTCGGCCATCGGCGTACCCTATTGCTAGAGCCAACCCTTCTCGGAAGCGATCAAGACCGCCTGCGCGCGATCGACCGCACCTAGCTTGCCGTAGACGTTGTGCAGGTGCGTGCGCACCGTGCTCGTCGACAGTCCCAGCTCAAGCGCGATCTGCTTGTAGACCTTGCCCTCCGACAGACGACGCAGAACCTCCAGTTCGCGTGCCGACAGCGGGCACGGAGAGGTCGAGCGTCTGCGATCAGGCGGCGGCCCTGGCAATTCGAACAGAACCTCCCTGAGGTCCTGCGGGTCGAGACCCACCTGCCGTGCGACCGCCAGAAGCTGGTCGGGCGCGACGGCCTGGCCTTGAGCGTAGTGCGCCAGCATGTCCGCGAGGCGTACGAGCGCGGGCTCGCCCGTCACCTCATCGGCGTGGTGGTGCTCGATCGCAGACGCCAGTTGTTGCGGCAGTCCCCATCTGCGCGCCATGACCCCTCCCACGAGGGCGTGATCGATCCCGAGCTCGCGTCGCTCGGCATGAATGCGTTGTTCGGGCGTCTTCGCCGTCGTGTGTATCTGGCCCGGGTAGCCTGGATAGGCCTGAACCAGGACCAACTTGCCGATGTCGTGCAGCAACGATGAGATCAGCAACTCGTCGCGGTCGGGAAAGTCGACCCGAACGCTGAGCCTGTCGGCCGCGCGCTGCGTGGCAACAGCGTGCAACCGGAAGCGTTCCGGTGCGGCATCCCAAAGCGGCGTCCGCTCGAAAAAGTCGAACGTCTTGGTCGAGCCGATCAGGGCCTCGACGCCAGCCGGCGTCAGCACCTCGATCGCCAACGGAACGCTGCGGACCTTGCCGCGGCTTTCGGCATGCTTGTTCGCGAGCCGCATCACGGCGATCACCAACGCCACGTCGGACTCGATCGCAGAGACCATCTCGGCCACAGACGGCTGATCCTGGCTGACAAGGGTCAGCACCCGCTTGCGCGACTCGGCAAGAGCCGGGAACGCCTCAAGTGCTTCGAATGCGGCCGTGAGTCGTCTCCCGTGACCCTCGTTGTACTTCTTCGAGTCGGCTTTCGCCGGGGGAACCTCTTTGACCGGAGGCACGGCTGCCATTTTTCGTTGCTGTTGTCTGAGTGCCATCGCTCGCTTCCTTGCCGCCATCGCTCGCTTCCTTGCAGTGCCGCTGCTGGACGTCTGTACTGCCACTATCGGCACGAATCAACAAGAGGTTGACCCGTGGGAGAAGACAGACGTCGAAAAGCCCGCTCAGGCGGCCGAAAGCCGCTTTAGGGCCGCTTCGATGCGCTGCAGCGCCTGATCGTGCCCGAGCAGCTCGAGCGCCTCAAAGATCCCGATCGAGACGTTCGAGCCCGTAATCGCCACCCGAATCGGCTGGTAGAGCTTGCCGGGCTTGAGGCCGAGCCGCTCGACCACCGCACCCAGAGCCGCTTCGAGCGTCGCCTGGTCGAAGGGCTGGGCCCCCTTGAGGGCGTCCCTAGCAGCCTCGAGGGCCTCGAAGGACCCGTCCTTCATGACCTTCCTCCAGGCCTTCTCGTCGACCTCGATAGAGGACCGGAAGGCGAATCCCGCAAGCGCCCAGAACTCGGTCAACGTCGACATCTTCTCTTTTGCCGCGGCAGCGGCCAGCTCGAGCCGCGGATCGAGGGCACCGGGCAGGTCGCGCTGTTCGAGGTACGTTGCCAGCCTCGTCGCGAGTTGAGCGTCGGTCAGCGCACGGATGTACTGGCCGTTCATCCACAACAACTTCCGTTCATCGAAGACGGCTGGCGACTTCGAGACCCGCTCGAGGGAGAATTTCTGGACCAGCTGCTCGGTCGTGAAGAAGGTTGTCTTTGCGTCGTAGCCCCAGCCGAGCAGTGCCACGTAGTTGCGCACCGCCTCGGCCAGGTAGCCCTCATCTCGCAGCTTCTGAACGGACGCGGCGCCATGGCGCTTCGAGAGCGGCTTGCCGTCGGGGCCGTGCAACAGCGGCAGATGCGCGTAGTCGGGCGGCTCGGCCCCTATCGCCTCCATTACGAGCAGCTGGCGCGGCGTGTTGGAGAGGTGATCATCGCCCCGTACAACCGTCGTGACGCCCATCTCGGCATCGTCGATCGCGACCGCGAAGTTGTAGAGCACTGAGCGATCGGCGCGCGCGATCACGAAGTCGTCGAGCAGGCGGTTCTCGAAGGTGGAGTCGCCCTTGATCAAATCGTGCACCGTAGTGGCTCCCTCGTCGGGTACCCGCAGCCGTAGCGCCGAGCCGCGCTCGCCCTCGGCAACCGGCTCGCCACGGTATCCACGGCGATCGTTGGCCTCCTTGTAGACCTCGACGTCGGTGGCGGTCGCCGTGTCCCAGTACGCAGCGCCCGAATCGAGCAGCTTCTGGAGCTGCTCGTCGTAGCTCTGCTCGCGAGCGGTCTGGTGGATCGGCCCCTCGTCCCAGTCGAGCCCGAGCCAGCGCATTCCGTCGAGGATCTGCTCGACCGCCTCGTCGGTCGAGCGCTCGCGGTCGGTGTCCTCGATGCGCAGGATCAGCTTGCCGGTGGCATCCTGCCGTGCCAGCAGCCAGTTGTAGAGTGCCGTGCGCGCGCCGCCGATGTGCAGGAAGCCGGTCGGGCTCGGTGCGAATCTGACTCGTACTGGAGAATCACCCATGGGACCGAGATGCTAATCGGCGCGCACGTTTCATCGTCTGGCGGCCTGACCAAGGCGATCGAACGAGGCGAGGCGATCGGAGCCGAATCGGTCCAGATCTTCAACCAGAGCCCGCGCATGTGGCGTCCCACCAAGTACACCGAGAGGGATTTCGCAGAGTTTCGTGGCCGCCTCGCCGAGAGCCCGGTCGAGTCGGTCTTCATCCACGCCGTTTACCTGATCAACGTGGCGTCAACGGACGCCCAGGTGCGCAAGAAATCGCTCGCCTCGCTGACCCACGCGCTGCGGGTCGGTGACGCCATCGGCGCCGGCGGTGTGATCCTGCACCCGGGCAGCCGCAAGGGGCGCGACCTCGACAGGACACTCGAGATGATCGCCAAGGCCGCCAGCAAAGCTGTCGCTGCGACCGAGTCATGTCCGCTGCTGTACGAGAACACCGCCGGCGCCGGCGACACGATCGGCCGCAACTTCGAGGAGTTGGGCCGACTGGTCGAGCTTACCAACGGTCGCGATCGAGTAGGTGTCTGTGTCGACTCGTGCCACTTGCTCGCGTCGGGCTACGAGATTCGGAACCCACGGGACCGCAAGGCGACCATCGACGAGTGCGAACGCGACCTCGGCGCGCACAACGTGATGGCGCTGCACCTAAACGATTCGAAGACACCACTTGGATCAAATCGTGACCGCCACGAGAACCTTGGCGATGGCGAACTTGGTGAGGACGGGATCGTCTGCTTCCTCTCCGACGATCGATTCCGCCAACTGCCGGCGCTGCTAGAAGTTCCCGGTCCGCAGAAGAAGGGGCCCGACGAGAAACAGGTCGCGATCGCCAAGAAGCTGCGGGACCGCGCGCTGGAACGCTAGCGGCGAGCGGGTTCGTCGCGCGTGATCGCTACCCCTCGGTCAGGACCGAACGAATGTCGAACGTCCGGTAGCCGCCGGGGTCGAGATCGCTGGCATCGAAGAATCGGGGGTTGCTGCACTCGAACGCGGCGCCCTTCGACTCGTAGGAGCGCTCGACCTGGATCGGGCACATCGGCAGCGGCTCGCGAGCGGCTTTGACGCCGCCAAACCCAGCTCGCGTGCGTTCCACGTGCTCGAACATCTCGACGTCGATCTCGACGCCGAACACCTTCTGCAGGCAACCCATGTACTGGCGCCCGTTCTTCTCGTTCTCGTACGTGTATAGAAACGGGCACTTGGCAGCCAGGCACTCGCTCGGCATGATCAGTTTGTCGCAGAACGCGCAGCACTGCCGGCACTCTGTTGCCTCGTCTACCTTGGTCGTGCGAACGGCCATGTGCGAAGTGTAACCACGTCGAGCCTCCGTGTCTAAGATCAACATGTCCAGAAAAGCACTGTTCTGCTTCAGTCTGCCGACCGACCGACTTGCTACACGCGAGCGACGTTCAGGCGACCAGCGCGTCGGGGCCGAGCAGCTCATCGAGCTCGGCTTGCAATGCGTGCGAGGGCGCTACTCGGTAGTCGGTCCCGAATCGCAACCGGCGTGCGCCGGTCGATGTTTCCATCTCGAGCTGCACCTCTGCCTCTCCCGGGAAGTGCTCGAGGACTGCCTTCAGCTCGTCGATCATGTGCTCCCCGCAGAGCCGCGCGTCAACCCGCAACAGAACCGGTTCGGACTTCCGGCCAGCACGCCGCCGCCGGCTCGGCCCAGCGCCGGTAGCCTGCTTTGGAGCGTTCGCGATCTCCTCCGGGGTCGGGTCGAACGGCGTGATCTCCTGCACGACCAGCTTGGTTTCGCCCCGATCCTTGTGGTCGACGCGGCCGCGCACCAGCACTCGCTGGTCGACGTCGATCTTCGACTCGTTCGATTCGTAGGCGCCCTTGAAAACAATTATCTCGACCTGTCCGTCAAGGTCGTCGAGCGTCGCAAACATCATTGGATCGCCGGCTCTGGTTCTGATTCGCCGTGCCTGCGTGATCAAGCCGCCAACCGTCACCCAAGCCCCGTCGGCCTTGCGACCAAGATCAGCGATCGAACAATCGACTTTCTCGCCCAGCAGATGGCGCACCTCGGCGAGTGGATGGCTGGACACGAATATCCCAAGCGTCTCCTTTTCGCCAGCGAGAAACTCGATCCGCTCGAACTCCTTGCTTGAGATCGGCGGGTAATGCGCCACGGCCGCGTCGTCTTCCACCCCGCCGTCTCCCAGGTCGAAGATCGAGGATTGGCCCGACAGCGCATCCTCTTGAGTCTTCGCACCCGAGGCTTGAGCCTGCCCGAGCACGTCGAGCATGCCCTTGCGTGTCGCGCCAGTCGAATCAAGCGCACCGCATTTGACCAGGCTCTCGATCGCCTTCTTGTTGACGGTGCGCGAGTCAACTCGCGCACAGAAATCCCAGATCGAAGCGAATGACCCATTCTTGTCGCGCCCCTCGAGAATCTTCTCGACAGCGCCGTAGCCGACGTTCTTTACGGCGTCGAGACCGAAGCGGATGTCACCCCCGACCACGACGAAGTCGTGTCCCGACTGATTGACGTCGGGAGGTAGCACATCGATTGCCATCTCGTCGCAGCGCGAGACGAGGTATGGGACCTTGTCCTTCGTTGACATCACGCTGGAGATCAGCGCCGCCATGTACTCAGCCGGGTAGTTGGCGCGCAGGTACGCCGTTTGGTACGCGATGCGTGCGTAGCTGACCGCGTGTGACTTGTTGAACGAGTAGTCGGCCGCGGCCTCCATCAAGCCCCAGAGCTGGTTGGCAACCGAGCTGCTGGTACCGCTGTCAGTGGCGCCCTTGAGAAACTCGTCTTTGAGCGAGGCCATCATCCCGCGTTTCTTCTTGCCGATCGCGTAGCGCAGCGTGTCGGCCTTCGGCCCCGGGAAGCCAGCGATGTCGCGCGCGATCTGCATCAGCTGCTCCTGATAGATCGCAATTCCGTGCGTCGGCTCGGTGATCGAGCGCAGGCGCTCATCGATATAGCGCACTGAATCGGGGCTACGCTTGCCGCGGGCGTAGTCGGGTATGAACCGCATCGGGCCAGGGCGGTAGAGGGCGACCAGTGCGACGATGTCCTCGAACTCGGTCGGCTTGACCTGCTTGAGCGCGTCCTGCATGCCGTCGGACTCGAGCTGGAACACGCCGGTTGAATCGCCGCGAGCGAGCATCTCGTAGGTCTTGCGGTCGTCGATCGGCAGCGCGACCAGATCGATTCCACCGCCGCCGGACCGCTCGATGATGTCAACGGCGTTTTCGAGCACATCGAGCGTTCGCAGCCCGAGGAAGTCCATCTTCAGCAGCCCGATCTCCTCGATCGGGCCCATCGAGTACTGGGTCACGGTCTTGTAGACGCGCTCGGGCTTGCCTTTGCCACCGTTTGCCCTGGCGTTGGCGCCCATCTGGCCAGGCCCCGGCCGATCCTCGACGAGCTGTACCGGAATAATCTCTGTCAGCGGGCGATCGGCGATCACGACCGCGGCGGCGTGAATCGAGTTGTTGCGTGCAATCCCCTCGAGCCCGCGCGCCACGTCGACCACCTGGCGTACCTCCGGCTCGGCGTCATAGGCCTTGCGCAGGTCGGCGCCCTCGGTCATACAGTCCTTGAAGCTGGGGGCGTGGCCCATGATCGGCTCGGGAATCAACTTTGCCAGCCGGTCGCCGGCCGCGTAGTCGACGCCAAGCACGCGTGCCGCGTCGCGCGTGGCTGCGCGCGGCTTCATTTTGCCGAAGGTGATGATCTGCGCGACGCAGTCGGACCCGTACTTGTCCTGAACGTACTTGATCACGCGCTCGCGGCCGCGAATCGAAAAATCGATGTCGATGTCTGGCATCGACTTGCGTTCCGGGTTGAGGAAGCGCTCGAACAGCAAGCTGTAGGCGAGCGGGTCGACATCGGTGACCTCGAGGCAGTAGCTGACTATCGAGCCCGCCGCTGAGCCGCGACCAGGGCCAACCGCCACGCCGTTGTCCTTGGCGTACTTGACGACATCCCAAACGATCAGGAAGTACGAGTCGAAGCCCATCTCGCCGATCGTGGCCAGCTCGCTCTCGAGCCGTTCGCGCGCATCGGCCGGCACCGGGTCGCCGTAGCGCTTGCGCAGCCCCTCTTCTGCTAGACGATGCAGGTAGTCGGCGGGTTGCGAGTCGTCGGGCGTCGGGTACACCGGCAACAGCAGGTTGCCCAGGTCGAGTTCGATGTCGCATCGCTCCGCAACCTCGAGCGTATTCTGTGCGGCGCCGGGCCAGGCAGCAAACGACTCGGCCATCTCATCCGGGCTCTTCAGGTAGAACTCGTTGGTGTCGAAGCTCAGCTTCGGGTCGGCAAGCGTCGACTTGGTCTGCACACACAGAAGCGCCGCGTGGATGTCGTAGTCCTCGCGCCGCAGGTAGTGGACATCGGCGGTGGCCACGAGCGGAAGCTTGAATTCGCGCGCAATCTTCTCGATCCCGATGTTGGCCTTGTCCTGATCAGGGATCTTGTTGTTCTGGACCTCGAAATAGAGGCTGTCGGCGCCGAATATGTTGCGTAGCTGATCGGCGTGTTCGCGCGCCTCTTGGTCGCGGTCTTGGATCAGCCGCTGGCAGAAGCGCGACTGTAGGCAGCCCGACAGCACGATCACCCCCTCCGAGTGCCGCTCGAGCAGCTCCAGGTCGACGTTTGCCTTGCTGCGATTGAAGCCTTCCAGGTAGCCGAGCGAGGACAGCTTGATCAGATTGTGGAAGCCGGCCGAGTTTCGAGCCAGCAGCGTCAGGTGATTGCGCTCGTAGTGGGCCCGCTCGCGCTCGCGACGGTCGTCGCAAAGGTAGGCCTCGAGGCCCAGAATCGGCTTCACCTTGTGCTTCCGGCAGGCGTTGTAGAACTCAACGGCGCCGTTCAACACACCGTGGTCGGTCAGCCCCAGCGCCGGCATCCCCAACTCCGCCGCACGTGCCGCCAGGGGATCGACCTTGCAAGCTCCATCGAGCAGCGAGTACTCGGAGTGAACGTGCAGATGAACTACCTGGTTGGCCTTAGAAGAGCTCACGTGACGCCCAAGTCTATGTGTCACGGGAGACGCACAGACGAGCACGATCCCCTCCGTTTCCGCGGTCTTTGCGGGATCGCGCCCCCCCAAACGATCCCAGTGGTCGATCGTATGCGCGCTATCCGGACCAAATATCGACCACCACCTTTGCGGGGCCAATCTGAAGACCCGGTTAAGAACCGCTCGAACCGGCTCACACGTCCCCAGCTTCGGTAAAGGTTCAAGGACACGAACCTCAGGAGGTAGGTCATGCCCAAAGCACGTTCGAAGCCCGACAGGCTGCGCGACAGCCGGCTCGTGCAGGTGATCGTCGCATCGACGATCGTTGCTCTGGTCGCAGCCCCGATAGCGCTCGGCTCGGGCGAGGGCAAGTCTTTGCTCGGCGGCAAGCGCAACCCGAGCGGCGGATCCCTGAAAAAGGAAACGAAGATCATCTCGAAAAATGGCACGTACAGCACCCGCCAATCGAATCTAACGACGGGTGACGGTGGAGGGGCGATCTACGGATGTCGCAGCGTCCTCGGGAAGGAGCCTTGTGTTCGCGCCAACAACCTCAACACGGGCCACGCGTTCGAGTTCAACGCGACGACCGGTACAGAAGGCGGAGCGATCACTGTCGGAGCGGGCACCACCAACCCGAACGCAGTGCCCTTCCAGACCAATGCGGCAGGACGTGTCGCCAACCTGAACGCAGACAAGGTCGATGGGGTCGACGCCCCGGTCTGGGCGACCGTTAGCTCAGCAGGAGCACTCGGGCGCAACAACAGTGCGACGGCTGCAAGCAACACCGCCGCCGGCACGTATCAGGTCACATTCAACAAGGTCGTCTCCGCGTGCTCTTACCAGGCAACGCTCGGGCCCGACAGCAGCGCCGACCCACCGGCCGGAGAGATCGGCGTCGCGCTCGGCAGCACGACCAGCAACGTCAAGGTGATCACTCGCAACAGCACGGGCACACCGGCGAACAACGCGTTCCACCTGCTCGTCAACTGCTAAGGAGGACATTCCGACTTTGCCTTAGGCGGCAAAGTCGGGAGCGCTCAAGGGTTCCTCGCCGATCGGGCGGGGAGCCCTTCGGGCGCGGCTAAGCGCACGCCCAGTTGCCGGCGCCGCGGCCGTTGTCCCACAGCTTGGCGGCAAGTCTGTCCTGCTCCCATTTCGGGGCGTTCTGAGGGAGGCCGTACTTGCCACCGAGCGCCTTGTAGGTCTCGGGCATGAACTGGTACGCGCCGCCGGCACCGCTGGTCGGGTTGAGGGCCTTGTAGTTGCCGCCAGATTCACACTGCACGATGTAGTTGGGAATCGCGAAATCACCAAACCACCGCTGCACCTCGCCGGCAGCGTCACCGCCCCCACCGGTGGCGACCTGCAACGCCCGTACCTGTCGTGTCCATCCCGAAATGCGCGAGTGCAGCGTGTCGAGCGAGGACTTGGCGGCCGCGAAGGCACGCCTGCCCTCCGCCGCGCGGGCCTCGGCCGCCCGTCGGGCGGCGGCGATCTCCCCGCGGGCGTGATCGAGCCGCTCGACCTCGAGGGCAGCCCGCCTCTTCAGCGACTCGACCTGTCTCAGTACCGATCGCACCTCGTCGCGAAGCTGCTTGACGTCACGTACGAGGTCCTTGTCGGCGTCGTTGACGTGCTCGAGGTAGGCCGCACGCGTCAGCATCTCCTCGAAGCCGTCCGACTCGAGCACCACGGTCGCAATGTCCGGCGTGTCGCTCTTGTACATCGCGACGATCCGGTCCGCCAACCTCCCCTGGGCGCGATCGAAGCGTGCCTGCACCCGCCGGAACTTGGCAGTGGCAACGCCAACCCTGTCCCTCAGATCGGCAAGTCGCTTGCGGCCTTCGGCCAACTGCTCTTCAAGAACTGCCTGTCGCGCCGCCGCTGCCGCTGCGCTCGCCGCAGCGGTCTGGTACTGGTTGTTGCGCAGCTCGACCGTCGCCGCGATCGATCGTGCCTGCTCGCGAGCCGACTCGACCCGCGCCTGCAAGGTGGCGATGTCGGCGCCCCGCGCAGCGGGAGCGAGCACGCCAACCAGGCAAGCCGTAAGCGCACCCATGGCAGCTATCAGGCGCAGCATCCGTTGCTGCAAGCCGTAATTCACAGACATCTCCTTCCGGCGCCTACGGGGTTAGCTGTCGGGCTCGGACCGAAGAAGTGGCCCTACGCGTCACTGGCGGCGTTCGCGATTCGCCCCATGGATGGATCTCCATCCCTTGGTTCCCCCGCTCTCCCGCCCGGTTGAAGCTCGCGGAAGACTCGGCGTTATGTGATTTTTCTCGTTCGAGGGTCGGCCCTGGCCAGACCGGCTCCCTCCGTGACGCGGAGCACTGTAGCAATTGCCTGCTAATCGCGTTATTCGTGACTCCGCCCACGCAAGATGGTTCCCGTTTCCCGCTCCCTGTAGGCTCGCCGCGCAATCAGCGACGCTAGTTACAACCGTTACGAAGCTGCCCTTGCGGCGGTCGAACCGCCGTTCGCGTTTGTCGATCTCGACGCGATCTGGGCGAACGCCGACTCGATGCTGAGCCGCGCCACCAACAAGCCGATTCGGGTAGCGAGCAAGTCGATCAGGTGCCGTGAGCTGGCGAAGCAGATCTTTGCCTATGACGATCGCTTCCGGGGGTTGCTGACGTTCACCTTGCCTGAGACCCTGTGGCTCTACGACCGCGGCATGCGCGACCTCGTGGTCGGCTACCCGACCACCGATCGGGCGGCCTTGGAGGCTCTCGCAAGTGTGACCGCCAGCGATCCGGCCGGGGCGCCAGTACTGATGGTCGACTCGATCGACCAGCTCGACCTGATCGAATCGGCGGCCCGAAAGGCACCGGTCCGGGTCGCGATCGAGTTGGACACGAGCTACTGGGTCGCCCGTGGTCGCGTAAAGATCGGACCGAAGCGATCGCCGATCAGAACGCCTAAGCAAGCCGTAGCGCTCGCCAGCGAGGTCGAGCGGCGAGCGGGCACCCGACTCGTGGGCCTGATGGCCTACGAGGGCCACATCGCCGGCGTCGGCGACGAGCCGCCCGGAAAGCGAGTGATGAGCATCGCGATAAAGCAGATGCAGAAACGATCAGCCGCAGAGATTCGCGAGCGTCGCGCCGAGGTGGTCGCAGCGGTTCGCGCGATCGCCGATCTCGAGTTCGTCAACGGCGGCGGTACCGGCAGCATCGAGGGTACCGTCAGCGAGCCTGCCATCACCGAGGTCGCCGCGGGATCCGGCTTCTACGCCCCGACGCTGTTCGACGCCTACGGCTCGTTTGATCTGACGCCGGCCGCCATGTTCGTGTTGCCGGTGGTGCGCAAACCCTCACCGTCGATCGCGACCGTGCTCGGCGGCGGCTACCTCGCCTCCGGCACGGCCGATGCCAGCCGCCTCCCCACGCCCTACCTTCCGACCGGCCTGCGCTTCGATGGCCAGGAAGGTGCGGGTGAAGTTCAGACACCGCTGCTCGGCGATTCCGCCGCGTCACTACAGGTCGGCGACCACGTCTATTTCCGCCATGCCAAGGCCGGCGAGCTTTGCGAGCGCTTCAACTCCCTGCACGTCGTGCGCGACAGCAAGGTGATCGACGAGCTGCCGACCTACCGCGGGGAGGGCAAAGCGTTCTTGTAGGACCCGACCTCGCCGAGCACGCGGTCGGTGTATTCGTTTGCGAACAGCCCCTTGGGGTCCAATTGTGCGCGGATCTCCTGGAACGCACCCCATTCCGGGTAGCGTGGCGCCAGCGTTTGAGCGCTCTGGAAGTGACGCTTGCCCCAGTGCGGACGGCCTCCGTAGTCGTTCATGATCGCCTCGACCGCACGGAAGTACGGCTCCCAGATCATGCCCCTGAACATGTGGACCGCGATGTACACCGACCTGCGCCCACTCGCGGTGCCGAGCATCGTGTTGTCCGCGTCGAGGACCCGCACTTCGATTGGGAAGCCGACGGCGTAGCCGCGGCGCGGGATCATCTCCAGTACCCGCCGCAGCGCGTCGCCGACTCGCTCGCGCGGAATCGCGTACTCCATCTCCGTGAACCGCACGTTGCGCACGGTCGCGTAGACGCGGTAGCTACGATCGGTCTTTACGGTTCCGCCAAGTAATTTCGCCACCCGCCGGTTGATTGCTGGGATGCGCGAGGGGAAGCGACGGCAGGTGCGCGAGACGACGTTCATCGCGTGGTTTTCCACGGCCGTTTCCTCCCACCAAGTCTTGCCCTTGCTCCACGGCTCGGGCGCGCCGTCGAAGCGGTTGGTCTCGCGGCACAGCGCAATATCGGTGTGCGGGAAAACGTAAAACTCGAAGTGCTCGCTGGCATCGGCGAGTTCGTCGAATCGAGTTAACGCCTCGTCAAGCGGCATCGCGTGATCGTGTCGTCGCAGCGTGAACACCGGATCGCAGCGCAGCGTCAGGGATGTGATCACGCCGAGGCTTCCGAGCCCAACGCGCGCAGCGCGCATCAGGTCCGGTTCGGATGCGGCAGAGACTTCGAGCACACTCGCGTCGGCAAGTACAAGCTCGATGCACTCGACGGCCTCGGCGATCGTTTTGATTTGCGAACCGGTGCCGTGAGTTGAGGTCGAGATCGCACCGGCGATGCTCTGCACGTCAATGTCACCGAGGCCCGCGAGGGCGAGCCCGTGCTCCTCCCAGAGCCGGTTGTTGAGGTCGTGCAGGTTGATTCCACCCTCGACCCTTACCAGTCCGCTATTACGATCGACATCGAGGATCCTACTCAGCCGATCGAGCTTCAACATCACGCCATCGGTGCAGGCAACATCGGTGAAGGAGTGGCCAGCGCCGGCTGCGCGCACAGTCTGACCGTTGGTGGCGGTCCGCTCGACCACCTGCTTGACCTCTGCGACGGTCGCCGGGTACTCGACCGCCACCGGCGAACAGACCTGATCCCCGCTCCAGTTACGCCACATGTCCGAAGCGTACTGCGGCGCTGCTACTCGATCGAGTCGACGCTCGCGCCGCGGTCATTACCGCTGGCGATCACGTAGGCGACGGTCGACAGAACCGTAACAGCCGCCAAAGCGCCGAAGACCTTGGCAGTTCCGGAGTAGTGACGCTTGAAATACCACTTGCCGCCGTTCCAGACCACGTACCTCACGGTCTTGTCGAACACTTCGATCTTCCTACTTCCCTTTGTTGCGGATCCTATGTGCCATCCGTGTCTGTAGCGACCACAGCTCGATGAAGCCTGGGCTCGCCTGTTGGCTGAACAGACCGCCGGAGTCGCCGAAGCCCGCAAGCGCCGCGTCGTAGAGCGCGTTCGGTGACTCGCGCTTGACCACGGCGCAGTTGCCTTTATACAGGCGCAGCGTGATCTTGCCCGTGACCTGTTCATTGACCGAGTCCATCAATGCGTTGAGGTTTTCGACAAGCGGTTCTTGCCACAACCCGGCGTAGCAAAGGTACGCCCAGTGTCGATCGAGTTCCGGCTTGAAGTTGTTCTGGTGGATCGTGCCGACCAGTTTCTCGAGCTCCTTGTGGGCGGTCAGAATGACCGTCGCGGCCGGAACCTCGTAGATGTCGCGCACCTTCAATCCGACGATCCGGTCTTCTAGCTGATCGACGATCCCGACGCCGTTACGACAGGCGATCTCGGCGGTGCGATCGATCAGTTCGACCAGGCCCAGCCGGTCTCCGTCGATTGCGACCGGCCTGCCGGCATCGAATTCGATCTCGACATCCTGCGCCTGATCCGGCGCCGCGACTGGTGGCGTCACCAGCTCGAACACATCATCCCGAGGCGGCTCGCTCAGATCCTCGATCGGCCCACCCTCGGAGGAGCGACCCCAGAGGTTGTCATCGATCGAGTAAGGCGCGACCTCGGTGCCCCCCTTGATCGGTATTCCATGATCGCGCGCGTAGGCAATCTCCTCCTCACGGCCCATCTGCCACCCCCGCACCGGCGCGATGATCTTCATCTCGGGATCGAGCGCAGCGATTGTCGCCTCGATCCGCACCTGGTCGTTGCCCTTGCCCGTGCAGCCATGCGCGATCGTGTCGCATTTGGCCTGCTGGGCGTGCTCGACCGCGAGCTTTGCGATCAGCGGGCGCCCAAGCGCCGTGAACAGCGGGTAGCCACCGCCGTAGAGCGCGTTCGCCTTGATCGCCGGCAACACGTAGCACTCGGCGAACTGCTCGCGCGCATCGATCACCACGCAATCGAGGGCCCCGAGGCGCAGAGCCTTGTCCCTGACGACCTCGAAGTCTTCACCGGGCTGTCCTAGATTGACGGTCAGTGCCACCACCTTGGCCTCGTAGGCATCTTGAATCCACTTCAACATCACGGATGTGTCGAGCCCTCCGGAATAGAGCAGCAACACGCGGCCGACGTTGGCGGGATCTGCCTCGTAGGAGGCGGTCGGTGGATGGGCCGGCAGGCGGATCTCGGTTCTGTCTTGCGCGTCGCTCAAAGCGTCCCTTCGAGAAAGTCGAGCACCCGATCGATGTCGGCTTCGTCGATCACGAGCGGAGGCAAGAACCGTAGCGTGGCTGGCCCCGTTGCGTTCAGCACGATGCCGTCGGCGAGCGCCGCCTCGACCACCTCGCCCGCGCGCGCTTCAGGCAGGTCGATCGCCAGCATCAGCCCTCGGCCGCGCAGATCCGTGGCCCTCCCCGCCGCGACCATCCGCTCCAGGCCGACCCGCAGGCGATCGCCCAGAAGCCGCACCCGCGAGAGCAGCGACTCGTCGCTGAGCAGGTCGAACGTCGCCAGTGCTGCCGCGCAGACGAGCGGTCCTCCACCGAACGTCGTGCCGTGATCGCCCGGCTCGAAAACGTCGGCTGCTTCGCTGCCCGCGACCGCCGCGCCGATCGGCAAGCCGCTCGCGAGGCCCTTTGCCACGGTCATCACGTCAGGTCTCACGGTAGACGTGTGGGCGCCGGCCCACAGCACTCCGGTGCGACCCAATCCGCATTGCACCTCATCGAAGATCAGCAGCGCGTTGGCTCTGTCGCAGGCGGCGCGCACAGCCTCGAGCATCGGCTCCGGGATCGGCCAGATTCCGGTCTCGCCCTGGATCGGCTCCAGCAGCACGGCCGCAGTTTGGGCGCCGACGGCCGACTCGAGCGCGGCTACGTCGTGTCGAGGCACGGTCACGAAGCCGGGCACCATCGGCGCAAACGGGGCCTGCTTGGTTTCCTGCGGCGTCGCCGACAGCGCGCCCAGAGTCCGGCCGTGGAACGCCCCCTCGAACACGACGATCTCTCCCCTACGCTTGCGCTTGCGCGCCAGCTTGATCGCCGCCTCGTTCGCCTCCGCGCCTGAGTTGCACAAGAACACCCGCGCACCCGGCTCGAAGCTCTCGACCAGCTTCTGGGCGAGCTGCGCCTGTTGGTTGGTGTGGAACAAGTTCGAGACGTGCAACAGGCGTCCCGCCTGCTCGCGGATCGCCTCGACGACCGCCGGGTGGCAGTGGCCCGTGTTGCAGACGCCGAGCCCGGCCAGGAAGTCGAGATAGGCCTTACCCTCAGCGTCGTATAGCGTCGCCCCCTCGCCACGAACGAACTCGACCGGCTGGCGTGAGTAGTTGCGGGTCAGGAACTGCTGCTCGAGCTCGATCGTCGAGGCGCTCAAGGACTGACCTTGGTGCCGACGCCGGCGTCGGTAAAAAGTTCGAGCAGGACCGAGTGGGGCACCCTACCGTCGACGATATGGGCATGGTCAACGCCGCCCTCGACGGCGGCGGCGCAGGCTTTCAGCTTCGGCACCATCCCGCCGCTGACCGCCCCGTCGGCGATCGCATTCAGAACCTGGCCAAGGCTCGCCTCCGATATCAGGCTGGTGGGATCGTCGGGATCGCCGAGCCATCCCTCAACGTCGGTCAGGAAGATCGCTTTGTGTGCGCGCAGGGCGGCGGCAACCGCTCCGGCTGCCTCATCGGAGTTCACGTTATAGGAGGTGCCGAGCTGGTCGGCGCCACTCGACGCGATTACTGGGATGTAGTCCTCGGCGATGTGGTTCAGCACGTCGACATCGACGTGATCGATCGAGCCGACGAAGCCAAGGTCCTTCTGCTCGCCGCCATCGATCTCGACGGTCTGCTTTCGTACCTCGAACAGCGCACCGTCATCGCCGCAGAGCCCGACAGCGGCATGCCCCTGGCGGTTAATCCGCGAAACGATGTCCTTGTTGACCTTGCCCACCAGGACCATCTTGGCGATCTCGACCGTGGGACGATCGGATACTCGCAGACCCTGGACGAACTCGACGGGCAAATCGAGCCGCTCCATATATTCCGTGATCGCCGGGCCTCCGCCGTGCACGATCACCGGATTGAGGCCAACGTACTTGAGCAGCACGACATCCTTTGCGAATTCCTCGCGCAACTCGGGGTCGGCCATCGCCGCGCCGCCGTACTTGATCACGATTGTCTTGCCCCAGAACTGCCGGATGTAAGGCAGCGACTCGAGTAGCACGGCGACCTGCGGCTCGTGGCGCCCCGTCATGTCGTGTACTCCGAATTGAGAGTTACGTAGTCATGACCGATGTCGCAGAAATAGAGATCGAACGAGTACTCGGCCTTCGGCAGCTTGATCTCGATCTCGACTTCGGGCCGTTTCATCGCCTGCGCGACACGGGCTTGCTGACCGGCATCGAGCTCGACCGCGTCGCTCTCGCGAGCTAGCAGCATGTCCTCGATCGACAGGTCGATCTCCGGCTCGATGTCGTCCGGCATAGCCGCGCCTGCCGCCTGGATGATCCGTCCCCAGTTCGGGTCACCGCCGGCGAGGGCCGTCTGGACAAGCGGTGAAGTTGCCACGGCCCGGGCAACCGGTTCAATCGAGCTAGATCCCCCCCGCACACGCACTCGCGCGACGCGCGACCCGCCCTCACCGTCGGCGACGATCTCCAGCGCGAGCTGCATCAGCAGCGCCTCGAATGCCGCGACGAAGCGCTGCTCGTCCTCGCTACCAGCATCGAGTGCAACACCCGAAGCGCCGCTCGCGATCACGAACACCGAGTCGTTGGTCGAGAGCTGACCGTCGACCGAGATGCAGTCGAACGTACCCGACACGGCGTCACCCAGCAACCGATCGAGCTCGTCAGGCTCAATCGCGACATCGGTTTCGATGAAAGCCAGCAGCGTTGCGAAATTGGGCCGGATCATTCCACCGCCCTTGGCCTGGCCGCATAGGCGGATAGTCCCCGCCGACAGCTCGATGTCGAGGCTCGCCCGCTTGGGCCATCGGTCGGTGGTCATGATCGCGTCGGCAAATCCGATCGCCCCGGGTGAAGACAGTTTGCTGGCCGCCTGCTCGATCCCAGCGACCACTCGCTCGCGATCGAGCTGGTGCCCGATCACGCCCGTCGACGCGACGGCGACCGAATCAGGATCGACGCCGAGGGCATCGGCAGTCCTGGCAACCATCACCTCGGCGGTCGCCAGACCGCGCGCTCCGTCGGAGACGTTCGCGTTACCGCTGTTGACGACCACGGCGCGCAAGGCGCCAAGCTGGGCGCGCCGCGACACGGTCACGGGTGCAGCGACGATCGCGTTCCGTGTGAAGCGCGCTGCCGATGCGGGAGCCTCGCTGTCACAGGCGATCAAGCCAACGTCGGCGTTTCCCGACGGCTTGATTCCGCAAGCGAGACCGGCAGCGCGGAATCCGTTCGGCAACTCGTCGGGGTCGAGCTCGGTAACACCCGCCGGGCGGTCTACCCACCGTGAGCGAAAAAAGCTATCTGGGCTTGTGCTCATACCAATCCCGCCCCCTCGTCCAGTCCAAGCATCAGATTCATATTCTGGACCGCCTGCCCGGCGGCGCCTTTCCAGAGGTTGTCGATCGCGCAGAATGCCAGAACTGGCCCGCCGTCCACAACGCTGACGTTGACTCGCGCGAAGTTGGTGTCGCGCACCTCGCGCACCCCTGGCGGCGCCTCGACCAGCTCAATGAACCGCTCCGAGTCGTACTCGCCACCGTAGAGCTGATCGAGCTCGTCCCCGGCGACGGCGCGAGTGGGCTCCACGTAGCAGCTGACAAGCAGCCCCTGATCGATCGGCAGCAGGTGCGGCACGAACGCCGCGCCCGACTCGTGGCCAAGAGCCGCCAGCTCCTGATCGATCTCGGCCGAGTGGCGATGGCCTCCGGTCGCGTAGGGCGTCACGTTTTCATCGACGGCAACGAAATGCGTCGCCTCCGTAGCGGCCCTCCCGGCGCCTGACACTCCGCTCTTGCCGTCTATGTGGGCGCTCGAGATCAGACCCGCCCGGGCGAGTGGTGCTAGGGCGAGGATCGCAGCCGTCGAGTAGCAGCCCGGGCTTCCGACCAGATCGGCTGCGGCGATCGCATCGCGATGAAGCTCCGGCAGTCCGAAGACCGACTCGGCGAGCAACTCCGGGGCCGCGTGAGAGCCATACCAACGCTCATACGTGCCACGATCCGACAGCCGGAAATCGGCCGACAGGTCGACGACCCGTATCCCCTGCGCGCGAAGCGAGGCGACGCTCTCTGCCGCAGCCGCATGCGGCAGCCCCACCAGCGCGAGATCACAGTCCCCCAACTGCGCGTCGTCGAACGACTCGAACTCGAGTGGAACCCGGTAGCGGGGATACAGGTCATCGAGGCGCCGGCCGACCTCGCTGCGAGCTGTGATCGCGTCGAGCTCGACCTGTGGGTGGTTCCAGAGCAATTCGGCCGCGAGCGCGCCGGCAAAGCCAGACGCCCCGACTACGCAAGTGGACAGGGCGCTACTCACGGAGCGTCGCCCCCAGCTCGCCTGCAAGCTCATTTTTGATCTGCTCGAGCAGCTGCGCGACCTGATCGTCGGTCAGCGTCTTTTCCGCAGAACGGAACTCCAGTCGCAGTGCGAGCGACTTCTTGCCTTCGCCGGCCTGCTCGCCGCGGTAGACATCGAACGGTTCGGCTGAACGCAGATACTCACCGCCGCCGACGCGCACGCACTCGACGACGGTCTGTGCCTCGACCGCCTCCTCGACAACGACGGCGATGTCCCAGAAGACCGCCGGGTACGTGATCAAGTCCTCGTAGACGGCCGGGCGACCGGCAACCTCGAGAATCTCGGTCAGATCCAGCTCGAACACAGCCGGCGGATGAGCGAGGTCGTCGAGACCGTAGGCGCGCGCCACCAAGGGATGCAGTTCGCCAACGTAGCCGGATTCATGGCCGCCGGCCAGAATCTGCGCGGCGCGCCCCGGGTGCAGGAAGCCCGGCCCACCGTCGGCCAACTTCCATTCCACGCCCAGCTCCCCCAGCAACGCTGCCAGCAGCGACTTGGCGGTATAGAAGTCCGGCTGTCGAGCCTCCGAGCGCCAAGTCCGGAGCTGGTAGTCGCCGGCCAGCAAAACCCCCAGCTGAAGTCGTTCGTCGGGTAGCTCGTCGGCTCCCCTCGACAGGAACACGCGACCAGCCTCGAAGAGCCGTATCGCCGTGGCGTGACGCGCGAGATTGTGCTGGGCGACCTCGAGCAGGCCGGGCAGCAGCATGGTGCGCATCGCCGAGTGCTCTTCACTGAGCGGATTGCTGAGATGGAGCACTCGCCGGCGCTGATCGTTCGCGGGCAGCCGTAGCGTGTCGAAGGCCGTCGGCGCTATGAAGCTGAACGTCACGATCTCGGAGAGCCCCTGGTCACGCAGCATGTCTTCGGTTGCTCGCCGCAGCTTCTGCTGGCGGGAGAGCCCGCCGACCGCGCGATCGTGCGCGGGCAGCGTTACCGGTAGGCGGTCGAGGCCATGAACGCGGGCGACCTCCTCGATCAGGTCGGGCTCACGTGTGACGTCGGCGAACCGGAAGTAGGGCACGGTCACGTCAAGGTCGAGGCCGTCGACCTCGACGCCGAAACCGAGTCGGCCCAAGATCCCCGACTGCTGGCGCTGGTCGATCGACTCGCCGAGAAGGCTCGTAACCCGCTCACTGCGCAGCTTGATCCGAGCCGCCGCCGGCATCTCGCCGGCGACATCGATCGTCCCCGGGACCATCTTCGCCCCGCACAACTCGACCATCAACCTCGCCGCCAGGCGCTGCGCGCGCTGCGCCAGCTCCGGATGTAGCTGCTTCTCGAAGCGACCACTGGCCTCGCTGCGGAGGCCGAGCTTCTTCGAGGTCTTAAGAATGTTGGTGGAGTTCCATGTCGCCGCTTCCATCGCGACGCGCACCGTCCGTTCGGAGACCTCGCTCGACGCGGCCCCCATGATTCCGCCGATTCCCGTCGGCCCGTCACCGTCACAGATAAGCACCGCATCGGCGTCGAAGACGCGCGTCTCGCCGTCAAGCGTCGTAAGCCGCTCACCCTCTCTTGCGCTGCGTATGTGCAAGCGATTGCCGGCAACGTGATCGAGGTCATAGGCGTGCATCGGCTGCCCGATCGTCAGCATCACGTAGTTGGTGATGTCGACGACGTTGGTGATCGGTCGCTGACCGGCCGCGAGCAGTCGCTGCTTCAGCCAGGCCGGGGACGGACCGACCTTCACGTCGGTGAAAACGCGTGCGGTGAAACGTGGGCACAGTTCGGGGTCCTCCACCGCAACCTCCAGTTGCCGGCCGACCTCGCCCGGGCCCTCGGCCGCGGTGTCCTCGTTCGATGGATCAACCGCCAGGTCCGCCCCAGTGACCGCGTGCAACTCCCGTGCGACGCCGTACACGGCCAGGCAGTCCGGCCGGTTGGGCGTAATCTCCAACTCGAGTACGTCGTCGCCGACCGGGACGTACTCGCCAGCGTCGGTACCAGCCACGAGGTCACTCGGCAACTCCATGATGCCCATCGTGTCCTCACCCAGTTCGACTTCAGTCTCGGAGAGGATCATCCCGTCCGACTCGACGCCACGTAGCTTGGCACGAGAGAGCTTGGTGCCGTCTGGGAGCACCGCACCCGGTAGCGCGACCATCACGGTTTGACCTGCCGCGACATTTGCGGCCCCGCAGACGATCGTGCGCTCATCGGTGTCAGTCAAGCGTACCCTGCAGACGCTCAATTTGTCGGCGTCTGGGTGTTTCTCGACGCTCGACACGTGCGCTATTCGGAACATCTCGGCGTTGCCGTTTGTGTCGGGGATCCCAATGTGCGATACGCGCTCGACCTCAGTGCCGCTCATCGCCAGCACGTCTTGGAGCTCGCTCACCGACAAACCGGGGTCGCAGTACTCGGTTAGCCATTTGACAGGGATCTTCATCGGACTAAAACTGCTCCAGAAACCGTAGGTCGTTCTCGAACAGCAGCCGAAGGTCGGGGACCGCGTACTTGAGCATCGCGATCCGGTCGATGCCGAGGCCAAACGCGAAACCCTGCACCACCTCTGGGTCGTAACCGTGCTCGGCGACGAAGCCGAACACGTTCGGGTCGACCATCCCGGCCCCAGCGATCTCGATCCAGCCACTACCCTTGCACAGAGGATCACGCGAGCCATCGGGCAACTGCCCGCTGGCGTCGCAGGCAAAACAGGAGACATCTACCTCGACGCTAGGCTCGGTGAAAGGGAAGTAGTGGGGGCGCAGCCGCACGTTCCGCTCCGCACCAAAGATCGCGCGCACGAACTCGAGCAGCGTCCCCTGAAGATCGGCGAGCGAGAGGCCCTCGTCGACCGCCAAGCCCTCGATCTGATTGAACATCGGTGTGTGGGTCGCGTCGCTGTCGCGCCGGTACACGCGCCCCGGGAACACGCCGTAGATCGGCGGCGGCTGCGACTCCATCACGCGTACCTGCATCGGTGACGTATGGGTGCGTAACAACACCTCGTCGGAGAAGTAGAACGTGTCCTGCAGCATCCGGGCGGGATGGTCTGGCGGGTGGTTGAGCGCCGTGAAGTTGTAGTAGTCAAGCTCGACTTCGGGGCCTTCGAGCACGCGGTAGCCGAGCCCCACGAAGACGTCTTCGATCTCGCGCCTGGTCGAGCTGATCAGATGCAGGTGACCGGCGGGCACCGGCGGATCCCCTGGCAGCGTGACATCGATTTGCTCGCGTGCAAGCCTCGAGTCGAGCTCACCAACCTCGAGCGTCGCCATACGTTCGTCGATCAGCGCCTCGAGCGCCTGGCGCGCCTCGTTGCCGCGCCTCCCGACCTCGGCGCGCTGCTCAGAAGGCAACCCTGAAACGGAGCGCAGGATCTGGACCAGCTCCGCCTTGCGGCCCAAGTAACGGATCCGTAGCTGTTCAATCTGCTCTGTCGTTGAGGCCTCGAGCACGCTCCGTTCCGCCTCCTCGGCCACGGCCCCCAGACGCTCGAGGACCTGCTCTGGGCTCTGACTGTCGGAATCGTTCATGGAGTCTGCTTCGGGTCGGAGATGGGCAGTCTACGTACGGCGTCCTCGTACAAGCACAGGGTTGCGACCATCGCCACGTTGAGCGACTCTGCGCCACCGGGCTCGAGGGGCACTTTGGCGATTTCGTCGCAGGCCGACACGATCCTGTCCGGCAGGCCCTCTCGCTCGGCACCAAGCACGAACAGTGCCGGCCCCGCCCCGGCCGCGGTGCGCAGATCGACCCCCCGGCCCCCCACCAGCGCCAACGCGCGCAGCGTGCGGAGTGCGCCTCTGGCCTGCTCGAAGTCAGCCCGCGCGATCGGCTGGCCGAAGACCGCTCCCATGCTCGCGCGAACGGCCTTGGGGCCGTACGGATCTGCCGTTTGCGGGCTCAGCACGACCGTCCCCACGCCGAACGCGAGAGCCGAGCGAACGACGGCGCCGACGTTGCCCGGGTCGGACACCTGCTCCAGGAAAACGCAGGAGCGATCGGCCGCGAGCGCCTCGACGCCGACCCACCGCGGGCTCCAGGTGCCGATCAACCTCGAGCCCGAGCCAAGCGACCCCGCCGCTGCGAGCACCTGCTGGCGCACCGTGAAGACCTCTACCGAATCGCCCAACCGCCCCAGCAATGGCTGCAGCTCGGTCTGGGCGTCCTCGCCGCAGAAGAGTTGCTCGGGCTGGCAGCCATGTCGCAGTGCCTCGGCAAGCATGTCTTCGCCCTCAGCAAAGAACAGACCGCTGCGGTCGCGCTGCTTGCGCTCATGCAGCTTGCGAAGCTCTTTGATCTTCGGATTGTTTGTGCTCGTGATCGTTTCCATGACGCTGATCCCAACAAAAAAAGCGGACCTTGAGGTCCGCCCGTGAGATTCGCCGCTGGTTTCCTGGTTTAGGATCCGGTGGCGGTCACCCCTCGGGCTTCCTTGGCTCGCTCGGCAAATCGGCCGAAAGTCTCAGGATCGCGCACGGCGATGTCGGCCAGCATCTTGCGGTTCAGCCCGATTCCGGCCTCGCGGAGACCCGCCATGAACTGGCTGTATGACAAACCTTCTTTGCGCGCGGCGGCATTGATCCGCACTATCCAGAGCCTGCGGAAGTCACGTTTACGGTTGCGCCGGTCCCTGTACGCGTAGGAATCGGCCTTCATCACGGCTTCCTTGGCACGCTTGTAGCTCGTCCGCGCCTCGCCACGGTAACCCTTGGCCCGCGCGAGCACGGCGCGCCGCTTCTTGCGCGCGTGAACTGAACGCTTGACCCGCGTCACTTCTTCCTTCCCGCGGCACCGAGCAGCCGCCTGACCGCGCGCTTGTCGTGATCCGAGACCTCGACCGGCCGGCCGAGACGGCGCTTGCGCCCCGGCGACTTCTTGCCGAGGATGTGGCTGGTCATCGCGTGGCGGCCGCGCAGCTTGCCCTTGGCGGTCTTGCGGAAGCGCTTCTTGGCACCCGAGTGTGTCTTCATCTTTGGCATCAGACCGGCAATTTAAGCAGGTCCCGGCGATCGCCTCGACTTACCCGGCAAGACAACCGGCTGTGCGGGGACCGACAGTTCCTATCTGCGCCTGACCTTCTCGCAACGGCGCGTGCGCTCGCCCTTGTCGATCAGCGCCTTGTCGTACCCGCGACCGCAGTCGATGTAATCGTGCTTGCCGCCGCCCATCGCGTGAATGGTGTCGTCGCCGGAGCCCGCGTACACCCTGTCGGCCCCGGGGTCGGGGCGGATCTCGTCGTTGCCGGCGCCGCCGTAGATGCGGTCGTCACCCTTGCCGCCGGAGATTCGGTCGTCCCCCGCGTTGCCGCGCAGCAAATCCCTGCCACTGTTGCCGAAGATCGTGTCATCGCCGAAGCCGCCGTAGATACGGTCGCGGCCTGTTGTGCCGGGCACGTGGTCGCCCCACAGCACGTCCGCGCCGCCCAATCCCCGAAGCACGTCGTGCCCAGCGCCGCCGAACAGCGTGTCGTTGCGCCCGGTCCCGATCAGTCGGTCGGGGCCTTCGTGTCCGATGCGCTTGACCCCAAGCCGCGGATCGATCTCCTCCGGCCTGGGCCCGAGCTTGACGTTCTCGCAACCGACGAACCGCGTGCCCCCCTTGGGGTCCAGATCCTTGGCGTCGGCGAGCACCGTGTCGTACCCCGGCCCGCAGTTGATCAGGTGATCGGCTAGAGCGCCGGCCGGGTCCACCGAGTTGATCGTGTCGTTCCCGCGACCGCCGTACATCCAGTCGCGTGCGGTACCTCCAGCGAGGTAGTCGTCCCCGTCCCCGCCATAAGCCCTGTCGCCCGCTTGGTCGGTGTTGATCGTGTCGTCCCCGGGACCTCCGTAGACGGTATCCCTGCCAAAGCCGCCGACAAAGACGTCGTTGCCCGGGCCGCCGTGCATCCAATCGTCGCCAGTCTCGCCGTGCAGCACGTCGTTGTCGTAGCCACCGCGCATCACGTCGCCGGCCGTGGCCCCCCAGAGCTGGTCATCGCCCGGCCCGCCCGACATGCGGTCGGTCGCTTCGTCGCCATAGAGCCTGTCCGACCCCGAGCCGCCCGACACCGAGTCGCCCCCGGTCCCACCCCGGATCAGATCGTCGCCGCCGTACCCATACAGCCGATCGGCCGAGCGGCGGCCGTAGATCTTGTTGTCCTTGCTGTTGCCCCTCAGCGTGTCCTTGCCGCTGGTTCCGACGATGATCCGCTTGCCTCCCGCCACACCGGGCGAAGCAGCAAGCGCGACCCAGACAACAGCCAAGCCGCCGGCGACTGCCACCGCGATCAGCCCGTGCGCGCGGGACCTAGCAGACTCGCTACCCCAAGCCGCGCGTCTCACCTGCGCCCTTCACCAACGGGTTACTCGGGCGACTCGTCCGCAGCTTCGGCGTCTCCCGAAGAGTCTTCCGACTTCTTGGCGCCACCCGGCCGCACGGGACCGAGCACCATGTGCATGTTGCGCCCCTCGCGCAGCGGCTGCTGCTCGATCGCCCCGAACTCTTCGATCTCTTCGGCCAACTTGCGTAAGAGCGCCTCGCCGCGTTCCGGATGCGCCTGCTCGCGCCCTCGGAACATGATCGTGACCTTGACCTTGCTGCCGTCATTGAGGAAGCGCAGGATGTGACCCTTCTTCGTCTCGTAGTCGTGGGTGGCGATCTTCGGCCGTAGCTTCATCTCGCGAATCGTTACCTGCTGCTGGTGCTTGCGAGCAGCCTTGCGCTTCTGCTCCTGTTCGTACTTGTACTTCGAGTAGTCGAGCGCGCGACAGACGGGGGGCTTCGCCTCGGCCGATATCTCGACCAGATCGAGGTCGCGCTCGTGCGCGTACTCGAGCGCATCGTCGATCGGCTTCACGCCGATCTGCTCGCCGTCCTCGCCGATCAGGCGGACCTCGGCAACGCGAATGCGCTCGTTGATCCTCGTCCTGTCCCGCTCAGGCGGGCGCCGATCGAACCTACGCGGTATCGGCACTAGGAACAGGTCACGATGTCGCGGTCGGAATCAGGTGAAATGAAGAGGAGAGATGAGGGCACGCGTTGTACTAGCTGATGCGCTGCGGCGAGAGCCGCTTTGGGAGGGTGCCCGTCATTGGCGACGAGTATACCGATGCCGGCGGGGAAACTAGCTCGCATTGGCAATCAGATCGGCAACCCGGCCGACCTCCATTAATCCAATATCCCCTTCGCCGTGGCGTCTAACGGCCACCTGGCCCGCTTCCTGCTCCTTGTCACCGACGATCAGCATGTAGGGAGTTTTTGCCAACTCCGCATCCCGGATTTTCTTACCGACCGACTCGGAGCGCGCATCGACCCCGGCGCGAACCCCGTTCGAACTGAGTTTTTCGAACACTTGCTCAGCGAACGGCTCGTGGCGATCGGCGATCGGCAGCACGCGCACCTGCTCCGGGGCCAGCCACACCGGGAACGAGCCGGCGTAGTGCTCCGTGAGGATCCCCAAGAAGCGTTCGATCGAACCGAGTAGCGCGCGGTGAATCATGACCGGGGTGCGCTGTTGATCGTTGGCGTCGGTGTAATGCAGGTCGAATCGCTCGGGCATGGAGAAGTCGACCTGACATGTCCCGAGCTGCCAGGAGCGCCCGAGCGCATCGGTGACGTGGAAGTCGATCTTCGGACCGTAGAACGCACCGTCCCCCGGGTTCAGTTGATACTCGCGGCCAGGGCCCTCAAGCGCCTGCCGCAGCGCTGTCTCAGCAACCTGCCATTGCTCGTCGGTGCCGATCGACTTTTCCGGACGCGTCGATAACTCCAACGTCACGTCATCGAAGCCGAACTTCGCATAGAGCTCGTCGATCGTACGGACGATCTCGCCGACCTCGCCAACAATCTGGTCCTCAGTGCAGTAGATGTGGGCGTCATCTTGGGTGAACGCGCGCGCGCGCAGCAGGCCATGTAGCACGCCTTCACGCTCGTCGCGCGTTACCAGACCGAACTCGGCAAGCCGCAGCGGAAGCTCACGATAGGAGTGGCGGCCCGACCCGAACACGAGGCACGCACCGGGGCAGTTCATCGGCCTGATCGCATATTTTTTGTGCTCCGACTCCGTGAAGAACATGTGCTCCCGGTAGTTGTCCCAGTGACCGGACCGATGCCAGAGCTGTTCGTCGAGGAGCTGTGGCGTCTTGATTTCCTGGTAGCCGCTGCGCCCCAGGCTCTCGCGAACAAGCTCCGTGATCTGGTTGATGACGACCATGCCGTTCGGTAGCCAGAACGGCATACCGGGAGCTTCGGGACGGAACAGGAACAGACCGAGCTGCGGCCCGAGCTTGCGGTGATCACGAGCGCGAGCCTGCTCGAGCATCTCGAGATGGGATGCGAGATCCTTCTTGGACAGGAAAGCGGTCCCGTAGATGCGCGTCAACATCGTGTTGCGCTCGTCGCCTCGCCAGTAGGCGCCCGCCAGCGACAGTAGCTTGAACGCCTTGATGCGCCCAGTCGACGGCGCATGCGGTCCGCGGCACAGGTCGGTGAACGGACCGTTGCGGTAGAGCGACACGGAATCGACTCCCTCGTCCGCAACCAGATCCCGAATCAACTCGACCTTGTAGGTCTGTTCCTCGCCCTCGAACCGCTGCTGCGCGTCCTTCACCGAGATGTCGGTGCGCTCGAACACCTCGTCGGCCTTGATGTGCTCTCGCATCTTCTGCGCGATGCGTTCGAGATCCGTGTCGGTGACGGTGGCACCTTTGGGGAATTCGAAGTCGTAGTAGAAGCCGGTCTCGATCGGTGGACCGATCGAGACCTTGGTGCCCGGATATAGCTCGATCACGGCGGTCGCCATCACGTGCGCCGTGTCGTGGCGGATCAACTCGAGAGCGTCCTGGCTGCGGTCGGTGATCAGCTCCAACGCGGCCCCGTCGGGAAGCGGTGCCGTCAAGTCCAAGAGCTCGCCGTTGACCTTCGCAGCAAGCGCGGCCTTCGCCAATCCCGGGCCGATCGCCTGCGCGGCGTCGAGCCCGCTGGCGCCATCGGCGAGCTCCAGCTCAGTGCTGTCCGGAAGGCGGACCCTCATGCCGGCGGGATGCTAGACGACCCGTCGCGGGGCCCTTTCGGGGGCCCTTGCCCGGACGCACGAAAGATTACATATTGCCTGCAAATCGCATTGCTTCGCAGTACAGAGCAGTGTCACAACTCGCTCGACAGAGCCTGTGTGACCAGCGTCACTAACGATCCACCGACAACCCCCCAACCTGTCGCTATGTTGTTGATCGACTGATCAGTCTGTCCGTAGCTCGACTGGGTCAGTTGAGGGAATCCGTCCCACGCGATCTTCGAATCCAGCGGATTCCAAACCCTCGGTGGGCCGACACGACCGGCGCCGCCTGACGGGTGTGTACGTAAGCGAAGCGGCAAAGCCTAGGGGGCACCCAGCCGCACCGACATACGCACGGGCACTGGCCCGCTGCGGACAGACGTGCGTCATCCCGCCACGAGCCCGGCCTTCAAAGGCCAGACCGCGACGGGCGGATGTTTCTTCTATTTACGCCGTACGAAGGAGGTGACTGACTGGCTAACGCTGCGAAGTGAGGAGAGGCCGACAACGACCAAACGACATGAGGAGGACCAGTGAAGGCCCCCCTAATTGCCGTGATCAGTGTTGGCATCGCAGCGGCAGTACCAGCAGTTGCGATTTCGGCGAAGCCGCCGAATACGGGAGCAGCGACGCCGCCGGCGACGCAGGCTCCGGTGACCGACCTCCGCCAGCCGATTGGCCCGGTGGAATTCGATCAAGAGGGCAAGCAGGATCCAAGACACGAAAGACTGGTAGAGCGGTACAGGAAATTGCGCAGAGCAGCAAACAGGCTCTTGGCAAGGCGTGACCACCACAGGGTGCGATCGATCCGTCAGGCTGACCAGATTGTCTGGTCGAGCGGCAAGCTGCGACGCAAGATCCGCCGCTTGCGCAACCTGATCGCGAGTGTGCGCTGGGACATCCGCGCCCGGCACGCGGGGCTGACCCCAGCGGTCAAGGCACGCCTGAACAGGATCGCCACCTGCGAGTCGCACGGCAACCCGCGTGCGATCGGCGGCGGCGGAACGTTCCGGGGCAAGTACCAGTTCATGTTCTCGACCTGGGCCAGCGTCGGTGGCAAGGGCGATCCCGCCCGCGCGTCCGAACGCGAACAGGATCTGAGAGCGGCGATGCTGCTCAAGCGCAGTGGTAGCTCGCCCTGGCCCACCTGCGGCTAGAAGCGCTTGCGGGCGGGTGTGCATTGATTGCACGCCCGCCCGGGCGTTCCTGCGATCGAGATACGATCGGCGGCGATGGACTTCGAGCAACTACGCCAAGAGTTCCCTGTGTTGGACGGGCGCGCCTACCTGAACACCGGTACCAACGGCCCCGTAGCCGCGCGCTGCGCTGCAGCGGCGACCGAGCAGCTCAGCCGTGAGCTGAACGGGGGCCGCAGTGGGCCCGAGTACCGGGCGCGTCTCACGGAACTCGAAACCGATTTGCGCAATCGCCTCGCCGCGCTGCTCGGAGCAAGCCCCGGCGAGATCGCATTGACACGGTCAACGACCGACGGCGTCGAAACGGTGCTGCGTGGATTTCGATTCGAGCGCGGCGACGAGATTCTGACGAGCGATCAAGAGCATGCCGGATTGCTGGGACCACTCGCAGGTGCTCGCGTGCGGCATGGCGTCGAGATCGTCAGGGCGCCGTTCGAGCACATCGCTGAGCATGTCGGACCTCGTACTCGCCTGATCGCCGTGTCGCACGTCTCCTGGGTGACCGGCAAGGTCGCAGCGGTCGAAAAGCTCGCGGCGACCGATCCGCCGCTACTGCTAGACGGCGCCCAAGGCCTCGGCGCGATTCCGGTCGACGTGCGAGGCCTCGGATGCGACTTCTACGCCGGCTCGGGCCAGAAGTGGCTCTGTGGCCCCAGCGCCAGCGGCGTGCTCTACGTCGAGCAACCCTGGGTCGAACGATTGGGAGTCCCGGGCCCGCGCTATGCGACGCTCGACGAGCGAGCCGACCCGCTGAATATCGTCGCTCGCCCGGCCGCCGCACGCTTCGACGCGGGCGAGATGCCCGGCCCCACGCTCGCCTGGCTGAACACGTCGTTGGATCTGTTGGCACGTACCGGCTGGGAGCGCATCCACGAACGAGCCGTGGCGGGTACGGCGGCACTGCGAGAGCGGCTGGCGGCGAAGGTCGAAACAGTCCCCGGCGGTCCGACGACACTCGTCAGCTTTGCCGTCGCCGGTGATCCGTCGCTGCACGCCCGGCGACTCGACGAAGCCGGAGTTGTCGTGAGGTCGGTGCCCGGACGCCCCTGGCTGAGAGCGTCGTTCGGAGCCTGGAACCACGACGCCGACGTCGAGCGTTTAGTTGGAGCTCTCTGAGGCCAGCATCTGACCGGTGCCGGTCAGAATCCTGACAACCGCCGCCGTTATGTCAGGCCGAGACAGCGGCCCGTCCGCGACGATCTCGATATGAGCCTCTGGCAATAACTGTTTGGCCCGCTCGGCCACCTCGATCGGGAACCAGGGATTGTCGCCGGTCGCGAGCATCCACAAGCGGTCTCCGAGCTGGCGGCCCTCAGCCGCGAGATCGTCGTTTATCCACGCGTGCATGCGAGGAATCGCCACTTCCTGCGAGCAGTACTCGACCGTCTCCTGGACGCGCTGTTTGATCTGCTCTTCGCTGAGCTGCGCGTTGGCACTTGCGATGATCGTCCTGAGGGCACCGCGGTAGTCGGTTTCGATCATTCCAGCGAGCGCCTCCAGCACACTTTGCGAGGCCGCCAGCGCCTCCGTTCCCCGCGCCGCTTCAAGCGCGACCGGGTTACCTCCGGGCGTCACCAGGGCGGTCACCAGATCCGGACGCGTAACGGCTGCCCGAACGGCGCGATTCGTGCCGTCGCCGACGCTGATCAGAACTGCGGGTCCTCCGACCTGCTCGATCAGGGCAACAAGATCGCCGGTGTCAAGCACAGGGTTGAACTCCGCGTCCCGAGACGACTCTCCTGAGCCGCGTGGGTCGTAGACGACCACTCGGTGGTCGCGCGCAAGATCCGCGATCAGGTCCTCGTACACCTTCGGACTCCCGAAGAACTGCATCGTAAGCACGACCAGCGGGCCCTCCCCGCGTTGCTTCCAATGAATCAGTGCGCCGTCAGGGCGTTCGAGCTCAGGCATTGGCCAAGCGTGGCTAGACGGCCTCGGTCCGGACGAAACCGCGAGCGAGTTCGGCCAGGTGCGCAACTCCCAGATGCTCGAACTGGCGCGCGGATTTTTCGAGCGCCTCGAGCGCGGCCGCTCGATCTGACTCCCTCAGCACCGACGCGAGCAACAGGTCACAAATCGCGACATCGAGCGGCCGCCCCAGCCCGTCCCAAAGGGCGCGCGCCTCCATCATCTGGGCGCGGCCCTGCTCGGGGTCGGCAGCGGTCGCGGCCTGTGCCTCGAGCGCGGCTGCATCTCCGACCGGATAGTGCAGGCGGTCCGACAGATGACCTGCCTCTTCGGCGGTCTGGCGACCCTGCTCGAGCTTGTCGGCGAATGCCAAAGTGATTGCCTTGGCGACCATCGCCTCGATCGACTGAGCGATAAGGCCCGCTCGCTCGCAGACATCGAGCGCGCGGTCCAGCTCCGTCACGGCCGCCGCGTGGTCGCCACGGTCTCGAAGCGCACGGGCCAGCCAGTACAACGCTGAGAACGACAGCTCCGACCAGCCGACCTTCTCGGCCAGTTCGTGCGCACGGCGGCAGTAGTCCTCGGCCTCGTCCCAGTTTGCTTGGCGCCAGGCGAGCACGCCGCGAAGCACGTACGGATAACAGAGCTTGCCGACCAGCCCCTCGCGCTCGGCCAGATCGACACTTGCGTCGGTCGAGCGCTTGACCTCATCCCAGTCGGCGCGATAGGAGGCGATCTGCGCGATAGCCGAGTGCAACTCGACCTGCGACGGCAGATCTCCGACCTGCTCGGCGAGACGCAGCGCCTCGCCGTAGGCGGCGCCGGCACCAACGTAGTCGGCCTCGGATACCTCGAGATGGTGACCGAGCGTCAGCAGCGCTCTGATCGTCTCGCCGGGGTCGGAATCGCGGGCCAGCTCCACAGACTGCTCAAGGTTCTCACGCGCCTTGGCTGTGTCGCCGATGCGACCGAACACACGACCGAAGATTCCGTGCGCGCGGCTGGCGACGCGGGTCTCTCCGAGCCGCTCGGCGAGTCGCAGGGCCTTCTCCGACGCGTAGATCGCGAGCATGTTGTCGCCGGCATGCATGTACAGCGAGGCTGCTTCCTCGTAGAGGCGCACCAATTCGAGACACGGAGGTCCATCCTTGAGTAGGTTGATGCCCTTCTGGTAGCGCTCGATCGCCTGCTTGCGCTCGCCCATGTGCCATAGCCCCGCGCCGATCTTGCGGTGCAGATCGGCAACGCGCGTGAGGTCCTCCTGCTGGCGATGGTGCTCGAGGCACTCCTCCCAGACCTCGATCGCGCCACTGACCCGACCCATCCGGAAGGCTATGTCTCCCTGCTTCTCCACGATCCGGAAGGACGTGTCGGGATCGTGCGGACAACGAATCTCCCGCGCCGCTTGATAGTGGGCGTGGGCCTCGGGGTTCGAGAACAGGGCGCCGGCGGCGTCGCCGGCGGCCTCGAGGTAGCGCAGCGCCTTGCCGTGAATGTCGGCCAGCTCATCTATTTCCAATCCGGCCTCGGCGCCGAGCTTGGCGGCTCGGCCGTAGTGCTCGGCGAGCAGGCTGACGACCTCGTCGGTGCGATCGCCGGCCCGGCCTTCGATGAAGCTGCCCACCTCGAAATGCTTCTGGCAACGAACGGCTCGCGGCAACATGCCATAGGCGACGTCACGAATAAGCACGTGTTTGAAGGCGAACTCGCGCTCGCCGACGAGCCTCGACCCGGCATCGGGAACAACGATGTCCTTGTCCTGGAGCCCGGCAAGCGTCCCGGCGAGATCGCCGCCCTCCTGATCTGCAACAGTTGCCAGCGACCCCTGCCAGAACGTGCGGCCAACCACTGACGCGTGCTGCAGGAGGCGGCGCTCGAACGGGTCGAGCGAATCGAGTCGCGCCGCGAGCAATGCCTGAACCGTGTCCGGCAGCTCGATCGCGGAATCGCTCTCGCGTTCGGCCAGGCTCCTGACCATCTCCTCCGCGAAGAATGGGTTGCCGCCTGCGCGTTCCTCGATCACGGACACCGCTTGCGAGTCGCCCCCTTCGGGCAGCAGCGCCGAGACCAACTCTCGCATCTCATCGTCCTTCAGCGGCTCGAGCACGATCGAAGTCGCGTCGATCCGCCCCGCTCCCCATCCGGAGCGTCTCTGCAGCAGGTCCTCGCGCGTGAGGCAGACGATCAGCACCGGCGCACGTATCCACTGCGCCAAGTACTCGATCAGGTCGAGCATTCCGTGATCGGCCCAGTGGATGTCCTCCAACACCAAGACCAACGGCTTGCGGCGCGCCATCTCCGCAATGCAGGCGCGTACGGCCGAGAAAAAGTTCTCACGCATCCGCTGCGGGTCATCCGCCTCGATTGGCTGGGTGTCGCCGGGCGCCTCGATCCCCAAGAGACGACCGATCACAGCGGCGCGCCGGTCGCTACTCTCGGAGGCGTCAGCCTCCCCACCTTCCACCAGCTCCGCCACCGTCGCCGAAAGCTTGGTCCAAGCGACGTCAGCGGGATCATCGTCGAGTATTCCCGCCTCGGCACGCAGCACCTCCGCAAGCGCCCAGTAGACGATTCCCGAGCCGTAGGGCAGACAGCGCCCCTCGCGGAATGTCGGCGATGAGCCGTTCTCGGGCATGCGTCGCTCGAACTCCGCGCGCAGGCGCGACTTACCGACTCCGGCCTGACCGAAGATGGTCACGAGGTGAGCTTTCCGCTCGCGCTCGACGCGTGAGTAGAGCGACTGCAGAAGCTCGAGCTTGTCCTCGCGTCCAACCAACGGTGACTGGCCGTAGAAGGATCGGCGTCTGGCCGGAGCCGCAATCGCACCGGACGCCTCCCATGCCGGCACCGGCTCCGCCTTACCCTTCAGGCGCAGCGGCTCCAGCTCCGTGTATGCGACCGCCTCCCTGGTCGCCAGGAAGGTTCGTTCGCCGACCGTCACGCTGCCGGGCCGAGCAGCAGACTGCAGCCTCGCCGCCACATTTACCGCGTCACCGATCACCGTGTAGTCATCGCCGACCGCGCCGGCGACCACCTCACCGGTATTGATACCGACCCGCAGCGCCAGGTTGACGTCGTGCGACGAGCCGAGTCGCTCGTTGATCTCACCCATCGCATCCTGCATGCCAAGCGCCGCTCGTACGGCGCGCTCCTCGTCGTCTTCGTGAGTAACGGGCGCCCCGAACACAGCCATCACGTTGTCGCCGATGTACTTGTCGACAGAGCCGCCAAAGCGTTCGACCTCTTCGCCGAGCCGTCGCAAGCTGCGATCGACGAGGGCCTTCACCGCTTCGGGGTCCATCTGTTCCGCCACCGCCGTGTAGCCGGACAGGTCAGCAAACACGACCGTGACCTGGCGACGTTCTTCGGGCGGGACCTGATCGACCCTGGTGGCGGCCGGGGCCTGCTGCTCGGTCATCGATGCGCCGCAGGACATGCAGAACTTGGCCTCGGCCGGAGCGGGTTCACCGCAGGCTGGACAAGTTCGCTCCAGCGCGCCCCCGCAGGACATGCAGAAACGCGCCTCAGCGGGGTTCTCGTGACCGCACGACGTACAGGTCTGCGTCGGCATAACAACTCAAGATACGTCATCGGGGACGTGCGCTCTGTGACGCGAGTACTTTCCGCAGCGACGCCTGCCGTCCCGCCGAGTCATAATGTGGCGGGCGACAGTTCGGCGCGGAGCCTGAACAATGCCCAGCTTTTCGACCTTCCATGTGAATCGATTCGCTGATCGCGGCGCTGCGGGCCGCGAGCTTGCCGAGCAGCTGTCCGGCTACCGTGGCAAAGATCCTGTTGTCGTCGGACTTCCGCGTGGCGGCGTACCGGTGGCCTACGAGGTCGCCGCGGCGATCGACGCGCGGCTGGACGTGCTCGTCGTACGAAAGCTGGGCGCACCGATGAATCCGGAGTTCGCCATCGGAGCGATCGGCGAGGGTGACGTAGTGCTCGTTCACGAGGAGCAACTGCCACGCCTCGGCATAAATCCTGACGAGTTGGAAGCGATCGTCAACGACGCTCGCCAGGCGATCGAAAGTTTCGTCCGGCGCCTGCGCGGCGAACGTCAGCCGGTTCCGCTTGCGGGCAAGACCGCGATTCTCGTCGACGATGGGGTCGCCACTGGGTCAACGGCCCAAGTGGCGGTGCGCGTGCTGCGCAAGCGTGAGGTCAAGCGCGTAGTCCTCGCCGTTCCCGTTGCTTCACCGCAAGCGATCGAACTGCTGCGCGACGAGGTCGATGAGATCGTCGCGCTCGAGGTCCCTCGCCGCCTGCTCTCGGTTGGCCTGCACTACCGAGACTTCTCGCCGGTGTCGAGTGATCAGGTGGCCGACTCGCTGGCTCGATCCGGCTCGACGCGCGACTGAACCGGCGAGCCCCGGGGGGTCGTCGGCGAGAGTCGTCGGCGAAACCCGTCGGGGAGAGCCCTTCGGGTGACCTAATGTGATCGCCCGCTGGGACCGATGCATCCAGTGTGGCCCTGGGAAAGTTCAGTGCTCTGCTGCATCGTGCCCGCTGGCCTATTCTGATCGGCTGGCTGGGGCTGGTTGCGGCAGCGCTTCTGTTCGCGGCCCGGGGGTCCGATCACCTCACGGGCAACGGCTTCAACGTGCCCGGCAGTCAGTCGCAGGCCGTCCAGGAGGCGATCGATCGCGACTTCGGGGGCGAGCCTCAAGGAGCGCTCGTGGTGGTCATGCGCGCCACGGGCCGCGTCGGCGACCGGGACCGCAGCGCGGCGCTCGCGCGCGTACGGAAAGCCGCTGAAGCGCAGCCAGACACGACGGTGCCGCCGGCCGGCATCAGACGCGCGGCGCGCGCGCTGCGAAACGGTCGTGTCGCCGTTGTGCCGCTCGACACCAACAGCGCGGGCCCGGAGTTGATCGACACGGCGATGCGCTTGCGGCAGGCGCTCGGAGCCGGCACCCAGGTGGGAGGCGTGAGCCTCTACCTCGCGGGCGAGCCAGCGACCTGGGCCGCGTTGCAGGACGTCGTGAAGCAGGACCTCAGGTCGGCTGAGCGGGTCGGCTTCCCGCTTGTCCTTCTGATCTTGCTCGTCGTGTTCGGGTCTGTCGCGGCCGCGTCCCTGCCGCTGGCGCTCGGCGCGATCAGTGTGCTGGTCACCACTGCCGTGATCTATTTCCTGGCCCAGCTGACCGAGATGTCGGTGCTGGTCACGAGCATGGCCGCGATGATCGGCATCGGGGTCGCGGTCGACTACTCGCTCTTCATCTTGACTCGCTACAGGCAGGCGGTGGCAAGCGGAGCCGATCGCGCCGCCGCTCGCTCGACGGCGCTGGCGACCTCAGGCGTCGCGGTCGTGGCCTCGGGCGCAGCGGTTGCGCTGTCGCTCGCGAGCCTCTGGCTGATCGACAGCACGTTGCTGCGCTCGATGGCGATGGGCGCGGTTGTGGTGGTGTCCGTGTCAGTGTTGACGGCGGTCGTGCTGCTGCCGGTGCTGATCGACCTGCTGGGCAAGCGGGTCGAGGGCAGCGGTCGCGTACTTGGCGCGCTTGGGCGCGCCGCGCACGTGGCAGTGCGCCGAGTGGCAATGCGCCGAGGGCCAGCGGCGCCCCCCGCGCCAGCCGGCGAAGGCAGCCGCTTCTGGCAGCGCTGGGCGGCGCTTGTAATGCGACGGCCTCTGCTAGCGATCGCCGTCGTCTGCCCGCTGCTGATCGTGATGGCGCTACCGGTGCTGTCGCTGCGGACAGGCTTCGATTCCGTGCGCCAGCTCCCGCGCAACGACGAGGCGCGCGTCGGAGCGCAACTGGCGGCGAGCGCGACGCGTTCGGGGGGAGCCCAGCCAGTGCAGATCGTCGCGCATCCGCGCAAGGGCTCCGTGGGCGAGGCGCCCACCCAGCGTGCCGCCCGCGCCCTGGTGGCGACGCTTGCCAGGGATGCCGAGGTCGCCGCGGTGGCGCGACCAAGGCAGCGAGGCTCGAGCGTGCTGATCGAGGCCACGACTCGCCACCGCACCGAGAGCGGCCAGGCGCTCGCCTTCATCGACCGGCTGCGCTCGAGGACCCTGCCCGACAGCCAGCTCGCGCGTAGAGCCGACTTGACGGTCGGAGGCTCCAGCGCCTCCATGCGCGACGTTCAGGCTCAGATCTCCGGAGGCATGTGGAAGCTGATCGCGTTCGTGCTCGGAACGTCGTTCCTGGTGCTGCTGGTGCTGCTGCGCTCCGTGCTGCTGCCGCTCAAGGCGGTCGCGATGAACCTGCTCTCGATCGGAGCCGCGTACGGCGTTCTGGTGGCCGTGTTCCAGTGGGGCTGGCTGGACGGCCTGCTGGGGCTGCAGTCCCTCGGTCACCTCGAGGTGTTCACCCCGCCGCTCGTGATGGCGGTGGTGTTCGGCCTGTCGATGGACTACGAGGTGTTCCTCCTGTCGCGCATCCGGGAACGTTACGAGGCAACCGGGGACAGCCGCTTGGCGGTCGCGCAGGGACTTGCTCGGTCGGCGCGCACAATTACGTCGGCGGCGTTGATCATGGTGGCGGTGTTCACGGTGTTCATCGGCACCGGGACATCCACGATCCAGCAGCTCGGGCTGGGCTCCGCCGTAGCGATCGCGATCGACGCGACACTCGTGCGGCTCGTGGTCGTGCCCGCGATCATGCAGCTGCTCGGTGACTGGAACTGGTGGCTGCCACGGCCCCTCGAACGCCTGCTACCGCAGTTGGGTACGGAGTGGGAGCCACCCGTGCCAGGGACGCCAACTGACGCCGGCTGGCGGACCGCGTTGCCGATGCGCGCCAGCCGGGACCAGGCACACAGATCCACCAAGCGGCCTGCACCCCGCACCCGCATTGACGCATAGCTGGTAGAGGTTAGCCGGACACCGAGGAGGGCTCGAAGGGGGCCCCTTCCCGCACATGAGTTCCATCGCACTGGTAGGGACTCCCACCCGCGAGCAAGCTGCTACCAACCTCGCGTGCGAATGAGCGACTGTTCTGGACTAGATGCCGCTACCTGCAGTTGTGCCCGAACTGAGGCGCCACGCCAAGGATGTCGTCGGGGATGGTGATGAAACCGTCGGCGGGACCGGGGTCGGTGATGCCGCCTGGTCCCCGCGGGCCGCGGTCCCAGGCGGGGTGGTAGTTCCCAGGGGAGGGCGGTGGGGGACCGAGATTCGAGAGGGGGTCGGTGTTGCGGTTGATGGGCGCAGTCCCACCGGCGTCGTTGTTGCCAAACCTGCTGGCGACGCCCAGTATGTCGGTCGGGATGGTGACGACCTTGTCGCGCAGGCCCGTGTCGGGGTCCGGGACGTCGTAGAAGTCCCAGTAGTCGGTCGGGTCGCGATCGCCGCCCAGCTCGGGAAGGTTGTTGATCTCCGCGCCGTCGGTACATCCATCGAGGTCGGTGTCGGGCTCCAGCGGATCTGTCCCGATGTTCGCCTCCTCGCAATCCGTAAGGCCATCACCATCGGTGTCGCCGTCGCAGACCTTGGCCACGAAGGCATCGCCGCCACCGTTGAAGGTCAGGTCCGGCCCCCCACTCACCGGGAAGCTTGCCGCGGTGGAGGCGGTCTGTCCAGTGACGTAAGCGCTTCCGGAGCCGTCCACGGCGATGCTTAGGGCTCCCTCGTTCCCCGAGCCGCCGATGTAGCCGGCGTAGTCGAGCCCCGTGCCGTCCGCCGCCAGCTTGGCCACGAAGGCATCGCCGCCACCGTTGAAGGTCAGGTCCGGCCCCCCGCTCACCGGGAAGCTTGCCTCGGTGGATCGAGTCGTACCGGTGACGTAGGCGCTCCCGGAGCCGTCCACAGCGATGTCGAGGCCAGAGCTGTCGAAGGCCGAGCCGCCAATGTAGCCGGCCCAGTCGAGCCCCGTGCCGTCCACCTTTACCTTGGCCACGAAGGCGTCGCGGTCGCCGTTGTGGGACAGGTCCGGCCCCACACTCACCGGGAAGCTTCCCTCGGTGGAGGCGGTGGTGCCGCTGACGTAAGCGCTTCCGGAGCCGTCAACGGCGATGCCGAAGCCCTGGTCGTTCCCCGAGCCGCCGATGTAGCCGGCGTAGTCGAGCACGACGGGGTCGATCACGAGCGGTTTTGTCTTGTCGTAGGCGCCGACGTTGAAGCCGTAGCGCCGGACATCTGCGCGCGCGCGGGGGGTAAGGTCATAGGACGCCTGCACTCGCACGCGCTGCCCATCCGTGCGCTGGTAGGCGAAGGGCTTGTCATCACGGAAGCCTCCGAGGGGAGTTGAGACCGCGAGCTGGCCGGCGCGGTTCAGCTTCACCGAGCTTGCGCCGCGGTAGGCGAGCTTGATCGCTTCGGGGTCGGCGCCGGGC